>Ga0316193_10003290_pt1 | contig 11615 bp, 8 predicted proteins | sample MerIslsedime2_MG_FD_207735 | JGI IMG/M metagenome (GOLD analysis project Ga0316193, IMG submission 207735) | Coastal sediment microbial communities from Maine, United States - Merrow Island sediment 2 | ecosystem: Environmental > Aquatic > Marine > Coastal > Sediment | place: USA: Maine... | reverse complement strand
ATGTAACAGGCGGGCTGATGCGTTCCAATATTCCGTCGTTCCGGCTGCCAGCTAACGTGCTGGATGAAGAAATCCAGATGATTCTCGACATGGGTGTGGAGCTGAAAGCCAATCATCCGATCGAAAGCATGACGAATTTGCTCGGGGAGGATTTCGATGCAGTGTTCGTTGGTACCGGCGCGCCACGCGGCAAAGAGTTGAATCTGCCGGGGCGGCAGGAGGCTGATAACAATATATACATTGGTATCGACTGGCTGGAATCAGTGGCGTTCGAGCATACCGAGTCGATCGGCAAGAACGTACTGATTATCGGTGTCGGTAATACCGCGATGGACTGCTGTCGTACTTCTTTGCGGCTCGGCGCAGACAGCGTGAAGGTCATGGCACGCAAGCCCCGCGAATTCTTTAAGGCATCAGCCTGGGAGCTTGACGACGCCGAAGAAGAGAACGTTGATATCATCGTTAACCATTCGCCCAAAGCTTTTGTGCACGAGAATGGCAAGCTGACCGGCATGGTATTCGAACTGATGGAATACGACATTGATGACAATGGTCGTATTACGGATCAGCGCGTTACCGGCGAAGTAACCCTGCCGTGTGATGACGTCATCCTTGCGATCGGTCAGGACAATGCCTTCCCCTGGATCGAAAAGGATATCGGCATCGAGTTCGACAAGTGGGAAGTGCCCGTTGTCGATGAGAAGACTTTCCAGTCCACGCGCGAAGGCATTTTCTTTGGTGGCGATGCCGCTTTCGGCCCCAAGAACATCATCTGGGCCGTCGAGCATGGACACCAGGCGGCAATATCCATCCACAAGTACTGTCAGGGAGAGGATATTGCGGATCGGCTGGCTGATGGCCAGACGCTGGCCAGTACCAAGATGGGCATCCATGAGTGGAGTTACAGCAATGACTTCGACGGCGCTGAGCGCACCATCATGCCGCACGTCAGCCTTAAGGAGCGTTTCCGGAAACTCAATATCGAGGTGGAGTTAGGCTACTCGCCCGATTTGGCGGCCGAGGAAGTTGAGCGCTGCCTCAATTGCGATGTGCAAACAGTCTTCACCGCTGATCTGTGTATCGAATGTGATGCCTGTATAGATGTCTGCCCGGTCGACTGCCTCACTATCACCGACAATGGTGAAGAAGCAGATCTCCGCTCGCGCCTGCTGGTGCCTGCCGAAAACCTGACACAGGATCTTTATGTGTCGGCTGCTTTGCCGCAGACAGGGCGAGTCATGGTCAAGGATGAGGACGTTTGTGTCCACTGCAGTCTTTGCGCCGAACGTTGCCCGACAGCCGCGTGGGATATGCAGAAGTTTACGTTGCAGCATCCTCATGCATCTGATGAGGCCGGCAACCCTCCTGCAAAAAAAGTTGCCTGAGTCTGGCTATAAGATAATCCTGACGCCTCGATACTTAATTTTTAAATTGTTTCTATGAAACCTGCTACCGCCGTCTCGCATTAGAGTTGAACAAGACCGATGAATTCCAAACCGTCTGTTAACGAGTTTACGATTAAAATTGCCAACGTGAATGGCACAGGATCAGCCAGTGCGAACGGCCTGCTGATGCGGTCCCTGTTCCGTATGGGAATTCCGGTCGTTGGTAAAAACTACTTCCCCTCGAATATTCAGGGGCTGCCTACCTGGTATGAGATTCGTGCCAGCGAAAAAGGTCATCTGGCGCGTTCCGGCCGCATCGACATTATGGTTGCGATGAATGCCGAGACATACCGGAAAGACCTTGAAGGTGTCGCTCCGGGCGGCTACCTGATTTATGACTCGACCTGGCCTCGACACAGCCTGCTGAAGCGTGATGACATCACGATTATTGGCGCGCCGTTGTCGAAGATGTGTAATGAGCACTTCCCCAGTGCCCGTGCCCGCATCCTGATGAAAAACGTGGTCTACGTTGGCGTGGTAGCGGCTTTACTGGATCTTAATCTGGAAGTTATCAGTACTTTGCTGAACGAGACTTTCGCCAAGAAAGCCAGCCTGCTTGAAGGTAATCAACTTGCTATACGCATGGGGTATGACTGGGCCAGGGCGAACCTGGAAACGCCGTTGCCCTTTATGGCCAAGACTATAGACAAGACCAGTGATTCGATCATCATTGATGGCAACACGGCAGCGGGTCTGGGCTCCGTATATGCGGGCGCAACGGTTGGTGCCTGGTATCCGATTACGCCATCCACCTCGCTGATGGATGCCTTCAAGGGCTTCTGTGAGACGACTCGCAAAGACCCTGAAACCGGGGAAAGAAATTTTTGCATCATCCAGGCCGAGGACGAACTGGCTGCAATCGGTATGGTGCTGGGTGCCAGCTGGGCGGGTGCGCGGGCTTTTACCCCAACCAGCGGCCCAGGCGTGTCCCTGATGAGCGAGTTCCTGGGTTACGGCTACTTCACCGAGATCCCGGCCGTGCTGTTTAACGTGCAGCGTTGCGGTCCTTCCACTGGCATGCCGACCCGCACGCAGCAATCGGATATCACCTCTTGTGCCTTCGCGTCGCATGGCGATACGCGTCATGTGCTGTTGTTCCCGGCTAACCCGGAAGAGTGTTTCTATTCAGCGCGGGATGCGTTTGATCTGGCAGAGCGCCTGCAGACGCCTGTCATTGTTCTGAGTGATCTCGACATCGGCATGAATGACTGGATGTGCAAAACACTTGAGTGGGATGACAATTACAAGCCCGATCGCGGCAAAGTTTTTCGCGCCGCAGATCTGGAGAAAATGGAATCTTTCCATCGCTATCTGGATGTTGACGGCGACGCCATTGCTGCACGTACTTTCCCTGGCGATCATCCTAAAGGTGCTTACTTCACGCGTGGCTCGGGCCATAACATGTATGGCGCCTATACCGAGGATGCAGGCGAGTATCAGGAAGTGGTTGATAGACTGCGCCAGAAATGGGAAACGGCCAAATCCTATGTGCCTGAGCCATTGATTGAATATTCTGACAAGAACAGCATCGGTATCATCTCGATCGGTAGTTGCGACGAAGCGGTGCGTGAGGCTATTTACGACCTCGGTAAGGAAGGGCTCGGCATCAATTATCTGCGTGTCAAAGCTTTCCCGTTCAATGGCGACGTGCAGAAATTTATCGATGACCACGACAAAGTATATGTTGTGGAGCAAAATCGTGACGCTCAGTTAAAGAGCCTGCTCGTCCTTGAGTTGGATGTAAATAATGACCAGCTAACCGAGATATTGCATTACAACGGGTTGCCGATGAACGCAGCCTTTGTCACTGATGCAATCAACCAGGATCTTGCGAAGGGAGAAGCAGCATGAGCTTCATGAAAAAACCCGCAGTCCGCCATCCGAATTTGCCGGTCAATGATCTGGGGCTGACAGTCCGTGATTATGAAGGCGGCATGTCGACGCTGTGTGCAGGTTGCGGTCACGACTCAATTACGGGCGCCCTTGTGCAGGCGGCTTTCGAGCTAAGCATCCCGACCCATCGCTTTGCCAAGCTGTCGGGTATTGGTTGCTCGTCGAAAACACCTGCCTATTTCCTGAAAGATTCGCACGGCTTTAACTCCACTCATGGGCGCATGCCGTCCGTTGCTACCGGTGCCAATAGCGCCAACCGCGATCTTTGCTACATTGGGGTGTCTGGCGATGGTGACAGCCTTTCGATCGGTATGGGCCAGTTTGCGCACGCTATACGGCGTAACCTGAACATGCTGTATATCATCGAAAACAATGGTGTCTATGGCCTGACCAAGGGGCAGTTTTCGGCCGCCGCAGATGTTGGCAGTAAATCGAAAAAAGGCGAAGCGAACCTGCAACCGCCGATTGACCCCTGCCAGACTGCGATTACGCTGGGCGCGAGCTTCGTGGCACGCAGTTTCTCGGGCGACAAGGATCAACTGGTGCCCTTGCTGAAAGCCGGCATGCGTCATCGTGGTTTCGGGTTGATCGACGTGATTTCACCGTGTGTAACCTTTAACGACCATGTCGGGTCTACGAAGAGTTACGAATACACTCGCGAGCACTACCATCCTGCAATCCTCGCCGATTTCGTACCTCCGGCAGAAGAGATTCGTACGAAGTACGATGAAGGGGAGGCGATGCCTGTGAAGTTGCATGATGGCAGCACGATCGTATTGCGTAAGATGGACCAGGACTACGATCCGACCGACCGGGTTAGCGCGATTACCAACCTGATGGAGAGTCAGACTGCCGGCGAAATCACCACAGGCCTCCTGTATGTTGATGAGTCGCAGCCTGAGATGCATGAGCTGAATAACACCACCTCAGTGCCGTTGGTTGATGTGCCTTACGACACGGTCTGCCCCGGCAATGACATGCTGCAGAAGATTCAGGCACGCTATAGATAAAGCGATTAGCTGCTAGTTCGTCGGGGTTGGTCCTTGAGACTTTGCCGTCAGGCAAAGTTGAATGCCCCGACCCCTAGGTGAAGCGATGCTGCAAAGTCAGGACGTGCAACAGTATCGGTTGCAGCTTGGCTAGCGGCCCCTGCTTTAAACACTGCAGGAATAGTACGGACTTCGGCCGGGGAACCATTTGTCAGGATGGCTCCCTGCGGTCCGCTTTATTCCTTACAAATGGTTCCCCGCCCAAAGCCCTCAGGTAAAACTGCTAATTCAACCGGCCATATTTGCGCGAGCGGCCGCAGCTTTAAACCCTGCAAATATAGCCGGTCTTCGTAGTCTCCCCGCCCGAAGCCCTCAGCTAAAACTACCAATTCAACCAGCCATATTTGCGCGAGCGGCAGACAATTCGTCGGGGTTGGTCCTTGAAGTCCGCCGCAGGCGGGCTGAATGCCCCGACCCCCAGGTGAAGCGAAGCGAAGATGGCCGGACGAGGACCCCCCAACGCAACAAATTCCTGCCGGGAGCATCAGTTCGACGCTGCAACAGCACCATTATTTAGTGCGTAGGTTCAATATCCTTACGTGCCTCAAGAAACTCATCAAAGTCCGGGCTGACGGTACCTTCCGAGAGCGATTTGATGGTCGTTAGCGTGACCTCGCGATCCGCTTTTTCCTGGTCACTTTCTGCCGGCAGGGCTCGCATCATTTTCCGTACCATGGTGGCAGGGCCCATTGGCGCTTCTGTATAGGCGGTGATCTTCCAGCCGTCACTGGTCTTGACGAAGACCGCCATAACGCGATCCCAGCCATGCATGGGCGCCATGCCGACCAGCTTGATGTCATAGTCCAGTCGGTAGGTCGCGACGGCGATACCCGGGGCGACGTACTTGGCCCGTACCTTGCTGTATCTGTTGTCGATGCCATCAAGAATTCGCTTGCCCGGTCTGGGATTGAAATAGTTGTCGATCTTGCTTTGCCCGTAGAGCGGGAAGGGCACTTCCTCTGCCATATAGATGGGATTGCCATCGTCATGCCACATGCTTTTGACCGTTTTGTAATCCTGGTTGTTGTACGCCAACTCGTAGGCTGTGAGGAACCCGGCGATTTCGGCCGCCAGTTGAGTTTCTTCCGCGCCTTCGGGTTGGTCGGGACTGGCCGTGAAATGCATATCGGCCAATGCGTTGAAAGATACTAGTGCAACTGCAATGCAGATTAGAATTCTGGCGCGTTTAGTGGCGGGCTCAAGCATTATCGGCTCCTGAAATTTGTCATAGCTTGTAGCGACTGTATCACTGCTTTGATCCGGATATTCTCTGGGGGCCTCCCGCATGCCGCAAAGCCACAAGAACCGGAGCCGGTGTAACAGTTACGTAGTTAGTGGATCGGACACCGTTGTTGATTCGGCCTGCGCTGTTGCGGTGAGGGATCCTCAACCGGCCATCCTGGCTTCGCGTCACCTGGGGGTCGGGGCATTCAGCCCGCCTTCGACGGACTTCAAGGACCAACCCCGACGAACTGGTACTGAAAAACCTTCGGTTCCCCGATGTAAATTCCGGTACTGCCTTCCCAGCCGGTTTTCTGCCGGCCGGGAAGGCACCGGCATTTAAATTCCGAGGGGGCTTTCAGACGGGCTTAGTTTCTTGTGTTGTTGCTTCATACTGAAAAGCCTTTGGCTTTCCAGCATCAATTCCGAGGAGATCTTTCAGGTAGGCTTGGTGTCTTGTGTTGCTTCATACTGAAAAGCCTTTGGCTTTCCAGCATCAATTCCGAGGAGATCTTTCAGACGGGCTTCGCGCCGTCTGAAAGCTGCTCGTCATTGAAAAAAAGGCCGGCGCATGATGCGCCGGCCTGGGGGAGAGACGACGCGGTTACCAAGCGTGTCGCCATGTGATGACATGTCTGTCATCGCGTTCCTGTCCACCGGCAAAGGGGGGGGAATGATGCCGATGGTCAGAAAGTTCTTTGTGCCCGTTAGTTGCTTTTGTTCGGGCTGATTGCGGAATCAATAGCGGCGACTCTTGCGGTCGGAACATGTTTCAGTTCGACAGCCAGGTCTGCTGCTATGCCGATTTCCATCTGCAGGGCAGCCGCGTCTGCTTCGTCACGAAATGCTGTTGCCAGCACCTGGCGGTTATTAGCCTCCAGGGTAATCGCACGGGTTTCCGCGATTTGAATAGCCTGCTGCTCACCGGGCAAAAAACTGATGCCTGTGACCACGGTCAGTAGCAGGGTGATGATTCCGATCAAAGCGGGAATCAATACTTTTGCCTGACCATTCATTGCTTTTATCCTGTGTTTCTCAATTGGGGCGCTGGCCTATTCCAGTGCCTCGCTATATCTATTGCAGGAACCGTGCCAACTAGTGCCTGCCTTTAATATCAATGACTTACGCTCGTCAGTCATCACGGATATCCGTGATACACGGAAATCCGTGCTTATCAATCCACGGTTATCCGTGTATCATGCCGCTATGACGATGCTCTGCAACGATCAAGAACTCTATCGCCAGGTGTTCAGGCAAGTGCCGGTTATGGCCGCTTTGCTTGATACCGAAGGGCGTTTTATCGACGTGAGCGACCAGTGGGTGCGTCGTTCGGGCTACAGCGTCGATGAATTGCGCGGTAAGGCACCCGAAGAAATCGCCACGCCAGAGTCGGCGCAACGCTGTCGGGAAGAGTATCTGCCGGGATTCAGGCGAACGGGCAAACTGGACCACGTGCCACTTGGCCTCGTCGCCCAGGATGGTGCGATTCTGGAACTGCTTATTCGCATGCGGGCAATACATGATGAGGCGGGCGTCCACCAGTATTCCATCGCGGTATTTTTTGAAACATCAGCACTAGCGCGCGCTGAAAGACGCTATGAGGATCTGTATCACTCCACCCCCGCGATGCTGCATACGATTGATGCGGAAGGGTTGATCACCGATGTCAGCGACCACTGGCTCGAGAAACTCGGCTACGCACGCGACGATGTCATTGGTCACTCAATCCTGAATTTTCTGAGCGATGCGACTCGCGCGCAACTCGACGGCGGTATTCGCGAAATCATCGCGGCGGGTGACCGGCAGAATGTTCCGCGCCAGATGGTGAGCAGTAGCGGTGATGTGCTGGATGTAGTCATGTCGGCCCATACAGAGGTCGACAAGACGCAGGGTGTCCAGCGCCTGCTGGTTGCTACTAAAGACATGACCGCACGTAATCGCGGTGAAGCGAAGTTACGTGAGGCTTATGGCGAGATCGCCCGCCTGAAAGAAGAGCTTGAACGCGAACGCGACTACCTGCGTGAAGAGGTTCAGGTCTCAATGAACTTTGGCCGCATAGTGGGTGAAAGCCCGGCTCTGGCTGCGATGCTGGCACGCATAGAGGCTGTTGCCGATACACCTGCGAATGTGCTGATTGTCGGTGAAACAGGTACGGGTAAAGAATTGGTTGCACACGCGATACATTCGCGCAGCCGGCGCGCCGATGCGCCTCTTGTAAAGGTCAACTGCGCTTCGATTCCTCGCGAGTTATTCGAAAGTGAGTTTTTCGGGCATGCCAAAGGAGCCTTTACCGGTGCGTATCGGGACAGGGTCGGGCGTTTCCAGTTGGCCGATGGCGGCACGATCTTTCTGGATGAAGTGGGGGAAATCCCGCTGGAATTGCAGGGCAAGCTGTTGCGCGTACTGCAGGAAAAAGAGTTTGAAAAAGTCGGCGAAGATACGACCCGGCAGGTAGATGTGCGGGTCATCGCTGCAACCAACCGCGACCTTGAAGATGCGGTTGAGGCCGGCAATTTCCGTGAGGATCTTTACTATCGGCTAAGCGTGTTCCCGGTCCAGGTTCCGCCTTTGCGCAAGCGGGGCGATGACGTTATCCAGTTAGCTGTGCATTTTCTTGAGCAGGACTGTCGTGAATTTGGCCGACCCTGCCCAAGCTTTACGCAAAGCCAGGTCAATGCAATGCGCAAGTATGACTGGCCGGGCAATATCCGCGAGTTAAAGAATGTGATTGAGCGAGCGGTGATCTTATCGAAGGGTGATACATTGCAGCTTGATATCCCCGGGGTAGACGACAGTCACCTGCTATCGGTAATGGCATCAGCCCCGGAGACTTCCGGTAAAAGTGCAGCACGAAACTTCTACACCGAGAAGGAGCTCAAATTGCAGCAACGCGACAATATGCGCCGGGCACTGGAATTCGCCGATTGGCGTATATCAGGTGAAGGTGGCGCGGCTGAATTGCTGGGGCTGAAGCCCAGCACGCTAACCGACCGCATGCGCTCTTTCGGCTTGAGCAAGAGCATGAACGATTCGCGCAAGCGGGCGGAATCATGAGTAAGTGCGAATGGTCGCGCGGGATATTTCTTTTCATTCTTCTTGCTGCAACCAATAATGTTTTGTCCGCCCCCGCGGTCGGTGATTTACCGGATTCAGTACAGGCAGTAATAAAGGGGCACAAGCTGTCGGAAGATACCGTCAGTATTGTGGTGAGGGAGATAGGGGCCGCCGACCCCCTGCTCAGCCTGAACGCTAATGTCTCGCGTAATCCTGCGTCGACTATCAAACTGTTGACAACCTGGCTGGCGCTGGAAGAACTGGGTCCGGCTTACACCTGGCCTACCGAGGCGTATCTGGATGGCAGGCTGGAGCGCGGCATTCTGCACGGCGACCTGATTATTAAGGGCTACGGCGACCCGTACTTTATAACCGACCGGTTGTGGCGTTTTCAGCGCCATCTGCGCATGCGAGGGCTTCGAGCTATCGATGGCGATCTCATCATTGATGACTCGCATTTCGCTAACGAATACAACGATCCATCAGAGTTTGATGGCAAGGGTATGCGTGTTTACAACGTCACACCGAATGCATTCCTGGTGAATTTTCAGGCTGTACGCTTCTTTTTTATGCCCGATCTGGCGAAAAATACTGTGCGTGTAATCGGTGATCCGATGCCTTCGAATCTGACTATAGAAAATCAGTTGCAACTGGGTAAAGGTTTTTGTGGAGGCTATCAGAACGGCATTGGAATTCGCCCGTCAGAACCTGTGAGACGCAATCGCGTTATTTTGACAGGCCGATATCGCAGTGGCTGTGAAGAGTATGGGTTGACCAGATCTGTGCTGACGGGCCCCAGTTACGCTTACGGAGTCTTCCGGTCTTTATGGGAAGAAACGGGTGGCACCCTGTCTGGCGATTGGCGACAGGGGGCTGCGCCTGCCGCTCCGGAGTTTTCAAAGAATCTGCCACCTGACCTGGCGGGTGGCGCAGAGCCATTCGTTAGCGTGGATTCACCGCCATTGTCTGATGTGATCCAGTACATCAATAAATTCAGCAATAATGTAATGGCACGCCATCTTTTTCTTACACTGGGCGTAGAGGCCTCAGGTGCTCCTGCAACGCGCGCCAAAGCGCGCCAAGCTGCCAAAGACTCGCTGGCACGCAAAGGATTCAGCTTTCCGGAACTGCGGCTGGACAACGGTGCCGGCTTATCCCGTAAAACGCGGATTGCTGCGAACAGCCTGGCTGAAATACTGTTAGCAGCAGAGGGTCGGCCATGGTCAGCTGAGTTTATTTCTTCCCTCTCGCTGGCAGGCCTCGACGGTACCATGCGCAGACGCTTCAAGGATGAGGAATTGACGGGGCAGATGCATCTCAAGACGGGGCGACTCACCGACGTGTTTGCAACTGCGGGATATGTTCATGCGCGTTCGGGACGTGATTATGTGGTCGTGATACTGCAGAATTACGCTGGGGCGGATGATGGCCCGGGTGAAGAGGCGCAAAGTGCATTGCTAAGGTGGGTCTATGAACAGTAATTACACGTTTCGGTTCCTGCGGGTCGCTCAGTCCTTGAGAGGACCATTGCTTGTCATGTTGCTTTTTTCCAGCGCGGCCGCGCAGGCTAAAAGTATTTACGTGACCGACATGCTGCGTCTTGATATGTATGCGACCGAGGCTATGAATGGCCCGGTGCTGCTCAAGCTACGCAGTGGTGACCGATTGGAATTGCTCGAGAGCAAGGGGCGGTATGTGCATGTGCGCAGCGAAGGCGGGCAGGAAGGCTGGGTAAAGTCTTTATACCTGGTTGAAGAAGAGCCGGCGCGGACCAGGGTGAACAAACTGGAGCAAGCAAACGCCGGCCTCGAAAGCACAGTGAAAAAATTACGAACGCAATTGGCCAGTGAGCAGGAAAAAGTTACTCAGTTGCAGGACCAGCAAGGCGATGTAGAAACCCTGCGTGAGGAAAATGCAGACCTGTCAGACAAGATGTCCCAATATGATACGAGCGTCCCGGTTTACTGGTTGTTCATAGCGATGGTAATGGCTCTTGTCGGTGGGCTCGCCGGTGGATGGTATCTGGTCGATAGCCGCAGTCGTTCGAAGCATGGTGGCTACAGAATCTATTAGGCCGGGCGTGGCGCTGATTGTACGGTGTTTAGTGCAATGCTGGTCTTAGCTCCAGGCCCTCCAGTACTTGAGCTTCAAGGGTTAGTAGCTCGTTGAGTCTGGCGGTTACCAGGTCCGCAGAAAATTCCTTTTGCAACAATAGTACAAATACCTGGGCATGCTTGATTTCGCACTTCCAGAGCTTGTCGTAAAACGCTGCCAGGTCGGGATCGGCCGCATGTTCGGCGATAATTCTGAATCGCTCAGCCCCGCGTTTTTCAATCACCGCTGCGATAAGCATTCGGTCAATGTATCGCTCGTCCCGCCCATGCCGTGCGCTGGCCAGCAACTGATTGACGTACGGGTCTGGTTCATCCTTGCCAAGCCTCAAGTCTCGATTCGCCATGAAGGTGTAGGTTTCGGCGAAATGATCAAGCTCTTCCTGGGCCAGCTCTATAAGTCGCGGGATGATTTCCGTGCGGTCCGGATACTTGACGATCATGCTCATCAACAGGGCATTCGCCTTGCGTTCGCAGCTGGCGTGATCGATAAGAAAAGCATCAAAGTCCGCGAGCACGGTTTCAATCCAGTCTGGATTGGTTGTGCTGTGAAGTTCAAAGGTGTTTTTACCCATTCTAAATATCTCGTCTGGCCGACCAGCGGATGCGAAGTTCGCCAATTGTACTGGCAGTGGTTACCCATAGTGCCGGAGATGAACCATCCTTAATGACATAATATGCGCTAGAATAGCGGCAGCAATACTAGTGCTTTTCTGGCGCGCCAAACAAAAATAAATAATATGCGGGAGATTCCTGAATGAAGCTGATTACAGCAATCATAAAGCCGTTTCGACTTGACGACGTGCGCAATGCGTTAAGCGAAGTGGGCGTTAATGGCATGA
>Ga0316193_10003289_pt1 | contig 11618 bp, 13 predicted proteins | sample MerIslsedime2_MG_FD_207735 | JGI IMG/M metagenome (GOLD analysis project Ga0316193, IMG submission 207735) | Coastal sediment microbial communities from Maine, United States - Merrow Island sediment 2 | ecosystem: Environmental > Aquatic > Marine > Coastal > Sediment | place: USA: Maine... | reverse complement strand
CTGGGCCGATAGAATGTCAGCCGTGCCCAGCACCAGCACCATGATCATGCACGCGCGCTTCAGCATCCCCGCTCACCCTCCACCTGTTCTATACCCGCCGTGACCAGTCTCCACTGCAATTCCATCTGGTCCCTGATCGGCATCGCCGTCATTCCCGCGGCCGCGGCCTCGCTCGAGACGGTGCTCGCATCGGCGCCGGTGACAAGCCGGCCCCGCCAGTCCGTGATTCGCGCCCGCCATGCCTCCGCGGCGGGATCGGGCGGTCCCAGTTCCTCGCCTGCACCCGGGGTCAGAAATAGCGGCACCTCCGAGACCAGGGTCAGCGGATCGCCCCCCAGCGAGCGCATGGCCTCCATCGAACTGGGCCGGAAGAGTACAGCGGTCTCCCGGTCCCCCAAGGCCTCGAAGTGCTCCCGCATGCGGCGTGAATCGGGCCGGGTGCAGAACCCCCGCTCGATCCTCTCAAAGCCCTTCTCTCCTCCACGCTCCACATCGTGAAGAACATAGCCGAGGCTGTGTGCAGCGGCACTGCACCGCTCGATCAGGATTCCGCACCGCTCGCGCCATGCTGCCTCCACCAGGTGCCAGGGACCAGCCGCAAATCCCATCCCGTGCAGTGAAACGTGCAGGTCGAACGGTCCTGCTGCCCTGCGCCACCAAACCCAGGCCGCCTGGTTCTCGGGGCGCGCTTCCGTGTCGGCGGCGTCCCGTGGATACCCGAACTCGATGTCGTCGCCGGGTAGCTCGCGAACGACGTTCTCCAGGTACGTCCCGACGTCGAAGGCAGTCGCCCTGTCGTCGGCCCACGGCCGATTTCGCTCCTCGCCATCCGGATTCAGGTGCGGGATGATCCACCACTCGTACCCTGCCACCAGAGGGTCGTTCGCGGGAAGGGAGCCCAGGTATGAGACGAGGTGGCGGAGGAAGCTCGGACCCACGGGCTCATCGGCGTGACTGCCCCCGACCAGGCTCAGCCTGAACGGACCGAAGCCAAACCTGAAGGCCTCGATCACCCGCCTCTCACGCGACTGACCGATGCGGGTGCCCCGCCCCGTGATTTCCGGATCGGACCTGAGTATCTCGGCTATGCGCTCGTACATGACCGGTCCGGGACTCGAGGCTGGATGCACACGTCCATCCATGTTACCGGGTCATGGCGCTTCATGGCACCACTGGCCTTCGACCACAGAGACCGATTAACCTGCCGGACGCGAGAATCGATCCCCACCGGAGACAGATCCATGACGAAGCGAAACGGCTCCATCGACACCCAGCTCATCCACGCCGGCGAGATCCGACCGGGGATCGAGGGCGCGGTGGCACTGCCGATATTCCAATCCGCCAACTTCGAGTCCGTGGAGGGCGAGGAGTATCACGACATCAAGTACATGCGGCTCAGCAACTCGCCGAATCACACGGTTCTGGCGGCCAAGCTGGCCGCGCTCGAGAACGCCGAGGCCGCGGTGGTCACAGCCAGCGGCATGGCCGCGATCACCACGATCTTCCACTCGCTGCTGTCGGCCGGGGATCACGTGATCTTCCAGGACTGCCTGTACGGCGGTACGTACGACTACGCGCGGAGGGAATTCGGGCGGCATGGCCTGACCTGTGACTTCGTGGTCGGGGACCGACCGGACACGTGGGCGGACGCACTGCGACCCGAGACCCGGATGATCTACGTCGAGGCGATCACCAATCCCCTGGTGCAGGTGGCGGACCTCGAAGCGGTGGTGGCTTTTGCCCGGGCACACGAGTTGATCTCGGTGATCGACAACACGTTCGCCAGCCCGGTCAACTTCCGGCCCGCGGAGATCGGGTTCGACCTCTCGCTTCACAGCGGCACCAAGTACCTGAACGGACACTCCGACATCGTCTGCGGGGCCGTGATCGGGCAGGCCGACGTCGTCGCCCGGGTCAAGAAGATGATGAACTACCTGGGCGGCTCGCTCGACGCCCATGCCTGCTTCCTTCTGCATCGGGGACTCAAGACCCTCGCCGTGCGGGTGCGGCAGCAGAACGAGAGCGCCCTAGCACTGGCGCGGGTGCTCGAAGCGCATTCGGCCGTCGCCCGGGTCAACTACCCGGGACTCCCTTCCAACTCGGGACACGAGCGGGCGGAGAAGCTGTTCGACGGATTCGGCGGCATGCTGAGTTTCGAGCTCGCGGGCGGAGCGGAAGCGGCGAAGCGATTCAGCGAAGCCGTCACCATTCCGATCGTCGCGCCCAGCCTGGGCGGTGTGGAGACGCTGATCACCATGCCCGCGGTTACCTCGCATGCCGGTCTAACCCCCGAGGAACGAGCCGAGGTCGGCGTGGCGGACGGCCTGATCCGGGTTTCAGTCGGCATCGAGGGAACGGAGGACCTGATCGCCGACTTCGAGGCTGCGCTGGGCGCCCTCTGAAGCGAAGGCGGATCCTTATGGATTCGTGAAGCGGCGTTGGCCCCGCTCACGCGCCACGCGTTCGGAGAGGAAGATCTTGAGCAGGCTCTGGTACGGAACGTCCCTTTCGTTGGCCAAGGCCTTGAGCTCCTCCAACAGCGCCTTGGGCAGGCGAAGGGATATGGTCTGCGTCGACGGCTTGAGCGCCGGGAACGAGCCCGCCACAGACTTATCCCAATCGAAGTAGTCGACGACTTCGTGCTCGGCCCAGAAGTCTCGCTCCTCGTCCTCGGTGCGAAACTTCGGAATGGGCTCCTTCACCGCGGGTTTCTTCTTACGCTTGCCCATATACCCTCCGCTCACGGCAGCTCATCGGACGAGCCGAGATCACCCGGACCCGGGTTTCCCGGATCGTGAACACGATCGTCAGCAGCCGCCCACTGGCAGTCCGACCAAGCGCCGCAAACCTCGGTTCGCCCCGGGAGTGCTTCGAATCGGTGGCGATCAGCACCGGACGCTGGAAGAAAACCTCTTCGCACTCCACCGCTGAGACCTGGTGGCGCTCCCAGTTCTTGTCGATGTTGCCGGCATCCCACTCGAAGCCGGTGCATGTCACCAGTTCCGCGGGCCACTCGCTCATATTTGAGTATATAATCATCATATACGCAATACAAGCAACACTCGATCAATGCAGGCCATCAGCCGCTAAGAACGGCGATCAGGAATCAGAAGACGTTTCCGCGGAAACGTCTGACGACTGCGAGGCGGAAGCGGATCGCAGTGCGCAGACTTGCTCCCTCAGGTGCAAGTTCATCCGCCCCGATCAACAGCCTCTAAAACAGAGGATGCTTGGCGAGCAAACGCTCAGCCGCCGACTTCGAGGCTGCGGTGGCTACGCTCCAGCCCTGAACGACCCTATGTTGTGCGGGTCCCGCGGGCAGCGCGGGACCATTCCTCACGCGCGGGAGGCTCTAGATGCGATTCTGCGTTCGAACCACGGCCATCACGTTCGGAATCCTGTGGGCCGTCGTCTTCTTCCTCATCGCCGGCGCCCAGCAGGTGTGGCCGACCTACGGCGTCGCCTTTCTCGAACTGATGGATGGCCTGTACCCGGGCTACGCGCCTGCCGGATTCGGCTCGGTGATCATGGGCAGCCTGTACGCGCTGGTGGACGGCGCGATTGGCGGAGCGGTGTTCGCGTGGCTGTACAACCGGATCCTGGGGTCGAAGGACGCCTGACTACTGAATCGGCGACGTGAGACGAGCCAGCTTCACTCCCAGCTTGAACCAGAACGACTTCTTGTCCAACTCGCCGGGTTCCATGATGCGGGACCGCGCGAAGTCGGCCTCGAACATGCGCTCGACCTCCGAAATGAACACCGAATCGGCGATCATGGCCGTAATCTCGAAGTTGAGCCGGAAGGAGCGGTTGTCGAAGTTCGCCGTGCCGACAGTCGCCGCCACGTCGTCGATCAGCATCGCCTTCTGGTGCAGGAACCCGTCCGTATAACGATAGAATTGCACACCCGTCTGCTCGACCTCGTCGAAGTAGGAAAAAGCGGCCAGGTACACGGCCAGGTGGTCCGGCATGTCGGGGATCAGGATGCGCACATCCACGCCACGCAGGGCCGCCAGTGTCAGGGCATACATCACGCCTTCGTCCGGCACGAAGTAGGGGCTGGCGATCCACAGGCGCTCACGCGCCGAGTTGATGGTGTGGATGAACATCAGGGCCGCCGTTTCCAGCTCGTCCGCCGGTCCTGTCGGAGTGATGAGCACCCGGGCGTCACCGCTCGGCGACGGTTCCGGCGTCCAGTTGAGATCGAGCACCTCGCCGGTGGCCCAGTACCAGTCCTCCACGAACGAGAGCTGGGCGCCGAGGGCCGCGGGTCCCTGGATCCGCACATGCGTGTCCCGCCAGTTCCCGAACTTCGGGTCCCGACCCATGTACTCGTCGCCTACGTTGTGGCCCCCGATCCAGGTCTCACGACCGTCCACCAGCACGATCTTGCGGTGGTTGCGGAAGTTGAGCTGGAACCGGTTGCCTGACCCTTTCTGCGTGTGGAACTCGTAGACCTCGGCCCCGGCCGCACGAAGCTCCTCCTTGTACTGCTTCGACAGATCCTTGCTTCCCACTTCGTCGTACAGGAAATAGACCCGGACCCCCTGCCTGGCCTTGGCCAGCAGCCGGTCCTTGACCTCGGTGCCCAGATCGTCGTGCTTTACGATGAAGAACTGGAACAGGATGTAGTCCTCGGCCCGGTCGATGCCCTCCAGGATATTTGTGAAGGTCGCCTCACCGTCGATCAGAAGCTCGACCTCGTTCCCTCGCAGGACGGGGATCTTCGCCAGCTGCACGGCAGCCCGGGTGGCCTCCACGTAGCCGGCCTCGGCCTCGGAGGACACGTACGGCTCCACCAACTCCTTGGCGTCCCGGGCTATGTGTCGGATTTCGCTGTCCTCGCCCTGTCGGGCCGTGACGTATCCCTGGAACCGGCTTCGGCCGAGCACCCAGTAGGCCGGAACAGCCACGTACGGGAAGGTGTTGAGGACCACCGCCCACGCGATCGCCCCCTGTGACGTGCGGGTGTTCCACACCGCGTCGATCGACGACACGAAGCCCAGGATGTGAGCTACGATCACCACAGCTGTGAGCATCCGGCGCCTCCGTTTCGGACTCCCGGGCTTGTCCCTGCGCGGGAGCCAGCGTCGCAGCCGGCCCCCGGTTTCAGGTTCTTGCGTCATGTTCAGGCGCCGGCGGCGTCATCCACAGCGTTGGCCACATCGCTCTCGGCCCCGCCGATGGCCAGCAGCTGGAAGCCACTCATGAGCAGTCGGATGCCGACCAGCACACCAATCGCCCAGGCGCCCGCGAAGGGCATTTGCCGCCACATCATGATGCCCAGGAGCAGCGACACGACGCCGCCGAACATCAGCCAGCCCCACCCCTGCTCCGGCTTCAATCGGAGGGCATAGATCACTTCGACGATCCCGGCAACGGCGAAGTACATGGCGAGGAACACGCCCATGGTCACCAGCGCGACGCCCGGCTCCGCCATCATGTATACTCCCGCCACCAACGAGAGGGCGCCGACCATGCCGTGCGCAAACGACCCCGCCCGGAACGCGAGAACGAGCAAGGAGATGCCTCCAAAGGCCAGGAGCAGGCCAACCATCGTCGCGAGTGCGATCCCGGCTGCCAGGGGCGAAAACAGCGACACGATCCCCGCAATCACCAGGAATATCCCGACCCACCTGGCGGTCCTTGCGTTACTCCTGATGCCGTCGACGACGCTCACAGGTCTTCTCCTTGCTGAGTGTGTACTGCTCACCCGATCGGAACGCCGTCGAAGAACCCCAGGGTGCCAATGGGCGTCTCGACCCTGTCCGGCGTCGTGATCGACGCCGGGATGTCGGTGGTCATCTTCAGTTTCGGCGGGACCTGAGCCGCGAGGGTGGTTGCCGTGATGATGACCATCCCCGTGACCAATGCCAGAATCTGATGTGTCTTGACTGTCATTCTCAATTCCTTGTGTGATGGCTGCTACCCGGGGGGCGGGACGAGACATGTCCCACCCCCCGGGTGCCCTGTCGGTCCGACTACTCGACCAGCTCGATCTCGCTCGGCCGCCACTCCCGGTCGTACCAGGGCTGCAGCGGACCGTAGATCCTCCACAACAGGTTCCAGCCCTTGCCCGGGACGGTCTGGATGAAGTTGACCGGGTCGCCGGCGGGCGGTTTCGGACCGATGTAGACGTCGTAGGAACCGTCGTCATTCTGAATGATCGCCGGGTCGATGCTGGTGGACCCGGGATAGGGGTTGTCGGTCTGCAGCAACGAGCGGGTCTGGTTGTCGTAGACCGTGATGTCCCAGAAACGCTTGGCCGGGATGTCGGGCGGCACGTGGATCTTGTAGGTCTTGCTGCCGTCCAGCGCCTTCCCCTCGGAGTCACGCAGACCGATCACGTACTGGGATCCCGCGCCGACCGGCGGCTTGACCATCACCGGGGTGATGCCGGTGGCGTAGAAGTGGAAGCGGGTCCGCGAGTTGATCAGGCTGACGCCGTCGTCGAGGAACTCGTAGCTGCCGCCGGCAAACCCGATCTCCCAACTCTTGCTGCCGGGCCAGATTACGACGTTCTCGTCACGGTTGCGGAACAGGATGGTGCGCTGGGCGGCGGTGCCCACCGCGGCCGCCTCGGACAGGATCTTCTGCATACGGGCGTCGGGGGCGAAGGGCTTGCCCTTCTCGATGCCGATCGAGGCCAGCAACCCGAGAATCTCCGGGTCCTCCGCCGAATTCGGCTCTTCCTGGACCGTGATGTTGACCTCGTCAAAGAACGTGGCGTCCTGGGCGTGCAACGTGTTGAAGTCCTCCATCGCCACGTTGATCCAGTTGACCTCCGCCGGAGCGCTGCCCAGCGGATAGAGACGGAACTTGTCCTTCATGTTCTTCACTACGGGGTCCGGATCGAAATTGGTCATGAAGCCGCGCATCGCCAGCCAGTGGCCGTACGTCCTCGACTTCTTGACGATGTAGCCGCCCGGGATGTTGCCCTCGTAGTCCGGCGGCACGAGCAGGAACTTCCCGCCCTGGCCCTGGTCCGGACCGGCGTTCCCGAAGTCCGTCACGTAGTGGAACCACGCGTCGTCGATGATGCCGAGCACGTTCGGGGGGGTCTCCATGACCATCGGACCGTCCTTGAGGTCGATCCACATGAAGGTGTAGACCACCGTGGTGTTTCCGGTCAGGAGCAGGCCCTTGGAGTCCAGACGCCCTTCCCAGTAGATCATGGTCTCGTTGTCCGGTCCCCACTTCTGGATTCCCTTGCGGAAGCCCTGCAGCGAGGCCGCCGGGGTGGTCATGATCATGACCTCCACGGCGCGGCTGAAGTCCATGTGGTCCCAGACCTTCTCGGCCGTGGCCTCGGTGGGGAAGCCATCGGTGAATTCCAGGGTCCCGATGCGCGTCTCCGTCCGGTCCGGCGTTACGACGTTTGCCGGAATCTGGGTCGTGTACTCCATGGTCGGCGCCTGGGCCCGGGGCTCGGCCTGGCTCGCCGAGGACTGGTCGTCTGGCGACTCACCAGTTCCGCTGCCGCATGCAGCGGCCCCCGCCACGAACAGGGCGGCCAGGGCTGGCAGGCCCAGGATCTTGAATCTGTTCATCGATCATTCTCCGATTGGTAAGGGCAGCACGGCAAAGAACTACGACGTTATCCCATTGACATGGTACTTGCTTGGAACGGCAATCGAATCCCCGGAAATAAGGGGTATTTGAGGGGTGCGGCTCAGGGGGCTGCATATGCGCTAGTCGGGCGGAAGATCGCCAGCTGCGGGGTCGGGTGCTACAGGCCGGCGAGCGTCACGTCACTCTCCCGACTCCTCCGCCGCGACGATCTGCGGGAGCACGCCCCCCGGAGTGCCGAAGTGGAGATCGAGCCCCTGGGCCTTCAGCGATTCTCCCGGTTCGGGCACAACGAAACGGTCCTCGGCCCTGGAGTAGTAGAGACAGCCCAACTCCTCTGGCGGTCGCTCCACGGCGAAGGTCTCGGCGGCCGCGAGCGCCTCCAGCCACACCTGCTTCGAGGCGACGAGGTCGAGCGGCTGCGCCAGATTGAGTCGCTCGATGTCCTCCGCCTGGTGCCTCCCTCGTCGTTTGAGCAGCTCGAGGAGTGAGAGGGGCGTAAACCCAGGGTCTTTCCCTACCGCAGCCCAGCAAAGACCGGCCAGGGGAAGTACCCGCTGGTGCACGAAGAGGGTGTCGACGAAGTCCCGCGCCTCGTCGCGACCGGCCAGCGCGAGCACCTTGTTCACCGCGAGATCCACGGGGTGGAGCAGTAGACCGCCGAGTGGCTCTCGGACCAACGGCATGAAGCGCCACGCAGAATCGTGTGCCCAGTCCACCCGTGTGGCTTCCTCGTCTCGGCTCACAACGGCCCGGATGAAGCCCGGAATGTTGAACCCCACATTGACCCGGTATCCGGCTGCTTGCAGCCGCTCCCGGTCGTCCTCGAAAGCACTCGCGACTCCGGCGACCGAGTCGTGGAAGAAGTCCAGATCTTCACTGATACGGAGGGAGTTCGGCAACCGGTGAAGGGCTGCTCCGCCCGCCAGATAGCGCTCGTCAGCGGCAGGCGAGGCAGCCAGTTCCGCGAGTAGCTGTCGCTGAAACTCGGTTAGCGGCACAGGCGAACTCCGATCTTCCAGGCCTCGCGATCGCCGTTCTTCATCAGTTGCTCGGCCACCCACGGGACGTCCGACAGCCTGATCTCAAGATCCGGGCGACAATACCAGAAACAGAGAGAGCGGAAGCGCCGGAAAGCCCGGCGGGCTTCGCGTACGCGCACCATGTCGCGAGCGGTGTCGGGGTCCAGCGTCCGTCGGCTCTTGCGACCGCCACGGCGGCCAATCTCGGCCAGGTAGTCTCGGATATCCTTCATGGATATAACATAAGCGGCTTACGATAGTTTTTCAAGAGACCCTGGCTGCACTTGCGGAACCCGCGGGCCCGAGTGCGATGTTGGACATGCACGACTTACTGGGGCCGGAATGGAGCGTCGCCCGATCTTCCCCTGCCTAAAACCCCCACGCTATGCTCAAGCGCAGCTGCCGCGGCTCGATCGGCTTGAAGTGAAGGTCCTCGACGCCATCCGCCGGCTCGAGCTGGCCCCGGGATGCGTACCAGTACTGGATATCGCTGTCCGACGCATCGAACGCGTTGAGGAGCGTCGCGGTTACGCGCAGGCCGATGCCCCGGAACTGCCAACCGATGCTCAGGTTGGCGACCGACGTTGCCAGGGCCCTCCGCGCGTTGTCCTCGGTCAACGGGTAGGCACCGAAGTGCCGGAGTCGAGCCGTGCCGAAAAACCCCGTTTCGCCGGACTCCCACGTGACTCCGCCCGCGACGACGTTCTCAATGGCACCGGGAACCCGTCCCTCCCCGGCCGGGGCGTCCTTCAGCCGGGCCCGCGTGAACGAGACGTCCAGGTCGATGACCAGGCGCTCGGCAATCCGCCAATAGTTGGTCCAAGTGAGGCCCAGTCGCCGGCTGGCGCCGCTTGGTTCCGTTGTACCTGCGTCGCCCACAAACAGAAGTTCGCTGTCGAGCTCCACTGCCCACAGGACGAGGGTGCTCCGCCATCCGGCGAGCGGACTCGAGCGGACTCCGACTTCCGCGCCTCGGGACCGAACCAGGGGATCAACCGGGTCCACGGGCGTACCCGTGCCCGGGTCAACCGTCTGCGTGGTCCCGCGCGCGTCGTTGCTGTGGAAGCCGAGCCCCGCGGACCCATATACCTCCGTCGAGCCCCACGGCCCGAAGATCAGAGAGAGCTTCGGACTGGCGATCGCAGCCGTTCGGTTCCCGGAATTCAGTGGATCGTCGCTTCGAACATCGAAGTGATAGACATCGCCCCGCACCCCGAGCAGGGTGCGGAAACGTGACGTCCAGCGGGACTGGATCGAGGCCCAAGCTCCACTTCCCCACTCGGTGACTTCGTCGGCCCGGACAGTGCTCACTCGCTGCCTCTCCCGCGTCCGGTGAAGGGCCACGTCCACCAGGTCGAGGCGTGTCTCGAGACCGACCGACAGGTCGTGGGTCCGGCTGAACCACCCAACCGGCATAGCGTGGACGAAATCCATGCCCAACACGCCGCGCTCGTCCACCTGGTTGATCTGGTCTCCCTCCACGGGATCGTCCAGGAAGTACGTGAAGTTGGAATACAGATCGAGGTCGTAGTAGATGCCGTAGAAATCGAGCGACTGGGTACTGCGGGCACCCGCCCGCTGCCAGGAACCCGACAGGCTGAACCGGCTGCTGCTCCCCCCGAGGGTCGAGTCGACCTGCGAGAACCGGCCTATCGTTCCGGCATCGACCGCTCGCTTCGGAATCTGGTCGGAGGAGGCCCAGCGGTTGTCGTAGGCCAGCCCGAGTATCGAGACGGTGCTCGCTCCCGACCCCCAGGTGTACCGCGCGGCACCGGCGAGCTTGCGGAGATTCTGAGGAATGTCCCAGGGGCCGTCGTAGCCTCGCGCCTCGCCGCCTGCCAGAAGGTTGCCCCCGCCGACGCGAACGGAACCCGCCGCCACGGCACGCAGGTATCCGTTTTCGCCGACGTCGACACGAGCAAGGGGCCGGTCAAACGATTGCCGCAGGCGGAAATGTGCGCCCCCTGCGGCGCTGAAGTTGCCGAGCTCTGGGTAATAGGTACCGAGCTGGTACTCGACGTGATCCACCAGTTCCGGAATCAGGAAGTTGAGGTCCGTGTACCCCTGCCCGTGTCCGTGAGTCGGAAGGTTGATGGGCATGCCCTCGATGCGGGTCTGAAAGTCCGTGCCGTGGTCGAGGTTGAATCCGCGCACGAACATCTGGTTCGACTTCCCGTCACCCGAGTGCTGCGTGAGGATCATGCCCGGAACGGTCTCGAGCAGCTCACCCTCCCGGGAAAGAGGACGAGGCCGGAAATCTAGGTATCCCACGTATCCCTGCGATGCGCTAACGGCGATGCCGGACAGGTCGTCCCGCCTCCCTTCCACCTGCACCGGAGTGAGGAGGACGGCCCGTACGCTGTCGCGTGTCTGTTCTTCCTCGTCGGGGTCCTGGCCTGACACCGTGGGGGGGATCGCCCACGACAGGGAGACCAGGGCCGCGGCGACGGACGTGCCTGTGCGCCACATAGATATCTCCACGAGGGGCTCCGAGCCCGGAGCCTGCTGAAGGACTTTCGTCTTCTTGATGTCGAACGGATTCGGCGGTTCAGGCTCGTGGAGGGGGTGTTCGCGGAGCGGTGACCAGACTCGCCGCGCTAGTAGCGATGTCCGAAGCGGGCCCGGAGTCGCTCGCGGCAGACAAATGCAGGGGAGAGACGATCGCGAGGATGTGGACGCCGGGAGCGGAGGCATCCTGCACCGGACCGTGGGCGTCCTCCAGGGCATCTTCGACTAGCGGAGCCGCCAGCAGGACGTCCACCAGTTCCACGTGCGTATGAACCGGTCCCCCCTCGACGTGCGAATGCGGGTGGACGTGCACGTGTTCCTCGTCCCCGGAACCGAACGTCGCAGGCTCGGCAACGACGTGAAACACGTCGTGACTCAGCCCGGACAGACCGGGCAGAAGGGCCGGGGCGAGGTAAGTGGTGGCGATCACCGCGGCCATGAGCCTGAGTCCGGCAGTGTGCCTGGATGGCATCGGTTCTCCCGCGCTGATACGTATGTTACCGCGGCGGGAACGCCATC
>Ga0316193_10003288_pt1 | contig 11622 bp, 12 predicted proteins | sample MerIslsedime2_MG_FD_207735 | JGI IMG/M metagenome (GOLD analysis project Ga0316193, IMG submission 207735) | Coastal sediment microbial communities from Maine, United States - Merrow Island sediment 2 | ecosystem: Environmental > Aquatic > Marine > Coastal > Sediment | place: USA: Maine... | reverse complement strand
CGATGAAACTCGATGCGATTTGATTGCCGCTTTCCGAAAACTTCGCATCGCCTGAAAACTCGATAATTCGGCTTTCAAGGTCGTACTCAAGTCGCTCCGCCTCACCACGAGTTAATTCGTCGCTGCCCGCACGATACATCTCAAACGTGGCCGGTTCGCCGTGTATGGTTGCGAAAATGAGCTTGTGATCAGCGAATTTAAGGTCGGCTGACGCACACTCGATATGGCCGTTATCGACATCAATCACGACATTACCTTCAAATCGCCACACGCTATCCGCGAAGTCGAGCTTGGTGGCGCGCCCTTCATCTGCCTGTATGCCGATGGACCCCTGGGACAGTCGCAGCCCCATGAAGACCAGCATGGAGCTATTGCCATCGTAATTTGTTGAATCTGCATCGAGCGATATTGGCAGACGCAGGTCACTGGCCTGTGCGGCGGCCAGGCTCGGCAACAAGAAGAACAATGCAATAAAACGCGTGATCATCGAATCTGTATTCTCAGTCAGGGGGCAAACTTTCCGCTGACGTTGGATTTCAACTCCAGACGGTTGTCCTTAAGTGATGCTAGCATGCCCGTCGCCGTCAAGCTGCGTGCGCCAATACGAATTTGTACTCGTTCATTGGTCTCCGCGAGGTAGTTTTCCGGATCGATCTCGAGGTATTGCGTGCGCAATTCTGTGTCCTTGCCGGAAAACCCCTCGCTGCTGATGGCTCGGACATTGCCACTGAGCAACACGCGGTTTTCATCTTGTCGAATAACCGCTGAATCAGCATTGACTCTCCAGGGCACCGAGCTTTGTGGCGAGTATTGAAGCAATACGTTGGTAAAGAAAACGTGATCATTTTCCTTTTGTTCAGCGTCTTCCGCTCGAAGTTCGTACAACAGATCGCCGTTCGGACCGGTACCAAGAATTCGCGCCGACTTCAGGTAGTAGCCTTGCTGCGTAGTATCGAAAGTGGGCGTCGCATCTCCATCGCCGTGCCCGGGGCGAGCGAGGTACCAGCTGGCTAATGCACCTGCCGTCAAAGCAATGAGCACAATGGCGGTGCGGAGGTCTACCATCAGTCGGTGTCGCCGGCTGCCGCCACGATAAGATCGCAGACTTCGCGCACGGCACCATGACCTCCAACCGCAGTGGTCGTGTAGTGACAGTGCTCGCGCACGGCCTTCACCGCGTTCGCAACTGCAATGGCATAACCTACTTTGCGCAACAGCGGCAGATCCGGCATGTCATCACCGACGTAGGCACACTCTGCGGCGGAGATTCCGAGGGCACTGCTAAGCTTGGCGAAGGCGCCGATCTTATCCTTGCATCCCTGTATAACGTGGCGAACCTCAAGTTCAGCCATGCGCTGCTCGACCGCAGCAGAGGAGCGCCCGCTAATAACGGCGACTTCAATGCCGGTCTCAAGTAACCGCCTGATACCGTAACCATCTTGCGTATTGAATGACTTGGATTCGACACCGTCATTTGACAGATAAAAACGGCCGTCGGTAAATACGCCGTCCACGTCAAATGCGACGAGGCGAATTGCGGATAGCGAGGTCTTGGCGTCAGTGTTGCTCACATAATTCCTGCGCGAAAAAGATCGTGAACGTTTAAGGCGCCGACCAGACGATTTTCTGTGTCAGCGACGAGCAGCGATGTGATTTTGTTCTCTTCCATGATATGCACGGCCTCTGCAGCCAACACATCTCCGGATGTCGTCTTGCATCCGCTGTGCATAACGCTGCGGATAGCGGTGTTGTGAATATCAACGCCTGCGTCCAGCGCTCGGCGCAGGTCGCCATCTGTGAAGATGCCAAGAATATTCATGTCGTCATCGACGATAGCGGTCATTCCCAGGCCCTTTTCCGTCATTTCCATCAGGCCGTCGCGCAGATTGACGTCTGGCGTGACGCTGGGAATAGCGTCATCGGTTCGCATCACATCAGAAACGCGCAAGAGTAGTCGTTTGCCGAGACTGCCGCTCGGGTGAGACATCGCAAAGTCTTCTGCCGTAAAACCGCGAATTTTCAGCAGCACGACCGCAAGTGCATCTCCCATGGCAAGAGTAGCGGTTGTGCTGGCCGTTGGCGCAAGATTGAGTGGGCAGGCTTCTTCGGCAACGCTGACGTCCAGATGCACATCCGCGGCATTGGCAAGTGTGGACTTGGGGTTGCCAGTCATCGTGATCAGTCGGGCACCCATGCGTTTTACCAGCGGCAAGATTGTGATGACTTCGTCTGTCTCGCCCGAGTAGGAAATAGCAAGCAGCAAATCCTGCGCGGTTATCATGCCGAGGTCGCCGTGACTGGCTTCCGCAGGGTGCATGAAAAAGGCCGGAGCGCCGGTACTCGCTAAAGTTGCAGCTATCTTGCCGCCGATATGGCCGGATTTTCCCATACCCGTAACGACGATACGCCCCGGTGTATCGAGGCACAGGTTGCAAGCGTCAATGAACTTTTCGTCAAGCCTGGAACTTAGTGATTCAACAGCACGAGATTCTATGGAAAGAACCTCGCCGGCCAGTGCCAGCAATTCGTCGGATGTCAGGTTCTGCGGCACGTCCAAGCCTCGGCCAGTGATCAATGATGCATTGTAACGTTTTGTAGCACCACGTAGGTATCGTAAGCGATAAATGCAACAAGCAGTGCGACGCCCTCGATCCTGGACAATTCGCTCTTGCCATCATAGTCGTAAGTCATCGCGAACAGCACGAGAGTGAACGCGACCATGACAAAAACATGCAGCGACAATACGGTCGGGGCCAGTGCAGTCGGTGCAATCGCTCCGGCAACGCCGATGACGGCGAGCAGGTTGAAGATATTGGAACCGACGATATTACCTATGGCGAGCCCGTATTCACCTTTTAGCGCACTTACCAAAGAGACAGCGAGTTCCGGAAGGCTGGTGCCGAATGAGACAAGCAAAATGCCAATGACTACCTCGCTGACCCCGAGGGCGCGTGCGATGAGTATTGCGCCATCGACTAGTAGCTGCGCGCCGATCAGTAGAGTGCCTATACCCAGGATGAGCCAGAAAATGGCCAGCTTCGTGTTGACGCCTACTGGTATTTCGGCCTCGAAATCTTGCTGGATAGGGTCACTCGGCGAGGACTTCATACCGAGGCGAGTGAGCCAGATCATTACGATGGCAAGAGATGTCAGCATGACCAGGCCGTCGACGCGGCTCAGATAGGAGTCGAGGAATAGCGAAACTGTGAGCAACGAAACAGCAAGCAACGCCGGCATTTCGCGACGCAGCGTTGCGGAGCGCAGCTGGATGGGACGGATAATGGCCACGCAACCCAGTACCAGACCTATGTTGACAATATTCGAGCCTATGGCATTGCCAAGTGCCAGGCCCGGCTCACCACGCAAAGACGCCACAATAGATACCAGGATCTCTGGCGCTGATGTTGCGAACGCAACGACCGTGAGGCCGATCAGCAACGGCGCAACGCCCAGGTTGCGAGCGATTGCCCCGGCACCATGAACAAACCGGTCTGCGCCCCAAATAAGGAGTACTAGTCCGGCGGTGACTTCAAAAACATTTCCAAGCATAGTCTTTGTATTATTGAGCCAATTGATTCCGGCGGCCGAATTTAACGTGTACCAACGGCCTGAAGGCAGACTCGGCCGGCTATCATACACAATCATCGTGTGGCATTGGGAAGCCCCGTACTTTCCCGGTACACTGCGCGCCCCAGGGAATATTACTTAACGAATCACCAATATGGATCCAGTCGAGATAACAAGCCTGATAGAAGCCGGTTTTGATGGCGCTACTGTCAAGGTGGTGAGTGGCGACAATACGCATTTCGAGGCGTTGGTTGTCGCGAAGGAATTCGAGGGCAAGCGGTCAATTGCGCGCCATCAATTGGTGTACAAATGCCTGGGTACACTTGTGGGCAATGAGATTCATGCCCTGTCGATACGAGCCATGACGCCGGAAGAGTGGCAGGCACAGACGAACGTATAGACACCGCTCAATAAGCTGCTCTTGAAATGCGGTGCGCGTCGCTAGTCGGGCGAGCTCGAGCGCTCAGCCGCGATAACGGTCGTCTCGAACCGGGTGCCGATTCGAATGCCAATCAGGTTGATTTCGTCACCAGGATCGGTCGCTGCAACTTTCAGTCGCGCCTGGCGCTGCGAATAGATTGCATCGCCATCAATCTCAATAATGACATCACCAGCCTTGAGACCGCCTTGCGCTGCCGGGCTATCCTCATAAACGCGACTCAGGCGAATACCGACGTTGCGTTCGATGCCCATCGCAGCTCTCTCGGCACTGCTTAGCTCTTCAGACTGGAACCCCATGTAGCCGCGAATTACACGGCCATGCAACTTGATCTCGTCGACAACACCGCGAACCATATCGACCGGAATAGCAAAGCCGATGCCTTCGGTACCGGGATCCTGCACAAGTACCGCTGTATTGATGCCAACCAGCTCTCCGTTGACATTAATGAGTGCGCCGCCGGAATTGCCGGCGTTAATCGCTGCATCGGTCTGGATGAAATTCTCGAAGGTCGCGAGGTTGAGAAGTCCCCGACCAGTTGCGCTGACGATACCCTGTGTGACCGATTTAGTGAGTCCATAAGGGTTGCCAATCGCGAGCACGACGTCGCCGATGCGCAAATGACCCGAATTACCGAAACGAATCGCCGGCAAGGTTCCAAGATTGACCTTGAGGAGAGCCAGGTCAGTCTCGGCGTCGACGCCCACAAGCTCTGGAATGACGATTCTACCGTCACTCATCTGTACTTGAATTTCTGCGGCATCTCCGACGACGTGGTAATTCGTGACAATATAGCCTTCCGGGTCGATAACCACGGCTGAGCCGAAGCTGGTTTCAACCCGAAATCGGGTTCTCTCATTGGGGACCGGAGTGTACTCAACGAGCCGCTTGACATAGACGTTGGCCACAGCGGGGGCACTTAGATCAACGGCGTCGGCATAACTGGCCGGAGCGTGAGCGCCGGAGACAGCCAACGCTGGTAGCAGGTCGGGCCGGATCAAAACCACGACAAACGCAACAGCAAGGCCGGCAACAATAGATTGCAGGACAAAGAGTAGCGCTGATTTTAGTCCGGACAAAGAGAATTCCCTTAAGAATCAGTTCTTAACGTCTACCCATCTAGCCAAAATTGACAAGGCGCGTGTATAATGCGCGACGGTTTCTGCACCACGGCTCGGGTCAGTTGTTTATCCTGACGGCAAACCAAGTCTGCTGCAAATTTACCAGTATCATCTACTTGATTGTCTACTTTGACTGTAACGACTTAAAACAAAAAACGCGCTGACAATAGAAAACCTCCAATAATTCTGTTTCAGCCGGGCGTATGGGAGTGCCTGATGAGTGAAGACGACGTTGATCGCATAGATCGAAACAGACGTCACTTTCTAACTGTTGCAACCGCTGTTACCGGAGCTGTCGGAGCCGGGATGGTAGCGGTACCGTTCCTGTCCTCATTAAAGCCAAGTGCGAGAGCCCAGGCTCTGGGAGCGCCAGTTGAAGTACCCATTGGTTCAATGCAGCCCGGGGAAATGGTTCGGGTTCTTTGGCGAGGCAAGTTGGTTTTTGTCCTGCGCCGCACGGAAGAGATGCTTGAGCGCCTGGGTGAGAATCTGGGTCAACTCAGAGATCCAGATTCAGAGGTTGTTGAGCAGCAGCCGCCTTACTCGACCAACGAGTACCGTTCGGTGAAACCCGAGTACCTTGTCGTTGAGGGTTCGTGCACCCATCTGGGCTGCGCGCCACTTGAGGATTTCGAGGTTCGCCCGAACGAAAATTGGGGCGGCGGCTTTTTCTGTCCATGTCACGGTTCTAAATTCGATCTGGCCGGCCGTGTATTCAAAGGTGTCCCGGCGCCGACAAACCTGCGGGTTCCACCACACCGATTTGTGAGAGATGACCTCATCTTGCTCGGTCAGGATACGGGAGCAGCGTAATGGCAAGAATTGAGGCTGAAGTAGGCAAGCCGCAGGGCGGCTTCATGAAGTGGATCGACGACCGTTTCCCATTTACGTCAACGATGAAGTACCACGCAACTGAGTACTACGCATCGAAGAATTTCAACTTTTGGTACGTATTTGGTGTATTGGCGATGGTGGTGTTGGTTATCCAGCTCGTCACCGGCGTATTCCTGACGATGAACTACAAACCTGCGGCTGCAGAAGCGTTTGCGTCGGTTGAATACATCATGCGCGATGTTGAGTGGGGCTGGCTCATTCGGTACATGCATTCGACCGGAGCTTCGTTCTTCTTCATCGTCGTCTACCTGCATATGTTTCGTGCGATGTTGTACGGCTCGTACAAGAAACCGCGCGAGCTCATATGGATAATCGGCATGCTGATTTTCTTCGTGCTCATGGCCGAAGGCTTCGCAGGCTACCTGCTGCCCTGGGGACAGATGTCTTACTGGGGTGCCCAGGTGATCATCTCCCTGTTTGGCGCGATCCCAGGCATAGGAGAGGGCCTTGTTGAAATTATCCGTGGTGACTACTCGATTTCGGATATCACACTGAATCGTTTCTTTGCGTTGCACGTCATCGTGTTGCCGTTGTCACTGATCGGGCTAATCTTTGTGCACATAGTGGCGTTGCATGAAGTCGGATCAAATAATCCCGATGGCATTGAGATTAAGCAGAACAAGGGCGCGGATGGTGTTCCAGTGGATGGCGTTGCGTTTCATCCGTATCACACCAGTAAAGACCTCGTCGCGATCATCGTTTTCCTGATGCTGTTCTCGGCAGTTGTCTTTTTCGCCCCCGACATGGGCGGCTACTTCCTCGAGCACGCAAACTTCGAGCCCGCCAATTTGACGGCAACGCCGGAACACATTGCACCGGTCTGGTACTTCACACCGTTCTACGCAATTCTGCGTGCCGTGCCGGACAAGCTTTGGGGTTTCATATTGTTTGGAACTGCTGTGCTGTTACCGGTTTTCCTGCCGTGGCTCGATCGGGCGCGCGTCAAGTCGATTCGCTATCGCGGTTGGATTTACAGGTCTGCGCTGAGCATATTCGTTGTGACGTTCCTGTCACTCGGATGGCTTGGCACTCAACCAGCGGAACCGATTTATGTGCTTGCTGCAAGGATCTTTTCAGTCCTGTACTTCGCGTTCTTCCTGTTGATGCCGTACTACACGACAGTCGATAAGACGAAGCCTGTGCCGGAAAGGGTGGTCTATCATGGATAAGTTAAGAGCACTCGGCAGGCTTGTAGTGCTTGCCGCAATTCTGGCTACGGCCCAGGCTCATGCTGCCTCCGGAGCCAAGTTGGACAAAGCGGACATCGATCCGGGCAATATCGCGTCGCTACAACGCGGCGCCGCAAATTTCATGAATTACTGTTCCGGCTGCCACTCTGCACGCTACGTACGCTTCAATACCATCGGCAAGTATCTCGGGCTGTCTGAGGAAGACCTCGTTGATAACCTGATGTTCAATGCCGAAAAAACGTTTGAGACCATTCAGGCGTCTATGCCATCAAGCGATGCAGCGCGCTGGTACGGGAAGGCTCCGCCAGACATGTCGCTGATGGCTCGTGCGAAGGGCGCGGACTACATCTACAATTTCCTGAAGGGGTTCTACCTGGATCCCGATAGCCCGACCGGTGTTGATAATACGGTGCTCGCAGGTACGAGCATGCCGCACGTGCTTTGGGAGTTGCAGGGTTATCAGAAAGCGCTTTTTTCGGAGCACGTAGAGACCAATAGTGACGGGTCGACAACGACCACTCACGAATTCGAAAAATTTGAGCTGGTTTCCACAGGTACGCTCGATGTCGAGAAATACGAAAGCTTTGTTCGCGACACCGTTAATTTTCTTGCATATATCGCTGAGCCTATACGTGCTGAGCGACGCAAGCTCGGGACATGGGTGCTGATCTACTTAGTCGTTTTCCTGATCATCGCACGGATGTTGAAAAAACAAATTTGGAAGGACGTTAAATAATGGCAGTAATCGCCAACAGACGCTCAGTGATGACCCTGTTTTCCAGGCCGACTGATATACATAGTCATCGGACAAGACTGGTTCTCGCCGAGAAGAACATAAATATCGAGATCGCCAACGTCTTGGGTAACGACCTTCCCGAAGACCTGATGGATCTGAACCCGTATCACACGGTTCCGACCCTGGTCGACCGCGATCTTACGCTGTACGACTCGCGTGTCATTATCGAATACCTGGACGAGCGTTTCCCGCATCCTCCACTGATGCCGGTAGATCCAGTGATGCGTGCGCAATTTCGTCTCGCGTTATTCCGTATTGAAACCGACTGGTACTCGCTTGCCGAAGAGGCGGAGGCCGGTGGCGATGGCAGGCTTAGCAGTAAGTCGCGCAAACTTCTCAGAGAGAGTATTTTGCAGAGCACGGAGTTGTTCGGTGCACGGCCGTATTTTTTGAGCGAAGAATTCTCGCTGGTCGATGCGAGTATCGCGCCGATCCTCTGGCGTTTGCCAGTCTATGGCATTGACCTTGGCAACCAGGCAGAGCCAATTGAGGAATACATGAAACGCGTTTTCGCGCGACGTTCGTTCCAGCAAAGCCTGACAGAGCTCGAACAAGAGATGCGCCTGTAGGGACGGGTTCTTACAGGCAGGCTTCTACTTACGTTATGTCACCATCTTAACGATGCTCAATAACTAATGGTAAGCTTGGCGCGGTGAATACGATATCAAGCGTTGAATAAGTTGAGTAACCCAAGCCGTTCAAAAAGACCGTACCTGATTCGCGCCATGCATGAGTGGATGGGTGATAACGGTCATACGCCACACATTGTTGTCGATGCCTCAGTTGATGGCGTTTTTGTTCCGCCTGAGCATGTTAAAGACAACAAGATTATTCTTAACATTAGCGAAACGGCTGCACATAATCTAAAACTTACTAATGACGCCGTCAGTTTTCGCGCGCGGTTTTCGGGCGTGCCATTTGATGTTTGGGTGCCGATGAAATCAGTACTCGGTATTTACGCGCGGGAAACAGGGCAGGGCATGATCTTTTCTCACGACGCGGAAAATGCGGAACGCACCAAGACTAACGATGACGTCGAAACGACGCGGTCACGGCCTCATTTGAAGGTCGTCAAGTAGGCAGGCCTACAAGCTTGAATCGCCCGGACGGAACGCGTCCTTGATCCATTCCAGTGTTTGACCATTGTGTTCATGGTCGTCGATTGCGACGACGTCGAAGCGCATGGTGCTGTGTGCGAATCGCGATTGCTTCGCGACAAACAACGCTGCGGTTCGGATGAGTTTGCGTTGCTTATGAATATCGACAGTTTGCCTGGCTGACGCCACGCGGTTGCTCGCACGATAACGAACCTCAACGAAGACAAGGCACGCGCCGTCCAGCATGATGAGGTCTATTTCGCCGAGGCGGCAACGAAAGTTTCGGCTGACGGGGACAAGGCCTTGGCGTCTCAGTGTGTCAAAGGCAAGTCGCTCGGCATCCAGGCCTATAGTTCGCGCGTTTCTTCGAACCACGATTCATCATCTGCAGCGTCTGGCAACAGTGGTTCGGGGTCGTTGCTGATGTCCTGAATCGGGCCGCCCACATTTTCTATCTCAGGTAAGGCGATCGGCTCGCCACGCTGGAACTGTGCCCAGGCAAGCTCACGTCGAACTCGGCCATCGGCATCGACGTTAAGCTTGCCCGTCGCCCCATCGACCTCCACCATCGGGCCGGAGTGAGCAGCGTGCAGCGATGCAATGAGTTGATAGGCGTCGTAACCCATAGCATGCAGGCGGCCAAGGCGACGCTCTTCGGGCCAGTACTCGCCATAGAGTGAGGGCAAATGTTCAATCCAGCTCTGCGGCGCAATTATCCACGGTGTGTCCGCAAACATGATGCCGTTAAGGTCTGAATTGGACCGACCATCCATTGCGTTTATCGACGATGTCGAATACACCGGCAGATCGCCGGAATAGTGGAATTTTAGCTGCGACTTCAATAAGCGGCCTGCGGGTGCGTCAGCGGCCAGGAAAATGAATTCACTGTCCTGACGACGCCGTGGGTCGAATTGCAAAGGGCCACCGATATTGGCTCGCAATCGTTGATACCTGCGGACGCTCCCCGACAAGGCCATGAGGTCTTCAATCGTGTTTGAGAAATCCGGGTTACCCGGCGTGTAGCTGCGATAGTCGAGCAAGGTACCGCCGAGCGCTTCGAATTCACTTGAGAAACTGGTTAGCAGGCGCCGGCCCCAATCGTTGTTGGGCACCAGTGCGACGGCTCTGGTATGACCATCAGAAAGTGCGCGCACTGCCGCCGAGCGAGCTTCATCTTCGGGAGCGAGCGCAAACTGGTACAAGCCCGGGGGCGCGAGCGTGTTTTCGGGCAGGTAATTCAGCGTTAATACCGGCACCGGCACGAGAATGTCGTTGGCCAGCTCGACGACGTTGTCCTTAAGCAGCGGACCGACAACAAACTCAGCCCCATCAGCAACCGCCGTCGCATAAGCGGCGCTTGCGCCACCCTCTTTGCCAACGTCATAGATACGAATTGTCTGCGGCTCATCAAGGCCGGCCAGGGTCGCAAAATATGCACCCATAAAACCGTTCTGAATCGCTTTGCCCGCTGGCGCTGTGCGACCGGAAAGCGGCAGCAGTAATGCTACCTGGTGCGGGTAGTCGAGAATCAAGGCATCGGGCAATTGCATACGGTCGATAATTAGCATCGCGGGATGGCCCGAATACGATTCACGCCAGCGCACGGCACCATTTGCCCAGCCGATGCCCTGTTGTCCAGTTGATACAGCGAGGGAGCCCAGGCTTAGCCAGCCTTTAACGTCGTCGTCCAGCGCGAGGTCGGCGCCTGCTCGCAGCACTTGCGGCTCGCTGACCAGCAATCCCTGCCAAAGTCGCCATCTGTTCCGCTCAATGCTGCGTCTGTCCGTCAGCAAGGACTCTCGCTGTGTCATCAGCTCGACAGCGCGCGCCGGATCACGTTTCTGAATCCAGGCATCGGCACGCAGTGCCTCGACGCGCAGGCGGCGGTTCTGAGTAAGAGACTCGCGACTCATCGGCTGCAGAATCGAAAGCGCGTCGTCCGGTTTGCCGGCATAAAGTGACAATGCTGCCGCATTGGTGTTCCACAACCAGCGGAGGCTGGCCACGCTTTGTTTCGGGATATTACGAAATGCGTTGCGGGCACGAGCCGCCTGGCCGGCATCCAGCCATTGTTCGACGGCCAGTAAGGTCAGCCGGTCTTTCTCGCTGCCGGTCGCCTCGGCAGCAAGCGTGACATAAATGCCGGCCGCTTCGGCGTGCTCACCATTTGTTGCGAGTCTCACGGCGCGACCTTCGCCTGGCGCGTTACCCCACGTACCGATACCGGTAGTTTCGCAAGCGCCAAGTATCAATGATAGGCAAAGTAATGTGACAATGCCGGCAGCAGGGATTCTCTTGCGGGCAGGATGTCTCGAATCTTTTGTCATAGGTCTATGCACTACTAAAAGGTTAAATGAGCTCAATGAGCGGCACATTATTTGTTGTGGCCACGCCAATTGGCAATCTCGAGGATCTGACACCGCGGGCTCGCCAAACGCTCGCTGAAGTGGATCTCATTGCAGCCGAGGATACTCGGCACACGGGGCGATTACTATCGCATTTCGGGGTCAAAACGCGG
>Ga0316193_10003287_pt1 | contig 11625 bp, 10 predicted proteins | sample MerIslsedime2_MG_FD_207735 | JGI IMG/M metagenome (GOLD analysis project Ga0316193, IMG submission 207735) | Coastal sediment microbial communities from Maine, United States - Merrow Island sediment 2 | ecosystem: Environmental > Aquatic > Marine > Coastal > Sediment | place: USA: Maine... | reverse complement strand
ATAATGGCCTCATCATCTTCAAGATCAAATGGAATATTTTTTTTCTCATTTGGCGGCTTATTAGCATTCTCTATTTCAGGGGTGGTCCCCATAATATCTACGGGCTGTGTCATTTCTGAAAAACTGGCCTCTAACAAGAATCCTTCACTGTTAAATTGAGGAACGACTCCATATTCGCGATTCTGAAAAAATATTTTTGAAAATGATATATTCAACGAGGAAGTTTTTCCTCTAAATCTCACGGTAGTTCCCTGGGTCCCTTGCTTGCCTCCTACCCAATCAAAATAGACTTTTTCATCTATTGAAAAAGGGGCAGATGTTTCCAGGCTTTGGGTTTTACAACCAATTGCCAAAAATAAGACGGTCATTAAAACGACAAATTTTCTTTCAGATTTGAAATTATTCATATACTCATATTTGATTAATAGGCTCTTTCCTTTTTACCTTCGTAAAAATTCATAAAGGCCTTATTTACAACTTTTACACCTCCTGGAGTCGGGAAATCTCCCGTAAAGTACCAATCGCCAGTATCATTTGGACACGCTTTATGCAGGTTTTCTATGGACTGGAAAATAATTTTGATTTCGGATTTAATATTTTCAGTTTTTAATAGGTCCGCAATTTTATCGGAGATTTCTTGGGCTGCAAAAGGAGCGTAAATTTCTTTCACATAATTTTCGGGATGCGCTTCTTTCAAGCTGCCCTTACATTTCTTATAGACCTCATCAATAATGTGATAAAGATTCCTTTCCTTCAATAGTTCAAGAGTAGCTTTAAACGCAATAAATTCATCAATTCGGGCCATGTCAATTCCATAACAATCAGGATATCTAATTTGGGGAGCAGATGATACTACCACAATTTTTTTTGGGCCTAAACGGTCAAGAATCTTTATAATACTCTTTTTTAAGGTTGTTCCTCTAACAATGCTATCATCAATAATCACCAAATTATCGGTAGGTTTAACAACGCCATAGGTAACATCGTAAACGTGGGCCACCAGATCATCTCTACTGTTGTCATCAGTAATAAAGGTTCTTAATTTAGCGTCTTTAATCGCTATCTTCTCTATTCTCGGTCTTTCTGAAAGGATTTCTGTAAGCCTTTTGGCCGAAATGTTTTTATTTCCTTTTAAAATCGTCTGTAATTTATGTTCATTCAAATATTCTTCAGCGGCTTCGGTCATTCCATAATAAGAGGTCTCCGCTGTGTTTGGTATATAGGAAAACACAGAGTTTGAAATATCATTGTCTATTGCTTCCAACACTTTTGGAAATATATATTTCCCCAACATTTTTCTTTCCTGATAAATTGATGCGTCACTACCCCTGGAAAAATAAATTCGCTCAAAAGAACATGATTTCTTAGGAAGTTGATCCATTATTTGATCGACGCTAACGGTACCATTCTTTTTAATGATCAGCGCATGAGCTCTGTCAATTTCCTTAACATCGTTAATGTCGACATTGAAAACGGTTTGAATAACTGGTCTTTCAGAAGCCACTACGACAACTTCATCGTCATGATAATAGAACGCTGGTCTTATTCCCGCAGGATCTCTAAGCACAAACGCATCTCCATGACCCATCATTCCCGCCATTGCGTAGCCGCCATCCCAATTCTTCGATGCTCTTGTTAATATTTTCTGAACATTTAACTCCTTGGCAATCAAAGGAGATGCTTCTTTTTTACTAATCCCCTTCTGTTTGAATTGGTAGTATAAATCCAATACCTCATCATCTAAAAAATGACCTATTTTTTCCATGACGGTTACAGTATCCGTATTTTCTTTGGGGTGCTGTCCTAATTCGATAAGCTCTCTGAGTAGTTCACCTGAATTGGTCATGTTAAAATTTCCAGCTACGATCAAATTTTTATGTTTCCAGTTGTTCTGTCTAAGAAACGGATGTACGCTTTCAAGGCTATTGTTTCCAAACGTTCCATAGCGAACGTGACCAAGATATATATTCCCCAGATAAGGCATATTTTCCAATTGCCAGTCTAAGTCATTTAATTTATCCGGGTTTTCACTGAGGGCAGTATTGAGGCGAGAATTGATCTTGGCAAAAACATCTTGTATGGGTTGCTGGTCATTTGATCTGACACGGCTTATATATCTTGTTCCGGGAGGAACGTCAAATTTGATGCTGGCAAACCCGGCGCCGTCCTGGCCTCGATTATGTTGCTTCTCCATCAAAAGGTACATTTTATTAATCCCGTAAAAGGCTGACCCGTATTTGTCCTTATAAAACTGTAGAGGTTTAAGAAGCCTTACTAAAGCAATTCCACATTCATGTTTTATAGCATCACTCATTTTAATAGGGTGTTAATGTGTTAGCTCAATTTCAAACTGCGTGAGCTGTTTAAACTGTTTTAATCTTATTTGAATTTCTTCCTGACTGAGGTCAAACATTCTTTCGGCTCCAAATTTTTCAACACAAAAAGAAGCAAAATTTGACCCATAGATAATGGCTCTTTTCATGTTTTCAAATGAAATATCATGAGTGCTTGCCAAATAGCCAATAAAACCTCCTGCAAAAGTATCTCCAGCTCCTGTTGGATCAAAAACTTCTTCCAATGGCAAGGCTGGTGCAAAAAACACATCGCCATTATTAAAAAGCAATGCGCCGTGTTCTCCTTTTTTTATGACCACAAACTTGGGACCCATTTTATGAATTTTTTGAGCGGCTCTTACGAGAGAATACTCCCCACTTAATTGTCTTGCCTCTTCATCATTAATGGTAATAACATCAACCTTTTCAATCACCTCCATCAACTCATCAAGGGTATTATCCATCCAAAAATTCATTGTGTCCAAAACGACCAGTTTTGGTCTTTTGGGAATTTGTTTTATAACTGACATTTGTACGGCAGGATGTAAATTTCCCAACATTAGAAAACCACAGTCAGTAAAATGATCTGGTACTATCGGTTTAAAATCCGCTAACACGTTTAGGTCAGTGATAAGCGTATCCCTGGTGTTTAAATTATAATTATAGCGACCGCTCCAAAAAAAAGTCTTTCCATCTTTTACAACTTCCACCCCACTCAGGTCCATTTTTTTATTTCTTAGCAGCTGAAGGTATTCCTCTGGAAAGTCACCACCAACTACCGATATCAATCCGGAATCTAAGTTAAAATAAGATGCTGACAGTCCAATATAGGTCGCAGCCCCACCTAAAATTTTATCTGTTTTACCAAAAGGTGTCTCAATAGCATCGAATGCAACCGTTCCAACAATTAAAAGTTTCCCCATGTACTTACAAATTACTTATTTTTGCAAAAATAAGTTTTAAAAATGACTATTGAAGAAATACAGAAAGAAATTATTGAGGACTTCGATTTATTTGAAGACTGGATGCAACGCTATGAGTTTATTATAGACACAGGCAAATCTCTTCCTCTGATAAGCGATCAGAATAAATCTGATGAGAACCTAATAAAAGGGTGCCAGTCAAAGGTGTGGTTACACGCTGACTATGAAAATGGAAAGTTAATTTTCTCTGCTGATAGCGATGCAATTTTGACTAAGGGTATCATCTCTCTTTTACTGAGCGTTTACAGCCAACAAACTCCAAAAGATATCCTTGATGCTGATCCGTTTTTTATAGATGAAATAGGCTTAAAAGAGCATTTGTCGCCAACACGAGCCAATGGGCTTTTATCCATGGTCAAACAAATTAAGCTTCTGGCGCTGGCCTATCAAACCAAAAACAGTTGATTGTTTCAATATTTGGAGGTAAGGATACATTGACTTATATTTGCCCTTATTTAGAATCATTTTAAAGAAACGGCATGAGTGATATAGTGAAGGAAGATCTTGGAGAGAAAATTGTGGCCATGATCAAAACCATTTTTGATCCTGAAATACCTGTGGATATCTATGAATTAGGGCTTATCTACGATGTTTTTGTCAATCAAGATACTGACGTAAAAGTGCTAATGACCTTAACCTCTCCAAATTGTCCGGTGGCCGAAACCCTCCCTATGGAAGTTGAGGAAAAAATACGGTCAATTGAGGAGGTAAGAAATGCAGAGGTAGAAATTACATTTGACCCAACATGGACTCAAGACATGATGAGTGAGGAGGCCAAGCTGGAATTAGGTTTTCTTTAAATTTTCCTTTCTGATGGCAGGTGAAATTATAAATAGAGTTGCTAACAGCAAACTTATTACCCTAGACTTAGAGGATTACTACCCTGAAGGTGATCGCATACTTCTTGACATGCAAAATTGGCTCTATGAAGGCCTCGTTTTAAGAGAGCAGGATTTTAGGGAAATTATCAAAAATCACGATTGGCAACAGTATAAAGGAAAGTATGTTGCGCTAACTTGCTCAACAGACGCCATAATTCCTTCATGGGCTTATTTATTGATAAGTGTTCATCTTGCTCCTTTTGCCAAAATATTTGTCATTGGAGATTTGGATTTGCTAGAAAATTTGATCTTTCAGGAAACTGTTGATTCTATTGATACCGAACCTTTCAAAGATGTGCCCGTGATTATAAAAGGATGTTCCAATAAATACATTCCTGAATCAGCCTATGCCCTATTGACTAAAAGACTTCTGCCAAAAGTATCATCCCTGATGTTTGGTGAGGCTTGCTCGAGTGTGCCTTTATTTAAAAAGAAAAAATAAGCGCTCCATTAATTCTATAAATTAGTTATTTTTACAAAAAATTAACAAAAATCAACACCCCCATGAAAAATATAATTTTTGCTTTACTGCTGCTGTCTGGATTAAGTACGCTAAACGGACAGACCAAAGAAGAATTACAAGCTTTAAAAAAAGAAAAAACCGATTCTATTGGCGCCCTACAGGGTAAGGCTGATGCAATTCAAGGCCAGATTGATGCCCTCCCAGGATGGCGATTGAAAGCTACCGGAACTATTGGTGGAAGCGCTTCTGGCTTTAATAACTGGTACTCTAAAGAATCTCCAAACTCTTCAGTAGGAAATTTTGGAATAAATATCAATGCTTTTGCTGACCTTGTAGAGGATAAATACTTTTGGAAAAATGCAACAAATATAAATATTGGTTGGGTGAAATTTGACGATAAAGACGACCCTTCGGATAGTGATAAATATGAGGTAGCTACAGATGTCTTTTCTTTAAGTTCACTTTACGGATATAAGGTGGCAAAAAACTTTGCTGTTTCAGCTTTAATGGAATACAGATCAACTCTGATAAATAATTTTAATGACCCAGGCTTTTTAGATGTTGGTGTTGGTGGTACCTGGACACCATTACCTGAGCTTGTTGTTGTGATACACCCTGCCAATTACAATTTTGTTTTTAGCAGTGGCGATTCGCAATATGACTCTACATTTGGAGCCAAAGTTGTTGCAGATTACACACGTACTTTTAAGGGTTTCAATGTTAAATCCAATCTTTCCGTTTTTATGAGTTATGAAGGATCCGATTATTCAAATTACACCTGGACAAATTCATTTAGTTATACCTTTTGGAAATCCCTCGGTGTTGGATTCGACTTTGGATTGCGTAAAAACAAACAAGAAGCACTTAATTATAACTTAGAAACGGATCCCGATGCTACTTTTGACTCAATCAGCAATGAATTGCAATCTTACTGGCTCATTGGCTTAAATATAACCCTGGACTGATCAACTAGGGCTTATCCAATCAATGATAAGACTTAAAGTTTTTTGTCTTTTCTTAGTATGCAATGTTAATTTTAATAAATTAGCATAAACGAAGATATATGTCCTTATTAATTTTTTACGGCGTTCTTTCTATCTCTTTTTCTTTTCTATGTTCCATTTTGGAAGCGGTACTTTTGAGTGTCACGCCTACTTTTATTAGCTTGAAAATTAAGGAAGGCAGAAACTACGCTATAACGCTTAAAAAACTTAAGGAAAATATTGATCAGCCCCTGATTGCCATTTTAACTGTAAATACTGTTGCTCACACCGTTGGTGCCATCCTTGTTGGGGTTCAGGCTGAAAAAACTTTTGGCTCAGGTAATAATGCTGTGGGTATTGTTTCTGCGATAATGACACTGCTCATACTCATTTTATCTGAGATTATTCCCAAGTCAATTGGCGCTAATTATTGGAGAAAGCTGTCGAAATTTACGTCTTTGGCCATTGTCATTTTGATGTTTCCACTAAAATTTACAGGGGTTCTGTGGTTACTTGAATTTACAACCAAAATTATAGGTAAAAATAAGCATAGCACAAATGTAAGTCGCGAAGATTTTCACGCCATGGCTGACATTGCCCAAGAAGAGGGGGTCTTTCAAGAATCTGAAAGTATGGTAATCAAGAATATTATCGACTTTAAAAAGATTGTTGTAAAAGATATTATGACCCCTAGAACTGTTGTAAAAACAGCTCCCTATCAAATGAAGATCAGGGAATTTTACGACAAAAACCACAAATTAAAATTTTCTCGTATTCCCATCTTCAATGAATCGCCTGACAATATTTCTGGGTATTTTTTAAAAGATGAATTGTTTGAATCTATAATTGACGGAAAGGGAGATGAAGTATTGGGCACCATTTCAAGGGAGATCTTTGTAACCAATAGAGAAATGCCAATAAAAACCTTATTCGATAAACTCATTGAAAAACAAGAACATATCGCCTTGGTGGTGGATGAGTTTGGATCTGTAAGCGGAATTGTATCACAGGAAGACATCATAGAAACACTGTTGGGATTTGAAATTGTAGATGAAAGTGATGGTCATGAAGATCTTCAGGTCCTTGCCAGAAAATTATGGAAAATACGCGCCAAAAGAAACGGGATTATTGATGCCAATGATTCTGATGAGCTAGACTAATTCTTTTCGTCGTATTCCTGATATAAAAAATCATTATAAGGGAATCTAGTCATATGGATCTTTTTCACTTCTTCAAACACCAAGGATTTAAACTCTTCCAAATTCTCCTTGTTTAGTGCGGATATAAACACGCAGTTATTCTCCATTTTTGCAAACCATGACTTCTTCCATTCGTCAAGTGTATAATGACTTTTTGTTTTTTCTGTCGTTAAATCATCTTCCTCAATGGTCTCGTGATCATAGGCGTCAATTTTGTTGAACACCATGATGGTTGGCTTATCCATTTTCTTTCCGTCAGCTGTAATTTCAGCAATGATCTTATTTACAGAGTCAATATGGTCTTCAAAATTAGGATGTGAAATATCCACAACGTGTAATAAAAGATCCGCTTCTCTTACTTCATCCAGTGTTGATTTAAAAGATTCTACAAGTTGGGTGGGTAGTTTTCTAATAAATCCAACCGTATCAGTAAGTAAGAATGGAATATTTCTAATGACGACCTTCCTTACGGTAGTATCCAAAGTCGCAAATAATTTATTTTCAGCAAAAACTTCACTTTTACTCACTACATTCATCAAGGTAGATTTACCTACGTTTGTATATCCCACAAGAGCAACCCGGACCATTTTCCCCCGATTCATTCTTTGCACCGACATTTGCTTGTCAATTTTTTTAAGCTTCTTTTTCAACAAGGTTATTTTATCCCTAATGATCCTTCTGTCAGTTTCTATTTCTGTTTCACCAGGGCCTCTTAATCCAATCCCTCCTTTTTGACGTTCCAAATGCGTCCACATCCTTGTTAGTCGTGGAAGTAAATATTGACATTGTGCCAATTCCACTTGGGTATAGGCATAAGATGTTTGCGCTCTTTGTGCAAATATGTCAAGAATCAAATTGGTTCTGTCCAAGATTTTACAATCCAGGAATTTTTCAATATTTCGCAATTGAGCCGGGTTCAATTCATCGTCAAAAATCACAGTTTTCACCTTCATGTTGTCAATGAAATCCTTTACCTCTGCCAGTTTACCGGTTCCAATAAATGTCTTGGGGTTTGGGTATTCCAATCTTTGTGTGAATCTTTTGATCACTGCACCACCAGCCGTATAGGTTAGGAACTCCAGTTCATCCAAATATTCTTTGGACTTAAGCTCATTTTGCTCTTTTGTAATAACCCCTACCAGAACAACATTTTCAATATTAGAATTCCTTTTTTCTATCATAATGCAAATTTACAATCCTTTTTACATTTATCTTGTTGATTTTCCCTATTTTGGACTATAAGTCATAATTATTAATGTCTCAAATCTTTTCCATAGCTTTTTATAATCTGGAGAATCTTTTCGATTACGAAAATAACGAGTCTACTTTAGACAAAGATTATACTCCTGAAGGAATTTATAAATGGGATCGCACCAAATATCTGCAGAAAATAAACAACCTTGGACAAGTGATTTCAAAAATTGGTGAAATGAGATCAGCCATACCTCCTGTTTTTCTTGGTGTTTGCGAAGTTGAAAATGAAACCTGTTTACGGGATTTGATCAATACGGAAAATTTAAAACCCTTTGATTATCAATTCATTTTACACAAATCTGCGGACCAGCGCGGCATCAATGTCGGCTTTCTATATCAAAAAAGCCATTTCTCTCTTAAAGAAAGTATCAGCTTTCCTGTTGATTTGTCTGAAGATCACGGAATTGATACCACCAGAGACGTCCTTTTAATAAAAGGTGAATTATTTGGTGAGCATGTATCAATAATAGTGAATCATTGGCCCTCACGCACCAACGGGACACTAAAAACGGATGCTAAAAGGCTTGAAGCTGCCAAATTAGTCCATCGAATTGTCAGTGAACTCTTCGCCGAAAATCAGCGTTCAAATATCGTAATAATGGGTGATTTCAATGACGATCCTTTAAGTAAGAATATCATAAAATATCTCTCAGATGGCTTTTTTAATCCCATGATCCGTTTCCAAAAAGAGAAAAAGGGATCGGTCAGGCATAAAGGTAAATGGATCATGTTTGATCAAATCATTGTGAATAATAATCTCCTTAATTCAAATTGGTTTGAATACCTGGAAACTCATATTTTTGTTGCGCCATTTCTCAGCCAAAAATCTGGCAGGCACAAAGGCAGCCCGAAAAGAACCTTTTTAGGCAAATTCTTTCAGGGAGGATATAGTGATCACTACCCGGTTTTTACCTATTTCAATACTACTAAAAACCAAAATTGATTGATTCAATGATAGATTGATAACACTATTTATCTCCTATGATTAATATATTATCCAGATCATAAGTGGTAGAGACTCCTGGATCAGACCCTAAATATCTGAAGCCAAGATTTATTTTGCCATTAAGGCATCCCAAATCTACTTCTCCTGAATTTTTGAACGCCTTATTACTGCCATCTCTTGTCCCATCAGAGATCATTACATCCAATAACTGCCATGAAGCATTTGCCACATTTCCATCAAAATCGCTGCAAACCCAAACGCTTAAAATTCTCCCTTCTTCAAAAGTAGCCCTTGTATTAAATGTCAATCGCTCGTTTTCAGTTTTATCAAGGTCGATAGATGGACTTACCAACCAAACATCCATGACATTATCTCCGGAATTATATGCCGAAACCTGTAAAAATGAGTTTTCATCAGCGCTTCTTTTTTTGAATTTCCCATTCCCAAAATTGACATTTATATTATACCACCCTCTCTCTTCAATTTCTGATGATGATTTGAACCCTTCAAAATCTTCATAGTATACCACGGTATTTCCCAACTCCTCCTCGTTGTAGCAGTCATAAAAACCAGGATCACATCGATCGGTATCATCAGAAATCAAAAAACTCGGGTCGTTTAAAATCAAAACTATTTTGTCAGAATAATAATCTTTGATGAGCACAGCGCTAATATCAAATCTCTCCAGAGGTAATAGATTTGAACGAAAATCTGAAAAAGTACTGGTAAAAAGGAAGCTTTTAACAAGATTATCACATTGCTCTATGATGCGTTCCCCATTATACCGATCAAAATTTTCGCTCGCATAGGTTTTACCCAATGCGTCTTTTGAGAACTGTAAGTCTGTTATCTTTACGTAGGTATTGATACTTTGATCCGAAATATCTTCCAACCTTATTTCTCTTGCTAAAATTTCTTTCGTTGTCTGTGTGCGGATAATAAAATGATCCAATAGGGCATCAGGTATATTTGTCATCTCATTTGCATTCAAATATCCCAATTGATACAACCCCTTTTCTTCATTTATACTAAGGCCTGAGAGTTTTATATAAATTTTTCTCCCAAAATTGTATTTGGTATAATATGCCTTCATGTCAATAAGAACAACAATTCCATATTCCGGATTCTCTATCTTATCCTGGATTATCATTGTCTTATAAAAATTACCCGCCTCGTCACTTGAAATAACAAATCCTTCGATAATTGCGTTGTCATTCTGGCTAAAAGTATAGGTCTTTTCCTCAGATTGTTTCAAGGCATTAATGGTTGCTTTTATGTTTGAATTTGCTATAACTTCAGTATCACTTGGAAGGATTACGGGTAAGGTAAAGTCATTTTCAGGCAGACAACCATAAAGCGTTATCGCAATGACAATCAAGGGCAAATTGAATTTAATAGACATTTATTATTTTTTAGATTCTAATATAAAAGGAAGTGAAAAATGTGGTGCCATAGCCAAACCAGTATTTTGGTCCGAATAGTGGTTTGTCACGACTTTTATCTTCCAGTAAGGTGTTGTAATTTGCGTTTCTGGCTTGTTCAAATCCTCCTGTCTGGTATAAGGTGTTTGTAAGATTATTTATCGAAGCAAAGAAACCAACATATTTATTTTTGAGCTTCCAGGATTTGCCGCCCACCAAATTGAGAATTGAATAAGGCGCTATGCTCTCCTGTTTTAAAAGAGTCTCAGCCACATTCGGATCATATTCAACGATAGGTTGACCATCCGCGTCCAAATAAAAGTTTTGAGTTCGATTAATTGGGGCGATTTCAATATAAGCTTGTTCAAAATGATTGAAACTTATGCCAAACCACCAATAACTGGGACTTGAATATTCAAAACCCAAAGAAAAGGCTCGTCGCGGGCCTCCTGCCACAGAATAGTTTTTTAAATATGATGCCCCCAGTTGAATTGGATCTTCAAAATCATCTGAAGTCAAATAAAGGTTGGGATTACTTGAATAAACGGATTTGCCAATAGCAGCAACTCCTTTTAAAGTAAAATTGATCCATATGGGAACTTTGATACTTAGTTCAATTCCCATGTTATTTTTATCAATTCCTGTCAGAATTTCTTGTACGTAGGCATTTGTGTCAGAATTTTCAAGGCCCGTAAGTCCGTCAGCATAATAAAATGAGATTTTGGATTGGTCCTTTAATGATACATAATACATGGTCAACGCAGTGCTTATTGAAGGATGTCTAAATAAATAGCTTCCATCAAATGCAATTGCATTTTCTTTTTTAAGCCCAAGAACGATGTCATTATTCTGGCGCGCATTGGAAAACACATTCCTCATTGGTGGTGGTGTTTCCAAATAATTCGCGTTGATGTAAAAAAGATGTCTTCCCGTTAGTTTATAGGTAAACCCAGATTTAAAACTCATGGTATAAAAACTCAATTTCCTGCTTTCACCTAAAGATTCCTCTCCAGGAAATGCACCATTTTCGTAATTTCCCGTTCTTTGATAGCTGCTAGAATTTATCTTTAGGGCCAAAAATGCTTCTGTTTTTTTTGAAATGAAATTGCCCGATACAAATCCTTTCCATTGACTTGCATCCAGTACATAATTGTATTTAAAC
>Ga0316193_10003286_pt1 | contig 11625 bp, 9 predicted proteins | sample MerIslsedime2_MG_FD_207735 | JGI IMG/M metagenome (GOLD analysis project Ga0316193, IMG submission 207735) | Coastal sediment microbial communities from Maine, United States - Merrow Island sediment 2 | ecosystem: Environmental > Aquatic > Marine > Coastal > Sediment | place: USA: Maine... | reverse complement strand
CACGCTGCCTGACCCGGCAATTGCGGCGAACTGGGCCGGCCGCTGGAGCTGCGGAGCATCGCGCGACGGGAATTCCGTGGCGAATGCGGGGCTCCAGCTGGTGGAACGGGCTGGACGCATCGCAGGTCTCGGGGGATGGGAGATCCTGCTCGAGGACGAGGAGAACGTGATGACCGAGGTCACCGTCGCCTGGTCAGATCCCGAATCCTCGCGGCTGACCATCGTCGTGGTGGACGATCACGGGAATCCGACGCGGATCACGCTCGACGATGCGGGAGCCAGCGGTGGCGGTACCTGGTTTGACGGGAATCGCGGCGAGTTGACGTGCACGCACGAGGCACCGTGACTGATTCAACGGGTCAAGCCGGGACGGCAGGCCTTGGGAGCGGTACCGGGACCACGCGAGCGGTCCGGATCGAAAAGCACGGTCCGCCGGAGGTGTTCGTCGAGCGGGAGATCCCGCTGCCCGAACCGGGCCCGGGTGAGGTCGCGATTCGGGTCGAGGCCGCCGGGATCAACTTCGCCGACCTGCTGATGCGGGCCGGGCTGTACGACACGGTCCCGCCCAGGCCGTACAGCCCGGGATTCGAGATCGCCGGGATCGTATCGGCGGTGGGCGTGGGCGCGATTCGCGGTGACGGCGAGCCCTGGAGGGAAGGTGACCCCTGCGTCGCATTGCTCAGGCACGGGGGCTACGCGCGTGACGTGGTGCTGCCCACTCGAAACGTGTTCAACCGGCCGGCGGGCCTGTCGGCGGTCGAGGCGGCGGCCGCTCCCGTCGTCTTCCTTACCGCCCACGTATGCCTGCTCGAGTCGGCACGGGTGCGGGCCGGCGAGACCGCGCTGGTGCTCGGGGCAGGAGGTGGTGTAGGCACCGCAGCCGTCCAGCTCGCGGTCGCACATGGCCTGCACGTAATCGGGACGGCCGGCACGGAGCGCAAGCGAGCTTTCGTCGTGGATGAATTGGGTGCTGAGGCCTGCTTCGACTCACGTGGAGACTGGGAGCCGGACGTCCTGGTTCTGGTCGGAGAGCGCGGGATCGACGTCGCGCTCGACTCCGTGGGAGGAGCCGCCACGGCCTCCTGCCAGCGGCTGCTGGCTCCCCTGGGCCGGATCGTGTTCTACGGGTTCAGCGAGGCGATGCCGGGCAACTCCCGTAACTGGCTGCGCGCGGCCCGTGCCTGGCTGAACACACCCCGCTTTCACCCCCTGTCATTGATCCAGCCAGGGATCGGAGTATCGGGTGTTCATCTTCTGCATCTACATGAGCAGGAAGAGATTTTGCGCGCTCACCTCGAGCAGATTCTCACTAGTGTGATGAACGGAGAACTCCGCGCGGTGGTGGACCGGACGTTCCCGCTTACCCGCGCCGGCGCGGTAGAGGCTCATCAGTACATTCACGAGCGGCGGAACCTCGGGAAGGTGGTGCTCGAGGCCTGACAGGAGAGGCTCTCCGGGCGAGAGTGACTGACCTGGGCTAGATTCTCCTATTGTCCCGGGCTTCCGAGAAGCGGCGAAACTCTGTGGAGGAAACTGAGTGTTTTCACTGGCCTCTCCACCCACCACGACCGGCCGATTCCTCGCGGGTTTCTTGTTCCTCGCCAGCCTTACTCGATCTCTCATGGCACAGGATGCCGCCGGACCCGGAGCCGACCTGTCGCCATCGGCCGACGAGGGCCGGCTGACCCAGGTCATCGACGCCATCCCGCTCCGAGGTGAAGACATCAGGCTGCGCATGGCCCTGCGAGTGGAGGAAGCCGAGATCCCGGCATGCGGCCCGCAGGAGGTGGAGCCGGGCGGGATCGTGGGTGCGTCGGATACTTGCGAGTCCGGTGCCTTCGGTTGGCTGCGGATCGACGGCAAGCCGGCGGCTGGACTCGGGAATGAGCTTCGGACGGTGCGGGTGGCGTCGAGCCAGTGGTCGGTCGAGGAGGTGAAGACGCGGGTCCCCGACGACGCGCTCGAGCTACTGTTCGGAGTGCTGCTCGAGGGGGACGGGCCGATGTGGGCCGACGATGTTCAGCTGGCCATTCGTCTTCCGGATGGAGTCTGGCGGCGTCTCCAGATTCCGAACGCGGATTGCGAGAGCGTCGGAAGCGGCGGACGCCCGGCGGCCTGGGGCGGAATCGATCCGGCCTGGGAGGCGCGCATCGACCGCGATGCGCCCTACGAGGGAACAGGCGCAATCCGCATCACCCGGACCCGGAGAGCGCCCGGCGCAGAATGACCGTGCGGCCCGACCCACGAACCTCGGCGCCGGATCACCAATCGGCACCGCACCCGGTCAGTTGACCAGGTGCGGTCGCCTCGAAGTCGTCAGTACTTTTCTTCGACCGGAAGCATGCCTACGCCCCGGGTCAGGGCGTACACCTGGTCGTAGTCTTCCTCGCCGAAGTCGTACTCCGTGGCGTACTTCTCCGCGGTCTGAACATGTTCGCGCCGCATTCCCGGATAGCCTTCCCACACGGAGATAAAGGCGGCGTCAATGTGCCGATACGCGGCCGAGACCATGTCGCCCGCCGCTTCGGCGATTCCGGCTGCGCTTTCCATCATCTTCCGCGAATTCCCGTACTCGCCGCCGTAGAAGTACAATCGTCCCGCGCGGTCGTACTGCAGGTAGGCGTTCGGGTCGTTCTTCGGCATGCTCTCCGCGGCCTCCCGATGGAGCTCCGCGGCTTCGATCCACTTTGCCTGCTCGTACAGTGCGCTCGCTCGCTCGTACAGCGGGTCCGATTCGGACGGGGCAGTAACCGTAATCGTGGGGAGCTCGTACATCGAACGCATGTCGCCCTCCTGCGCCACTGCGGCGCGAGGAATGAACGGCACGAGCAGCGCTCCGAGAACGAGAAGCTTTGGAATGGTGCTCACCTGGTGCCTCCTTGCCGGTGCCGCTGCCTCCCGAAACCTGATGTATGCAAGTCAGAGCGGTGCCTCAGAAAAGGCAGACACGCTCGACTCGCGCCCGCTGGTCGCTGGAGCACGGCCAAGGCTTGAGTGGACGGGGGGATATCGAAGCTCAATTTGGGACAACAGCAGCGCGCGTGCAAACGCCCTCACTCAACCTCGTGGTCTCCGGTTGGCGTTCCGTCCGGATCTGCGAGGGCAATTTGGAGGATCTGACGAATGCGGAAGACGGGCGGGAGTCCGAGAAGAGGACACGAACGTCGCACCGTCCGTGTCCTCTCTGCGCAGGTACAGCAGCGAGTCAGGGTCCGAAGCGAACCTCGTTCTCGGTCCGGTCCTGCCCTTCCTCGTCGCCGAGTTACTCGTTTCGGTGCGATTCCTTGATTTGCCTCAACTCGTAGGCCTCGGACTCGTCAAGCGTCCAGTTGCCCGATGATTCGTCGAGCTCGAGGTGTCCTTTCACCGGCACGGCCAACTGCCGGATTCGAAACTCCCCACTCTCACCCTCGCCAAACATCTCATTCAACTCGACCTTCGTGATCTCGCGCAGTTCACCTTCCTCGGAGAGATGCAGGGTACCGTCGTCGGACTTGAACACGAAGTTCTGGCTTTCACCAAATCCGAATTCGACGGCTGCGAGCTCTCCCTCACCCTCCACGTGCGCCGTCCAGGTACCTCCCTCGTGCAGCTTCTGCACGATCTTCCCGGCGACCGCGGCCGGCGGTGCCTGCTCGGACACGGCGACCTCAACCGTTTCCGTGGGAGCGGGAGCGGTACATGCCACGACCAGGATCGCCGCGGCCATCGTCAATGCTACTGCCGCCGGCACGTACCGGGGCGCTTTCCGGTTCTCCATCATCATCCGGATCCTCCTCCCAAGTTGAGAATCGAAATTGACGAAGGCCGCGGCCGACCCGAATGGGACCGCGCGCCGGCTCCCCGCCTCGAGAAGCAGGGAAGCGTACTCTCGGAGCCCGACGCCGGAGCGCAGCACGCGCCGGTCACAGTCGAGCTCCACCGCCAGTCGCAGCCTTCGCAGTTGCCACCAGGCGAACGGATTCCAGGGAATCGCCGCTGCCACGAGCAACCCGGCGAACAGCAGGGCTCCATCGCGGGCCTTCACGTGTTCCGCTTCGTGCAGGACGATCAGCCTCCGGCTCGCAGGATCCTGCTCGAGCACCCAGGTGGGGAGTACGACCTCCGCCCGCCCGAATCCGAGCACAGCAGGGCCGAGTCCTTCAGATACCCGAACCTCATTGCCGTCCACGCGCCGTCGCGGCCATTCGCGGCTTGCGACATGCAGCCGGCGCATCGAGATGAGCAGCGCCAGCAGGACGGCGGTCGACGCAGCGATCCACAGGACGAGCAGGGGACGGTCCAGGGTCTCGGCCGAGACCCTGATCGTGTCCCACGCAGCCACAAGCGTTGAGGTCGGCTCAGCTGCACTGGACGACGTCCGCACCGCAGGACCGGGGTTCGACGCAGCGGCTCCTTCGAGCAGACTCAGACCCCCGGTGCGCGCCACGACGAATGCGAACACGGGAGCGCCGAACAGGGCCGCCGCCCAGATGGCCCTCACCGGTCGGTGAGTCCAGCGGGCCGCCTGCTCGGCAGACAGGGCGGCAATGCACAGAAGTCCGGAGAGGGTCGCCAGATACAGCATCCATGCGGCGATCATCGCTCGAGCTCCTCGATCCGGTGGTCGAGTAACTCGCGAATCCGGTGCAGCTCATCAGCCGACACGTCTTCGTCGGCCAGCAGCCGGGTGACCAGCAACTCGCGTGACCCCTGGTAGATCTTGCTCAGCAACCTGTCGAGAGCCGAACCGCCTTCCTCTTCGGGCGCCGTCTCGGGAAAGTAGCGGAACGCCTTGCCCTCCTGCTCGTGCCTGACGTGTCCCTTGGTCTCGAGCGTTCTCAGCATCGTGAGCACCGTGGAGTAAGCGATGTCCGCCTCGAGTCCGTCGGAAACCTCCGATACGGTGCCGGAACCGTCCTGCCACAGCACGGCCATGATGTCGAGCTCACGAGGAGTAAGTCGAGGCTTCACGTCGTCGTCTCCCTTGCTGCTGCCCGCCCGAGGTGAACAGCTGTCCACCGCCCGATTCCGGCCACTCCGGTGGCGCGGTACTATCTATTACGTTTGTAGTAGATAAAAGGTTCCCGGGATTCGCGCAAGGGGATCCACCGGGCAAGCCGGTCAGCGTCGGACGCGGCGACTGCCGATCCAGGCAAGGACCACGAACAGCCCCGTCGCGCCCAGGACCACGAGCCACTCGACGGCTGAAAGGCCGCGCACTCCGAACGGTTCCGACAGCGGCGTATACAGGACCAGCAACTGCAGGATGAGAGAACTGGCGACGGCGACGAACAACCACGGATTCGAGACCAGCGGGATTCCCGACCGTCCGCGGATTACGCTCAGCACCCCCATCTCTGCAGTGACGATGAAGGTGAACAGCAGGGTTCTTGCGCCGACTAGATCGGAAGTGCGGATCAGGGCTGCGAAGAACAGCCCGAGCCCGACGGCGGTCAGCGCGACGCCTATCCACCCGATCAGCAGGGAAGTCGGACGATCGAGAACCGCCTCATCCTTCGATCTCGGCGGGCGGTGCATGACGTCGTCCGAGTGCGGGTCGACACCGAGGGCGAGAGCAGGAGGTCCATCGGTCACGAGGTTGATCCACAGCAGCATCGCAGGTGTGAGAATCAGCGCGTCCGAGTCTCCACCGAATACCTCCGGGAACAGAAAGGCTCCCAGCAGCACGCCAACGAATACGATCAGGACTTCTCCCAAGTTCGCCGACAGAAGAAAGGTCACGAAATTGCGAATGTTGTCGAAGATCCCGCGGCCCTCGGCTACCGCGTCGCGGATCGTGGTGAAGTCGTCGTCCAGCAGCACGAGGTCGGCCGCTTCCCGGGCGACATCGGTTCCCCTGAGGCCCATGGCGACGCCCACGTCCGCGGCCCGGAGAGCCGGCGCATCGTTCACGCCGTCTCCCGTCATCGCCACCCGGTGGTCCTCCCGCTGCAGGGCCTCGAGGATGCGTACCTTGTGCCCGGGGGATACTCTCGCGAACACATCGGTTTCGGCCGCCAGCGCCTGCAGATCCTCATCCGACAGAGAGTCGATCTCGGCTCCTGCGCGTGCTCCCTCCGTGTGCAGCCCCAGTTCATCGGCGATTGCCCGAGCCGTCTCGATGTTGTCGCCCGTGACCATCACCACCCTGATGCCCGCCCCGCGGCAGTCGTCGATAGCGCCAGGGACTTCCGGCCTGATCGGATCGATCATCGCCTGCAGGCCGAGGAACGTGAGTCCAGACTCGATCACATCGTCCCCGGCACCTGAGACCTCGGTCCTGTCGGCAGCGCGCCGCGCGAATCCCAGCACCCGGTAGGCCCTGGATGCCAGCCTCCTGTCGTCGGCCAGGACTCGGTCCCGCAGCTCGTCATCCAGTACAAGCGTGTCACCGTCAACCGCAACCGAATCGCAGTGTCGAAGCACGACTTCGGGAGCACCCTTCATCCAGATCGAGGGTTCAGCGCCGCCCGTTACGACCGTCATGCGCTTACGCCCCGAGTCGAACGGGACTTCACGAAGCCGCTCGAGATCCGCAGACACGCCGGCTCGATCGGCAATCGCCCGCAAGGCGATCTCCGTCGGATCGCCCAGGTACTCGCCAACGGAGTTCCGCTCGACGTCGCTCGCGAGGCTGCCGCACAGCAGGAGCGGCTCAAACACTTCGAGATCGACCTCGCCTCCTTCCTGAAGGAATACGGGACTCTCAGCTTCACGAGGGACTTCGACCCGGACCTCGCGCCCGCCGACTACGAGCCGTTCGACGCTCATGCGACTTTCGGTCAGCGTGCCGGTCTTGTCGCTGAGGATCACGTCGACCGAGCCCAGTCCTTCGGCTACCGGGAGGCGCCGGACGAGGGCCTGCCGGCGCAGCATCCGCTTCGATCCGAGCGCCAGGGTCAGAGTGACGACTGCGGGAAGCCCTTCCGGAACCGCGGCCACGGCCAGCGTCACCGCGAGAAGCAGAACCGTCAGCGGAGGAGTATCCGCGACCAGGAACAGCACGACGGCGACGATCGCGATGAGTCCCACCACGCCGAGTCCCATTCGATGTCCCAGCCGATCCACTTCGTCCTGGAATGGGGTCTTCCGATCCTCGACTTGCTGCACGAGAGTCGCTATCTGGCCGATCTCGGTGTGCATCCCGGTCGCCACGACAACCGCCGTTGCCCGGCCGCGCACCGCGCTGGTCGCACTGAATACGAGGTTTGTGCGATCGGCGATCTGCGTCTCTAAGGGTATCTCCTCGGTGGACTTCCCGACCGGCATGCTTTCGCCCGTCAGCGCTGATTCGTCGGTCTCGAAGTGGACGCTGGTCAGCAGCCGGGCGTCGGCCGGAATGCGGTCTCCCTGGGCGAACGCGAGAAGGTCGCCCGGAACGACCTCGGCCGATGGAATCTGCCGTGGCGAACCGCCTCGGATCACGGTCGCCTCGGGCGCCGCCAGCTCCCTCAACGCCTGGATCGCGGTCTGCGCCCGATAGTCCTGGACGAATCCGAACACGCCGTTGGCCACCAGGATCACCATGATCAGGATGGCGTCCGTGGTGTGGGGTTCTGACCCGGGCAGCAGTCCCATGGCAATCGACAGCAGGGCTGCGGCGAACAAAAGTCCGATCAGCAGATTCTGGAACTGTGCCGCGAACAACCTGAGTGGGGACACACGCCCGGCGTCTGCGAGCCGGTTTGGGCCGGCCCTCTCGAGACGCAGCCGGGCCTCTGACTCGGACAGGCCCTCCGGGCCCGTCTTGAGCTGCGACAGGGCTTCTTCCGGGGTCAGGGAGTGCCAGTTGACCTCCGGCGCCCCGGTCGGCAGGGCGCTCAGGTCAAGTCCCCTTCGCCACCAGATCCAAGGCTGTGCGGGGTCAGCCGCCAGCTCACCCGGGATTCGATGCGCTCGTCCAGGGCTCCGCGAATCTCACTCGGGAGTTCGGGTTTTTGCAGCAGCCTGGTCTTCAGATGGTAGGCTGGTGCCAGGACCTCCTCCCACAGGCCTGCCGGCTCCAGCAGGGCTCGGAGTTCATCGTCATTGCAGGTCAGCGCCGCCTTCTCGCTCCGGCTCGCCTGCACCCGGAACGACGAGCCGGCCACCGCCCGCTGGCCGGTCGCATCGAACCAGGAAATGAGCTGCTCCTGTGCGGCGCGAATCCGCTCCTCGGCTTCCTTCTTCACTTGCAGCGCCATTCCGAGCGCATCGGCCAGTTCAGCGACTTCCGCGGGAGAGGAAACCAGGGAGTCGAGTTGCTCCGGCCAGTTCTCCGGGTACTGGTCGGCGAACGCCGGGCACCAGGGCTTCACGTGGCACCAGCTGCATTGTCGTCCGGGACGGGGCTCGAACGCCTGGTCCTCGATCGCCTGCGCGGTATCCAGAACGAGACGCCTGACGGACTCGACCTCCGCAGGGGACCTGCGTAAAACCCGCCATTCCGTATCCGACGGAACGTGGACGAGTGACAGTGACTCCACCTGCCGCTCGAGCTTCTCCTCGGCCGCGATCTGGTACAGGGTGAGTTGCTGTGATTCCTGCGCTTTGTCCCTTAGAAAGAACTTCCCGGTCTTGTAGTCGGTGATGCGCACGCGCCCGTCCTCGCCGACGTCGACCCGATCCAGGATCGAGATCATAGGAACATCGTCGACGGAATACTGCAGGGCCAGCTCGACGGCCAGCGCAGGCTGGAAGTTCGCAGCGTGCGTGCTATACCATGACTGCAGCATCGCGTGCCCGTCTGCACGGGCGCGTTCGAAGTCCTGCGGAGTGTCGTACGCGGTGTGATCGAGTTCGGAGTCGAATGAAGCGAGGACGTCATCCAGCGGCGCCGGCCCGGCGATCCGATTCCGATAGAACGTCTCGAGGCCCGAGTGCACGGCCGAGCCGAAAGTGAGGGGTGGGCTGGGGGGCTCCTTCAGGCCGTCCACATAGCGTAGCTTCCATCTCTGGGGGCAGGCCTGGAACGTTCTGATCTGTGTCTGGCTGAGACGTCTCATCGAGCCCTTCCTGGATCGAGTCCGCAACGGGTACCCGACAACATACGAATGGAGGTTGCGGTGCCGCTCGCGCCGATGCACGATCGCGGGACAGTGGTACTGTTCGGACGCCGGCCCGAGCGTGTCCGGCCAGAACGGGTGCTTTCCCTGCAAGAGGACGATGACAGAGCATGACCGGCATGGTTGACAGGACGTTCGTTCGTCTCGGCTGGGCGCTTCTCTCGTTTCTGGTCCTCGGGTTTCTGCTGCTGATGGTGAATCAGACAGCGAGCTTCGTGGACCTGGTCTCCACCGGTTGGAGCCTGGAGGCCGGCAGGATCGCACTCTGGGTCCTGATCGGGGCCTGGGTCCTGTTACTCGTCGTGCCGGCCGTGCTGCTGCTGCGACTTCCCGAGCCCCTGGTGCCTCCCGAGGTGGACGAGGGGCGTGAATTCGAGGCATACCTGAACGGTCTGCGCCGCAGACTCGAAGGGAATCCGAGACTGGTTGGCCTGCCCCTCGGATCGCGAGAAGAAATCGAGACCGCACTCTCATCGCTTTCCGGTGAGGCGAACCGGGAAATCCAGGCAGTCTCGGGAGGGGTCTTCCTGTCGACCGCCATTTCACAGAGCGGCCGCCTGGATGCATTCCTGGTGCTCGGGGCCCTGATGCGGCTTGTATGGCGAGTATCTCATGTCTACTGGCAGCGCCCGACGATCCGCGACATGGGCAAGCTGTACATGAACGTCGCGGGAACGGCCTTCGTGGCGGCAGAGCTCGACGACGTGGACGTGGCCACCCAGGTCGAGCCGATCGTATCGAGCGTCGTCGGAGCGGGTGTGTCCGCGATTCCAGGCTTCCAGGTCGCGACTGCGATCCTGGTGAACTCGGTACTTACGGGTACGGCGAACGGGTTTCTGTCCCTGCGGGTGGGCGTGATCACGAAGCGCTATTGCTGTGCCATGGTTAGGCCCCCGAAACGATCCATGCGCCAGGCGGCCGCGGTGGAGGCCGCGGGAATGCTGGGGGGAATCGTTGTCCAGGGTACCAGGACCCTCGCGAAGGCCATGGCGGATGCGACCGTGGATCGAACGAAGTCCGCGGTCACTGGAACCGGGAAGGCTGTGCGTCAGACCGGCAGCGCTGCCGTGGATCTGGGCACGGACTTCGTCGATGTCGGGACAGGTGCGATCACCGATCTCGGCAGGGGAGTCGGCAGAGGAGTGCGCGGAGCGAGCGATGCCGTGAGCGATGCTACGCTTTCGTTGCTCGAGGCCATGGGATTGGCGAAGAGGCGGCGCGGGCCGGATGAGCCGGACGAAACAGAGACGGAATCCGCTCCGGAGCCGGGTAATGATGCGTGATCGAGCTCGGTTCAGCTCGAGGAGACCATAGTTTCGATTGGAGCCGGCACCAGGAGCGGGGCGTAAACGTAGCCGATCGCCGCGCTCGGGTCTTCCTCCCGGGCATCCGAGTCGAATACCGCGTACCAGTTGTCCTCGAGGAAATGTGCCCGCACGGTCTCTCCGACTTCGAGCATTCCCACGATCTCGCTGTTCGTGTTCCGATCCGCCCTGACACGCACTCGCGTCTTCACGGACCGGATCTCTCCCCAGTCCGCAGCGGTCGACTCAGGCGCCGGGGCGCCGATACCGAGCGTAGCACGGAGGCCAGGTACGGAAACTCCGGGCATGGCCGTGAGACCCATACCGATCGTTCCGATTGACGCGACAAGGAAGACGAGCAGGAAAACGGACAGTGAGCCCCGCTCTCCCTGCGGTCTCGGCTGGTGCGCGCGCTTTGACTTCGAAGCGGATGCGGAACCATCAGCACGCTGCTGAAAATCGCAGTCGTTGCAGTACCGGAATCCCGAAGGCACGGGTCCGCCGCAGATTTTGCACGTGGAGTCGCTCAACGCGCTCTCCTTTGAGTTGGTGGGCGCCGCGAATTGGAGCGGCAAGACTCGTACCCTCATGGGCGAGTTTTGGGTCCGGCTGATTAGACATATATAAACTGCATAAAAATACAAAGTTATATTGTATAATCTAAAGTAATTTATGATACGATGTAGTCCGCTGATCGCTATCCTCAACTGCAAGATCTGCCTATTGCCGCAATGAACCGGCGCGAAACGCCTCGTCGCGGCAATGCTGGAATGAATTGCTTCGGGGCCGCGTCTAATCTTTCGACAGACACGGTCCCGCACGCGGGGCGTAGTGGATACGGCCCGAGCGGTCGTGAAAATGGGGAGGAATCGATGGGACGAACGGGGAAAGGAATCAGCGGCGGCAGGAAGCGGGGTTTGCTGGTGCTGGCGGCCCTGGCTGCGTTCGGCGTCGCAGGCTGCGGGGGAGAAGATGCACCGACGGAGCCGGTCGGCGGATCGGTGGTCAGCGACGATCTGCTGGCGAACGCGGACCTCGGTGGTGCGATCAGTGAAGTGACGCAATCACTCGGGCTGAGCGACGAGCAGCTTGCGAAGATCCAGGAGCTGGCGGCGCGAAGCCGGGACCAGGAGCCCGAGCCCGGCGCTGCCTGGTATGCTGCCGCGGAATTGCAGACAATTCTCAGCAGCGACCAGATCGCAGCACTCGGTAACCGGCTCGAGAATTCGCCGGGTCGGATCCGGATGGAACGAGGTGAACGATCCGGAAATCGGGATGGCGCCAGAGAGCACTCT
>Ga0316193_10003285_pt1 | contig 11626 bp, 10 predicted proteins | sample MerIslsedime2_MG_FD_207735 | JGI IMG/M metagenome (GOLD analysis project Ga0316193, IMG submission 207735) | Coastal sediment microbial communities from Maine, United States - Merrow Island sediment 2 | ecosystem: Environmental > Aquatic > Marine > Coastal > Sediment | place: USA: Maine... | reverse complement strand
TTTGCACGTTATAATGATCTTCAGCCAGGCTGTTTATCTGAGCCGCCGCTTCGAATCCCGGCACCCGCACGTCCTGGATAGGGTAGGCTGATTTTAATTCAAGGTTGAGGGACAAGGTATTTTCGACTTTAGCATTGGTCGTCCAAAAGCTCATCCCGGCTTCATCAGTGCCGCCGTCTTCCAAGGGATAAAGGTAACGACCAATTCCGGTGTCGATGTTGAGAGGCTGGTAGTATAAAAATCGAATTTTGGTTTCGTCATTGGCAGGCACCGGGTAAACTTTGAACTCCAATGCATAAAACTCATTTTTTTCGGCAAGGCCGGTCTCGTTGCCCCGGCTCTTTTCATCCGTATAGATTTGCCGGGCTTTTTGTTTTTCCAGGACTTCACCGTGGATTTCCCGTTCCCCCGCGTATATGGTTACCTCCGAGAGGCTCGCGCTTTTGGGTAAAGGGAAACTGTATATGGCCTCCAGATCTTCTCGGTTGCCGTTATAAAAAGTCTGGAGGACCTCGGTCATGGCAAAGCCGTTATTGATGACCACATTAACGTGATGGTCGCGGATCTGGATGGGCTGATGGCCGGAGTCGATGGGGGTAAGAATTCCTGCGGCCTGACTCACCACCGGAATCATCCCTAACAATAGAACCACTGTCATAAAAACGATTCCTCTTTTCATGTTGCACCTCCTGTTCCGGATAACCCGGAGATTTGAAGTTCTATTCGCGGCATGCCAAATTTCAGAACTACTGACGTGTCGTAAAATCTGATGCAACAAAAATGTCGGTGATCGCGTCAACAGTACTGAATTTAGCCGAATCGTTCTGAAATTTATTCTTATTCGCTATTCCAATTGGGACGAAGCCCCTAACTGCTATCGATCGACACCTAATCGAATGAGCAACACATGTGCCAGAAATTGAATTGATAGACGATATCAAAATTAAGTATTTGATAAATTGGGAAATATTAAAATTATGGATGGAATTTAGAAGTAAAAACGAAACAAGTCGATCAAGAAAGAAGATACTTTATTTGCATATTCATATACATAAAAAGTATAGTAGGAGCCGAGCAATGATAATTATTTCGATAATACATTGAATTATATGTAATTATGTACTAAAATGAGGTTGTTAACATGGCGAGATGAAACCAGACTATACTATCTTTGTGTTGATAAAATGATTTAGATATCTTAATTTAGTAATAAATTTAGATACTAATAAAAAATTAAGCTTGCTGTTCATTATTTGTACAAAAGGTGATCGGTTCAGGGTTCAAATAATCAGGCATAGGAAAGGATCGTATGATGTCTATTTTAAATTCGCAGGAACACGCTTTTCTGACATCCGTCGTCAGGGTCAGCTATGCCAATCCGTTCCTTGCCGAGCGTATCGATTACGAGCGGGAAACCCTGGGAGCTGAATTTGACGAATCACATGCCGATTGGAACCTTCTGGGCGACGATCCGGAAACCCATCAAATCAACACAACGAAGATAGCTCAGCGGGCCTATCCCATCATTGCCGAGTTCCAGGCGCAATTGAAAAAGCGAGCGGCCGCAACCGGTCAGGAAATTAAGCTTTATGAAGATACGGTTCTTTTTTTGCTCTTTTATAATTACGCTCAGAAGTTTAAAGAAAGCATTATCGACCCGAAAAAGGGCCGGATCTATGACTACTTTGAAGAGTTTTACGATTACTGGTCATTCTTTTTTGACTTTCCCGGCTACAACCTGCCACAGAAAGAAGAGGCGGCCCACATTTTTGCCTGTTCCTTTCAGGTTCGCCGTGCCTTCTATTATATTTTCAGGGCCATCATCGGGCGGTCGTCCGTGGCAGCAAACTTGCGGGCCATGGTATGGACTTCTATCTTTACCCATGACATGCGCCGTTACCGCCGCTCCTTTTATAAACGTATGGGTGATTTTACGACATTGATCATCGGGCCGACGGGATCGGGCAAAGAGCTTGTTGCCCGGGCTGTCGGCCTATCGCGCTACATCCGGTTTGACCCCAAGTCCTTAACCTTTGAAAGAGATTTTTCAGAAACCTTTTTCCCCATCAACCTCTCGGCACTGCCCTTGACCCTGGTCGAATCGGAGTTGTTTGGCCACCGGCGTGGCGCCTTTACCGGCGCGTTGGAAGACCGCAAGGGATGGCTGGAGGTTTGCCCGCCGGAAGGCAGTGTCTTTCTGGACGAAATCGGGGAGTTGGACGCCCTCGTCCAGGTAAAACTGCTCAGGGTAATCCAGGCCCGGACATTTCAACCCCTGGGATCAACAAAATCCCAGACTTTCAAAGGCAAGATTGTGGCGGCCACCCATCGCGACGTCCACACCGCCATGGAGCAGGGAGAATTTAGAAAGGATTTTTATTACCGGCTGTGTTCAGACATCATCACGACACCCTCTTTGCACCAGCAAATCCGGGAAGCCCCTGAGGTGTTATGGGATCTGATCGGCTATATTTCCCAGCGGGTCGCAGGTCCGGAATGGGAGGCAGTTGCCGGGGAAGTGCAATCCTGGATTGGAGAATACCTTGGTATGGAATACCCATGGCCGGGCAATATCCGTGAACTGGAACAGTGCGTCCGCAATGTGATAATCCGGCGGGAGTACCATCCCGCAGGGGATCTTGTCTCAGGGATCGATGCGCGGCTCCCGGTCGGATTTGAGCAAGGATCTCTCAGCCTTGAAGAGATCTGTAGCCTCTATTGCACTCACGTTTATTCGCGTGCGGGTTCATTCGTAGAGACGGCGCGACGCTTAAAAATCGACAGAAGAACAGTGAAAAAATACGTGGGTTTTTCTTGACTCTGAATGCAATACTGTGTTTACCTAGTATTTTGTTTCGCAATTTCGGTGAATATCGTCATTGATCCATCCTATATAATTGAGAATTCGTCTGCCATGAAGACGTACACAGCTTATTACAAATCACCGCTGGGTCCCATAAAAATAGTCGGAAATGGGGATTGCATATTGTCCCTGGATTTTGTTGAGGAAGCCCTGCCGGATGATGTCGACCTGCCCTTTTGTCTAAAAGCCGGTCTCAAGCAAATCGACGAGTATTTCAAGGGGAAGCGGAGCAAATTTTTATTAAACCTTGATCCGACGGGCACAAAATTTCAAAAAATGGTCTGGCGGCATCTTGAAAAAATACCCTTTGGTGAAGTGGTATCCTACGGGCAGATCGCCGACACCATCGGCAACCCCAACGCCTCTCGGGCTGTGGGAAGCGCCAATGGGAAAAACCCCATATCCATCATCATCCCCTGCCATCGGGTCATCGGAAGCGATGGCAGCCTAACCGGTTACGGGGGCGGTCTCTGGCGCAAAGAATGGCTAATTAAACATGAAAAGGGGTATCATCCCAACAATATAATCGCCTAAATATCTCTGGAAAACCCGCTTTTTTGCCCAAATACTCCGTCAGGCTATACTCGGCGAATTATTGACGACAAACTCAATGTGTGTCTGCGGTTAAAATAGGTATCGTGGTTCGAGCATTAAAAAAAGCCCATTAAGAATTTGACGGACACGTCCCTTTTCAAGCTTACCTATTTTTTCACCAAGCATGTCCCTGTCGATAGTATATATCTGGGATACATTAACAACGCTGGGCATTGACAAGTTAGCTTCATCCTTTTCCAGTAGGACATTGCCGGGGGCCTTTGCGCGTTGCAGATTTGACGTAATAAGGCATATGTTCACCGTGCGAATACGCGAAACATTCACAGCATCATTTTGAATTACAACGTATGGGTTTCGAAAACCGGGCTCAGATCCTCGCGGAACACCGAGATCAACCCAATAGATATCCCCCTGAACTATTGCCACGCATCCTCCGCATGTCTTTGCATAACGGTTTTCATTCCCTTCAGCGTTTTTATCTCCATATCATCCAAACCGTCGCCATAGACCTCGTTCAATTTCTCAATAAGCTCCTGGGTCTCAATATAGTGAAGATAATTTTTGGCGGCCACCGCAAAGAATTTACTCCGGCTCAAACTGAGATGTTTTGCGGTTTCATCTATTTTATCCAGTAGGGATTTTTCGACTGAAATCGCTGTTTTTACGCTAGACAATTAATATCACCTCCAGTAAAAATTTAATTATTACCCCGATTACTACTATTGTCAATATTTTATTCGATCAGTAACCAAATTTTCTGATCGCTTTGGTATCTTTGCGCCAGTTTTTCTGAACCCTCACAAAAAGCTTTAAATAAACCTTGGTCCCCAGCATACGTTCAATTTGTTCCCGGGAACGCGTGCCGATTTGTTTCAATTTGCTGCCTCTTTTGCCGATGACGATGCCCTTTTGCGAGTCGCGTTCGAGGTGGATGGTCGCCAAGATCTTTACCAAATTCCCCCTGTTTTTTTCTTTAAAAGCGTCCACTGTGACCGCCGTGGCATAGGGAATTTCTTCACCGGTCAACCGGAAAACCTGCTCGCGGATCATTTCGGCGGCAAGAAAGCGTTCGGATACATCCGTGAGGGTGTCTTTTGGAAAGTAGGGGGGGCCTTTGGGCAACGCCGATACCATGGCCAGAATCAGCTCGTCAATCTGGACACCATTTTTAGCGGATATCGGTACCATATCTCGGAATTGATACGTGTCGGCCCACTTTTCAATACTTTCCAGCAGGCCGGATTTTTCAACCAGATCGATTTTGTTCAGTGCCAAAACCACCGGTTTGTTCTGAGCCTGAAGCCGTTTGATAAGGAAGCGTTCGGCCTTGGTGTCCGGTTGGGCAACATCGATGACGACCAGGATCAGGTCGGCATCAGCCACCGCAGAAAAGGCGGTATCCACGATCCGCGTGTTCAGCTTGTCTTTGGCCTGAAATACGCCCGGGGTATCGAAAAAAACCATCTGAGCCTCCGGTCTGTGCAGCACACCCAGGATCCGGTTGCGCGTGGTTTGCGGTTTTTTGGAGGTGATTGAAATTTTCTCACCGAGCATTCGGTTGAGTAGAGTGGATTTGCCCGCATTGGGGGTGCCGGCAATGGCAACATAGCCGGATCTAAAATCGGAATTTAGGTGGTTTTTGTCTGTCATTGGCCTATCGGACTGAAGACATAATAGTTTAGCCACCACGGCACTAAGCTTTTTCCGAGACAGCGCTTGGGAAAAGTGGTCCCTGGGGGGCAGTTGTCAATGCCAAAATTAAAACTGCCAATTCCTATCGCAGATAAACCGGAAATAACAAATGACAAGCACCAAATTACAAATAAATTCCAAACTACAATATCCAAATCTCAAATAAGATCAAACGCCAATTGTTTGGAATTTTGAATTTCGGTTATTGTGATTTGTTTGGTATTTGTTATTTGAAATTTGTTAATTGCTGAAACCTGAATACCAACATCTGAATCTTCATTTTATTACGAAATGCCGATAGTTCATTATTCTTGCGATCGCTTCAGTTCTGTCAACGAGATGATGGCGTCCCAAACCGCATCCCTGCCCTGACGGGATTTAGCTGAAAACAGGATTAATTCACTGGAATCCACTTCCATCGATCCGGCGACGGCAGCGCGTTGTTTGTCCTGTTTGGTTTTTGAGAGCTTATCTGCTTTGGTGAGTACCAATATTCTGGCGATTGAGTAGTGCTCGAGCCAGGCGAGAAGATTATGCTCTTCCTCCCGGGGTGTGCGCCGAATGTCCATGATCACCACAACGCCTTTTAATACATTGCGGCCTGAAAGATATGTTTCGATCATGGGGCCCCATTTTTTTCGGACAGCTGTCGGGACTTTGGCATAACCGTAACCGGGCAGGTCGACAAAGGTTATAAGGTTGTTAATTTCAAAAAAATTGATCAGCTGAGTCCGGCCGGGAGTGGAACTGGTCTTTACCAGTCGTTTGCGGTTGACAAGGGTATTGATCAGACTCGATTTGCCGACATTTGAGCGCCCTGCAAACGCCATCTCGGGGTATTTTACCGGAGGGTACTGGTCCGGTTTGACAGCGCTGGTGATAAATTCCGCGGAATTTATGTTCATGTTAGGCACGCTTTTCGAGATATTTCTCAAGTCGATCCATCCCTTCTTCAATATTCTCCAGGGAATTGGCATAGGAAAAGCGCAGGTACCCTTCTCCATTGCGCCCGAAATCGATTCCGGGGGCCACACCCACATGGGCTTTTTCCAGGATATCAAATGCCAGTTCGTAGGAATTGCCGGATAAGTGTCTGGCATTGGCAAATACATAAAACGCCCCGGTGGGCTCCACAGTGATACCAAAACCGAGTTTCTTTAATCGGGTAATCATGAAGCGTCGACGCTTATCATAGATCTCCTTCATTCGGGCGACATCCTCTCCGGCTTCTTTTAATGCAGTAATACCCGCCTGTTGAACCATGGCGTTGGCGGAGATAAAAAAGTTTTGCTGCAGCTTTTGCATGGGCCGGATAAAGGACGTTGGCGCGATCACATAACCCAGCCGCAACCCGGTCATGGCAAAGAGTTTTGAAAATCCGTTTACCACAAAGGCATGGTCGCTGAATTCGAATATCGAATGCTCTTTTCCCTCGTAAACCAGTCCGTGGTAGATTTCATCGGATACGATATACGGGGCATTCGGCGTGTCCGCCAGGGCTGCAATCGCCTGCATGCGGCTTTGCGACAGGAGGTTGCCGGTGGGATTGGATGGCGAGTTAATAAAAATCGCTTTTGTTTTGGCGTTAATTTTTTTTTTAATGGATTCAGGTCGGTATTGAAAACCGTCTTCTTCATAAACTTGAATCATGACCGGTTGGCCCTGCACAAATTTGATAAAGTTGGGATAGCAGGCATAGTGTGGATCGGAAATTATCACCTGGTCGTCTTTTTCAAGCAAAGCGGAAAACACCAGAAAAATAGCCGGTGAGGAACCGGAGGTGACGATGACCTGATCAGGGTCGATGGAAACACCATAGGTTTTCAAATAGTATTCACAAATGGCGTCACGCAACTCAAATAAACCCAGGCTGTGGGTATAATGGGTATGGCCGTCTTCCAGTGCCTTGCAGGCCGCCTCTTTAACACAGGCCGGGGTATCGAAATCCGGCTCCCCCACTTCCAGATGAATGATATGAACCCCTTGGCGTTCCATTTCATTGGCCCGCTCCAGGACATCCATGACGATAAAAGACGTCATTTCTGCAGTGCGTTTGGAGATCATAATGTTCTTATACCACTTTATTCAAAGGATATTCAATAATCCCTTCCGCTCCGTGTTCCAGAAGTTTCGGAATCAGTTCTCTGACCGTGTCCGAAGCGACGACGATTTCCACCGAAAACCAATCGGATTGGTAAAGGGACGCTACGGTGGGTGCGTTCAGACTCGGCAGCATATTGATTACATTTTCCATGAGATCCCCGGGCACATTCATTTTAAGTCCCACCATCTTCTGGCCTAACAGTGCACCTTTGAGCAAGAGAGCAATCTGTTCGATTTTTTTTCTTTTTTGCGGATTTTTCCAGGTTTCGTGATTTGCGATCAGCTGGGTGTTGGTTTGCATCAATTCATGAATAATGCGCAGCCCATGGGCCTTTAGGGTGCTTTCTGTTTCCGTTACCTCCACAATGGCATCGGCCAGTCCGGATACCACCTTGGCCTCTGTAGCTCCCCAAGAAAATTCGACGATCACCTCTATATTACGTTCAGCAAAATACCGTTTTGTAAACTCAGTAAGTTCTGTTGCGATTTTTTTGCCGGTCAGATCCTCCAGTCTTTGTGCAGGAGAATCGTAGGGAACTGCGACCACCCAGCGAGCCGATCGTGAACTCACCTTAGAATAGACAAGATCGGCAACCACATGCACATCCGAGCTGTTTTCCGCAATCCAATCCTTTCCGGTAAGGCCCGCATCCAGGGTACCGTTTTGCACATAACGGGACATTTCCTGGGCCCTGCAGATGGCACACTCAATGGACTCGTCATCAATTTCGGGGAAATAACTTCTTCCATTCACATTAATATGCCAGCCGGAACGTTTCAGCAAGGCGATGGTGGCGTTTTGAAGGCTTCCTTTGGGAATTCCGAATTTCAGTAGAGTATTCACTTGTCGTACACCTCTCTGGGGTCGAATACCGGTTCTTCCGTAACCCGGATTGACCCATCTTCTACTTTTTTATAAAAACAGCTCCGATGCCCGGTATGACATGCCGCTCCTCCCAGCTGTTCGACTTTCAGAAGCACGGTGTCATCATCGCAGTCAATATAAACTTCTTTGATTCGCTGCATATTGCCGGAAGTTTCTCCTTTAACCCAAAGCGTTTGCCGGCTGCGGCTGTAGTACGTGGCTTTACCGGTGGACAGGGTGGCGTTAAAGGCATCCGGATTCATATAGGCCAGCATTAAAATCTCACCAGTTTGGTAGTCCTGAACGATTGCGGGAACGAGCCCACCTGTTTTATTAAAATCGAGTTTAATCATTGTTGAATATGATATTGAATTTGTCGGTTAAAGACGCTATTATTAACATAAACCTCAACTAAGGTTTAAATGATTAAAGCGCCCGATCCGAATATTTTAAACCCTGTCGACTAACCGTTCCGGGGAATAATGTCAACTTCTTTTTTATTTCTTATTTGGTTAAAATAAGGTCAAGCTATTCAAGGATACTGACTCATGCCCAAGGCAAAAAGTAGATCAGACATTCGAAAAAATCGCGTACGAAAAGAAAAAAGGGGATTTTTTAAAACACTTGTTTTATGGTCCTTTTTGCTGGTGATTATTTTTGTCATTTGCGGCGCAGCCGCCGGTGTGGCAGTCTATTATTCGATCAGTAAAGATCTACCCAAAATAACCTCGTTGTCCGATTATCACCCTTCGATTATTACGAGCGTATACGCCGATGACAATCGTAAGATCGCCGAATTTTTTAAAGAACGTCGGATTGTCATGCCACTGTCACACATGCCCTCGATGCTGATCAATGCTTTCGTGGCTGCTGAAGATTCAAGATTTTATAAGCACCAGGGTATCGATTTTATAAGTATTGTCAGAGCCTTTTTTAAAAACCTCGAAGCCGGCACTATCGTACAGGGTGGCAGCACGATTACCCAGCAGGTTACCAAATCCTTTCTTCTAACCCCGGAGAGAAGTTATAAACGCAAATTGAGAGAAGCCATCCTGGCCTATCGCATCGATAAAACAATTTCCAAAGACGATATTCTTTATCTTTATCTGAACCAGATCTATCTGGGTCACGGGGCTTACGGCGTGCAGGCGGCTTCCGAAAATTATTTTGGCAAATCCGTCAAAGATTTAAATCTTGCAGAATGCTCCATCCTGGCGGGATTGCCCCAGGCGCCCAGTAAGTATTCGCCATTCAAGTACCCCGAACGCGCCAAGCAGCGTCAGATATATGTTTTAAACCGGATGGTTGAGGAAGGCTACATCGACAACATCCAGGCAACTGAGGCCATCAATACCCAACTTGACATCAAGCCCCGACGCAACTTGTACATCGAAGAGATCCCTTTTTACACCGAACATATCCGGCGCTATATCGAAAATAAATATGGCACGGATGCCTTGTATACCCAGGGTCTGCAGGTCTATACCGCCGTAAATATAGAGATGCAGAAGATTGCGCGGCAAGAAATCTGGAAAGGACTGTTCGACTTAGACAAACGCAGTGGTTTCCGCGGGCCGTTAGATCATATAAAACCTGAAGAAATTGAATCTTTTTCGCAAACACTGCAGACAGATTTGGTAAAAAACCCGTTAAGTGAGGGGTCCGTCACTAAAGCGGTCGTGATCGCAGTCGATGACGCTAAGAAAAAAGTTATCGTCCGCATGGGAATTGCCCAGGGTGTCATTGCCTTTAAGGATATGCGATGGGCACGCAAACCTGATTTGGAACTGGCCTACTACGAGGCAAAAATCAAGCAACCCTCTGGAGCACTTGCCGTTGGGGACGTCATTTTGGTGCGGGTCAAAAAAGAAAAAAGCGAAGATAAAGACACCTGGGCCATGGCTCTGGAGCAAATGCCCGAAGCCCAGTCCGCCTTAATGAGCATTGAAGCAGGAACCGGCCTGGTAAAGGCCATGGTCGGTGGACGTGATTTTAAAAAAACTCAGTTCAATCGCGCCATCCAGTCCAGGCGTCAACCGGGCTCTGCTTTCAAACCGCTTATCTATGCCGCCGCCCTGGACAAGCAGTCTGATGATCCGGAAAAAAATTACACCCCTGCAACCGTCATCGTTGATTCCGCCATCGTCTTTAAAGATGAGGAACGTGATTTTACCTGGAAGCCGAAAAATTATAAAGAAACGTTTTACGGCCCGACGCTGTTTCGTAAGGCTTTGACCAAGTCCCGCAATCTGGTCACCATAAAAATATTACAGGATATCGGTATCGACTATGCCATCGATTACGCTACCAAACTGGGCATCGATTCCAAATTGAGCCGGGATTTGTCCATTGCGCTCGGATCCTCCGGTATATCCCTGCTCGAGCTTCTGCGGGCATATTCGGTTTTCGCCAATCAGGGCTATCTGGTTGAACCCGTGTTTGTATTAAAGGTTACCGATCGCCATGGAAAAGTTTTGGAAGAAGCGGCGCCTGAAAGAACAAAGGTTATTGAAAAAAACACCGCTTACATTATGACCAACCTGTTGGAAGGGGTGGTGCAGCACGGAACCGGTCGGAGGGTACGGGAATTAAAACGACCGGCGGCCGGCAAAACCGGCACAACCAACAACGCTTTTGATGCCTGGTTTGTCGGCTACACACCTCAATTATTAACGGGTGTATGGGTTGGACTGGATGAAGAAGCCCCTCTTGGCAAAGGCGAAAACGGCTCCAGGACAGCCAGTCCGATATGGCTCGGATTTATGCAGCGGGTGCTGGAAAATGAACCTGTGGAAGTTTTTCAACCCCCCAAAGAAGGCATTGTGTTTGCAAAAATCGATGCCGATACCGGCCTGCTGCCGGTCCCGGAATCAAAAGATGTCATTTTCGAATGTTTTAAAGAAGGAACAGTTCCCACCAAGTTTACAAAACGTCCCAATGAAGTCAGAGAAGTGGAAGATTTGTTTAAAAAAGATATATAGACATAGGTTGGGCGGTTCAGCCTGCCCTGGTGCGACTCATAAGACCATAATACCGCTCGTGTCAGGTTCCCAAACATGAATCTAAATGATTGAGCAACGTAAAGTCAGGTCTGGGCCAGGGGGTTCAACGTTCAGGGTTAAGAGAAACCAGGCAGCTCGTATTAAAGAAATAAAGTCTTCATCTGATTATAAATCTGTTTCACTCAGAGGTATTCCGTTGATTATATTAACAGAAGAAGAGCGACACGCCGGGTAAACGCCTGCGCTGCGCGAGCGACTCCTTTGTCCAGTGTCCAGAAACCTCAACCGGTGGCCAGAGCCAGATTCCAAAATACACCTCACTTAACCTTCTCATCTGCCATGGGCTCAAATCCGTTTCCTCCCAGGTGATGCAACCATATTTCAAAAACTTGGGCATGAATGCACCCTAGAAAGATTTAAGCATGAAATTACGCCTGATTTTATTGGTTTTATCGTTGCTGGCCTTTTTATCTGCTTCGACCGGCGGGTATCTTTATTATTCAGCCTTAAAAAAATCCGCCTTCAAGGAAGCTGAACGCCAGGCCA
>Ga0316193_10003284_pt1 | contig 11627 bp, 8 predicted proteins | sample MerIslsedime2_MG_FD_207735 | JGI IMG/M metagenome (GOLD analysis project Ga0316193, IMG submission 207735) | Coastal sediment microbial communities from Maine, United States - Merrow Island sediment 2 | ecosystem: Environmental > Aquatic > Marine > Coastal > Sediment | place: USA: Maine... | reverse complement strand
TCTTCGGGCAGCGACTCGAGGATTGCGGTCAATGCGTTGGGACCACCGGTGGAGGAGCCGATCACCACGACCTCGATGGCTGGGATCCTCCGTCGCGAGATCAGGTGAGCGGTTTTCGCGCGGGCTGGGGAGGCGGTCGCACCGGTGGCCGGTACAAGAGCGCGGACCTTGGGAACGAGCTGTTCCTGGAGATACCGCCGCGCCTCCTCGGCGGAAGAGGTTCGAGCCGCCTTGGTGACGTAATCGGAAGCGCCGCTGAACAAGGCCTCGACGGTGATCGCGGCCCCCCGCCGTGTGTGGTTCGAAACCATGATGACCCGAACTCCGGGGTAGCTGGACCGAATGGCGGACAACGTCTGCATCCCGTCGAGCTCGGGCATGTCGATGTCGAGCGTAACCACGTCCGGGCGCAACCGAGAGATCTTCTTGAGTGCGAGGTTTCCGTTTGGGGCTGTGCCCACAACCTCGAAGTCATCTTCAGCCGCGAGTATGTCGGAGATCACCCGCCGAGCCACTACGGCATCGTCGACCACGAGGATTCGTACCGGCTGCACGCGCTACTTCAATCGACCTCGATACCGAGGAGGGCGAGCTTCTCCAGCAGCATCTCGCGGTCAAACGGTTTCATGATGTACTCATCGGCGCCGGCTTCGAGGGCCTCGCGTACGCGCCCGAGCTGGGTCTCGGTGGTCACCATCATGAGTTTGATGCCACCATGAGTGGGGCGCTCGCGGATGGCGATCACCAGATCGAGTCCGCTCATCGCCGGCAGGTTCCAGTCGACCAGGGCGAGCTCGAAATCCCGGTCCTTTTCGAGGATTTCCAGAGCCTCCTCCGCATCGGCCGCCAGAGCGACCTGAAAACCCACGTCGCCGAGGATCTCGGCGAGGATCGACCGCATAGCCCGCGAGTCTTCGATGATCAGCGCCCGCATGTGCTCCCCGGTCCCTGGCCCGCGAGTCGTCTCCCGGGTTCTCTCACGACGCCTCGCCTCTACCGGTATCAGCGTCGAGTTCGAGTGCGTTCTCGACATCGAGAACCAGCAGCAGCTGATTCTGTAACTTGTAGGTGCCCCGGATGAGGCGCCTCGCCTCACCCTTGAGGGTGTCGGGCGGTGGCTCGAAGCTCTCGTCATCGACCTCGACGACGTCGCCGGCGCGGTCGACCACAAAACTGAGCAACGAGGATCCGGCATCCAGGACGAGCACCGTGGAGGATTCGCCTTCGCGACCGGCTTTGCCGAACTTTGACCCGAGATCGATCGCGGTAACAATCTGGCCTCGCAGATTGATCAGACCGCGGACCGAAGGCGGTGCGGTGGGAACCGGCGTGATGTCACTGTCGCGAAGCACCTCCTGCACCCGTTCCACTTCGATTCCGAGGAACAGATCGCCGACGTGAAATGTGCAGAACTGGTGGGCCATTCTCACTCCTGATCGATCGGCCGTTCGAAGAAGCTGGGATCGGCGAGTTGAATGAGGGCTTCGAGATCAAGGATCTCGGTCACCCTGTCGCGGATCACAGCGCAGCCCCGAACGCCTTCACGGCTTCCTGCCCTGCGCGCCTTGAGATCTTCATCGATGATGTCCGCGATGCGGTGCGCCACGAGGCCGACCCGTCGGTCGTTGACAGTGCATACGATCACCGGGACCGTCTCGTCCTGCGAATGCGCCGGAGGATTGCGGGCCTCCTTGCGCCGCTCGGGAAGGGTTTTCTGGAGCTCGATGAGCTGGAGAATCTCGTCACCGTACTGGACAACCAGCTGATTGCCGACCTGTTCGAGAGATGATCGCGGGAAATATTCGAGACGGTTGACCTGATCAAAATCGACCGCCAACCGCTCGTCGTCCTCGCCGTGGAGGCACACCAGCCGCTCGCTCTTCGCCCGTGCTCTGACGGCACTGGAGATCTCAGCGGCGGTGGTATGGGCACGGGACTCGGAAACCACGCCGGCGGCGAGCCCCAGGCGAAAGACATCGAGAATCAGCGCGATCTGGCCGTCGCCGAGGATCGTGGCCCCGGCGAAAGGGAGTCCTGACAGCAACCGCCCAAGAGGCTTGACGACGATCTCCTGGGAGTCCTCGACACCTGCTACCACCAGACCGAATTGACGGTCATCTCCCTGGAGAACGATGATGTTGGCTCTGGCGTCCGGACTGGCGTTTTCGCGGACCCCGAGCTCGTGGTCGAGAAAAACCAAAGGCAACAGCTTGCCGCGAAGGCGGTAGACCGGGACACCTCCGAGATCCTCGATCTCCGCTTTCTTCCCGTCCCGTTCGAGGCGGATGAGCTCCACGACGCTGGCCTGCGGGATCGCGATCCGGTGATCATCGGCGCGCACCAGGAGCACCGAGACGATGGCAAGGGTGAGCGGGATTTTGACCCGAAAAGTCGTTGACCGGCCGGACTCGCTCTGCAGCTCGATCGATCCTCCCATGCTTTCGACATTGGTGCGGACCACGTCGAGGCCGACGCCACGCCCGGAGATATTGGTCACCTCGGTAGCTGTGGAAAATCCAGGTCGGAAAATCAGAGCCTCGATCGCCGCCCGGCTCAGGTTAGCGCTCTCCTCTTCAGTGACCAGGCCGGCCTTGATGGCGCGAGCGACAATGCGCTCGTGGTCGAGCCCACCGCCATCGTCACGGACCTCGATGACAACGTTGCCACCTTCGTGGTGGGCTCGCAGCCTCAACTTGCCGGCGCGCGGTTTTCCATGCGCCTCACGAACATCGGGAGCCTCGATGCCGTGATCGACCGAGTTGCGTACGAGGTGGAGGAGGGACCCTTTGATCGCCTCGATGACCGATTTGTCGAGGTCGGTGTCCTCGCCCTCCATCTCGAAGTCGACCTCCTTGCCAAAGCTCAGGGCGAGATCGCGGGTGAAGCGCGGGAGCTTCCTCCAGATCGAGCTGATAGGTTGCATCCGGGTCCGCATCACGGCTTCCTGAAGCTCGCTGGTGATGCTGTCGAGGCGCTGTGAAGAGGAGGCGAGGTGCGAATCCGCCGAGCTGGCGAGATGCTGAACGAGTTGATTGCGGGCGAGCACGAGCTCGCCGACCAGATTCATCAGATGGTCGAGTACCCGCACATCGACGCGAATGTTGCTCTCGGCAACAGCCGGCGCCGAGGTCAGCTCGAGATCCTCGTAACCGTCCTCGGGATCGCCCGGACCGGCCTCTGGAGATGATTCTGTCTTCGGTGTGGCTTTGGGAGCTTTCTTCGTCTCCGGTTTCTTTTTCCTTTTTGGAGTAGTGCTGAGGGCTTTCTCCTGTGCCTTCGGCTTTGCCGCTTTCTTTGGAGCCGGGGCCGCTTTCTTGGCAAGTTTCTTGGCAGCACTTTTGGGCTTCGGGTTGTTTCCGCCAGCGTCGTCGTGGCCCTGAAGGCGGGCCACCAGCGCACCGTAGTCCTCATCACCTTCGGCGCCGGTCGCGTCGATATTCCCGAGGATCGCTCTCACTGCATCGATCATGGCCAGCAGGTCGGTCGTGATCTCGGGCGTCAATTGCATTTCACCGTCTCGGAGGCGGCCGAACAGGGACTCTCCGACGTGGGTGACGGACTCCAGGGTACCGAAGGCGAGGAAGCCGCAGGTGCCCTTGATGGTATGGACGGTCCGGAAAATGCGCCCGTAGACCTCGCGGTCGTCCGGGTTCTTTTCGAGACTCACCAGATCCTGATCGAGCTGGTCGAGATTCTCGACGCTCTCAGCCAGGAACTCCGCGATGATGGCATCCATTCCACTCATTCAATCGCTCCCATAATTGACTGCGGCCGCGGTCTGCGGCATCGTATGCACCCTCACTTCAAGAATAACAGCTGTACGCAATGAGCTCAGCCTTCTGCGCAGATCTCAGACACTCTTGGGTAGGTGGAAGAGCTCATTGCTCACGGCGAACAGCTAATAGCTATTCACCCATAAGGTAAACTCAAATGGAGCGCGTGAAGAGGGCGTTTGGAGGGGGACTCGAAGGCATGCAACTCAATATTCAGCAGAAGCTGATCATCTTTGTCGGGGGCGCCATCGCGCTGGCGTTGGCGGTCCTCGGCAGCATCGTAGTCGTGCGAAACGCCGACATGACCCGCGAGAAGACCTACTCCGAGGCGCAGCAGGTCGTGGAGGTCAAGGCGCGTGAGATCGAGCAGTTCTTTACTGAACGCGGCCGTGTCGTGGACGCGTTCCTTCTCAACCCGGCTCTTCGCGATTACTTCACAAAATATGAACAGCACCGGGCTCCAGTACTCGACGACGCCGATTTCATCCAGATCATCGACTATTTCGACGCCCTGGTGGCCAACGATCCGTCAATCAAGGCGGTCTTCTTCGCCGACGACGACACCCAGGACTATCTCTCGAACAGAATCCCGGAGATGCCGCAGGGTCGGGTGGAGGAGGCGGGGTACCTGATCAAGAACCGGCCGTGGTGGCATGAGGCCGTCGGTGAGGACAAGCTCTATCTCGCATCACCGACCGTCGATCACCTGACCAGAGAAGTGGCGGTGGTCATCCAAACGACGGTGTACCTTCAGAACGGCACATTTCTCGGCGTCGGCGGGATGGATGTTCTTTTGACAACGGTCGCCGGTCTGATCGAGCAGGTTCGATACCGGGGCACTGGTTCGGCGTTCCTCGTCGATCAAAAGGGCGAGATCATCTATTTGACCGACACCGAGATCGACATCGAAGCCAAGCTCGAGGACCTCGACACCTTGGTTCCAGGCACTCTCGGGTTTTCTGAGCTGAGCGATCGTGTGCTGGCGGGTGACCGCAACCGCAGCCGGATCACCTGGCAGGACGAGGACGTTTTCGTCCTGATGGCGCCGATCCAATCCGATTCGCCGTACATCAACTGGACACTCGGTCTGTTGCTGCCGAACGACGTCATTTCGACGCCGGTTCGTCAGAGCACCCTGGTGACCGTCCTTTCGGTACTGTTCACGATTGTTGTCATAAGTGGTATGACCCTGCTGGTGACCCGCTGGATTCTCACCAAACCGATGCGGGCACTACTCGATCGATTCAAGGACATCGCGGAAGGGGATGCGGACCTTACTCGACGGGTTGCGATCACAAGCTCGGACGAGCTCGGACAGCTGGCCGAGAGCTTCAACGTTTTCGCCGCCGGTATTCAAGAGGACATTCTACAGATCGGCGGCCAGGCGGACGCGCTGTCCAACAGGTCGGAAGAGGTACGAAACCTCTCCCAGCAGATCGCGTCCGCCAACGAGGAGACCTCTACCCAGGCCAGCATGGTCTCTGCGGCGGCCGAGCAGGTCTCGGCAAATGTGCAGAGCGTGGCCACGGCCACCGAAGAGCTCAACGCGAACACCCGAGAAATTGCAGCGAACGCCTCCGAGGCGGCCCAGGTTGCAACTCGCGCGGTTCAAATTGCTGACGACACGAAGGCCACGTTTGATCGCCTCGATGAGAGCGGCACCACAATCAGCAATATGGTCAAGGTGATTTACGCGATTGCCGAGCAGACGAATCTGCTGGCGCTGAACGCCACCATCGAGGCGGCGCGAGCGGGTGAGGCCGGCAGGGGGTTTGCGGTGGTGGCGGACGAGGTCAAAAAGCTCGCCAACCAGACAGCCCAGGCGACCGAGGAAATCAGCTCGACCGCCGAGGTGATCACCAATCACACCAAAGTGGCGGGGGACGCGACCGAGGAGATCTCGGGGATTATTCGCAAGATCCACGACATCCAGACGACCATTGCCAGTGGCGTCGAGGAGCAGACGGCCACAACCGCCGAGATCGCCCACAGCGTCACCGAGGCGGCCACCGGTTCGAGCGAGATTGCGGAGCGCATTGCCGGCATCGCCGCGGCCGTACAGCAGACCGCGGCCGCTTCCACCTCTTCACATGAAGGCGGCGACGAGTTGGCGTCAATGGCCGAAGAGCTCAAGAAGATTGTGGGGCGATTCACCTACTAGACCCACCCTGTCATCCCGAGCGAGCTACTCGTCACGGCGAAGCCCAGAGGGCGGAGCCGGAAGCGAGTCGAGGGATCCCCCGAAGCGAGAGATTGCCTGTTGGTCAGCACTCTCCGGAGAATTACTGTCGCCCTTCGGGCGACGTGACGCACCGTCACCAGCGAGTGGCCAATGGCCGACCCCCTACCACCCTACCTTCTCGGCCGTTGGCCACAGATCGCTGCTGCCGGCGGGTTCAGGGGATCCTTCGACTCGAACCTTTGGGCCTCGCTCAGGATGACTATGCGCTACTCGTGCCGCAATGCTTCAATGGGATCGAGCGCGGCCGCTTTGGCGGCCGGATACGTCCCGAAGAAGATCCCAACCAGGGCGGCGAATCCGAAACCGAGGGCAATCGCCCACAACGGCACGTGGGCCGGAGGAAAGCCGGGGATCGCCTTGGCGCCGAGGATCCCGAGGCCCCAACCGCCGAGGACCCCGATCAGGCCGCCGAAGAGCGAGATGGTCACCGCCTCGATGAGAAACTGCACCAGGATGTCCGACTTGCGGGCGCCGACCGCCTTGCGCACCCCAATCTCACGTGTTCGCTCGGTGACCGAGACCAACATGATGTTCATGATGCCGATGCCACCGACCAGGAGGGCAATGCTGACGACACCCGCGACCACTGAGGTGATGGTGCCGAGGATCGCGCCGGTCGTCTCGAGCAGCTCCTCCTGGAGCAGGACCCGGAAATCGTTTTTCATTCCTTCGGGCAGCCGATGCCGTTCGCGGAGGATCTCCCTCATTTGGTCCCTGGCCTGGTCGACCGTCTCCGGGGCTTCGGCCTGGAAATCCAAACGAAGCTGCTTGAACGCCTCGACCCCGTAGATGTCGCGAGCAGTGGTGATGGGGATGAGGACGAAATCGTCCTGGTTCTGGCCCAGCATCTCGCCCTGATACTCCATGATGCCGACGATGGTGAAGGCGGAGGATCCGACGATGAGGTCGGTGCCGAGGACCGGTTCTTCGAGCTCGAGCTCGTCGATAATCTCCTGGCCGACCATGCATACCCGGGCGGAACGCTGGAGATCGAGGTCGGAGAAGAACCGCCCGCGACCGACCCAGTGATTCGAAACCTCCTGGTGGTATGGACCGACCCCGAGCAGCGTCGAGGCGTGGCGGCGGCTGCCGGACTTGGTCACCTCGCCGCGATAGAAGATCGGGTTGAAGTATTTGAGGCCGCTGGCGCGTTCCATGATCGCGAGCCCGTCTTCGTAGGTCAGGACAACCTCACGCCCCGCGAGATCGGGGTCCTGAAGGTCCTGGCGCGGGAAGACCATGATGTAGGTGACGCCAACCCCTTCGAATTGGGTGGCGATGACGTGGTTGAGGCCCTGGACGATCGACACCACCGCGATCACTGCTGCGACGCCGATGATGATGCCGAGCATCGTCAGCAACGAGCGCATCTTGTTGGCGCGAATTGCCTGCAGTGCAATGAGGAGGTTGTCCCAGATCATGAGATCACCTTCGATGACGCCTTTCGTTCGTCGACCACGATTTTGCCGTCGAGCAGCCGCACGACGCGCCGCGCGTGGGCTGCGATGTCCTCTTCGTGGGTCACCACCACCATGGTGTTGCCGGCCGCGTTGAGCTCGTTGAAGAGTTCCATCATTTCGGCCGAGGTCCGTGAGTCGAGGTTCCCGGTCGGTTCGTCGGCGAGCAGGATTGACGGCTGGTTGACGAGCGCGCGTGCCAACGCGACCCGCTGCCGTTGGCCGCCGGAGAGCTCGTTCGGCTGGTGCTTGGCGCGGTCACTCAGACCCACCTTTTCGAGCGCCTCTCGCGCTCGTCGATGCCGTTCCCGGGCCGAGACGCGGGCGTAGATGAGCGGCAGCTCGACATTCGAGAGCGCTGTCGCCCGGGACAACAGATTGAAAGTCTGAAACACAAAGCCGATCTCGTGGTTGCGGATTTCGGCGAGCTCGGTGTCGTCGAGGTCCGAAACCCGCTGGCCGTTGAGGATGTACTCGCCCGACGTCGGGGTGTCGAGGCAGCCGATCAGATTCATCAGGGTCGACTTGCCTGACCCCGACGGCCCCATGATGGCGACATATTCTCCGGCCTCGACCTCGAGGTCGACGCCGTCGAGCGCGCGCACCTCGACCTCGCCCATGAGGTAGATCTTGCGCAGGCTCGATATCGAAATCAGCATCAGTCGACGCGGACCTCGACGCCGCCGGAATCCTCTTCTTCCTGATTCTGGTCGGCCTTCTTTTCTTCAACCTTCACGGCATCGCCGGCGTGCATGTTTTTGAGCGTCCGATAGGGGCCGACGATGACCTCCTGGCCGTTCTCCAGACCATCAATGATCTCGACGTAGAGCTCGTCGGAGATGCCGGTCTCGACCGCCAGGACGGCGGCCTCACCGTCGGCAATGATGTAGACGACTTCCGATTCTTCGATGCCCTTGGCTGCGGTGCCCTTGACCTCCTCACCTTCGTCATCGAGCGTCCGCTTGACCACCGCCTGAATCGGGGCCGTGATCGCGTCGTCGCTGGTTGCAGTGAGGATGTCGACCTTGGCGGTCATCGCCGGTCGCAGCGAAGGGTCGGGATCATCGAGGGCGACCTTGACCCTGAAACGAATCGTCCCCTGGATCGGGTCCCTGCGACCCGAGGTCGCTATTTCCACGACGTGACCTTTCTGGGGCTCGGTGCCGAGGGCATCGACCTTGACCTCGGCCTCTTGACCGAGGGTGACGTTGACGACATCGACCTCGCTCACTTCGACCTCGGCGAGCAGCACCGACATATCGGCGACGGTCATGATCACCGACCCTGGAAGGTTGGTGGAGCCCGGCACGACCGTTTCGCCCTGCTCGGCGTTGAGCTGAATGACGGTGCCGTCCATCGGCGAGCGAATCGTCGTCCGTGCGAGGTCGTCCTCGGTGCGCTGGAGCCCCGACCGGTACTGATCGACGGCGTGCTGCTGCGCCTCGAGCTCGACCATCGCCGTGTCGAGGCCGAGCTGGGCGGTGTCGAGCGCCTCCTGGCTGACCAGGCCATCGGCAATCAGCTCCTTGGTGCGGCGCATGTTGCGGCGCGCATCGGCGAGCTGCACCTCTTGGCGTCGCACCGACACCTCGGCCTGCCGAAACGCTGCGCGGGCCTGGTTGCGAGCACCCTCGTAGAGCTCGCGCTCGATCTCGAGAAGGAGTTGTCCGGACTGTACGTTCTCGCCCTCGACGACCGGCAGGTTGATGATCTCACCGACCACTTTCGCCGAAATCTCAACCCTCTTTTCCGGTGTGATTTCCCCGGTGGCCTTGACTCGCGAGGAGATGGTTCGGAGCTCCGCAGCCTGGACCTCGACCTCGGTGCCGCGCGGACCGGAATCCCGCAGGCTGGCCCAGATGACGAGGGCGAGCACCACGAGCACACCGATCACAATCAGGGGTTTCTTCATTTTCACTTTTTGTCTCCGAACCCGGATGCGGGAGACGCTATCCCGGGCTTTTTCTCACGAGAACACGACGGCAAGGCCGGCCTTGGCCACGATCCACACGCCCCATGGAACCAGCGTCACGACTGCCGCCTTACCACGCGACATCTTGCCAACGGTAGAGAAGCCAATGATCAGCAGGACCACTGCCCAGATGTTGAAGATGCTGATGGTGCCTGCCGCGGCCGTCAACCAGGCCGGCAAATCCGCCGACAGGAAGGCGCCGAGATTGGCCTTGACGATGTGTTCGAGCTCGGTCTGAGGCACCTTCCCGACCCTCTGAACCAAAACCGCCATCAAAACCAGTTGCACCGCCGTTGGCGGCCAATAACCGTGCAGGGTGGTTGACAGCGCGCGAGGGTAGTCGGCGTCGGAGCTCACCAGCTTCATCATCACGAAGAAGATGGCGGCCATGATCACCCACGCGATCGGCGCGAGCACCAGACCGATTATCGGGCCGAACTTGCTGAACTTTTCGGCCTGTTCAACTGCATTTTCGATCTGGGCCTCGCTCAGCTCCTGCCCGCGTTGCTCGAAGCGGGCACGGATAGTGGCCTCGGTGTCGACGTGTGGAATGATGATCGCCTGGGCGCCCACTCCGAGCAGGACGACAATCGCCATGATCAGGACCCAGGTCGGTTTGACTCCGATATCCGAAAACACGTCGCCCGGTGAAGTGAACATCATCCACATCCGTTGCACCGCGCTGTACTTCTGTTGTGTCGCCGGAGTCGGCGGCTCCGTCAGCTCGGGTTCGTAGCTCGGACGATCTGTGGCGTCTTCCATCGTATCCCCCTCCTTGATTTCTCTTTGAGTACTTCGCTACGCGGATTATATTCCAGCGGTTTCAGGAAGTCTCACAAGTCGCAGCATTCGTTACACGTGATATGAACTCCTACCTTTCGTCCGATCCTGGATGCTTGTTACTGGATGCTGGATCCGCCCACCCGCCCTGAGTTCTTTTCTCGCTCAGAATCCTCCGAGAATCATCCAGCATCTAGCATCTAGCATCTAGCATCCAGCATCGGGTGGGCGGGTGGAATCTGCTACCCTGCGTCCCGCATGCGAGAGGGGCGAGTGTTTCCGCGGGTTGTCGCAGTTGTTCTTCTGCTGGTCGCCGGCAGTGGATTTGCGAATGCCAACGACGAAGAGTCGCTCCAGGAGCTGGTGACTCGGGTCGGTCGTGCCCGTTGGACCTTCGACAACTCGATCGAGCTGCTCGCCGACCCGAGGGACGCCTGGCAAGCGCGGGTCGATCTCGCGCAGGGCGCGGATCATCACATCCTCATCAGCACCTTTTCCTGGCACAACGACACGTCCGGCCAGGCCTTCCGCGACATTCTGATCGGTGCCCTCGAGCAAAGAAAGGTCGAGGGAACGGACCTGACCATCAGGGTGCTGGCGGATGCTTCGGCGCTATTTTCGTTCAGCAGGATGTTCAGTTCGCTCGAAAGAGAAGGAGCGCGTGTCCGCGGATACAACCGCTCCACCTGGGGTCTGACCCCTCTCTATGCAGGGCGAATGCACGACAAGATGTTCATCGCCGACGGGAGAACAGCCATCCTCAGCGGGCGGAATTTCTCCGACGACTACTATGATCTCGACAACTGGTGGTTCGATCTCGGTGTGCAGGTGGAGGGCTCCGCGGTCGACGATCTGCAGATGATCTTCCTCAAGTCCTGGGAGTTCACCGAGTTCAACCGCAAGGCTGGCCGATTTCTCCTGCCACAGGAGGGACTGCTCGGCGAGCTCCAGGTCTTTTGGCGGACCGGCCGTTTTCCAAACGGCAACAGTCCACTCGAGAAATTCATGACCGACGCGTACTTCCCCGGACGGGACGAAGCGCCCGGTTCGGTCCCGGTGGCGATTCTCTATGACAACCCGTTCATGAGGCCTCGCGCGGCTACCACCAATCTGCTGGTCGCGCTGGCGGGGCGGGCGACCGACCGTATCGATCTGATGACGCCGTTTCCGAATTTCGACTCTCCGCTGACCGACGCGCTGGTCTCGGCGCTGGATCGCGGCGTCGCCGTGCGGCTCTTTACCAATGGACGCGAGGCGGCGATTCGAAGCGGACCATGTCTGCTTGCCGGTTATCCCACCCTCATCCGTTTGGTCGAGGCCGGGGCCGAAATCTGGGCGTGGCGGGGGAACGGGGAGCTGATACAGCAGATCGAGGACGCCGGTTGCCGGCCCGAGCTGATGCC
>Ga0316193_10003283_pt1 | contig 11630 bp, 8 predicted proteins | sample MerIslsedime2_MG_FD_207735 | JGI IMG/M metagenome (GOLD analysis project Ga0316193, IMG submission 207735) | Coastal sediment microbial communities from Maine, United States - Merrow Island sediment 2 | ecosystem: Environmental > Aquatic > Marine > Coastal > Sediment | place: USA: Maine... | reverse complement strand
CTCAGTCGCCAGTTGAAAATACTCCGGTTTTTCAGTCTGACAAAAATAAAGCGTTTCAAATAACTCCTGCAGCAAAATGATTTTGGCCCCTTTGGCAGCAGCCGCTTTCACCAGCCCATCGGCCTTTGCAATATTTTCATCCCTGTCGGAAGTACACCTCATCTGGGTTGCGGCAACAATTACTTTTAGCATATGTCTTCCATCCTTGATAACGGTAAGATGTTTTTTTAAAGATAAAATTGATGCTGTCGTAAAAAGTCGAATTTTCCCATTTTCTGAATTCCCGCCTGCGCGGGAATGACAATAAGGCTATTAATATCAGATAGATACCACAGACGTCATACCCGCGAAGGCGGGTATCCAGTCATTAAGACGACTTCTTACGACTTCATCAGTATTCGATATTGGCTTTTTAATACTGATATGAAACTACTCTGCCAATGATCTAATTTCTAAACCTGTTTCGGTCATTGAATATTGAAATTTATGATTTATTTGACCCAATTATAAGATCAGGTGGTGCTTGAGATTTAGGCTTTTTAATACCTGTTGACATCCGGAATCTCCTTGCTGCTGCAGTTTATGGCTCCGCCTGCATTTGTCTGGATCGTCGCCTCGATGGGTATGACTTCATAGTCGGGCAGGGCCTGTTGATAAACCGCAAGCGCCTCTTGGTTGTATTTTTCCAGACCCTCCTGATCGAATGTCGCCACCAGGACGCGTTTGTTCATCATGAGGCTGTTGGCATACAGTGCGGTGTGGGTGTTATCACCGCCGGGAAGCCGATGATCAAACCCTTCCGGACCGGGAACGCGAATCACCTCATAACCGCTTTTTTCGAACAATTTGCTGATCTTTTCGAGATAATGATATACCTTGGTGCCGGCTTTATCCGGTCGGCCCACGATGATTTGTTGCGGACTGATGAATTTAAAGTGGTTAATGTGTCCCAAAACATCGTCGGGTTCCTCATCCACCACCAGCAAACGATCAGCACCCAGCCATGCTTCCAGTTTGGCATACAGATTGATAACGTCTTGATTATCGATTAGAATCCGCCGGGTGATGATATAGGTCCCGTTACCGTCAGTTAAAATAGCACCACCGTCCAGCTTGATCTCTGATCGGTAGATCCGAAAGCCTTCTTTCAAGACAAAGTTGTCGTCAATTTCGACAATAGATCGATTTTTCTCTCTATATTCGGGCCAGAAAGCGGCAAAGGTGAATTTATGAGCTACCGGTTCACCGCTATAAATGTTTACACCGTAAAGCGGCGAGTAATCTCTGGCCCAGCTATCACCCATGGGGCCCGGGATCGGACGGATTTTATCGAGGTCAATGCCATGGGCATTGAGCCATGCCAGTACGGCCGCGCCAAAATAACCTTCGCCAATTCTAAGAAAGGTAGTGACATGGTCCAGGGCGGCAATCATCTGCCTGAACATATCCCATAACGGTGGATATAAAGTCGGCCAATTGAGCAGTAGACCGGTCATGGGTTCCCATTCAGGGATCATCCTGAAGCCCGGCGGTGGATTGTCATATAATATGTCACCGCCCCATTGCACGGTTCCCTCCTGCTCCAAAATCTCGTATGAGGTCATATTTTCAAATTGCGCTGCAACAGCTTCGGCAGTCACCCGATCCGCATCCACGCCGATATCACACAAAAATTCCACTGCGGCCGTGCTATCGCAGGGAGGCACATAGGCCCATTTGAATGGATAATAAGACAGCAGGCTGCGGTCAGCTCCTGTTAAGTCGTTTGCATACTTAAAAAAAAACTCCTGGTCCATGGCCCAGAAAGGGTACGGCACATAATTTCGATATTTCTCTGAATTTCTCATCAGCACTCCAGGTGAAGATTAGTTCACTTCTAACTCAATTCATAAGCCACCGGCTATGCCGGTGAGAATTTAAAAGGTTCTACCGTTACCGCGAGGGCATGCTTGATGGGTGCAAATCTGATCGATGCCGGCGGCTTATGAATTAAATCAGCGGCCACCAGCAGAGGTGGCCCCGGCCCCTTCCAGGGGCCATCCTCATACCCCCAGCTCTGCTGGTGGTCGCTGATTTTTCCGGTTTATCCGGGTTGGGGTTCATTTCCGCAACACATTGTTGCGGCGACTTTCCCAGCTGACGATAACATCTTGTCCTTCGGAAAATTGAACTTCGGGCCCTGTACCCCTGGTCAAGAAAACAGCTAAGGGCAGATCGCTTTCTTTTATCAACACGGTGATTTCACTAAAATTTCCCTGGTAAAACACCTCTTTGATGACGCCTCGAAAGGCGGTATGTTTTTCCGCATCAAACTGTTGTGGGTTTTCTTCCAGGGGCTCAATGCGGATCATTTCGGGGTGGACGGAAACCCCCGCGATTTCATCATCTTCAACGTCTTCAGGTGCCGGAGCAAATATCCGCGACCCCTGTTTGGTTTCGAGTTCAATTTTTCCATCCCTCTTGGAAGTGACTTTGCCTGAGAATATGTTTGAAGCGCCCATAAACGACGCTACAAATACGGTTCGAGGCGTTTCGTAAATTTCATCCGGGGTCCCGATCTGCAGAAATTTACCCTCATTCATGACGGCGATTCTATCGGAAAGACTGAGGGCCTCTTTTTGGTCGTGGGTTACATTCAGAAAGGTGGTACCGACTTCCCGCTGAATTCTTTTTAATTCAACCTGCATCTCTTTTCGCAATTTCCTGTCCAGAGCCGCAAGCGGTTCATCCAAAAGTAGAATCTTGGGTTCCAATACCAGGGATCGTGCCAGGGCAACGCGCTGCTTTTGACCTCCGCTTAATTGGTCCGGGCGCCGATCTTCCATCCCGCCGAGATCAACAAGATCGACTTTCTCAGATACCTTCTTTTTGATCTCGCTCTTGGACAGCCTCCGTTCCACAAGGCCAAATCCGATGTTGCCGGTGACCGTCATGAGGGGAAAAAGGGCATGGTTTTGAAATACGGTGCTGCAATCCCGCTTATACGGTGGGAGATCATTGACCAGCTCACCTCCGATACGGATATCACCCGAATCCTGATTTTCCAGACCGGCGATAAGCCGAAGCAGGGTAGATTTTCCGCAACCGCTGGGGCCCAGTAATGAAAAAATTTCTCCTTCTTTTATCTGCACACTGACCTGATCCACCGCGGTAAGACCGGGAAATCGCTTGACGACATCCTTGATATCAAGGCAGACCGAACTATGATCTTCTTTGCGCCTATGACTCGATTCGGTCATGTTTATCCTTTCTGCGATTTTTTTGATTCTTAGGCAGAGATGCTTTCACTTTTCTTCTGCAAAAAATGCATGATGACCAGGGCAGCCATGGTCAAGGCAACAAATAGGGTGCCGATGGTATTGAGTACGGGCGTGGCGCCGAATCGGAGCTGCGAGAAAACGTAAATCGGCAAGGTCGTGCTTCCAATACCTGCAACGAAATAGGTGATCACAAAGTCATCAAACGACCATGGAAAGATTAACAACGCAGAGGCTGCAATTGCAGGGAACAACGTTGGGCCGGTGACTCTCATAAAGGTACGGATCCGGGTGGCACCCAGATCCATCGCCGCCTCTTCCCATGACCAGTCAAAGCGTTGCATCCTTCCAAGAATGACAAACACCGCCAATGGTGTTGAAAACACGATATGTGCGATGATGATGCTCGGATAGCCCAGCGGGATTTGAATAAACCGTGTAAAAAACACCAATAGTGCGGCACCCGTCACGACGGAGGGGAACACAATCGGCAACACAATCGATGTTCGTAAAAATTGTTTACCCTTAAAATGCAGTTTGTACAGGCCGTACCCCGTCATGGTACCGATGATCGTGGACACAATCACGGTGACACCTGCAACAATAAGGCTTCGCATCAGCGCATCTTTAACCGCCTCGTTGGCAAGAAGCGCGGCATACCATTTCAAGGTAAAACCGTCCCACTGGACACCATACTTATTGCTGCTGAACGAAAAAACAATGATCACGATAACCGGCGCCCAGAGGAAAAAGTAGATAAAAAAACTCAGCCCTCCCAACACTTTGGATGTTAGATCTTTTTTCCGTCTCATAGCATTCTTTCCATCGCTTCTCTCCCGCCCCATCTTATCGTAAGGTACAAGATCAAAATCAGCGTTGCCGCCAGCATGATGGCAAGACTGGCGCCGGCAGGAATATTGCCCACGGACGTAAATTTCAGTGCTACCAGGCTTCCGGCCATCATCACCTTCGATCCGCCGAATACATGTGGCACAAGCCACTCCCCAACCGTCGGGATAAATACAAGGATAGAGCCGGCCAGAAGCCCCCCTCTTGTCATCGGCAATGTTAGGCGGAAAAATCTACGAATTGGTGTGGCGCCAAGGTCCACTGCAGCTTCCAGTACCGAGCGATCAAGGCCTTCAATCGCTGCATAGATGGGCAGAATCATGTAGGGAAGCCAGGCGTAAACCAGACCCAGCATGACCGCAAAAGGTGTATACAGTATCTCGACTGGAGATGAAATGATCCCCAGGTTCATCAGAAGAGTGTTCACCAGGCCTTTGCTTCCAATGATGGTTTTTAGAGAATATAGCCGGATCAGATAAGAGGCCCAGGAAGGCACAATCACAAGGAAAAGCAGGAGCGTCCTCCATTTTCCGCCGTACATTGCCATGTAATAGGCTATCGGATAACCAACAAGTATACACACGATATTTGTCTGGAGGGCCAGATAGATGGATTGAAGAAAAACGATACCATATCCACCGGCCAGAATAGCGCGAAAATTTTCCAGAGAGAAAGAATAGACAATTTCGCCATAAATCCCTGATTTCAAAAAGCTGTAAAATAAAATGATCGTGAGGGGCGCAAAGACAAAAACAACTATAATTATGATTACGGGACTTAAATAAGCAGTTATCTCCAGAAGGAGCTTGCGCCTCTTGCTTCTGACGGCTTTAGAGGTCGCTTCGATGTTAGCCTCGTTCATGCATATTTCCTCGCATTTAGTATGTCCATCGTAAGCGTTTGCAGTATCCAGGTTCACCGTTCAAGATTAGCTTCTTGCATAAATGTTCAAAGGTTCAGGGTTCACCGTTCAGGGCTATCTTTACCGTTAGTCCTGAATTTCAAAGCTTCAAAACCCCGAACCTCTGAACTCTAATCCGAAAAGAGGAATAAAGGGGGATAGGGAGGTGCTCCGCATAAGCGCTAATTAGTTTTTTCAGCCGTTTAGATACTCGTAATGAAAATCTTAATCAATTCTTCTGTTTCTTCATCTTTTCCCATTCAACATTCGATGTTGGACGTTCGATGTTCGATGTTCATTTTTTTCAGTAAAAATTCCACAGTCCCCCGGCGTAATAATAACTTAGCGCTTATGGGTGCGCTCCCCTATCGCCCCATTATTGCATTAAAGCACTATTTTTTCAGTTCTTCCCATATCTTGGTTCTGAGTTCCTGGCCTTTGCCGGTAATCATTCCTGGATTAAACCGGTCACATTTCTGAAGATAATCCTCGGTAAGTACGAAACCCGGCCAGGCCTTCATTTTATCGGACATAAGCTCCATGACATGCTTGTGCGCCGGTGGATAACCGATCCACTCGACCAGCATGGCGTTCACTTCGGTTCTAAAAAGGTAGTTCAAAAACAGATGCGCTGTTGCCGGATGTTCGGCACCGATGGGAATAAAGTCGGTATTGCCGGCCATATATGTTCCCTCTTTTGGCATGACCCCTCGCATGGTCGGCACATCCTTGGAGACCAGCCAACCGTCTCCGACCCACAAATGGGACATCCAGGCCTCTTCCTCCACCAGCAGTCGCCGGGGCCAGGAATCATAGGCCATCACATAAGGCTTTTGTTTCATGAGGACATCCCGGGCCTTCATCAGCTCCGATTCATTATCTGAAGTATACGAATAACCGAGATATTTGAGCGCGGCTCCGATGGTCTCATATTGGTTATCGATCATCGTGAATTTGCCCTTATATTTAGGCGCACCATCGAACAGCATCTTCCAGGAACCGATGAGTGGATCCTTGGGATCAATGAATTTCGAATTGTAGGTATAGGTAGTCAGAAAGATAGAATCTACCAATTGGAAATGGTTTCCAGGATCAAAGTCCATCGTTTTATATTGATCCATTAAATAAGCATCTGCATTGGGTATCCAGGCGTGGTTTAATTTTTGAAGAAGTTTCATCCCATTTAATCGCACCGCATCACCGGGTCCTGCACCAAGCACCAGGTCATAGGGTGTTTTGGGGTTTAGCTTGATTTTTGTTACCATCTCTTCGGTATCGGCATAATGATCCCGTGTAATCTTTACTCCGAATTCTTTTTCAAAATTTTTAAACAACTCCTCCGGCCACCATTCCGCCCAATCGTAAATCGCCAGTTTGCTACCTTCCTTGCGGACCTGATCCATGCACTCCTTGGGTACCGGGTAGTCCTTATATTTGCCTGCGGCCAGCGCATTTGTTAAAAAACCCAATGAAAAAAATAAGCAGCTAAAAAGAGCCAGACTACCGATAACTATTTGATATTTCTTCATTATGAACAACCTCCTTTTTAGTAAGCGTTCAAAGGTTCTGGGTTCAGCGTTCAGGGCTACATTTCTTTCTAAGGCGGACACAGGTTCAGAGTTGTTCCTATCGTTGCAATATTGGGGTTATCTTGACCATGAGTACTAACCCGGACAAGTTGGAATTGAAAATTGAAGATTACAAATTGAATATTTGAACTCCAAGCCCCAAACTTTTGAACCCGTGATCAGCTATCTAACTGAACCTCTATCAGAAATTATCCTCTTTTTTCACCTCCTTTCCGAATCCCGCAGGGTAAACAACATGGCAAAATTGACCCATCCTTCTCGTCCCGTCGTAGCTCGAAGAGCGGAGTCGGATGAATTCACCAAGGGGGTATTCAGATAATGCTGTTTTCATTCGATATGATATCGGATATCATAACGGACCGTTAGGCTATCTCTTGCCATATTGTTTATGCAACATTGGGGTTTGCCTGTATCGTTGATACAATAAACTAGGATTTGATAATTAAGTCAAGCTTTTGTATCAGATTTATGGGCGCGGGACCTAAAACGAAGGGTCGTTCATATTTGCTGCCCGTCATTTCTTTGAAGGCCAATGATGCTTGATAAAATCTCATCTTTTATCTATCACTTCCGGCGGTTCGATCCGTGGGATTTGCTTAGTCTTATTGGGCGTCGCGTTGATGATACGTGATGTATCTTGACCTTTGTGGAGCAGTAGTAGTTTGCCTTTCTCTTGCCGGATACGCAATAGATAGCCACCCAGCGCGCCACCGACGGCGGTCAGCGTCAGAACCCCCAAGGACATGAACTGGGTCAGGATTAGAAAGCCACCCAATCCTGCCGCGCCTGCAAATGCCAGCCCGATCTTGTAATTCGCCCGCATTGACGATCGTCGCACCTCCCGCAGGGTTTTACGTTGTGACTGTTTTACCAGCTTGGTCTTGGCACGCTCGGTTTTCACGCGGATGTTTTCACGCTCTTTGGCATGGTATACTTTCAACCGGTTGATTTCATCTTTGCGCTGATGCGCTGCAATCGAACCAAACCAGAATGCGGTCAAAAGTCCTGCGATCAATACTGGAATCGCCAGCCGCAGCCAACCCCAGTTTTCAAAATCTGCAGGAGCAATCAGCACCAAAGCAATCGTGATGACTTGTAAAAGCAGGATGCCGGGGATGAATTTCAGCATGATTTTTGCCCTGATGTAAGGAATTTTCGATAGCTGAGAATTTAATTCCTTACAGATATTTGCCGATACATGGAATTCGAAATTATTTCAGACAGTAAAATGACATCATCACGGTTTTCACATTCTTTATCTGGTTTGAGCTTCATATTCAACCATTTTATTTAATCATCAAGTTCTCTTTTCTAATTCGATCTCGGATTAATGAGTTCAAAAACTCGGGAACCGTTTAGAATAGCAATATTTTTTCAGCTTAAAAATTTTTTATCAGAACGTGTCGATTCTTTTCGCAGTGTGTAGATAGCACTTTCAAATCTACTAAAAAATCGGAAATTGAAAAGAAAGGGAAAGCCATAGAGAAGCTAGAAAAGCAGATTGGAAAATATGATGGTCGATTGGCCGAAAAATCCAATAACCAATTCATCTACCAGAGAAATGACTTGGTTAAGCGATATAACCGCAAACTCAAACAAAGATAGCCAGGGTAAGCAATTAAATTTAAATTTGATGGCCCGATTAACAAGCTGGATTTAAAAAAATAGTTGACAAATACCATAATGTGGTAAAATTTATTACCTGATAAGTTTTAATCAGTTTCACTGCTGAGTGGCTCTCTTATACCTTTACACAATTCATCCCAGGCTGATTGAAGCTCTTCATCCATTACTTCTAATTCATTAATGCAAACCAATTTTTAATTTTCACTAGAGGGTGTCAGTATCAAATTATCATGTATTCAATTATGTCGATTAAAGGAAATTTTTGCGTACTTAAATTGCCGAAATTGCTTCAGCGCACAGGTAATACTTTGCGAAGAAGAAACTGATAACAATGCAGCTTGCGAAATGTGCGGCTGCGAGTCCAAGTTTAATCCTGAATTCTTAGAATGTGGTTGGGTTTAGGAATGCAAATCGTTTATTTTCAACCCTGATCGAAAAGGTATTCCACTTACTGAACTATACGTAAAGAATTAAATACTACGGTAATTTGATAAAGCAATTGTTTACCATGTTCATTATAAATTTCAAGGAGCTATACTAATGTACAGTAAAACTATCAGAGTAGTAGGGTTGTTTGTTGTGGTTCTCTGCGTCGTTATCACCGCTTCGGAGCCGACCGAGTCGGCTATGGGGAAACCCCCTTTGACGATCGTTAGCTGGGGTGGGGCCTATACGAAGAGCCAAATGCTTGCCTATGTTCGCCCCTATCGTCAAATGAGGAACCGCTGGGTGAATGTAGAAGAATATAGTGGGGGGTTGGCGGAAATCCGTGAACAAGTTCGTTCACTCAACGTCAAGTGGGATGTGGTGGACATGCAGTTATCCGATGCGGTCCGGGGCTGTAAGGAGGGCCTGTTTGAAAAGATCGATTTCTCTATCCTTTCTCCGTCTTCAGATGGAACGCTTGCGACCAAAGACTACTATATAGAAACTCTTCAAGATTGTGTGGTCGGCCAAAATATTTGGGCGACCGTGATCGCATATCGTCCCGGTCAATTCTCTGGAAAAGAACCCACAACGCTTGCGGACTTCTTCGATTTCGAGAATTTCCCCGGCACTCGTGGCTTGCGAAAGTCGCCAGAGGTTAATCTTGAATGGGCGTTGATGGCTGACGGTGTCCCGCCAAATGAAGTATATCGGGTTTTGTCAACCAAGGCGGGCATCAATCGTGCCTTCGAGGTTCTCGATCGAATCAAAGAGGATATTGTATGGTGGGATAAAGGAGCCCATCCGCCGGAACTGCTCCGCGCAGGGAAGGTGGTGATGACTTCGGTTTGGAATGGGCGAATCTATAATTCTAATAAAGAACTCGGCGAAGACTTCGTAATAGTGTGGGATGGTCAGATACGGGATTTAGAAGTCTGGGTTATCCCTAATGGAACGGACAACCTTGAAGAGGCACTCGATTTTCTTGTCTTTTCAAGCAATCCAAAGCGAATGGCCATGCAGGCTCAATACATAGGGTACGGACCTGCCCGTAAGTCTTCAATGGCATTTATCGGCGATGAAGTCCGTAGAAATCTCCCAACGGCAAAAGAAAATGCTCGTAACGCCCTTCAATTCAACTTCTCGTGGTGGGCCGACAATAAGGTGGCAATGGAAAAACGTTTTTCAGAATGGCTGAGTGGAAAACCCTGGAGATATGACTTTTCTGCGGGCGACAGAAATTAAAAAAGAGATGCCTCCGGGCGCAGAATTTGCCCCCTCTACCACAGAGAACATGCTCCAACGGAATGATCACCTCTATGCCTCTAACACGTAAGGCTTATTTGAAGGAGACGAAGAGTTCAATCATCTTCACGATCTTATTTCTCATGCCCTTGATAAAAGAAAATCAGGGTCAAATCTTCATTCTTCACGAATAAATGGTTCTGCGACTCTTTCAATCTTCCTTTCAGATTTTCTTATTTGACAATCTAAGAAGTATTGCTTTCTATTTCTCAAAATATCTTTTTATTATTTATGTGCCATATTAACTGTAAAGAATGAAGTTGCGTTATGAACGCCGGTTACCCGGCAGCCCCCGCTCAGATCCAAAGCAAACGGGACTACAGCAATGGGCTCCTGCCTCAGGTAATAACGCCCAATCCGGATAATTAATTCGAATATAAGTCCCAATATCACTCATCCGGTCACACCGCTTGGGAAACTTGAGCTTTATAGAGAACCGCAAAAAACAATAGACTGCGTCCTAATACACCCATATGGTACAAAAAGACGACACATAAGGTTCGCGAGAATTAAGAAAAATAAAGATAACTGCCTAAAATTAAATGCTTTATTGGATTTGATCGAAAATGCACAATATTTGTTATATTGAGGGAAAATCTGCTAAAATGATCAAATCGTGACAAGCGGACACATGAAAACATTAACCCTTATTAAACCTTAAATTAAGGAGGCAAAATCATGAAACATGTTCTTGCAATTTTTTGTGGATTAGTTTTGTTAGCTGTATCTGGAGATTTTGTTGCTGCTCAAAATACTGAGGAGGTTACCACATTAGTTGAGCAAACAGCTAAGGCAATTGAAGAAAATGCACTTCAAACTCTTGCTAGAATCAGCAGAGCTGAACATCCATATAAGAATAAAGATAACCCAGCCCTATATGTCTTTGTTTTAGATACCGACTTAACTAGCAACGCGCATCCCATAAATACTAAAGATATTGGTAAAAACTTGAAGGGCAAACCGGATATTAGGGGTAAAATGTTTCGAGACGAATTTCTTGCCGTTGCCCGTAAAGATGGCAGCGGTTGGGTTGATTATTACTTTTTAAATCCGGAAACCCAGAAAGAAGAACATAAAATCAGTTTTATAAAATTAGTAAAAGGTAGCGATGGAAAGGAATACATAGTCGGCAGTGGTAAGTATTATGACGAATAATCAAATCTAACCCATATTTATATGCAAAATCGCCGAACAATGGGTTCAACATGGATTGTCACCCCTGCGGGTATCTTCGTTGTTGCTTCCCTTAAAGTGCTTGTTGTTATGGCCGTTGGGGTGCCAACCAGTTAACCCAAACGTTATGGTAAGTTTTTCGTTACTGCAGATAACGGCTATTAGTCCTGCTTACATTTAGTCAAGATTTTGCACGGGATATCAGTACAATTCTTCAAATATACTTATTATGGCAAAAATTCGGTTTAATAATGGTAACCCAATTAATAAGGCTATATCCGGGTTTCCCAACAATAGGATAGCCTATAATATTAGGCTCGTATTGAATTTGTGTAATTTTTGATCTGTTCAAATTGATACCGATATCTGCACATTATATGTAATAGGTCAATAAAAATTCGAACAAAATTAAGAAGAGGGGGTAACACTCTCCTCTGCTGATTTTGGATTGAGGAACTGCTCTATAAGTTCCCAGGCTTTTTGCTTTTGTTCTAAATTCAAATG
>Ga0316193_10003280_pt1 | contig 11637 bp, 9 predicted proteins | sample MerIslsedime2_MG_FD_207735 | JGI IMG/M metagenome (GOLD analysis project Ga0316193, IMG submission 207735) | Coastal sediment microbial communities from Maine, United States - Merrow Island sediment 2 | ecosystem: Environmental > Aquatic > Marine > Coastal > Sediment | place: USA: Maine... | reverse complement strand
ACCAGCATGAGCCAGCTGTCCATCGGCTTACAATTGGGCGGACAGGTCTATAGCCAGATCATTTTCCTGGAGGACAAACGTGCTTTCGATGAATTCACTTCAGGCAACTTTGAGTTCAGCGCTCAGGCCACCGCAGTAGCCATTACCGCCGCGGCGAGCGCCCAGAGCTCCACCGGTGGCGGCAGTTCCGCAGGGGTCAGTGGCGGCAAGAATGACGCGTCTACCGTGTCAGCCGGCTACAATAAGGGAATGGCTGTATTCACAGTGGCCAAGGGCGGCCTGATGTACGAGGCAGCTATCGCCGGGCAGAAGTATGGCTACACAGCCAACTAGGCAAAAAAATCCAGTCTAAGGATGCCCAACTAGAGATCAGCGCGGCGGCCTGGCTATGTTGCTATGCCGCCTCCTTTTTTGGCAGGGTGATCTTAAGCTTACCGTTCTTGAAAAGTTTGGCCTCACTGGCACCCCCATCAACAGCACAGGGCAGTGGTATTGCCTGGTAGAAATGCATGGTCTCTGACGATGATTCGCTGGCAACATCCTTTGCAGTGGTTCTGGATTCTGTATGGGAGCCAAAAACCTTGAGTTGACCATCACCCACTTCAATCTCTATCTCTTTGGGTGCAAACCCCTTCAAGCTTCCCTCCACCACGATACTTTTCTTCTGCTCTTTGAGCACAAGCTCGACCGGGGCTACGAGCTGCCACTGGGCGTCAAACCAGTCCTTGTCAGGGTCGCCGTGGCCCTCTTCGCGATCCTGGAAGAGCTGGTAGGCACGCTCCCGGATACGCTCCTCGACGCGCTCAAATGCCTCACTGAGCTTGCTACCAATGCGAACTGCGGTGGAGTCCTGATTCGGGGAATTTGCTGCTGTCATACGTCGCCTCCTGATCTTGAACAGATGGAATCCGGGATGAAATGGAGACCGCATATAATCGCCCCGGCCAGCGCCTCTTGTCCTTGCGTCAGGTCAACGAAAAGGCAAATAATTGATAGCTGTGCTTCAACCTTCAGAGCATGGTATGTCTATGTTTTTATGGAATTTTTTTGATGGGATCAAGGCCCAGCCCCGGAACCGGTGCTGGGCCAGGCCTGTACGCGGAACTAGCGTGATGCTTTACGCTTGGGAGCTGCCTTACGTTTGCTCGCAGCTTTACGCTTGGCTGCGGGTTTTTTCCTGGCAACAGTTTTGCGCTTCGTCGCAGCCTTCTTCTTAGCCGCAGTCTTCTTCTTAGCCGCAGTCTTCTTCTTGGCAGTAGCCTTTCTTTTGGCTGCAGCCTTCTTCTTTTTAGCGGCGGGTTTCTTCTTGGCTACTGACTTCTTCGCTGCCGCACCGGTCTTGCCAAGGGATTTCCTGGCATCGGCTACCACCTTCTTCCAGGCCCTGAGGTTTGCTTCGCTGCGCTTCTTGACTATCTTCTGCGCAGCCGTATTTGTCTTGCTGGCCATTTTCTGCAGTACAGATACATCCTTTCTCGCCTGCTCAACAACTTTCTTCAGCTCCTTCACCATGTCAGAGCGATCGCCACCTACTTTCTTGAGGTCATCCAAAAGCCCCTTGAGCATATCGTACTGGCGTTTGGCAATATCGATGTAACCGTCAACGATAGCGCGATTCGCTTCCGCCACCGCCTGGACATTTTTGCTGGTCCCGTCCAGCACGTCATCAAGCTTGTACTTTCCTATTTTAATTTCATCAATGTATTTGCCAAGATCGAGCCCACTCAGTGTCGATTTCACCGAAGCCTTAGATTTTGTCGTCTTTTTCTTTGCTTTAGCTTTTGCCATTATCACTCTCCATGAAGTTTTACTTTGCGTAATTCCAAACCATCGAATCAGCCTGTTTGTCGATTTGGCTGTCGCACAGGAATAAGGCAAACCTCGGCCGGATTCCAGAACTGTATATTATTGTACAATTGTCGTTATCCTGCCATGTGAATAAGGCCACTTAGCTAACCGAGGGATCTTGTACTGAAACTATTACTTAAACTTCTGTTCTTGTGGCTGCCACTCATGGTTCTTGCGGCCGCTTTTTTCCTGGTTTTTTCGGCGCTGCGACCACTACCGCTGGTTGCGGAAGTTGGCAGCATGCGTCACGGCGATGTCGGCAGAATCAAATCCTTGCTGGAACAGCATGATCCGCGCTCACTGAGGGATGGCGAAACGCGCCGCCTGCAAATCAGCGCTCGCGACCTGAACCTGATGTCAAATTCAGTGCTCCCGTACCAGGACCGGCAGGCCATGGACATTAATCTGATCAAAGGGCTTGCCGCTATTAACTACAGCGCGGCCTTGCCTGACAACCCGCTGGGAAAATACCTTAACCTGTCGGCGTTAGTGGGCCAGGAGGGAGGCCGGCCCACCCTCGAGCAACTCACTTTCGGCAATACAAAAGTTCCAGGCTGGTTGCTGAAGCCGGTCGTTGCCGGAACCAACAGTTTGTTACGAAGCGGATCAGCCGAATACCGGGACGCTATGGACGCCCTGAAACACGTCCAGTTCGCAACCGACTCACTGGAGGTCGTCTACCAATGGCACTCAGATCTCGCAGAAAGAATCCAGTCCCGGGGTCGGGACCTGCTGTTAGCACCCGAAGAGCAGCAACGCGTCATCATCTACTACGCCGAGATCATGCGCCAGTTCCCACTGCTGGCAGGCCGCTCTGTATCACTAGACCGACTGCTACAGCCGATGTTTGCGCTGGCCAGGCAGCGCAGTGATGAAGGTAATGATGCCGTGGCGGAAAATCGCGCGCTACTACTGGCGCTGGGCGTAGCTATCAATGGCAGCAGTATTAAACACCTCACTGGCCCCGAGGAAGCTGCGGCCGTGGTTACATACAGCAGGCCGCACCTGGTACTGCGTGGCCGTAACGACCTGGTGATGCACTTTATTATCTCTGCGGCTATCACCGCGGCGGGGGGCGGTGGCCTGGCGGATAGCATTGGTGTCTTCAAGGAAGTAGACGATTCCCGCGGAGGCTCAGGCTTCAGTTTTCCCGACCTGCTGGCAGACCGGGCGGGTGTGTCATTTGCAGAGGCGGCCCTTGGCGACAAGGCAGAGGCACTACAGGAGTATATGAGTACCCGGGTGAGTGAGAATGGCTATATGCCGGAGTTTACTCACCTGCCGGAGGGCCTGATGGAGCTGGAGTTTAAGGCCCGTTACGAGGATCTTGACAGCGCCACCTATGCCCTGGTCGACGAGGAAATCGAGCGCCGCATTGGCGGCAGTACCATTCATCAGCCGAGCTTTTAGCCAACCACGAAAAGTAGTCTTGAAGGACAGGAAAATCGCGACTGCTATTCTGGCGACCCTCCGGGACTGACCACACCATGCAGCCAGCCATCCGCACGTTTGTGGCTTCCGGGCCCAGTCGAGCGGTATACCATGTGGGCGTATCCGGTTGTGGTAAGCGCACAACCTACCAGGTGGTATGCCCCAACAATGGCAGCAAGGCCTGTTTCGAGGGCGGTTCGCGCACGGAAATACAGGAGGACTAGTGTCTTGCTGCGGCTTGCAGGTCGCGGAAGCTCTCCTTGATCAATTTGCCCAGGCCCTGAATTCCCGGTTGCTGGGTAGGGCAACTTATAACGGCAAAACACAGTTTGTTCGCATGACTGAGCACAGTGATGTTCAAACCCATTCCATCGGTAACAATGGACAGCGGATACAGCATTTGCAACTCAGCTCCCTCCAGGTACAACTTGTCCCGGGATCCGGGCACGTTGGAGAAGATCGCGTTGATACCGGGCCGCAACAAGGTCGCGTTGCCTGTTATTGTCAGTAGCACTGTTGGCGCCATCAGCAGGGCATAGTAGTCCTCAGCGGCGGTGGTAGACACGTGACCGAGTTCGTCCTTGGCACCCCTGGTTACCTTGATAACCCTTTTCAGCCTACGCCAATCATTGCCCTCATCGGTAAAAAAGGGGCCGATAATATAACTCAGCTTGTTGCCGACATCGTCCCCTTTGGATTTGAGCGACACCGGCATCCCGGCGACCAGTGAATCTTTCGGTAGTGCTTTTTGTGATTGCAGATAATGCCTTAGCGCACCACCGCATACCGACAGCAACACATCATTTATGGATCCCCCTGCCTGACGGGCGATTTTCCGTACACTTGCAAGCGGCAGGTCGCAAACCATAATCGCCCTGCTGGAGTCCAGCTCGCCGTTGAAGATCGTACGGGGAGACGTAAAAGGCAGACGCATAACGTCTTTTTTGCCCTGCATGGCGTCTGCGCCCATATGGGCCAGTAGCCGGGACAGCTCCGGTAACGCCTTATACTGTTTCTGCAGGCCGCGACGCAGGTCGTCAAGCGCGTGGAACAACGAGTGATCCCCGTTATGCCGCTCATGCGGCGGATGAGCCTCGTCAAAACTGAGCCTCTGCCCGGGCGAGGTACTCAGCAGTGACTGTATCATCTTCATCGCCCCCACCCCGTCCACCAGGGCGTGGTGAACCTTGCAATACAGCGCAAACCTGCCACCGCTCAAGCCCTCGATAACGTGCACCTCCCACAGCGGGCGCGATCGATCCAGCGGGCGTTCGTGAGCGCGAGTCACCAGACGCAGCAGATGCTCCATACGACCCGGTGCGGGCAGGCAGTAGTGCAGTACATGCTGTTCAGGCTGGTAATTATCTGCGGACACCCAGGCCGGGGCGGACATATTTGCCGGGTCATGAAGCTTTTTGTTGAATGCAGGCCATAATTCGTTGAGCCGGCCGCATTTGCGAACCAGCCTGGGTAGATAATCCCGGTGCGCGTTGGCGGGCAGTTTTAAAATCATCAGGCCCGCGACATGAAACGGGCAGTGGGGAGACTCTAATTTGAGAAAGCCCGCATCCTGTGAGCTCAACTTCTCCATGGTCACTCCTGGCAAGCATTGAACCGCCGAACCATACAATGCGTAAACACTCCGGTATAGCGACTGGATCAATGTTTTGGCACGCAGGAGACCATCAGCACCCCACAATCGCGCGGTTGTATGCCCCTCCCGCGAGGGCTAAAATAGCCGGCTCTTTTGAGCAAGCGGCACCGGGGTGGCCAACACCCACCGAGCCCTTGCCGACACCTCTTTCGATCAAAAAGGCAGGAAGCACATGACTGACGTCTCTGAGACAGGCGGGAAATTACTTGACCAGGCGGCGAAGGTGCTGAAAAGCACCCAGGCCCTTATCGATAAGGCACTTAGTGCATTAAAAGCAAAAACCGTCGAGGATGGCCGCTTCTCCAGCGACAAACTGGACAAATACCAGCTTGTTTCCTACGAATTGTCGCTGTGCTGGGCTGAATGCTGCGCCGCCGACTTCATGTTGGACCACTCCAGGCACTGCCAGGACGATTTTACCAGCCGGCTCTGCGCCCTGTTCTGTGCCGAAGCGGCCACCGCCAGTTGCGCCCGCCTGCGGTCCCGGCTGGCGGATTTTGAGCTGGAAGATGCTGAGATAGCCGCCGCACTCAATGACGACGGGGCGATGTCATTTCTTGCCAGTCAGCTCAGCGCGGCCAATATAGCTGCGATTGGTGCGGAAGTCCTTGAGCGTGGCGCCGACCTGGGTCCGGATGCCCTGGAGGAGCGACACACCATGATGCGCGATTCCTTCCACCGCTTTGCCAGCGAAGTAGTGATGCCTCTGGCAGAATCTGTCCATAGAGAAGACCTGATCATTCCCGATGAAATCCTGGAGCCGCTGAAAGAGATGGGCTTGTTCGGCCTGTCTATCCCGGAAAGCTACGGTGGCCTGCAGGAAGACGACAAGGAAGACACTCTGGGCATGATTATCGTCACCGAGGAGCTGTCCCGCGGCTCCCTGGGCGCCGCCGGGAGCCTGATAACGCGGCCGGAAATTCTCGCGCGAGCCCTGCTTAAAGGCGGCACCGAGGAGCAGAAACAGCACTGGTTGCCGCAACTCGCGGTGGGTGAGCCCCTGTGTGCAGTGGCGGTTACTGAACCCAACTACGGCTCCGATGTCGCCAGCGTCAAGTTAAAGGCCACACCTGCAGAGGGCGGCTGGCTGCTCAATGGCGCCAAGACCTGGTGTACTTTTGGCGGCAAAGCCGGCGTGTTGATGGTGTTGGCTCGCACTGACCCTGACCCTGCCAAGGGTCACCGCGGCCTGTCCATGTTCCTGGTGGAAAAGCCCAGCAGTGACGGTCACGAGTTTGAGGTCAACCCTGACACCGGTGGCAAACTCACCGGGCGTGCCATCGCCACACTGGGCTACCGCGGCATGCATTCCTACGAACTGTTCTTTGACGACTTCTTTGTACCGGCAGAGAACATGATGGGTGGCCCTGAAGGTGAGGGCCGTGGTTTCTATCTCGCCATGGCCGGTTTCGCCGGGGGTCGTATCCAGACAGCGGGGCGCGCCGTGGGTGTAATGCGTGCAGCCTTTGAGAAATCAATCTCCTACTCGAAAGAGCGGGTCGTCTTCAAACATGCCATCGGCGATTACCAGCTCACCCAGGTAAAACTGGCGCGCATGGCCGCCCACCTGGCTGCCTGCCGCCAGATTACCTATGGTGTTTCGCGCCTTATGGATGAAGGTAAAGGGGAAATGGAGGCCAGTGGCGCCAAGATATTCACCTGCAAGACAGCTGAGTGGGTCACCCGCGAAGCCCTGCAGATTCACGGCGGCATGGGCTACGCTGAAGAAGTTCCTGTCAGCCGCTACTTTGTCGACGCCAGGGTGCTGTCGATCTTTGAAGGCGCGGAGGAGACCCTGGCGCTCAAAGTGATCACGCGCTCACTGGTAGAGAACGCTGCCTGAGGAGCCTCAGGGTAGGCTTCGAAAACTTGCCACACATTGGATAGGACACAAACATGGCATTTTCCCTGCAAATAACGCCCCAGACCGAAATTGCGGCCGACGTGCCGGTAGACCTTGCGCGCACCAGGCAGCCGCAGTACGGCCGATACCTCGACGAACTGGAACCCGGGCAGGTGTTCGAGCATCCCCGCGGTTACACCTTTGATCGCAGCAATATGCTGGATTTTGCTCGCACCTTTATGCAGACCAACCCGCTTTACCTGAACCTGCAATATGCCACCGCACAGGGCTTCCGGGATTTGTTGGCCAGCCCCCAGATGGTGTTCAACGTCACGCTGTCGCTGGGTGTACAGAACGACTCGGAAAAAGCCATCGCCAACCTGGGCTACTACCAGGTACAGTTTCTGCAGCCGGTTTATCCCGGCGATACACTGCGCGCTTTCACTAAAGTGCTGGAGCGCAAGGACCGTGGTCCAGACAAACCCGGCATCGCCCGTATCCGCACCGTGGGCGTTAACCAGGACGACCAGGTTGTACTGCAGTACGAGCGCAAGATTATGGTGGCCTGGCGTGGCGATCGCCTGCCTACCACACCAGCGCCTGAGGTTACGGTAGCTTTCCCGGGGGCAGACTCACCAGCCGTAGAGCTGCCGCTGACAGGCGAGGCCTACGCCCCGGGACTCACGGGCCCCAATACCTACGCCGAGGATTTCAGCGCCGGCGACATCATTGTGCACGCCAATGGCCGCACCATTACTGAAGAGCACATGGCCCTCACCTACCTGGTGGGTAACAGCCATCCACTGCATTTCGACCGTATTTTCTCCAGCGGCCTCTCCGGTAAAATGAGCGGCGAGCCCATCGTGTATGGCGGCCTGGTATTCGCCTGGCTGGACGGGCTGGCCAGTCGCGACGTGAGCGAGCACGCGATCTGGGAACTGGGCTTTACCGAGGGTTACCACACCCAGCCCGCCTTTGCTGGCGACACGGTAGGAGCGCTTAGTCGCATACTGGCGGTAGAAGATGTGCCAGGCGCTGACGGATACGCCGCAGTAACCATGCAGCTGATCGGTGTAAAAAATATTTCCGCGGCCGCCGCACTTGAGCAATTTGGTGCCGACCTGTTTATCAAGGAAGACAGCAAACGCAATCTCGGCAAGGAGAAAATCCCTGCCAAGATTTTTGAAATTGAGCGACGCCTGTTGATCAGACGCCGCCCCCGCTGAGGAAAACACTGTGAGCGAGACGGCAAAACGGGATCGACCATGGCTTATGCGCACCTATTCAGGCCACTCCTCCGCCAGGGCGTCCAACGAGCTGTACCGAATGAACCTGAGCAAGGGCCAGACCGGCCTCTCGGTGGCCTTCGACCTGCCCACCCAGACAGGCTACGACTCGGACCACCCACTGGCCAGGGGTGAAGTTGGAAAAGTGGGTGTGCCTATCGACCATATCGGCGATATGGAAGCGCTGTTTGACAAGATCCCGCTGGACCAGATGAACACCTCCATGACCATCAACGCCACTGCACCCTGGTTGCTGGCGCTGTACGTGGCGGTGGCCGAGCGACAGGGCGTTGACCCCTCGCAACTGCAGGGCACCACCCAGAACGACGTGCTCAAGGAATATCTCTCCCGCGGCACCTATATTTATCCACCAGGACCGTCGGTCCGTCTTACCACAGACCTGATTACCTACACCGTTGAAAATATACCCAAGTGGAACCCCACCAATATCTGCAGCTACCACCTGCAGGAAGCAGGCGCCACACCCACGCAGGAACTGGCCTACGCACTGTCTACCGCCACCGCCATACTGGACGCTGTGCGGGACTCAGGCCAGGTACCTGCAGATCGCTTTGCAGCAGTGGTTGGCCGTATTTCCTTTTTCGTGAATGCAGGCATCCGCTTTGTAGAGGAAACCTGCAAGCTGCGCGCCTTTGGCGCCATGTGGAACAAACTGGCTGAGGAGCGCTACGGTGTCAGCGATGAGAAGCAGCGACGCTTCCGCTATGGCGTGCAGGTCAATTCTCTGGGTCTTACCGAGTCCCAACCGGAAAACAATGTACAGCGCATTGTGCTCGAGATGCTGGCGGTGACCCTGTCGAAAAACGCCAGGGCACGGGCCATTCAGCTGCCGGCGTGGAACGAAGCACTGGGCCTGCCACGGCCCTGGGACCAACAATGGGCGCTGCGAATGCAACAGGTGCTGGCACTGGAAACCGACCTGCTGGAATACGGTGACCTGTTTGATGGCTCACCCGTCGTAGAAGCAAAAGTACAGGAGTTGATCGAGGGTGCCGAGGCCGAGATAGCCCGGGTGGCTGAACAGGGCGGAATGGTGCAGGCCATCGAGAGCGGTTACGTCAAACGCGAATTGGTAAAGAGCCATACCCGGCGAATGCGCGATATTGAAAGTGGCGAATTGAAAATCGTTGGAGTGAACTGCTTCACGCAAACAGCAGAGTCACCTTTAACGGGCGGCAGCGACTCCGGCATCATGAAAGTGGATGTACAGGCTGAGCGCGAGCAGATAGCGGCCCTGAAGGACTTTCGCGCAAGGCGCGACCAGAGCGGGGTAGACGCTGCCCTTGAGAATCTGCGCAAGGCCGCCGCAAACGGTGACAACATTATGCCCTGCTCTATTGCCTGCGCGCGCGCTGGTGTAACAACCGGCGAGTGGAGCGAGGTATTGCGGGAGGCCTTCGGCGAGTACCGGGCTCCGACGGGTATCGATATCGCCATGGCCGGGCAGACGGGGTCTGCCGCCATGGATGAAGTACGCGAAAAGGTTCGCCGCACCGGAGAAGAACTCGGGCGACCCCTGCGGCTGTTGATCGGCAAGCCCGGGCTGGACGGTCACAGCAACGGCGCAGAACAGATCGCGGTGAAAGGCCGCGACGCGGGTTTCGAAATCGTTTACGAGGGGATTCGCCTGACCCCTTCGCACATTGCGCGTGCCGCTCAGGAAGAAGGGGCACACCTCATCGGTTTATCTGTGTTATCAGGCAGCCACCTGGAGCTGGTTGAAGACATTCAGTCGGAGCTTAAAAAAATTGGCGCGACGGATGTGCCACTGATCATCGGTGGCATCATCCCGGAAGACGATGCCCAGCAGCTGTTATCCCACGGGGTGCAGGCCGTGTTTACCCCGAAGGATGTCGATATGAACGTCATTATGACAGACATGGTCAACATCATTCGTCGCAATAACGGTCTGGAAGAACTGGCGTAAGGCGGCAGGTGGAGCAGCCCGCACTCACGTTATCCCATGCACAGCTTGCAGATGCAGTGCAGCGGGGTGAGCGCGCAGCCCTTGCTCAAGCACTTAACTTACTTGACGATCGCCGCCCACAGTCCCGCGCGATTGCCGCGGCGTTTCTGCGCAAACTTCAGAACGACCAGAGCAGCATTCGCAGCCATTTGATTGGTATGACGGGGCCGCCCGGCGCCGGCAAATCCACTCTCACGGCCGCATTGATCGACCTGTGGCGGCAGCGCAACCTGCGGGTGGGGGTGCTCGCGGTAGACCCATCGAGCCCGATCAGCGGTGGCGCCCTGTTGGGGGACCGTCTGCGCATGAAAACCAGCGCCGATGACGATGGGGTGTTCATCCGCTCCCTCGCCTGTCGCGGCGAGTTCGGCGGTCTGAGCGCGGAGGTGTGGCCAATGAGCCTGGTGATGCTGGCGGCCTTTGATGTGGTGATGATAGAAACGGTCGGTGTGGGCCAGCGGGAAATCGACATATCGCGAATGTGCGATACCACCTGCTTTGTTGCGCAACCCGGCTCCGGCGACAGCGTACAGTTTTTGAAAGCCGGTATTCTTGAGGTTCCTCACATATTGGTGGTCAACAAGGAGGACATGGGCGCGGTTGCAAGACGGACACTATCCGAATTGGGTACGGCCCTGGGCAGGGCCCATAGCGACGGCAACTGGGAAGTGCCCGTACTGTCTGCCAGCGCTACCGCCGGTACAGGTATTGAGGAACTTGCGGACGCCCTGAGCCGGCACCGGAAAATATTGGGTGCGGGTGATCAACTGCAGGCGCACCGCCAGGGCTACCAGGCCCAGTGGATACTGAAACGTTTGCAGGACGAATTCGGCAGTCACGGCATAGCCCGGCTGGGCGGAGAATCCGCCCTGCTGCAACAGCTGACGGAGCAAAGCCTGTCACTGTTTGAACAGCACGAAACCTTGAGACAAATTCTTTTACAACCAGGAGACCAACATGCGTAGCCCACGAGATTTCTTCAAACCACTGGCGCTGGGAGCGCCTGAACCGCTGCGCGATATCCCGGTGCGCCCCTCGCGGATGATCCATTTCTTTGACCCCAGCAATCCCAAGATGGCAGAGAAGGCGCCCTCCATTGCCGCCAAAGTGGACATTCTGCTGGGCAACATGGAAGACGCGGTGGCTATCGACAACAAGGAAGCGGCTCGCGAAGGCCTGATCAATATTGCCCGGGATAACGACTTTGGCGATACCCAGCTGTGGACGCGGGTGAACAGCCTGGACAGCCCATGGTTCCTGGACGACGTCACGCGCATCATTACCGAGGTGGGCGATAAGATCGATGTGATCATGCTGCCCAAGGTCCAGGGGCCCTGGGACATTCACTACGCCGACCAGCTCATCGCGCAACTGGAAGCGCGGGCCGGCCTGAAAAAACCTATTCTGCTGCACTGCATACTTGAGACTGCCCTGGGCGTGGCGAATGTCGAGGAGATTGCCAACGCCAGCCCCCGCATCCAGGGTATGAGCCTGGGTCCGGCGGACCTGGCCGCATCGCGAAGAATGAAAACCACCCGTATCGGTGGCGGTCACCCCGGCTACCTGGTGCGCAATGACCCGGACCCAG
>Ga0316193_10003277_pt1 | contig 11639 bp, 9 predicted proteins | sample MerIslsedime2_MG_FD_207735 | JGI IMG/M metagenome (GOLD analysis project Ga0316193, IMG submission 207735) | Coastal sediment microbial communities from Maine, United States - Merrow Island sediment 2 | ecosystem: Environmental > Aquatic > Marine > Coastal > Sediment | place: USA: Maine... | reverse complement strand
ACTGGTTTTGAGTAAATCATAAAGGGCGATGATCACCACAAGGGATGTGTCTTTGAAGGCAGAGATAAGCTGACTGACCGTGGGCGGAATTACGATTTTCAACGCCTGGGGAAGGATTACCAGTCGCATGGTCTGGTAATAATTCAGCCCAATAGACTCGGCAGCCTCGTACTGCCCTCTGGACATTCCCTGCAACCCACCCCGAACCACTTCTGCAATATAGGCAGCAGTAAACAAAATAATGGCCACCTGGGCCCGGAGAATCTTGTTGATGGTGACCCCTTCAGGCAGAAGCAGCGGGAAAATAATCGACGACATAAACAGAAGGCTGATTAAAGGAACACCTCTGATCAGTTCAATATACACAATGCAGAGTGATTTTATGGCACGCATTTTAGACTGACGACCCAGTGCCAAAACAACCCCGAGTGGATATGCCGCCGTGAGTCCGAAAACCGACAGCAACAGCGTCAACGGCAAACCGCCCCACTGGGTGCTTTCCACCGGGTCTAGTCCAAAAATGCCCCCTCTCAACAGCAGGCCCATGATAAAAAGACCTGAGATCCAGGCGTATGCCAGGGACTTTTTCCAAAGTTTACGGTTTTGACTGAAAAATAGCAGGACAAAGAGAACGATCATGGCCAAAAGGGGCCGCCACTGAAGATCGTAAGGATAGAAACCGAACAGGATAAACCGGAAATTCGATGAAATAATCGACCAGCAGGCACCTCCGGCATCGCGGCACACCTGTGCAGTGGTGTTCCAAACGCTGTCGATGAAGGCCCATCGAAAGAAAGGCAAAACGGTTTTCCACAGAAAAAAAAACGTCACCACCGTCAAGACGGAATTGAACCAGCCGTTAAATAGATTGGCCTTTATCCAACCGATAACCCCCACACTGACAACCGGCGGTCTGATCTCCTCTTTTTGTGAAGTATGTGTAATATCTGCCATGGATTTGTCTATCGTTCCACCAAAGCGGCTTTTTTATTATACCAGTTCATAAACGCAGATGTCAGAAGACTAAAAAAAAGATAGACCAGCATAATCAGCGCCACGCCTTCAATGGCCTGGCCGGTCTGGTTGATGGTTGTGTTGGCCACGGATACAAAATCAGGAAACCCGATGGCCACGGCCAGCGAGCTGTTTTTTGTCAGGTTCAGCATCTGGCTGGTGAGCGGCGGAATGATCACCCGTAGGGCCTGGGGTAAAATCACAAGATTGAGCACCATGGGGGGTCTGAGACCCAGGGACATGGCAGCCTCTGTCTGGCCTTTACTGACAGACTGAATCCCTGCCCGGACAGCTTCTGCGACATATGCGGCCGTATAGAGTACCAGACCCAGCAAGAGGGCAATGAACTCCGGAGAAATGGTCAGACCGCCGATAAAATTAAACCCCACAAGCTTCGGGATATTCAATTCGGCCGGAGCGCCTCCCATCCACCAGGTTAACAATGGAAGCCCTAACAAAAGCCCCATGGACACTCGAAATACCGGAAAAAGCTGTCCTGTCAGCTCCTGACGTTTTTTTGCCCACCGGCGCAGCAGATAAACGATAATACAGCCGGCCAGAAAGGCGATGGCCATATAGGCATGTGCCGGATGGGTCTTGGGAATGGTAAACGCAACACCGCGATTGCATAAAAAGACGCCGGTTATGGGGTTGAGGGCCTGTCCGGGAGATGGAAGGGTTTCGTAAAAAATAGCATACCAGAAAAACAGCTGCAACAACACCGGGATGTTCTGCATCACTTCAATATAGATGGCCGCCAGTCTTGATACCAGCCAGTTTGTGGAGAGCCGGGCCACACCCATAAATGTGCCCAGTATAACGGTAATAACAATACCGATAAAAGAAATATACAACGTATTTAAAGCCCCGACAATCAGGGCGCGGCCATATGAACTGGCCGCTGAATAGTCAATCAGGGATTCACCGATTTCGAAGGAAGATTCTGTGTGGATAAAACCGAATCCCGTGGCAATGGATTGTTTTTCAAGATTGTGCAGCGTGTTGGAAACGAGGTAGTATCCCAGAAGTCCCACCATGCAAAGCGTTATGAACTGAAAAAAGATCGCTCTCTTTTTAGGGTCGAGCCAGAATGGAACTTTTGCAGATACCGAATTTTTCACATTTTTTCCTATAAGCGTTGAAACGATCCGCTTTCTATATGAAACCCCAATTGAGAGGACCGGCCTTATCGATAGGAAAACAGGGCTGGACATTCACGCAAGATAAATGAGTCTGTTGATTAATGGTCTTTTCGCACAATCTCTGCGTTATGCTCAAAAAATAATCCTCGGAATATCAAATATATGCCTGTGGTTATTTTTTTCGCATGCCTTGATCTTGAACGAAAATCCTCATTAATCAACAAACTCATAAATAAGGTGCCCCACTATGTGGAGCACCTTTTTATAACCGATTATCTTACAGGTGCAGCGTACATGATGCCGCCGTTGGTCCACAGAGCGTTCAAACCCCGCTCAAGGGCCAGGGGTGTTTTGACACCTACATTGCGTTCGAAGATTTCGCCGTAATTCCCCACCTGTTTGACGATGTTATATACCCATTTTTCATCCAGTCCCAGCGCTTTGCCCATACCCGGGGTCACGCCCAAGAAGCGCTGGATCTGAGGGTCTTTGCTTTTGAGCATTTTATCAACATTTTTCGATGTGATTCCGAATTCCTCGGCCTGGATCAGGGCCATGACCGTCCAGTTGACAATGTCAAACCACTGGTCGTCGCCATGGCGGACCACCGGCGCCAGAGGTTCCTTGGAAATAATTTCAGGAAGCAGGACGTAGTCTTTGGGGTTGGGGGCTACAGACCTGTGAGCCGCCAATTGGGAGGCATCGGAGGTCAAGACGTCACAGCGACCGGCAAAAAATGCCTTGGAAAGTTCGGCGGTCTGCTCGATGACCACCGGCTTCCATTTCAATTCATTTTTTCGGAAAAAGTCCGCGGCATTCATTTCGGTGGTGGTTCCGGGCAGAACACATACCGTGGCGCCACCCAATTCCTTTGCGCTCTTTATACCCAGCTTTTTAGGGACCAAAAAACCCTGACCGTCATAATAATTGACATGGACAAAATTAAGACCGTTCGTGGTCTCACGGGTCAGGGTCTGGGTGGTATTTCGGCAAAGGACGTCAATTTCTTTAGACTGAAGGGCAGGAAGACGCTGCACGGCGGTAAGTGGAACAAATTTCACCTTGTTTGCATCGCCAAACACGGCGGCAGCAACGGCCTTGGCTGTATCCACATCCAGGCCTTTCCATACGCCTTTCTTATCCGGCATGCTGAAACCGAAAACACCGCCGTTAACCCCGGCCTTGACAAATCCATTTTTTTGGACATCTTTTAGAGTACCTGCCACGGCCATACCTGCTGTAACCATCAGAAGCGCCAATACAACTGCTACAACTGTCTTAAAAAATTTCATTCTTCGTACCTCCTTTCCAGTTTACGGTTGATTCAAGGATTTCATAGACATAATTTATTCTTTCCTCAACGTTTCCAAATATTTTTCATACCACAGATGTCACATTTTGCAAATACCAAACATAATACCGAAAAAACTCTAACTTGAAAAAATCCTCTAATCACGATACGATGATTAATACATTCGTAATAAATCGAATGTATCAAGTGTTTGGTGTTTAGTATTTTGTGTTTATTCTAAAATAATTGATACAATTGATATATAGTCTCTGACCCATGTTGCAATGCCACTCGGCGTAATGGAATGATGGAACGATGAATTATTGGTTATAAAAGAGGAAAAAATCTTTTAATGGAATTGACAGGATACCTTCAGACCCATCATTCCAATATTCCATTATTCCAATTGGGGCGAAGCCCCTAAGTTTTAAGAGGTTAATAAATGACAAAACATCAAAACAGTCAATTCTCAGGTGCCAGCCGGTACATTCTGGATGATGAACTTGCCAGTATCGTAAATGTCTCCATGGCATTAGAGATGCCGCTATTGCTCAAAGGGGAGCCCGGCACCGGTAAAACCATGCTGGCCCATGCCATTGCGGAAAGTCTGAACATGCCCCTTATTGTGCTCAATGTGAAATCGAGCATGAAACTGGTGGACGCCCTTTATCAGTATGACACGCTCACACGTCTGAATGACAGCCGTTTCGGGGATTCAAAACGGGACGTTAGCAACATCGAAGATTATATTAAGATGGGCAAGATCGGCCAGGCCTTTACTTCAGAGTCAAGAACCGTGCTTTTGATCGATGAAATCGACAAGGCTGATACCGATTTTCAGGACGACATGCTCGATGTTCTGGATCAGATGGAGTTTGACATCATTGAAATTGACAAAACCATCACAGCTAAATTCCGTCCGGTCATCGTTATCACCTCCAATGCCAAAAAGGATCTGTCAGATCCGTTTCTGGGCCGATGCAATTTTCATCATATCGCCTTTCCGGATCCGGAGATGATGCGAAAGATTATTCAGGTTCACTTTCCGGATATCAATTCGAATCTCATGGAAGGTGCTGTATCCACATTTTACGAACTGCGTAAAATTGATGCCATTGAAAAGAAGCCTGCCACCAGGGAGCTGATTAACTGGTTACGGGCGCTTAAAACCGATTCTGACTTTAACCCCGATCTGCTGACCAACGGGGATATTCCCTTTCTGGGTGTTTTGTTTAAAAAAAGTCAGGATTATAAAAGAGCCGTGGGTTCTACAAACCGTCGCGGTCTGTTTTAACAAAAGATATGTTTATCGACTTCTTCTACCAATTAAAGAACGTCGGAATACCGGTCAGTCCAACCTCGTTTTTAACGCTTCAAAAAGCACTGGATATGAGGCTGATCAACTCCATCGATGCCTTCTATACCTCTGCCCGGGCCATTCTGATTAAAAGTGAAAGGTACTTTGATGTCTATGACCAGGTATTTGCCCACCGGTTTCAGGATGCTGAGATGCCCGAATATGAAGACCTTGAACTTGATGATGTCACCAGAGCCCTGCTGGAGGGATGGCTGGAAGACCCCGTATCTCTTGCCGCTGCCCTTGAGATGGATGAATCTGACATCATCGATCTAACACCGGAAGAGCTGATTGAATATTTCAAAAAACGGCTTGAAGATCAAAAAGGAAGACACGAGGGGGGAAGAACATGGATCGGAACCGGCGGGACTTCACCGGTGGGTCATTCCGGATACCACCCGGAGGGAATGCGTGTAGGCGGTATATCCCGCAACAAGTCTGCCGTCAAAGTTGCCATGGACAGAAGGTACAAAGACTATTCCCGCCGCGGTCTTCTGACACAGGATATGATGAGTGAAGCTCTCAAAAGGCTCCGCAACATGGTGCCGGTGGGCCCCAAAGATACGGTCAACATTGATGAAACCATTTATCAGACCATGAAAAACGGGGGCGAAATCGAAATCGTCTTTTCAAGGCGCCTGAAAGACCGCATCAAAGTCATCCTGGCCATCGATAACGGCGGATGGTCCATGGATCAATATATACCGGTTGTTCAAACCCTTTTTGACTATGCCCGGGATCAGTTCAAGGATCTTAAAACATTCTTTTTTCACAACACGGTCTATGATTTTCTCTGGGAAGATCCGGCCAGAATCAAACAACCTTTTAGAGTTGAAGATTTTATCTCCTTTGATCCGCAGACCCGCCTCATCCTCGTGGGCGACGGCAGCATGGCGCCCTATGAACTGATGGCTGCAGACGGCTCCATCCATGTGGAGGAAAGAAGTGGAAAACCAAGCATCGAGCAGTTAAAGTTTTTAGCCCAAATGTTTCCCCACTGTGTTTGGATGAATCCCGTATTTTCACAAATATGGAATCAGACACCAACAATTACCACCATTGGGCAAATTTTTCCCATGTTTGAACTCACTCTGGATGGTCTGGAGGGAGCAGTCAATCACTTGATGGCCAAGTAAAGAATCCTGGCCCAGAGGACCCGGCTTTGATATAACCACTGAAAAGGACTATTTTACCTAAAGCCGTACAAGTTAAAAGTGTCTAAAGTGATCTAAAGTGCCTAAAGTTGAGGTAGCGCTAACGCGCTGTCATTAAAATATAATTGGCAGAATTCCTTAACTTCAGCTCACTTTAAACTTTAGTTCACTTCAAACTCTTTCAGCGATTCTTCAGGCAGAACCATAACTCTCTGACTCCCGCGATGCGGGACAGGCATGGCTCAAAGGACTAGATTTTTTTATGACTAAATAACCGAGATTAATCGGCGGGTATGGTCAAAACATGGTACGTGTTCACGGGGTGTGCTTCCCCGTGTAACGATATTGGCGGAGTGGCTTCGTCATTTCAATGACTTAGGAGTGGGGGAGACCGCGGCTCCCGCATGCTTTTCGCGGGAGAACGCGGAGGGGGCAGGAATGCCACCGCTGCTAAGTCATTGAAATGACCAGTCACGTAGACACCGGAGTAAAACGGGGGAGCACACCCCGTGAACACATACAAAACACGTCTATTCTTCGAGAATTGTGACCCGTTGCATTGTGTCACCTCCCTGTATTTCATCCACAACATCCAAACCTTTTACGACTTTACCAAATACGGTATGCTTTCCATTTAAATGAGCTTGAGGGGAATGTGTAATAAAAAATTGACTTCCATTGGTGTTCGGCCCGGCATTTGCCATGGAAATGACTCCCCTTTCGTGAGTCAGCGGGTTCTCCCTCACTTCATCTTCAAACTGATAACCGGGACCACCGCTACCCGTTCCTGTTGGATCTCCTCCCTGGATCATAAAATTGGGAATCACTCGATGGAAAGACACGCCATCATAAAATCCTTCTTTGGCCAAAAACACAAAATTGTTGACTGTTTTTGGTGCATGTTGGGCATAGAGTTCCAATTCAATCAGGCCCTTATCGGTATCGACTGTCACTGTATAGGTTTTGTTTGTATCAATTTTCATTTCAGGTGGGCTATTCCATTTCATTTGGGACATTTTGTATTCCTCCATGGTAAAAAAATCGTAATCGTTTAATCCTTTGAAACAAATCGATTTCAAAGGAAGCGGCAATGTTTTCAAAAGGCTAAAGTGTTACAAAAAAAATCAGAGTTTATCGGTTATATTTACGGATCAGGCATAAAAGATCCAATTGTTGAATCCTTATCAATAAGACCAGATGAGTTCAATAGATTTCTAAAAACGCTTTCACCGGTATAATGATTGCCTACTTGTTTTAGGATATGATAAGGTAGCAAACCAAACAGAAAATAGATGGTTTTTTGAAGACACCATTGACGGAAAGAAAAGCCGTCTGGTTTAAACTTTGAAGTGGAACTTTATTTTGAAAACCACTTTAAATTTTATGTATGAAATGGAGAAAGATGTGGCGACGTTAACAACGATTGTAAGAATCATCGCCCCGCTGGTGGCTGCCATATTGGTGGGCAACTGGTTCATGTCGGAAGTCAAAAAAGCACGCTTTAAAGGTGCCCCATGGTATCAGGCGTATGTATCGATTCCAGGCTTGCTGATTATTCTGGTGATCCTGCTTCCCATAATTTTGTGGATAATTAAAAGATAAGATCCCTCCGAATTCCTTATAAGTTTTATGCTTATTAGGTTATACATTTAGCCTTTCGGACTTTAAAACATAGGCAACAACAATGCCCACCAAGAACCCTACTGCCAGATTTGAAGCCAGTGTAATTCCCAACATTAGCAGTGAAACGAACAAATCCTTTCTCGTTTTCATGTCGATGACCGTCAATGCCAGCTGACCTCCGGCAAAAATCAACAATACCCCTAAAATCGCCATGGGCAAAAGGTACACCACCGAAAGGGCATGGATGCCGAGAAAGAAAGCAAGTGCCAGAAATAAAATTCCAATCATTAAATTGGAACCCGCCGTGCGCGCGCCAAATCGATAGTGGGCCGCCAGTCCTCCGGCCCCATGGCAAAGCGGCATGCCGCCCACCACAAAACTCAACAGATTGACCAACGCCATGCTGAGGGTTAAGGCACGATAGGTGACTTTTTTGGAATCTTTCCCAAAGTATTCATGGGATAAATCTGCATTGGCGATAACAGCGTTTCCTATGGTCATGGGCAGTTGGGGGAGCGCCAGGGCAAAAAATGCAAAGGTGAAGTCAGCACCGGCCGGCAATCCGAAGGGTAGCAATTTTGGAAAATAGATGCCGATTTTAAGTTTATCGAAACCTTCGTGAGTCCCCAGAACCAATCCCAGAAAAATTCCGCCCAATATGACGACAAGCCCGGCTGGAAATTTTCTGTTTTCAAGCAGCAGAAGCGTCAAAACACCACCGACGATTCCAATAACGATCCCGACCGATATAGGTCCTATGTGCTGTATGGTCAAATAAGGTTCCGCCATTTGCCGCACCATTTGAAATTTTGACGAGCCGATCATGAATTTCACGCCCTGGGCCATTAGGAGCGTGCCGGTTGAAATCTGAACGCCCCTGACCACCGGTTTGGGGGTATACTTGCCGATAAGGGTGATGGCGTTGGTTCCGCCGATAATCAAAAGAAACAGACCCATCAGGGCTGCTGAAGCCAGAACCTGGGACGGAGTCATTGCCGTTGCAATGGCATATGCGCCGATGACCTTCATGGGCTGAACCGGAACCGTAATGCCGTAATACATTCCGGACAAGATATAAAAAATGCCTATGGAAAAAAACATACCCGTGGGGCTTAAGCCGTTGATGAGGATCATTCCAATGGCAATGGGAAGAAGGGTTCCCAGGTCTCCTAAAGAGCCGGCAATTTCCATTCGATCAAATCGATAACGGGGATTCATCCGTGGTTTCCTTCATTGCGATCACTAGTAAAAAATGTGGGGTCAACGATAGAGCAACTTGCTCATGGCCGAGAGATGGAACTTTTCCTCTAAAGCACCCACCTCCATCATTCTTTGGGGATCAAGAAATATTTTATATAATCTTTCGGTTTTATCAATGGGCTTTCCCAGCAGTTTTTTTTCAAGCATTGATATGGCTTCAATGGATTTATCACACACCGGATACCCTTTATCATCCAGGCTGATCTTTGATCCTAAAGAAACTTTGGAAATATTGTTAATATCTACAAGTTTAATATTCCCGGTTGGGGTAATAAGAAGATTTTCCACCCCCGCAAAATCAGGAACATAGTTGGCTTCTAAAATCATTTTTTTGACGCATGCTATGAAATATTCTACTTTTTTCTGAAATTTGTGAATCAGTCGTTCCGATGTCACTTGAAATCCATTGGCTCCATGACCTTCCATGGAGGTAAAAATACCGACCAGTTGATGTTCTGGAATCGGGTCCCATGGGTTCAAAACCTCACCCTCGATATACTCCTGTAGGCCGCAAAGGATGAAATCGTGGTTCTTATTCCAGATATAATCCACGATAAATTCATCAGACTTTGCATAGGAATCTTCAGGGAGATATTTTTCAACGATTTTTAACTTTTCAATCTCATCAAAAACTTCTTTGGTAGAAAAAAATTTTGTTCTAAAAATTCTAAGTATCTTTAAAGGCTTGGCCCAGGGATAAATTCGTACCCCGTCTATAATTTCTCCTTTGTGCTGTTTTAAAACATCTCCCGGATCCAGCACCTCCATGATATGAGACCTTAATCCCTGCTTATGATATTTTCGAAACACATAGGCACCGGGTTTCCGGATAAAGTTTAATGCAAGGACATCTTCGTGAGTAATATAGGATTTATCTCTGATATCTTTGATCATTGTGCGCTGTTTTTGGTTTTGTTCTGTATATGAAGGGTTGTTGCCCTGTTTTTCGATATTATTCGCTTGGTATCACAGCGCACTTTTTACTGCAATTGAAATAAAAAGAAGGGGTGGGAATATGAGAGGCAGTGGGAAATTTTTTATGTTACAAAATGTTTTCTACCTGCGAAAAACGCAGGCAGAAAACCATGTTTGGTTACGACTTTATTAGTTGATGGGTCGGAGAGTCTCAATTCTAACAACTTATTTGCTCAAGTTTCGCACCCTTTTATTCTGTTGGCAACCATATCGCCTTTTATGAAAACACATGGCGATGATCCTTTGCTGCCAACATTGGATAAAAACACCCTGACCCCTGATTTACTTAGAAATCAAACTCTAATGGCGTAACGGTTTTAACCAGTTCCAACTGGTGCATTTCTTCAATAACATGTGATGGAAGCGATACATTGGTTTTGAGAAAAATGATGTTCAATTCGCCGCCTTCTTCCTGCCCTACCTGCATCTGATCGATGTTGATGTTATTTTTTCCAAGAAGCATTGCAAAACTTCCGATGGCCCCGGGCTTGTCTATATTGTATATTAGTGAGATATGGCCGTTTGGAATCAATTCCAAACGGAAATTATTTATTTTTACGATTCTCAGCTCGTTTTTGCCAAATATGGTTCCGGTCACGGTATTGGACACTTCCGTGGTCTCAACCTTGACGGTAATCAGGTTGATATACTCTCCGGAGTCATCACTGGTTGCTTCGGTAACCTTTATGCCCCTCTCTTTTGCCAGAACCTGTGCATTGACAAAATTCACATCATCTTTTACCACATGGGTCAACAGCCCCCTTAAAACCGCTATGGTGACCGGTGACAAATCAAGCCCCTTAAAATCACCGGCGTACTCGATGACCACTTCTTTGACGGCGCCATCACTTAATTGTGCCTGAAGGCTGCCCATCTGATTTCCAAGGGTTAATAACGGATTGAGTTTTTTAAGAATATCCCCTGTCACCGAAGGAACGTTGACCGCATTTAAAACCGTCTCGTTTTTTAAATAATCAATGATCTGGCCGGCCACATCGACGGCCACCTTGGTCTGGGCCTCCTGGGTGGAGGCTCCCAGATGCGGCGTGCAAATGAGATGATCCAGTTCAAAAAGCTGGCAAACCCCCGGAGGTTCGCTCTCAAAAACATCCAGGGCTGCTCCGGCCACTTTGCCCGAGTTCATGGCTTCATAAAGGTCGTCTTCATCCACAATACCGCCACGGGCACAGTTGACGATCATTACACCCTCCTTCATTTGGTCGAAAGCATCCTTGTTGATCAGACCGGTGGTGTTTTTGAGTTTGGGGACATGCACCGTGATATAATCAGACCTTTTGTATAATTCTTCTATGGATACGCTTTCAAAGCTCGCTTTTTCAATCAGTTCCGGCGTGACAAATGGGTCGTATACAATGACCTGCATTTTCAGACCTCGAGCGCGATCTGCCACGATGGAGCCGATTTTTCCAAAACCGACAACGCCGAGAACCTTGTTGTATATTTCTCTGCCCTGGAGCTTCTTTTTGTCCCATCTTCCGGCTTTCAATGACGCTGTTCCTTCCGGAATATTACGTGACAGGGAGAGAATCATGGCAATGGCATGTTCAGCGGTGGTGATGACGTTTCCGCCCGGCGTGTTCATCACAATAACACCCCTCTTGGTAGCTGCCGGAATGTCAACGTTATCAAGACCGATTCCGGCACGACCCACAACTTTTAATTTCGTTGCTGCATTCAAAAGATCCTCTGTCACCTTGGTCGCACTCCGGATGACCAGCCCGTCATAATCTGCAATGATGCTTTTAAGTTCTTCGGGTAACAGCCCGGTATTAACATCAACGTCAATCCCCTCTTCATCCTGA
>Ga0316193_10003276_pt1 | contig 11641 bp, 15 predicted proteins | sample MerIslsedime2_MG_FD_207735 | JGI IMG/M metagenome (GOLD analysis project Ga0316193, IMG submission 207735) | Coastal sediment microbial communities from Maine, United States - Merrow Island sediment 2 | ecosystem: Environmental > Aquatic > Marine > Coastal > Sediment | place: USA: Maine... | reverse complement strand
GGCAACCCCTAAGACTCAGTTCGGGGGTGACGAGGATAAGACGGCTGTAATCAAGAAGCTGAAGAAGGGGATGCAATGAAAGAGGTACAAGGAACCGCAACGATCCAATGGACGGTACGACTGCCCGCAGGAAAAGAGACCAGCGGGGTGGCCTGCGATGACCCTGCTGTAGAAGCGGTGCTTGGGCACATCTCACAGTCATCCGGGGTCTACTTGTGGGGCACGCTCGAGGAGCCCGCTGAGGTATTTGTCGAGATAGACGAGAAGGATGTTGAGATAGAGGCTGACGACCGTATCGAGGAACCAGAAGGCGGCCATGTTCGGGGTAGTCGACAAGGTAGCTAGAGACCGGCTACGGCTGGTCAAGGTCAAGGAGGACTACATCTCCTGCGCCTGCCCGTTTCACAAGGGCGGCATGGAGAGCAATCCGTCTTTCTGGCTCCACCGCGCCTCGGGTCGATGGGGTTGTTTCTCCTGCAAGGAGGGCGGCAGCAGTCTGAAGTTCCTCCTCCGTGCGCTTGGCGTCAAAGACAAGCGGGCAGAAGTAGAGATAGAGGCCGCCGAGAAGGAGAACAAGCTCACCAAGGAAGTAGAGGAGGCAAAGCGCAGGAAGAAATCGAAGGCAACTTTCCGCGGGGTTTACACCCTGCCCGATTCCCTACTGGGGGTGTACGACTGGCTCCCTATGGGGATGGTCGAGGCGGGATTCAGAGAGGAGGTGCTACGAGAACACGACATAGGGTTCGATAGGGAACGGGGGCGCATCACCTTCCCGGTGCGCGACATCTTTGGGGCTCTTGTCGGTGTCTATGGCAGGGCCACTAGGATGCTCGATCTCCCTCGGTACTTGGCCTACAGCGGACGTAGGACCAAGAACGGGGAGGAGGTGATGGGTGAGCTCGGGGAGTGGTACGTCGACTACTCCAATGAGGGTATCCACGACCACCTGTGGCGCGGGCACCTGGTGTACCCGAGAGTCTTCAATCACAGGGACAGCCAAGTGATCATAGTCGAGGGGTTCAAAGCCGCCCTCTGGATGGTCCAGTGTGGCTGGCTCAACACGGTAGCCATCATGGGTTCTCGGCTGAGCCAAGCGCAAGAAAGGATCATCAAGAGAATGGGGGCTCAAACCTTCATCCTATTCGACAATGATGAGGCTGGCAGGACAGGCTCTTACCACACCAGTAGAAGACTGGCAGACAGCACGTTCCCAGTCTACGAGTGCTCGTACCCTCCAGAGTACGAGGACGCTCAACCGGACGACCTATCAATCGAAGAGCTCGAAGAAGTTCTAACAGCTGCTCGACGAGCAGGAGGAAAGTATGTCAACAAACACGTGGGACGCAAGTTCGTGGCGAACAAGCAAGCGAAAGGCTTCAGAGCAAAGCGGGGGTAAACGCTACAGCTCCGGCAAGAGGATATCCTTGCTGCTCAAGATCACAGAGCAGCCTGTAAAGGTTCACTTCTCCATGCCGGAAAAGATGTACTCCAACCCGCTGACCGGAGACCATCAACCCTTCCGGACAGGGTTCCGCACATGGGTGCCCTGGGGAGGCAAGAAGGGCAAGGGCACGTTCCTCGAGCGCCCCGCCGACCCGCAACAAGATGTCATCGCGGCGTACACCAACCCACAAGCCCTGGGGCTTAGCCACATCGCCCCCGAGGCTCGTGTTGCTGACCTGAAGAACAATATCTACTACGCCGTGAGTGGCTGGATAGAAGAATGGTTCCATGCTGTGCAGGTCCCCAAGGAGGAAAACAATCCTCAAGCGGGGGTCTACCATCGCAGGGAGCGCTGTCTAGGTGGTAAGGGCGCTTGCCAGCATTGCACCCAAGGGTGGCCCAGGGTGTTCGGGAATCGGTTCTACGCAGCTATCGCACCGTCTCACTGGGACAACACCATCTTCCGAGCTCATCGGATGGTGGAGAGGTACTGCCACTGCGGCGGCATCCTCTACACGCCAGTGTACGTCTGCGAAAACTGCTCGAACCCTCTGGTCGATGTTTGCCAAACCTGTGACTGTGGTAGTACGCAGCTTGACTTCTCCCTGCTCGAGCGGGGCGAGGTAGGGTGCAAGGACTGCCGGCTGACCTGGCGCATCTACCCAGATGACAATGAGAGCATAGCCCAACAGATTGCAGACCCTGTGACCTGTCCTGCTTGCCAAGCAAACGTTGTCCCGGCAGACCGCATGGTGTGCAGCCAAGGATGCGACGGGAAGCCTTACAACATCTTCGACTGCCAGCTCACGTTGCGCAAAGCTGGGCCGAAGAACACGGATGACCTGGTGGTGGACAATTGCATCATCCAACCGCCGGACCCCATGCTCTTCGATCCTCAGTTTCAGAACAACGATGAGATCGCACTCAAGGCGATGAAGGCCCCCATCGACCTGGATGAGCTGCTAAAGCCTGACGACCCGAACGGTCAGGCCCAAGCCCTCGGGGTAGCCAATCCCTTCGGGGCTGGAGCCTCCGCAGGGTATCAGCAGTACCAGGGACCCGGGCAACAACCAGAAGGTCCTGGGTACCAGCAGTACCAAAAGCAATAACACCTAGACTTGAGGGGCCTCGCTCGCTAGGGCGGGGCCCCTCATTGGAGCTGCCATGTCAGTAGAACTGCGGCAGGATGTTCCTCTGCCCGAGTACATAGAGACAGATGAGCAGGCCCGGGAGTTGTTAAGGTTCGCAGTACGCAAGGTAGAGACTGACGTGGGGGATATGATAGGTTGGGACACAGAGACCCACGCCAAGCACATCCCCATCAAGAAGAAACCTCCGGACCCCATCACCGACACCGTCACCTTCTGGTCCTTGTGCTTTGCAGACACGAGTTCTGGTGAGAGGCAGTACCGTAGGTGGTGCCTACAGCAGCAGCACTTCCTGATGTTCGCGGAGTTGCTTGAGCACCCCATGGCTTGCTTCACTGCCTGGAACGCCAAGTACGACGCCCACATCGCCTGGAACTGCAAAGTCAACGTGTGGAACGCCACTATCATAGATGGCCTCGCCATGGCTCAACTCCATGACGAGAACCGGAGAGAGTACAGCCTGAAGGTCCGTGCGCGGGAATGGTGCGGTCTGCACATGACCCCCTACAAGTCCTTGTTCGACATGGACATCCACGGCAACAAGGCCCAAGAGTTCAAGACGAGCTTGTACGACTTGGACTTGTCCTTGGTCATTGACTACGCCTCCTACGATGCGTTCGCCTGCCTCTACGCAGCCGAATGGATTCGGGACAAGCTGACGGCCACGGTCATCCACCCAAACGGGCGCACCCTTTGGGACCACTTCTGCGAGTTCGAGATACCGTTCACGCGCACTCTGTGGAGGATGGAGCGCAGAGGTTTGGCTGTAGACGTTCCCTACCTGAAGGAGCAGGTACCAAAAGTCGAGCACGAGATAAACGAGCTCGAGCGTGAGATCAATAGGATAGCGGGCAGGCCCATAAACACCAACTCCCCGAAGCAGCTTGGGGCTCTGTTCTTCAACCCAGCGAAGACGAAAGACCCGGACAAGAAGCCTGGCTTCGGTCTGATGCCGGTGAAGATGACGAAGGGAGGGGCCAGTCTCCCGCAGCCGTCCACTGACGAAGAGGTCATGACGCTGCTCAGTGAGACTGTCGGGGACGCCGGGCTTCTGGCCCAGCACATCCTGCGCTGCCGGAAACTGTACAAGATCAAGAGTACCTACATGGAGGCCCTGGTCGCCATGGCAGAGTACTTCCCGGACGGTAGAGTGCACCCAAACTTCCACCAATTCGGTGCGAGGACCGGACGGGTCTCTACCTCCAACCCGAACAGTCAGAACCTTCCGCGACCGGATGGGGATGAGTTTGGCATACGCAAGGCCTTCACGGCACCGCCTGGGAAGAAGTTGATCGTGAGCGATTGGGAGCAGTTGGAGATGAGAATCATGGCTGACCGGTCCCAGGACGCCAAGATGATAGCAGCTATCAGGGAGGGCAAAGACCTCCACTCCTTCACTGCCGGTGAGATGGAGCCTGGGGTTACCTATGAGGAGGTGGCGGCAGCAAAGAAGGCGGAGACCCCAGACGACCGGCAGAAGTGGTTGAAGGGGCTAAGGCAGAGCATGAAGGCTGTAGGCTTTGGCATCATCTATGGTGCCGGCCCTGGGAAGATTGCCGAGAACATCACCATCAGTGAAGAGGATGCTGCACGTGCCTTGATGGTGATGGACCCAGACGACCGTGCCAACAAGGTAGCAAAGAAGATGAAGGACAACCCCCTTCTGGCTGCAGATCAGGCAGAGCGGTTGGTCGGGGATGCTGAGGTTGCCCGGGGTAAGATAGCTGCGTACTTCGGGGTCTTCCCCAGGGTCAAGGCGTTCATGGACGGCACGCCCAACAACTGCCGGCACAATATGAAGCACGACCTTCTGGGCAATCCGCAGTACCGCCCGGACCACTCGGACCCGAACGTGCCGTACAACTGGGACGTGACTCAAGACAGGGATGGCGCCCAGCCGATGACACGCACGGGCCACCCCAAGCCTTTCGGGTTCGTGCAAACCTACCTCGGCCGGTACCGTCGTCTGGAAGACATCGATCACCGGCAGTACCAGTACCGGGGTCACGCCGAACGTGAGTCGGTCAACACCATAATCCAAGGCACCGCTGCCGACATGGCAAAAGGGGCGATGCTGCGGGTGGAGGGGAACAAGGACCTCAACCTGATGGGGGTGCAACTTCTAAACCAAATCCATGACGAGCTGGTTCTTGAAGTGCCAGCGAAGCACGCGGAAGCAGCCCTGCGCATAGTAATCGAGTGCATGGAGCACCCGTTCGAGGAGGGGGTGGACCCGCTCTGTGTGCCCACCCCTGTAGACGCACACATTGTAACCAGCTGGAATGAAGCCAAGTAGGAGGACATTGTGACCGATGAGGGAATGGATAAATACGGTGTGCAAGTGGACCAAGAAAAAGTCAAGGAGGCTTCTGAGGTCTCTAAGAAGGAAGGTGTTTGTCCTATCTGTTCTACGCGACTGGATAGCGGTGGAGCGTGTCCTACGCACGGCACCGAACCATTTGAACTCCGACCGCAGGATAGGTAACCATGGCAAAGAAGAAGACCAGCCGAACAAAAGAATCAGACTCGTTGCCAAAGACGGTAATCGCGTCTACTAGGAACAAGAAGTCGAAGGGTGAACCTGCTCCAGAGAAGCGGTCGGATGAAGCTTGGTTTCATGAGATGCAAAAGAGCCGCAAGTGGGCCGGGCGAGTCTGCATCACCAAGGCGAGTGAGAGTAATGCCTCCTATTTACTGCGGCGTCCCACTGGTGTCATGGGTTTGGACCTCGCCCTTGGCGGGGGTCTACACGCAGGAGGACTCATCGAAGTCCACGGTGGGCAGTCGGTCGGCAAGACTCACCTTGCTTACCGGACGGCAGGCGAAGTCCAGCGCATCTACGGCGACGACGCCCGCATTGCCATCGCCATCACCGAAGTCAACATCGACAAGTCCTTTGCTCGCACATGCGGATTCTGCGTCGGCTACTCCACGGGAGAGTACGGGGAGATAGAAGAGTTCAACAAGATCCGTATCCGCGACGGGCTGCCAGCGTTCACCCCGGAGGAAGAGGAAGACCTGCGCAAGGAAATAGGCGAAGTCTATCTCATCACAGGTGGGACGGGAGATGCTGTACTGCAGAACACCCTGACGTTCCTGGAGAAAGTGGGCAACGACTGCCAACTCATCATCATGGAGTCCCTCGGTGCGCTGCTCACGCCGGACCAGGATGAGAAGGACGTAGGAGACCGGGTCTACGGGGGTAGCGCGGGCATAGTCACCACCTTCATCGCCAAGCTGAACCCGCTCCTGGTCATGCCCCAGCCGGACGGGACCCAGGCGGGGACCACCATCCTGGCGGTCAACCAGGCACGGGCCAACATCGACAGTGGGCCCCGCGGCCCCAAGACCAAGCCGGCTTCTGGTGCCTGGGCCCTCAAGCACGCCCAGATGGCCAGCATCGGGATACGTCGTGGGGAGACCTTGTGGGCCGACAGTGCCCACTCTCGACAGAGCGGTAAGGAGGTGAGGTGGGAACTGACCAAGGGCAAGGCCGGGTGTCACGACGGGCTGAAGGGGAGCTACAACTACTACCACGTGCCTCGGAACCAACCCATCTTCTGGAAGGACTACCTAGCGTATGGGTCCACTTGGGGCATCGACACCATCACAGAGCTAGTGGAGACCGCTAGGTCCGTAGGGGCGATCGAGGCCGCCGGGGCCTGGCTGAAGTGGGAGATTGACGGGCAGCCTCTACGGGCTCAAGGGGCGGCCCAGTTCGCCCAGGTCTTGGTAGACCATCCAGACCTGATACCCAAACTGAAGGACGCCTGCCTCCGGGCGTCTAAGATAGCTGTGAGGTACCGCTGATGGCAACTGAGGTAGAGGTACGCTGCTGGGACTGCGGGCATGTGTGGGCGACCACCCTCCTCAGTCTCAAGCTCGACCCTACCCGCCAGTGCCCGAAGTGCCGGTTCTTTGCCACACCGGAAGTACTGCGCGGGAAGGGGACTAGAAATGACAACCGGGAGCGTAGTCTGACCCAGGAGAAAAAGGCCGAGCAACGGTATGGGGCCCGGAGGCAACCGGCTTCCGGGGCCCTGCCCCATTCCAAATCAGACCTCAGAGACCCTGGGAGGATAAGAGTGGAGTGCAAGTTCACGCGGGCCAAGAGCTTCACCCTGAAGCTCGAGGAGCTCAAGAAGTTGGAGAGGGAGAAGACAGGGGACGAGCACCCCGTCTTCGAGATAGAGTTCCAGGCTGAGAAGCCGTTCAAGCGGTACGTGGTCATTCCCCAATGGCTGTACTCGCACTTGGCAGGGGAGGATGAATGACTGCTATCCGCACCCTAGAGGACCTGAAGCAGGTTGTTGAGTCGCAGGGTCTCACTGCTGCAGAGGAGTTCTGCAGGCAGCAGGTGACGGTAGACCGAGACCTGCAGAGCCACCTCAAGTGGTTGAGTGACAACGAAGTGACCACCGTGGTTGACACGAAGCTCAAGCGGCACAAGCAAAGGAGCTTGGGTATCCACCCGTCGGCTGCATGCAAAGACAACGCATGTCTGCTGAAGCTCTACTACGACTGTACGGGGGATATTGCGCCGTTGAGGAAGTTCGTCCTGGAGAGCCAGATAACCTGGGACATAGGGACTCTTCTTCACTGCACCCTGCAGGAATGGTTCCAGCAGATGTACGGGGATGAGCAGTTCCAGGCAGAGGTTCCTCTCCTGAATGACCAGCTCCATGTGAAGAGCCACGCAGACGGCCTCTTCACGTTCAGTCAGTGCCGGTTCATCCTCGAGATCAAATCAATCAAGGAAGGGGGAAACTACGGGTTTGAGAGGGTGCAGTTGAAGCCGATGAAGGACAACGTTCGCCAAGCGCATTTCTACATGTACGTGGCGAACGTGCCTTTCGCTCTGCTGTTCTACATGTGCAAGAACAACAGCCGGTGGAAGGAGCATCCGGTGGTCTTCGACTTCAACCTCTGGGACAAGATCGTAAACGAGACAGTCAAGCCTGTCATCGGCGCAGCCTATGGAAACGGGGAGATGGTGGAGTCCACCCCCGGGTGGGCCTGCCGCTGGTGCGACTACGAGTACGCCTGCCCCGACGCCAAGAGCTACAAGCACCGAGGAGAAGCAAATGCAGCCAAGCAGGCCCGTCAATGGGCACGTAGCAGCTGGTGAGATTCAGGAGTTTGATTGCTCGGAAGAGGAAGGGATGAAGACGTACTCTTTCTCCGACCGGGTAAAGGAGCGATTGGAGGGACTAGGGGTGGCACGGTACCAACGGCCTCTCATATCCAACGAGCACCTGAACATCATCCCCGGACTACGACCGGGGGAGGCGTTCGACGGTCGTCTACCCACAGTAGTGCGAAAGCTCACATTGGACCAGCTCTCTGCGCTCTACACCCTCTACACAAATTGGTTCGGGTACCTGCAGTACCAGACGAACCTCATAGCCGCAGAGAGGTCAGAGGCCAAGAGGAAGAAGGAGTTTCTATGGTCACACATACGCAAGAAATACAAGACCAAGAACGGCAAGAAGCTGTCGGACCAGGCATGTAGTGACGAAGCCCGCAGCGACTTCAGATTTGTACGGGTCGACGCCGCCTATGAGGAGCTCAACGTCCTCTGGAACTGCATGAATGCCATGTGCGAGGTAGCCTCGGCCGACATGAAGATGCTCTCTCGCGAGGTGACCATCCATCAGATCCAAGCAGAGAACGCAGCCAAGAATCTTGGAGGCAGGAACGTGTCCTGGCCAGGAAGGAGTGGCGATGTGCCCTCTCAAGATACCCCTAGACCCGGGAAGCAAGGGTTCTACGCACCCCCCTCCCGGAGCGTCGGGGGGTAGCTTCTCGCTCACCTGCGCCCTACCCCCCTCTACCAACAAGCTGTACCAGAGGATACGGGGAGGTAGGCAGATCCTCAGCGAGGCCGCTAAGGTATTCCGGGAACGGCTACAAACGAGAATGGTAGCAGAGCTTCCGTCCCTGGTCAGCTTCCCAACCGGGCAGGAAGTGATCTACCGGTTTGATACCATCCTCTACTTCCAAAGTCTGGAAAATGCGGGGTGGCACCAGACCTATACCAAGGGGAAGAACAAGGGGAAAAGAAAAGCTTCCTCACGGTATAAGAAGATTGACGTAGACAATAGGGTTAAGTTCCTGCAAGACAGCGTCATGGCCTCCTTGGGAGTAGATGACTCCCAAGTATTTGTCGGCTATCAGGAGAAGCATGAAGACCCCGCGGACCCACGGGCGGAGGTGAGGGTGGCCGTGGTCTCCAGGGACCAGTTCTTCATAGGAAGGAGAGAGGATGGTAACAGTCCCCGACGTCCGGATAGTCCTGGAAGACCTGAATCATTCTGAGCTAGTTGCCTTAGCTAGGTGGTGTGGGTTGAACGCCAACCGGGGCATTCCTAGGAGTGTGCTATGCGAGCACCTCAATAGGTTCCTACCGTTCAAGGAGGAGGACCCCTTTGACGGCATGCGTGACTCTATCAGTACTTGGCTCAAGCGTTATTGGGACAGGTTCCGCCTGCAGGTTGGAAAGAAGGTCTGCCCCAACTGCTACGAGTGCCGAGAGATTCAGGTCCTCGACTGTTACATGACGAACCGCAAGAACCTGTGAGGAGCCGATGGAGAGGAGTTGTAGGTATTGTGACGCGCTCAGGCAATGCCCTTACCTGTCCGATAGCACGGGAGGTTTTGTACCTGAGCGCCTGATAACCAGGGAGGTTCCAAGGGATTGTGACGGGTGGTCCCCCATCACGCCTCGCCAGGACTCCTTTCGTCAGCGGTTGTGTGATTCTTCGGCATTCGTGGGGGCGATGAAGTTCGTGCACTCCGACCTTCCGGAGATGCTGATGAAAGACCTGATACTGAAGGAAATGGAGGAAGCCAGGATGCAAGGGGAGACTCCCGACTTCGCGGCCATGTTGAAGCAGGGCATGACCACCGAGGAGCGGGAAGAGCAGCTGCGATACGAGCACGACGACCAAGGGGGTGTTGCGCTCGACGACAGCGGGAGACCTATTTATAGGCCCGGCTACCAGCTCAAGCAGTTCGTGACCGACGAAGGCAGCCACGTGAAGTTGGACCTGCCTGTCGTGTGGTTCTGGACTACCAACCAGCTGGTGGACCACATCATCAAATCCGAAGTTGAGCAGGGCCTTATCACCAAGGTGAAGAAGCAGAAGAAGAAAGAGGAGACTGAGATGGCAGGAGAAGGACGTCGTGTAGTGGTGCATCAAGGGGGCAAGGCTACCCCACCCCCGCAGCCAGCAGCGGCACAACCACCGGCTCAAGCAGCGCCCCAGGTGGCAGCCGGAGCCCCCGTCAACGTGCAGATAGGGGGACCCGGACGTGTGGCCGCCCCACCCATGCGCGCAGGTGTTTCTGCCCCTCCTGGAATAGCTGGTCCAGGTAGGCCCCCGATGCCCGGCCCTCAGGCGGTCAACCCCAAGATTGGGGGAGCCCCGCCGGCGCAAGCGGCCCCTGCGGCTCAGCCGGCAGCTCAGGCGGCCCCCCAAGAGGAAGGTAACGTCGAGGCGGTCGTTCGTCGGGTGGTTGAGGGGTGCTTAGACAACCTGTCCAATGAGATCCGGTTGGCCATCGGGACCGAGGTCAAGAAGCAGCTCGAGGGGCTGCGCAACGAGCTGACCCAGCAGATCGAGGCAGCCCGGGTCCAGATGCTGCAGTCGGTGACTCTGGCCTACGACGTGGCGGTGCAGACCAACGGTCAGTACTGGTACCCGCAGGTGGATGAGTCTGGGCAACAGGCGGTTGATGCCAACGGTCAGCCGCAGTTCCAGCAGGCTCCGCAGTGCTGGGACAACCCGGACCTCATCCTCGGCCTCGTGCCGCAGGGGGAATAGGAAAGGCGCCGGCCCCGTCCAGCAGTCCGATGCCTGAGATACGTGTCGACTCCACAGACCTAGAGGCCCAGAGCTTGGAAGACCTCCAGGCTCTAGCCTCGCAGGTCGGAGTCGGCGCATTCGGTCTGGACAAGGAACAGCTTCTTGCGAAGCTGGTCTTCGAGGGGACGCACTGATCCGGGAGAAAGAGCACGCGCTCTTTCTCCTTTAGCCCTAATATCAACTAGCTACAAGGATCAAGGCCGTCCCCACGATCGTGAGGACAGTACCCACCGCACCGATGATGTAGGGGAGATACCCTCCCCCACATTCTTGCAGAGCTTTCTCGCAGGTGTGCCACTTCTCCAGGAGCCTTCCAGAGCGGGAGGACATGATGTCCAGCTCCTTCATGCACACTTCCGCCCCTCGCGCCTGAGCGGCCATTCCTTCCTGAAGGGCCTTCTCTACCTTGACGGTGGCCTCGTAGTCTTGACGCAGCATGTAAAGCTCGCTGTCGAACTCCGCAAGCTGTAGGTACTCATCCAGTAGGTAGTACCGAGCCCGTCCGACACCTTCTACCCGCCCGTCACGGCCAGGTGGCAGGAGCTTGAACTCGGCCGTCGCACCGGGCACCAGTAAGACTGACAGCAGTAGAGTGGTCATGGTTACTCCCTCGCGTCGATCGCTTCGAGGTCGTCCCAGTTGGTCACCGCACGGAGCTCGTTCATGAGCTCGGCATGCGCCACCCGACGAGCCTGGATTTGGTCCTTCAGCTCAGCGACAGTTCTCTCTGCTTCCCCCGCCACCTCTTGGGCGGCCCGTCTCTCTTCCTCACACTCCGCCAGCTCCTCGTCCTCAAGAGCCTGAATCTTCTTCTCGTCAGCCCGGCGCATCTTGCTCAGCATCTTCCCCACCTTGCGACGCGAGAAGAGGACCTTGACGCAAATCACCGAGACCGTGAGGATCAGAACAGCGACAATGAGTAGGGCAGGTAGGAAGGAGGTAGCCCGGCCCGAGGACCCGACTACCCTCCCTACCATCGACCTGGTTAGGTCCGCGTTACTCATTTCTTGAAGATCTTCAGGAGCTCGTGCACCACGATAGCGCCCGGCCCAGAGAGTGACAGGAAGGTCGCGTCAATCCAACCCATACCTCCGCCCACACGGGACAACACCAGCACCGCCAGGCCCAAAAACATGGTGCCAACCCGGATGGCAGTCTTGCCCTTCCACTGGGAGAAGAAGT
>Ga0316193_10003275_pt1 | contig 11642 bp, 3 predicted proteins | sample MerIslsedime2_MG_FD_207735 | JGI IMG/M metagenome (GOLD analysis project Ga0316193, IMG submission 207735) | Coastal sediment microbial communities from Maine, United States - Merrow Island sediment 2 | ecosystem: Environmental > Aquatic > Marine > Coastal > Sediment | place: USA: Maine... | reverse complement strand
CTCGTGCGAGGTCTCGCACAGGGCGATGTGCAGCGCGTAGCCCACGGGAAGGCGTCTGCCAAGCTCGTAGTAGTCGAAGCCGCTTTCCGACAGCATCCTCCTCAGATCGTTGATCTCGCCCTGACGCGCCTGCAGAGCCCGCAGGAAGTCATCCTGCTGGTAAGCGTCCCCGGTCCCGTGATAGGCGACGAAAAGCTTGAACCGAGTCGGTGCGTTCCAGACCAGATCGACCGAAGCCACCTTCAACGCCTGCCACCACAAGTAGCCCACGTTGGCAAAAAACCAGGCGTCGGCGTCGACGGCGTTGACCATCGACTGACCCATCGGGTCGATGATCCGCTCGACGACCTCCGCCCCGAGCTCGCCCCCGCTGTCGGCGACATCGTGGATGGCGCGGCTGACGGCGATTCGGGCCGCACCGGCCTTGGCGTTGCCCCGTTGCTCGAAGTAGGCGCCGGTGACGTAAAGCGCGGTGAGGTCGGCTGGATCCTCAACCAGGGCGGCGAAGATGTGCACCAGGCCGCCACGGGTCGCCTCCACGAAGGAGGAGTCCTCGAGCAACGACGCGACCGAGGCTGCGCTTGCGCCCTCGAGGCCGGTGGCCGTCTCGGTCGGCTCAGCTCGTGTTCGCGCCCAGGAGATGAAGGCGTCGGCCCTGCCCGGGTTGAGCTTGCGCAGGACCTTGAGGCGATCGTCCAGCCTGGCGCGAGACTTCCAGTAGCCGTCGTAGGCCCTGTCGATCGAGTTGTGGATCTCGAAGCCCATCGGGGTGAGAAGCGGCTTCATGACCGCGTCCTTGAAGCCGTCCACCATGGGCTGAACAGCCAGGATACTGAGCAGATCGCCGGCGAGCCGGAAAGCGACGGCAAACGCACCGAGGGTGGTCATCCCGGCATCGATCTTCCAGGCGTCCTCGGCGTTCTGGAGATCGGGGTTGGTCACCAGCCCCTGGTACACCCGCCAGCCGTTGTCACGGGCGGTTTCGAGCGCCTTCATGGAGGTCGAGACCAACGACGTGGAACGCTTGAACGCAACCTCCAGCTGCATGTCTTCGAGGTAAAGGTGGAGCACCGCGCGTCGCACCCGCAGATCGAAGATCTGCTCGCGCACCGCCTTTCTGCCGGCGTTTGCCGGCAGAGGGTCGTCGGGCATCAGACTCGGGTTGGCGCGCAACCCCTGCAACTGGAGATCGTGCAGCTGCGTGTTGGCGAGGAAGTCCTCCCGCCGCTGAAGCAGCCGCGAGTAGAGCTCGATGTGGAGGCTGCTCTCCTGCACCAGCCACAGGTAGGCACGGGTGGCGTTGGACTCGCCGATGGCCGCCGCGGCGACCCGTGCCGCCTCGAGGCGCGCCTGCTCACTCGGCTCGACGGTGGTCTCGCCGGATGTGTCGTCCTCGGAAACGGTCAGCCCCGCGGTCATGGATCTCTGCTCGGCCTGCAGGGCGCGAGAATGCTCGGCGTAGAGCTTGCGGTGCCGCTGAATCTCGGCAAAGGCGCCCCGGCGCTTTACCTGCAGACAATGGATGCGTTTTTCAAACGCGTCGAGGACCTCGAGTTGCTCTGACTCTTGCACCGCCGGGAAGACGGGGATGAACCGATCGTAGTAGTTGGTCTTGACCCTCTCGCGACGCGCAAACGCGTGCTCGAACTCCTCCCACATGGCGTGGTACCACCAGAGGGTCCACCAGGCCGCCTGCGCTTTGGCCCAGACGGTCTTTTCCACATCTGTCTGCGCGATCAGATATCGAAGGTGGTTGACGGTGTTGAGGACCATCTTCTGCTGCGCCTCGTCGACCGCCCTGCCGAGCTCCTCCTCCTTCTCGAGATCCTGGAGATGGACGTTTGCGAGGATCATCAGGTTCTCGAAGCCGCCCGCATCCAAAATCTCTGCGGGCGGGCGGTAGCGAAACACCGGCAGGTCGGAGCAAGGCTGCTCGTAGGGGACGATGTCGATCAGGAAGGTCTGGACCGAGTGACGCGTCCGCACCGGGGGGTCGGTATCGAGCGCGTACAGATGGACCGCGGCCAGAAGAGCCGCCGTCAGGAGTGCGCAATGCCTGGTCAGTCGCATGAAGTGACGTGGGACCTTTCGTTCCAGCCGATGGTAGCACGGGAGGAAACTCTATATCCCGCGGCCCACGTTATACTCTTGTGAGCACGAGCCGCAAGAGAGACGTTTTATTGTTAGATGCAATCTCAATTATGAGCAGACTGTGAGGCTCCCTCGCTCACCCACACGCTCGACGCTCGATCGCGGGTTGGCAACGGGCGCCTGGTTGATCTGGATCTCTACGGTGCTGCTCGTTGCGTGCGCCGTCGCCGCGCAAGAACCCACGGTCGAAGACGAAGCGGTGAGCGACGAAGAACCCGTGGCGCAGGAGCCGGTGAGCGGCGACGAAGCAGTCGAGATGGAAGAGGGGGAGACCTTTGACGAGCCCCTGCCCATCACCACCACCGTGTTTCTGGAGGGCAACTCCACCGGCGAGCAGCTGGAGATCGTCATCCACCGCTGGACCGGAGTGCTGCCCCCCCCGGAGGAGGACGATGAAGATCGTGTGCCTCCGGATGAAGAGGGCGAGGAGGTCGAGGCCGAACCTCAGTCGTTTGTCGTCTCGGTGAGCGAGCAGCCGTCCTTTATCCAGAACATCTCCTGGATCGACGGACCCGAGCTGGTATTCGAGCCCGGTGAGAGCAGCAAGACCGTCACCCTGGTCTTCGACACCGCCGCGGAGGGCGAGTCCGGTCTTCCCGAGGAGGAGGCCGAGCTCGTGCTCCAGATCGACGCGCGCGACGACGAGGTTGAACCGAGCCAGCGCGAGCTTGTCGTACCGCTGGTCTTCAAACGCGCACTCGAGCCCGGTGATGCCGCGGTCACAGTGTGTGCGCTGCGCGAGGATGCGCCCGAGGATTTCCCGATCGAGGAGGCGTTTCAGTACTGCGACCCCGAGCGGGTGCCGGTGCTCAAGTACGACCGCGCGGTGGCCTTCGTCACGCCGGCCCGGGATCTGCGGTTGCCGATCGGCGAGGATCAGGATTTCTCGCTCCAGATCCTCGGACCGGACGGCAACAAGGTCGGGGGTCTCACATTCTGGAACGAGGGGAGTGAGGACGAGCCCGATCTCAGCGTACCGTTTACAGTCGAGGGCTCACCCGGGCGTTTTGCGATTCCTCTCCACCTGTGGCGACAGGGTCAGGAAATGGATCCCGCCCGGGATCTGGCGGAACCGGAGATTTATACGGTGCAGACCGTGGACGTCCGCGTCGCGGGGTCCGCGGTCTTCGGGCAAGGCGAAGCCACGACCTACATCGACGGCGAGTGGGTCGACGAGGCCACCTTCGAGATCAGCGACCGGGCCTTCGAGTTCAAGACCTTTGTCGCCGAGCAGGCGGGAGAGGTGCACTTCCCCTACAACCCGCGGCTGCGACTTGGATCGGTCACATATGGCGAACCCAAGGTTCAAGGGGCGCGGGTCGCCATCGACCTTGCCGTCGATTGGCGGTGGCACGGCAAGGAGGCCGAGCAAGCGACGAGCCGGCTGGTCTTCGACTTTCCGGCGCGGATCCTACCGGGCTACGAGACCGCAGGCGAGATGACCGCCTCGCTCGAACAGCTCTCGGTCAGCACCGAGGACTACGCATACGTGCTCGCCGCGGGGGTGCACGATCCCGTGGCCACGGCCACGGCGCCGCCGCGACGGGCGCTCGCCGCTTCCGACGCACCGATCTGGGAGGCGACCAGGAAGGAAGTGATCGGCCGCCGCCACGACGCGGCCGACGGCTCACAATGCTACCTTCGATGGGTTTGGACCCAGGGTGAGGAAGCTTCGTACGGCCGGCAAGAGGTCACGTCGGGGAGCTGCTCCTTCTCCTTTCTCGGAATCCGCGACGTTCGCGACACCTGGGGGGAGCCGGCCCGCGATCTCGCCTCGCGCCTGCACGACCCCGAGAGCCTGCTCGTGATCCCGGTGTACTACGCCGTGCGGGGCGAGACCCGCGGTGATCTGGCCGTCAACGGCTACGCGATCTACGGCGTCGGTCCAGATCCGTACGAGGGTCCACCGCCTACCGAAAAGCCCGAGGGCGGGACCGGCCCAGCCGCACCGCCGGTGCTCAAGCTGCTCGAGATCTCCGGCTACAACCTGCACGCGGAGGATGGCTACCAGTACACACCCGGGCAGCCCGGTTTTTCCCGCACCCATGAGGCATGGAGCCTCGAGGGTGAATTGTCGAGCACCACCACCGAGAGCGCTCGGATGCTCGGGCTGCCGCTCGAGATCCATCTCGGCGAGCCGATCCAGGTCGGTGCCGACGTCGCCAAGAGCATCAGCTGGGGTCCGGTAGGCCAATGCAGTGTTGGCGGCGGCGCCAGTGCCAGCCTGCACGCGTCGTGGTTCGGCGGTCTGTTCTCCGCAAAAGGGGTGTTCGTAGCACCGTGTCCTGCGGATCATCCCCAGTACGAGCTGTTTTCTGGGGGCCAGCGCGAGGTGGGCGGTGGTTCGGCTTCCATGAGCATGAACCTGCTTCCGGTGCAGACGGTGGAGGTCGGGTCCACAGAGCTCCAGTTCCACTACCGTACCCAGGTCTCGGTTCCTGGCGGTGAAAATATACCGGACGACCAGGAGGGCGTTCTTTACAAGTGGTACTACGACTACCAGACCGACTCCAAGGGCTTCTTGGTGGAAGGGGCGACGCCGTACTCCTTTGCCGGCGCGGAGGCAAACACGAAGCTGAGGATCTCTGTGCAGCTTGGCAGGTCGGGAGAAGGCGTGGAGGCCCTGTACGGTCCGGTCCACGCGCCGGATGAAGGGCTCGGCTCGATTCCTCCCTACGAGCATCCGCCAGGCGCCATCGCGCCACCACCCGACACCGGCGAGACTGACCCGGACGAGCCCGGTTCGGGTGAGGACAGCGAAGAAACCCCGGAGGGCGGAGACGACACCGGAGTCGACGAGACGGGCGAGGGTGAGGATCCCGGGACCGGTGAGCCGGGAGGCGGAATCACCGTGCCACCGGGCACCGGTGCGATCGACCCGAACCGCCCCGACATCGCCGCCCACATTCGCACGTGGCTTGCGGTTGCAGAGCCGCCCGAGAACGCGACCACCGGTGCGGACTTCCACTACAACGACTGGGGCGTCAAGCTCGGGCAGGCTCCGGGCGGCGTCATCACCGGCACACCCGGTAAGCCCGACGACGTCGGCGCACGGACATCGCCACAGTACGTGTGGCCGATACGCGAACGCCTCGACTCGGTCGACCACTGCACCCTGGGCGAGTACGTCGGCGCGCGGCTCGAGGGAAGCGCTGCCGATCAATGTGTGGGCCGCTACAAGGGCACCGTTCAACAGCTGGCCGGGATGGCAAGCAGCTCGGCCGAGGCCAAGGTCAGGCAGCTCAAGTGGGTGCCGGTGATCAGCAGAGGTGACCCGGCGCCGACCCGGGAGCTGACCGGCACGGTGCAGCGGCAGAATCCGCCGTCGGGCACGCTCCTGAGCCGGGGCGAGGCGGTCCAGCTGTGGGTCTATGAAGAACCGGCGCCGCAGCTTCTCACCGTGCCGGATTTGCATGGTTCGTCGAGCCGCATGGCCACGGCCTGGCTCGAAGACCTCGGGCTCGTGGCCATGCTGCGTCCGGGCAGCGCGGCGCCGTCGGCGCAACAGAAGGGGTCCGTGGAACGGCAGGACCCGCCGCCCGGGCGCCAGGTGGAGATCGGCTCCGTGGTGACGCTGAACGTGTACCGGGAGCCGATACCCTTCGTGCAGCCCACACCGCGCCCCGCCACCATCGACTGCACACGCTGGCCCGGCGCCGTTGCCGTGTGGGACCCGGCATCGAACTCGAGCCGCTGTGACTGCCCCGAGGGTGTGCAGTGGAATGCGACCGGATCAGGCTGTGAACCGGTGGTCAACGCCGACCAGCAGTACTGCGACAGCAACTGGCCCGGGACGCTCGCCAGTCGCGACCCTGCCTCCGGCTCACTGCAGTGCCAGTGCCCATCGGGTCTCGGCTGGGACGATCGCGCACGCAGATGTGTCGCGGCGAGCACCGTTGAGGTACAGCCGATCCTGATCGGGCAGACCACCGACTGCAGACACATGCCGGGCACCATTGCCCAGCGCGACGCGTCCGGGCGCATGCGATGCCGCTGCCCTGTGGGCAGCTGGAACGCGGCGCAGCGGCGCTGTGTGACCGAGGCGCTGCCCACCCTCGATCCACCTGGGTGCACGGCGCACTATTCGCATATCCGAGGATTTTTGGCCCTCGGCAAGGTCGCGGAGGCCCAGCGTTCGGTTCAGGCCGCGCGGGCCATGGGCTGCAACCCCCAGTACATCGACGAGGCGTTTCCGCCGGGAACCGGATCTGGCACCGGCTCCGGCACGGGCACAGGCGCGGGTGCGGGGACCGGTGGAGGGAGATGCGAGGACCTCGGCAGGTCGCTCAGTGAGCCGCTGTTCCAGGGCCGGCTGAGCCGTCAGGACGCGGAGCGTCAGATGAACGCCGCCGGCTGCGGCGACGCGCTCGACTCGCTGTGTCCGTATGGCAACTTCGGACAAAATGTCTACCCCGACTGCCTTGGCGAGGTCCTGGTGGGCCCCGGCCCCGCAGGTGGTACAAGTGGCGGCGGCGCGTCGTCCGGCCCGACCTGCTTCATCCAGGAGTACGGAGCAGGGCCCGGGGGCGGCCTCGTCATGGCCGCCCGCTTCGGGCAGCACACCAACTACTATGTGATGGCGGTGCCGGACGACGCGGTCAACGACACAATGCGCATTTTCAAGGAGCAGCACGGGGCGTGGTTGGTCGGTCGAAATTCGACCTACCAGGGCGCGCTCGGCAGGGCCCGAGGCATGTGTGCAAATCCGACACGAGCTCCAGGAGGCTAATGGTGTGTGAGAAATTTTTGCGGAGGGGCCCATGACACAACGATCGACTCGACGCGCCGTAATGGTAGTGTCCCTGCTTCTCTGCGCGGCGTGGTTCTTGCCATCAATGCTCAGAGCGGCATCGAGCAAGGATCAGGCCGCGCTTCGGACCGCCAATCAGCGATGGAGCGGCGCCCGCTGCCGCAGCCTGCAGGAGATCACGGCAAAGAAGGGACAACCCGGCGATTGGACCAAATGCAAACTGCTCTTCTACGGGAAGGGCGGCAACCACAGGGTTCGCGTGCTGGTTTCGGACGGGTCGGCGGTACATCGCGCGTTTTACGGCGGCACGCTCCCGATCGGCACCGAGTTCGTCGCTTCGGGATGGGCCGTGGACGATGGCGGCGATCTCCACCTCGACCTCGAACTGACCGGCCATCCCGTTCGAGTCCGCGTCTATTACGGCGACGACTGGGTAGGTCGGGTGTCGCTGGGACGGCTGGACGATTTCGAGCGCTGGGCCCGATTCGAGCTCTTCGAGTTGCTTTCGGTGCCGTCAGAGCAGCTGGTGGATGCGCCGGTCAGCGCTGCGGCGAGCGAGTCCCAGCCGGTGATCGGCTCGACAACACCGGCAACGCCTGCTCCTCAACCCGCGATCACGACCGAGCCCTCGGCACCAAAAATCAAGGTGCTCGCGGTGGCGGCGCAGCCGACTCGAGTCGCGCCAGGCGGCGAGATCGCGATGGTCATCACATACGAGGTGAGCGGTGTGCCTCCCGGGCCCGGCTTCGAGGTTGTTGAACGGCGTGAGATCCTGCACGGCGCGCAGCGATTCGCCGTCTTCGAGGAACGTCTGGCACGATCGAACGACATCTTCACCTCGCGACAACCTCTGCGGCTGCCTCCAGATGTTGGGAGAGGGATCTACACGCTGTGGGCCGAGGTCGAGATGGCCGGCAGCGAGGCGACCGGGTCGGCTCTGTTCGAGGTCGTGACGACTCCATGAACGACCTACTGTGGAGGACCAGATGATCGAGTCTATCCGTTCGAAATTCACCGGGCTCTTGACCTGCGGCGCCGCGGTCACCGCCTTTGTCTGTCTGCGTTTCTCACATTCGGTGCTACAGCGGATGCTCGGTACGCGTGGCGGCGTGGATGTCGACCTCCCGAGACTCGCCGTCTTCGCCCTGAGGCTCACCGGCGCCGGAAGCCTAGCTGCCATTCTGCTGATCTGCATCGCCGCGGTGGTGGTGTCTGAAGTGACTCTCAAGACAGAGGCGAGTCGACTGCTTGTCCAGGGCGCCGTGCTCCTCCTCCTGGTGATCCTTCTCGTCGTCTCTGTCGCGGGCTTCTTTATTTCGTTTTACATCCCGGACGTGCGGATCGATTGAGGAAGGGGCAACATCGGTACAATCCGCGCTATACTCTGGTGAGCACGAGACACACGAGAGATTCAATGGCGTGGGATATTATCTCAATGAGGGGCAGGTTGTGAGGACCCTCCGCACACCGCCACGCCCGAAGCCCGAGCGAGAGTTGGGAACGGGCGCGTGGTTGATCTGGATCTCTACGATGCTGCTCATTGCTTGCGCCGTCGCCGCGCAAGAACCCGCGGTCGAAGACGAAGCGGTGAGCGATGAAGAACCCGTGGCGCAGGAGCCGGTGAGTGACGAAGAACCGGTCGAGATGGAAGAGGGGGAGACCTTTGACGAGCCCCTGCCCATCACCACGACCGTCTTCTTGGAGGGCAACTCCACCGGCGAGCAGCTGGAGATCGTCATCCACCGCTGGACCGGGGTGCTGCCCCCCCTCGAGGAGGACGATGAGGATCGTGTGCCCCCGGATGAAGAGGGCGAGGAGGTCGAGGCCGAACCTCAGTCGTTTGTCGTCTCGGTGAGCGAGCAACCGTCCTTTATCCAGAACATCTCCTGGATCGACGGACCCGAGCTGGTATTCGAGCCTGGCGAGAACAGCAAGACCGTCACCCTGGTCTTCGACACCGCCGCCGAGGGCGAGTCCGGTCTTCCCGAGGAGGAGGCCGAGCTCGTGCTCGTCATCGAGGCCCGCGACGACACGATCGAGCCTGACCGCCGCGAGCTGGAGGTGCCGATAAAGTTCAAGCGGGCGCTGGCTCCCGAAGAAGCGGCCGTCACGGTCTGCGCGCTGCGCGAGGACGCCCCGGAGGACTTCCCGATAGAGGAGGCATTCCGGTACTGCGACCCGGAGAGGGTGCCGGTGCTCAAGTACGACCGAGCGGTGGCCTTCGTCACACCGGCCCGCGATCTGCGGTTGCCGATCGGCGAGGATCAGGATTTCGCGCTCCAGATCCTCGGACCGGACGGCAACAGGGTTGGGGGACTCACATTCTGGAACAAGGGGAGTGAGGACGAGCCCGAGATCAGCGTACCGTTTACAGTCGAGGGCTCACCCGGGCGTTTTGCGATTCCTCTCCACCTGTGGCGACAGCACCGGAATGTGGATCCGGCCGGGAACATGGCGGAACCGGCCATCTATACGGTGCAGACCGCGGACGTGCGCATCGAGGGATCCGCGGTCTTCGGGCAAGGCGAGGCCACAACCTACATCGACGGCGACTGGGTGGACGAAGGGACCTTCGAGATCAGCGACCGGGCCTTCGAGTTGAAGGCCTTTGTCGCCGAGCAGGCGGGCGTGGTGCACTTCCCCTACAACCCGAAGCTGCGGCTGGGATCGGTCACCTATGGCGAGCCCCAGATCGAAGGCACCCGGGTCGCCATCGATCTTTCGGCTGAGTGGCGGTGGCACGGCAAGGAGGCCGAGCAAGCAACGAGCCGGCTGGTCTTCGAGTTTCCGGAGCGGCTGCTGCCGGGCTTCGAAACGGCCGGCGAGATGACCGCCTCGCTCGAGCAGCTCTCCGTCGGCACCGAGGACTACGCGTTCGTGCTCACCGCCGGCGTGCACGATCCCGTGGCCACGACTACCAGACCTCCCGGACGCAGGCTCACGGCGGCCGAAGCACCGATCTGGAAGGCGACCAGGAAAGACGAGATCGGCCGCCGCCACGATGCGTCCGACGGCTCCCGCTGCGACACAGACTGGGTCTGGACGCAGGGTGCGCAGGTTTCGTATGACCGGCGAGAGCTCATGTCAGGGAACTGCACCTTTGACTTTCTCGGCATACGGAATGCTCGCGATGCCTGGGGCGAACCGGCGCGCGACCTGGCCTCGCATCTGCACGATCCCGAGACCCTGCTGGTGATCCCGGTGTTCTACGCGGTGCGGGGCGAGACCCGCGACAACCTGGCCGTCAACGGCTACGCGGTCTACGGTGTCGGTCCGGATCCCTACGACGGTCCACCGCCGACCGAGAAGCCCGAGGGTGGGATTGGCCCCGCGGCACCGCCGATTCTCAAGCTTCAGGAGATCGTCGGCAACCGGGGCACGACCGACACCTTCGAACACGCCGAAGGATCGCCCGGGTTCTCCGAACGCTCGGATTCTCACTATCTGGACGGCACTCTGAACGCTTCAGTGACCCAGAGCGCTCAACTGCTCGGACTGCCCCTCGAGATCAGACTCGACGAGCCGTTCGAGGCCGGCGGGGAGGTCGTCCGCAGCGTAGTCTGGGGACCCCTGAGCGAGTGCGCCATCATGAGTGGCGCTTCCGGGAGCCTGTACGCGACAAATTTGGGCGGCGATTTCTCCGCAACCGGCTCGGCGGGCCGATCCGGGTGCCCGCCGGACCACTCGGACGCAGAGAAGTTCCGCACCGACCCGCGGTCAGACGACGGCGGCACGGCGTCCATGACGTTGCAGCTGACCCCGGTGCGCGAACACGAGAGGTCCACGACCGACGTCGACTTCTACTTCAGGGCCCACGCCACCACACCCGCCGGCGTGGAGGGATCGGGCGACGAGGAAGGCGTGCTTTTCACCTGGGACTACACCCGTCCGACGACACCCGAGGGCTATCTTGTGCCCGACGTCGATCTCACAATCACATCGGGTTTGACGATTTCGCTGAGCACCAGTCAGGGATCGATCCGGGCGGTCTACGGTCCGGTGGAGTCGCCGGACGAGGGTCTGGAATCGGTGCCACCCTACGCCCACCCTGTCGTCGCGACGACGTCTCCGGGAGACCCTCCCCCGGGTGGAGAAACCACGCCCCCGGGAGCCGAGGGCGACCCGCAGGACTCCGATACGACAGAGACCGATGACGAGCTCGATCCGACCGGCACAACCGGTGGACGGGACGGCTTCGACCCCAAAGACCCCAACACCTGGGACCCGGACAAGGACCCGGACGTGGCCAACCACATCCGCACCTGGTTGGCCACCGCCGATCCTCCCGAAAGCGCGGTCGCGGGGGTCGATTTCGACTACGACGAGTATGGCCGCATGATCGGCGGCGGCGGCGCAACCGGCCGGACCATCAGCCGCCACGACACCGTGGACTACAGCACAGGCCCCTCCTCCGAGGGCACGGTCTGGGATGAGCTGCGGACCAAGCTCGACTCTATCGACCACTGCATCCTCGAGGAGTACGTGGTCGCCAAGGTCCAGGAGGGGTCGATCGACCACTGCCGGGGCCGCTACGGCGCGGTCCGTGATCTTGGAGGCGTGCCCCTCAGCGAAGCCAAGACCGAGGTGACCGGTAGCGGTTTCGAGGTGAAACTCTCTCCCGGCCAACCGGCGCCCAGTCCCGATCTCGAGGCCACCGTCGAGCGCCAGGATCCGCCACCGACCCATTACCTGAAGCGAGGGCAAGCCCTCACCCTGGTGGTTCACGCGCCTTACGTCCCGC
>Ga0316193_10003274_pt1 | contig 11645 bp, 8 predicted proteins | sample MerIslsedime2_MG_FD_207735 | JGI IMG/M metagenome (GOLD analysis project Ga0316193, IMG submission 207735) | Coastal sediment microbial communities from Maine, United States - Merrow Island sediment 2 | ecosystem: Environmental > Aquatic > Marine > Coastal > Sediment | place: USA: Maine... | reverse complement strand
GCCGTCTTCGGCACGGATGACCAGATGACCACCGTTTGCCAGACGGCCAAACAACAGCTCTTCGGCAAGCGGCTTTTTGATATATTCCTGTATGACACGTGCCATCGGGCGTGCCCCCATCTTGGCATCAAAACCGTGCTCAGCCAGCCATTCCCGCGCTGAATCCGCGACATCGAGGGTTACGCCTTTATCCTGCAACTGCGCTTCCAGTTCATAGATAAACTTGTCAACCACGCGTGTAATCACCGTGGGGTCCAGTGCCTTGAACTGAATAACGGCGTCGAGACGGTTACGGAACTCGGGACTGAAAATCTTCTTGATCGCTTCCATGCCATCGGTGGAATGATCCTGATGGGTAAAACCGATTGACGGCCGGCTCATTTCCGATGCACCCGCATTGGTCGTCATCACAATAGCGATGCTGCGGAAATCAGCCTTGCGGCCATTGTTGTCGGTCAAGGTGCCGTGATCCATCACCTGAAGTAACAGATTAAAGACGTCCGGGTGGGCTTTTTCGACTTCGTCCAGTAACAGAACCGCATGCGGGTGTCTGGTAACCGCTTCGGTCAACAAACCGCCCTGGTCAAAACCGACATAACCCGGCGGTGCGCCGATCAAACGGGAGACCGTGTGCCGTTCCATGTATTCGGACATATCGAAACGAATCAGCTCGATACCCATAATCATCGCCAACTGGCGGGTAACCTCGGTCTTACCGACGCCGGTTGGGCCCGCAAAAAGGAAAGAACCAATCGGTTTCTGCGCATTACCCAGGCCCGAGCGTGACATCTTGATGGCGCCGGTCAGCATCGCAATCGCTTCATCCTGCCCATAGACCACCATTTTCAGGTCACGTTCAAGGGTACGCAATGAATCCTTGTCAGAAGCAGATACGGTCTTCGCCGGAATGCGTGCGATCTTGGAAACAATTGTTTCAATATCCGCAACACTGATGGTTTTCTTGCGCCGTGAGGGGGGCAACAGGCGCTGGTTGGCACCTGCCTCGTCGATAACGTCGATCGCCTTGTCCGGCAGGAAGCGGTCATTGATGTAACGCGAGGAAAGCTCGACGGCCGCCCGCAATGCCTTGGCTGAATACTTGACCTCATGGTGTTCTTCGAATCGGGACTTCAGGCCTTTGAGTATGCTGAAGGTTTCATCCTCGCTCGGCTCGACCACGTCTATCTTCTGGAAGCGCCGCGACAAAGCGCGGTCTTTTTCGAAAATGCCACGGTACTCCTGATAGGTTGTTGAACCAATGCACTTCAATTCACCGGAAGCCAGCATCGGCTTGATAAGATTGGACGCATCCATCACACCGCCGGATGCCGCACCCGCACCGATAATGGTATGGATCTCATCGATAAACAGGATCGCCCCTGGCTCTTTACGCAACTGGGCGAGTACATTTTTGAGACGCTTCTCAAAATCACCCCGGTACTTGGTGCCTGCCACCAGAGTACCCAGGTCGAGCGCGTATATGGTGCTGTTCAGCAACACTTCAGGGACGTCTCCATCGACAATCAATTTTGCCAGCCCTTCGGCAAGTGCTGTTTTGCCGACACCGGCTTCACCGACGTAGAGGGGATTATTCTTGCGGCGACGACACAGAATCTGGATGGTTCGCTCAACTTCCGAACGACGTCCGATCAAGGGATCGATCTTGCCTTTCATGGCCATTTCATTGAGATTGGTGGCAAAACTTTCCAACGCTGTCTTTTGTTTTTTATCAGCGCCGGCAGCTCCTTCGTCATCGGCCTCTGACTCACTCCCGGGCTGATCCACCACCGTCTTGGAAATGCCGTGAGAAATATAGTTCACGACATCCAGGCGGGTAATGTCCTGCTTGTTCAGAAAATAGGCTGCCTGCGACTCCTGTTCGCTGAATATAGCGACCAGAACGTTGGCGCCGGTAACTTCCTTCTTGCCCGATGACTGAACATGGAAAACAGCGCGCTGCAATACACGCTGAAACCCCAGTGTCGGTTGTGTTTCCCGGTTGTCATTTTGAGGCAGAAGCGGCGTGGTTTCATCAAGAAACCCGGCGAGTTCTTTTCTTAGTCTATCCAGCTCCGCACCGCAGGATTTCAGAACATCTGCAGCGGTGGAATTGTCCAGTAAGGCGAGCATTAAATGCTCAACCGTCATGAACTCGTGTCGCTTTTCCCTGGCCTCCTTGAAGGCCAGATTCAGGGTAAACTCCAGCTCTTTACTTAACATCTTGATTACCTCATTGCCCTTCTAGGCCTCCTCCATGGCACACAATAAAGGATGTTTATTTTGCCGCGAGTATTCATTTACCTGCGCGACCTTTGTTTCTGCAACCTCCTTGGCAAACACTCCACAGACCCCCTTCCCCCTGGTATGTACATGCAGCATGACCTGGGTGGCTTTCTCTCTCGGCATTCCGAATAACCGTTCGAGCAAAATCACCACAAATTCCATCGGGGTATAATCATCGTTATGCAGCACGACTTTATACAGCGGCGGCGGCTTGATTTTCGGCTTCGCCTCCAGCACCGATAGCCCGTGATCACCGGATTGTCTGGTCTCCTTACTCACATTCTGCATTGTAACCAAAATTAAACACACTGAAGCGTCGAACTTCCAACGCCATATTGACAGAATACACCTGCTTTCAAAACAAGCAAGCGCTGTGCCTAAGCCGGTGAATACATAAGAAAACCCTAAACATCGAATACTTGACTAATCGGCTCTGCAGTCTAACAATAATACCGGCCGTACAGGCGAAAGGAGGAGTCGTTGTCATGCCAAAGAGCGTGAAACGATGCGATGGTAAATAAAGAACAGGCGTAACACCCGCCGCATAAAGCAGTGAGGATTCTACAATCATGGCGACAGGAATTGTTAAGTGGTTCAGTAACGCAAAGGGATACGGGTTTATTTCCCCCGATGAAGGCGGCGATGACATTTTCGCCCATTTTTCCTCTATCGAAATGGATGGATACAAAAGTCTCAAGGAAGGACAGCACGTCGAGTTTGACGTCGCTGACGGGCCCAAGGGACTGCAGGCCAGTAAAATATATTTCGCCAGCGCACTGGAATAGCAGCTGCGCTGGGCTAGTACACCCACCCTGCCCGCCTGTTTGGGCCGGCAGGGTGAACAGGCGGGTGTATGTACTGTTACATGTGATCGATAATGGCCTGACCGAACTGGGAGCAGCTCAATTTGCTCGATCCTTCCATCAAACGATCCAGATCGTAAGTCACCGTCTTCGCAGCAATTGCCCCGGACAGACCTTTTACAATCAGATCGGCGGCCTCATTCCAGCCCATGTGGCGTAGCATCATTTCCGCCGACAGTATCAATGAACTGGGGTTGACCTGGTCTTTCCCGGCATACTTGGGCGCGGTACCGTGGGTGGCCTCGAACAGGGCCACCTTGTCTGACAGGTTGGCGCCTGGTGCCATACCAATACCGCCCACCTGGGCAGCCAGCGCATCGGAGATGTAATCACCATTGAGGTTCAGGGTGGCGATTACGCTGTATTCAGTCGGGCGCAGCAGGATTTGCTGCAGAAAGGCATCGGCAATGACATCCTTGACGACGATCTCCTTGCCCGTTTTCGGATTATTGAAGGAACACCAGGGTCCGCCATCGATTTCCCTGGCGCCAAATTCCTCCCTGGCCAGCTGATATCCCCAGCTCTTGAAAGCACCCTCGGTAAATTTCATGATGTTGCCCTTGTGCACCAGGGTCACGGAGCTGCGATCCTGATCAATCGCGTATTGCAGCGCCCGGCGTACCAGCCGCCTGGTACCGTCCGCAGAAACCGGTTTCACACCAATACCGGAGGTTTCCGGGAATCGTATCTTCCTGACCCCCATTTCCTGTTGCAGAAAATCGATGACTTTTTTCACTTCTGCACTGCCGGCTTCCCACTCGATACCGGCATAGATGTCTTCAGAATTCTCACGGAAAATCACCATATCGGTTTTCTCCGGCTCCTTGAGCGGACTGGGCGTACCCTCGTAGTAACGTACCGGACGCAGGCACAGGTACAGGTCCAACTCCTGGCGCAGGGCAACATTGAGGGAACGGATACCGCCACCGACAGGGGTGGTGAGCGGACCCTTGATCGCCACAGTGAAGTCCTTTATCGCTTGCAGGGTTTCATCGGGAAGCCAGCTGTTCTCACCGTACACCTGGTTGGATTTTTCACCGGCGTATATCTCCATCCATGAAATCTTGCGATCACCGCCAAACGCTTTTTCTACCGCCGCATTGACGACGTTGCACATCACGGGTGTGATATCGACGCCTATACCATCGCCTTCAATGTAAGGCACGATCGGCTGATCCGGCACATTCAGCGACAGATCCTCATTTACTGTTATTTTCTCGCCCTGATCAGGCACGACAATCTTCTGATATCCCATGTAATTTCCTGGAGAGGTAAAAATTATCGCGGGATTGTACCACCGGCCTGCAAACCCCGCACCCGCGCATTGAAAAGCCCCCGCAACCAGGGGTCGCGGGGGCCTTTTTTCAGACTTTTCAAGTCGTCTTCAGATTTCGCCGCCAGAGGCTTTGATCAGCGCTTCTTCAATGGCATTAGGCGAACACATGATATTGAAGAAAGTAGCGCCGGTATCGCTCTGGATCATCGGCAGGTGCGGGTAGCTGATGGCAATACGGAAACGCGCATACAAGGCATAGACGTCACCGTCCGACACCAGGATTTCGTACGGCAGGTGGGCGGTAGAGCGAATGGCCTCCTTATCGACACGACTCATGATGTACTCGTCACCGCTGCAGCCTTCATCGCTGAGAGCCACACCAAATACGGTTTCGTCCTTACCGGGGATGTCGATACGGTACACCTTGGTTGCACCGCCGAGTCCTTCGGCAAGCCCCTTCTCGACCGCAGCAACGGCTTCGTCGTAGCTGTCGTATTCAGCGAGCTCACTGGGATCGTCGAAATATTCCATACCGAACATGTAGTGGTACTTGCGCAAATCCTTGGAAGTCAGCTGCTTGTCGCCGCTTCCGAAGGTTTCGGCATTTCCCAGCACTGACTGCAGACTGGCAAGCACGCTGTTGGCAGCAGAGGTGTCTTCGATACGATAAGCTTCGGAGTAATACGCCGGATTGCTGTAGGAGACCTGAACCTCTTCACCGACTGTGGTGATGGAAACACGCTGACCGGCTGCATAGCCACCAAATTCGGAACTGGCAGCGGCTTTTTTCAGGTCGTCATTGGTGATAATCAGGATGATAGCGCCATCATAAGGTGAGTAACTGCCGACAACTTCAAAACCGGCGCCTTCAACCTTACCCTTCACCTCATCGGCGACAGCCTGTGAATCGCCACTGGTTTTGTAGCCCAGTACGAACGGTTTCATTATTTCTTCCGCGAAGGCATTTCCGCATGACAGTGCCAGCAAGGCACCAGACAGGAATATTTTCTTTACAACTTTCTGCATAATCACTCCTCCTCACGACATTAGTCGTGTTTTTTAGGTACATCCAGAATCTGCGCGGGGCAATTCCAGCGTTATTATTATGGCCTTCGCACTCTGCCGGCTCCCCGGGCCCAACCACTGCTTGCCTGGGAAACCGGAGGCGAACCCGCTCAAAGTGGCGTTGGTCATAGTCGCTACTTTATGTACCGCAATAATAATGTCAAGTCTATGACGCCCAATACCGGCATATTATTGAAAAAGTACATGAACTATACTATATAACCATCTGTTTATGATTTAATTTATCAATCCATTGAGAGAGTTACAGGGTTATGGTCTGGAAACCAAGGGTCACTGTCGCCGCCGTCGCTGAACAACACCGGCGCTTTCTGATGGTCGAAGAAGACGTCCAGGGGGTGGTACGCTTCAACCAGCCTGCCGGCCACCTGGAAGATAAGGAAAGCCTGGTGGACGCGGTTATCCGGGAGTGCCTGGAAGAAACCGCCTGGCGTTTTCAGCCAGAAGCGCTGGTAGGCATCTACCGCTGGCGAAACAGCAGAAACGGTGAGACCTACCTGCGTGCCACGTTTTGCGGTCATTGCGCCTCTGCAGATACCCATCGTGCACTTGATCAGGATATTGTTGCAGCACACTGGCTTGGGTTGGATGAAATCCAGTCCCTTTCCGATCAACTGCGCAGCCCGCTGGTACTTCGGTCGATTCACGATTATCTGCATGGCAAACGTTATCCACTGGATGTACTGGTTGATTTGCACATGGCAGAATCTCTTTGACTAAACACAGTCATTGTATAAATTGTCCTGGAGCGGCTTCCTGGCCGCGAATCGCGCCGAAGGGCGGCGCTCCTGCAGGATCGTGCCAGACATTAAAAACATTCAGCAAAACCAGCATTCAGGTCGAGATTCATGCAATCACCGGGTAAACAAAAGGTCATCGTTGGTCTTTCCGGCGGCGTCGACTCTGCAGTGGCTGCCGCTTTATTACTTGCGCAGGACTATCAAGTGGAAGCGCTGTTCATGAAAAACTGGGATGAAGATGACGATGAAGATTATTGCCCGGCGCAACAGGATCTTGCCGATGCCCGGGCGGTCGCCGGATGCCTGGACATCAGGTTAACGACCATCAGTTTTTCAAGCGAATACTGGGACCGGGTGTTTGAATATTTTCTTGCCGAATACCGGGCTGGTAGAACACCCAATCCGGACGTATTGTGCAACCAGGAAATTAAATTCAGGGCTTTCCTGGATTACGCGCTGCACCTGGGTGCGGACTGGATTGCGACAGGCCACTACGCCCGTGTTGAAGGATCCAGCAACGCGCGAAAACTTTTGAAAGGCCGTGACAGCAACAAGGATCAAAGCTATTTTCTGTATCGCCTGAAACAGAAGGCATTAAGCCATACCCTGTTTCCGCTCGGAAATCTGACCAAACCGGAAGTACGCGCAATGGCCAAGCAGAGCGGTTTTCCAAACTTTGCCAAAAAAGACAGTACCGGCATCTGCTTTATCGGGGAACGCAAATTCAAGGATTTTCTGGGACGTTATCTTCCAGCACAGCCAGGTGAAATCATCACTGTGGAAGGAGAATCGCTGGGGCAGCACCAGGGATTGATGTTTCATACCATCGGCCAGCGCCAGGGATTAGGCATCGGGGGTATCAAGGACAGCAGCGGCGAACCCTGGTATGTGGTTGACAAGGATATGGAGAAAAATCGCCTGATCGTTGCGCAGGGGAAAAACCACCCCGCCCTGTTCAAGCCCTCACTGCAAGCCAGGGACCTGCACTGGATTTCAGCAACACCACCGGCCGCACCCTCAAGCTGTCATGCACGTATTCGCTATCGCCAGTCCGATCAGGCATGTAAAATCATGGCGCTGAACGGCGACACTGCCAACGTCAGCTTTGCCGCACCACAGCGCGCGGTCACCCCCGGTCAGGCCATCGTGTTCTATGAGGGCGACCAGTGCCTGGGAGGTGGTACTATCTTCGCATGACCCGCAAGAACGACAAAGACCGGGCGCTGGCATTCGCCGGTATTCTGCAGGCGTTGCAGCTTGTGCAGAGCACCGCCTATGGCAAGCCGTATGATCTGCAGGCCTTGCAGACGACCTTAACCAGTATCCTGCTGATTGATGCTGCGACGGTCGAAGAGGTGTATGGCGGTGTCGCCGGTGTGAAAAGCGGTTTACGCCTGCTGAAAACGCAGCTGATGAGTGACAAACAAAAACCTGACAGCGAACTCAGCCGCTACCTTATCGTGCTGTTGCACCTGGAACGCAAACTCAGCAAACGCGCCGATTTACTGGACAAATTAACCGAAGGCATCGAACGCACGCAAAAACAGCTTGAGCATTTCGATATCAGTCACACAAATGTACTGGCCAGTCTGGCTGATACCTATGCGCAAACCATCAGTACACTTCAACCGCGCATTATGGTGAAAGGCGAGCCAACCCGTTTGACCGAAACCAGCGTAGCCAACCCGATACGAGCCCTTCTACTGGCTGCCATGCGTTCTGCTGTTTTGTGGCGACAGTGCGGCGGCACACGCCTGGGACTGCTGCTGGGACGCCGCAAACTCGCCGACACGGCTGCCGGTTTACTGCAGGGCAGAACCTAACATATTTAATTAAATATCTACTGCATCTTATTTATATATATAGTTATTAGTTCTTCCACCAGTGAAAAACACAAGACTCTGCAGGGTGCGCCGTGCGCACCGGAAAGAGCATTCAAGTTATTGACTCATGGTACGCACAGCGCACCCTACGATGATTCATTAAATGAATCAGAGACTCCTAATAAAATATTTAAATAGTGATTTCTTCTTATTGATAATGAATGTTTATTTTGTTTATCGATCCAACGGACTTACGCTCAATGCACCGGCCACTATAGCGCGGCCAGGAGACCGCTCCGACAACAGTCCGCTAGAACCGGCAGCTTGTTGCCTGTTCCACAGTGACCGTCCATAATTGCGCGCCTAGTTTAATTTCCGGCCTGCAGGAGCTTTGAATGAGCAACAGTTTTGCAACCCGAAGCACGTTAAAAACCGCTGGCAAAAGTTACGAAATCTATCGTTTGCCTTCACTCGCAACGGATATATCGCGCCTGCCCTACTCATTGAAAGTGCTGCTGGAAAATCTTCTTCGCTTTGAAGATGACAAAACTGTCACTAAGGACGATATCGAAGCCCTGATCAACTGGAATCCAAAACAGCAACCGAGTCAGGAAATCGCTTACCGTCCCGCCCGCGTGCTGATGCAGGATTTTACCGGCGTACCTGCGGTAGTCGACCTGGCAGCCATGCGCGATGCCATGACGGCGCTGGGCGGCGATCCGGAAAAAATCAACCCGCTGCAACCCGCTGAACTGGTCATCGACCACTCGATGCAGATCGATAGCTTTGGCAACGGAGACGCCGCAGATCTGAATGCCAGAATTGAATACCAGCGCAACCAGGAACGTTACAGCTTCCTGAAATGGGGGCAGAAAGCGTTTTCCAACTTCAAAGTCGTTCCTCCGGACACCGGCATTGTGCACCAGGTCAATCTGGAATATCTGGGTCGCGTTGTGTTTGCTCAGGAAAATAATGGCGTGTTGCAGGCCTATCCCGATACGCTGGTGGGCACCGACTCCCACACCACCATGATCAATGGCCTTGGCGTACTGGGCTGGGGGGTCGGCGGTATCGAAGCCGAGGCAGCCATGCTGGGCCAACCGGTTTCGATGCTCATTCCCCAGGTAGTCGGCTTCAAACTGACGGGTGAATTACCGGAAGGCTCAACCGCGACCGACCTGGTATTGCTGGTGGTGGAAATGTTACGCCAGCACGGCGTAGTCGGAAAATTTGTCGAGTTCTTCGGTAACGGGCTGGATCACCTGTCGCTGGCCGACCGTGCAACACTGGCCAACATGGCGCCGGAATACGGTGCAACTTGCGGTATTTTCCCCGTCGACGACGAAACTCTGAACTACCTGCACCTGTCAGGTCGTGACGAAGAACAGATTACCCTGGTAGAGGCCTATGCCAAAGAACAGGGTATGTTCCGCAGCGCGGATCAGGCAGAAGCCGAATACACCAGCGTCGTCGAACTCGATATGTCAACGGTGGTACCGAGTCTTGCCGGACCCAAACGGCCGCAGGACCGCGTAGCGCTGACGGACTCAAAGCACCTGTTCAACGAGGCGCTGGCAGCATTGAAAGCCGAGCGCAATCTTGTCAGTTCACCCGCAAAGGGCTCCATCAACGGAGAGGATTTCGAACTGGACGACGGTGCTGTCGTTATCGCCTCCATCACTTCCTGTACCAACACCTCGAATCCATCCGTCATGCTGGCGGCCGGCCTGGTTGCCAAAAAAGCAGCCGAAAGAGGGCTCAAGGTCAAACCCTGGGTCAAGACATCGCTGGCACCCGGTTCCCAGGTTGTCACCGAATACCTGAATGAAGCCGGTCTGATGGATGATCTGGAAAAGCTGGGCTTTCATGTCGTCGGATACGGCTGTGCAACCTGTATAGGTAACTCCGGCCCGTTACCCGAAGCGGTCTCGCAGGCCATCGCCGAGGGCGATCTCTCCGCCTGTTCCGTGCTATCGGGCAATCGTAATTTTGAAGGCCGCATACACGCCGAAGTTCGTATGAACTACCTGGCCTCACCGCCGCTGGTCGTCGCCTATGCGCTGGCCGGCACCATGAATATTGACCTGTACAAGGAACCTGTTGGCCAGGATGCTGATGGCAACGATGTCTTTCTGAAAGACATCTGGCCCAGCCAGAAAGAGGTCAGTGACGCGGTCAGCCAGAACGTCAGGCGTGAAGAATTCACCGCTGTCTACCAGGATGTCTTCAAGGGCGCGGACCGCTGGGTGGATCTCAGCTCTCCCGAAGGCCAGCTGTTCGGCTGGAGCGCCGACTCAACCTATATACGGAACCCGCCCTACTTCGAAGGCATGAGCAAGCAAGCCGGTGATGTCGCTGACATTCAGGGCGCCCGCGCCCTGGCCCTGCTGGGCGACTCGGTCACCACTGACCACATCTCTCCAGCCGGCGCCATCAAGGCAGACAGCCCGGCCGGGGAATTCCTGTTATCCCAGGGCGTGCAGCCGGCTGATTTCAATTCACTGGGTTCACGCCGCGGCAACCATGAAGTCATGATGCGCGGCACCTTCGCCAATATACGCCTGCGCAACCTGCTGGCACCGGGCACCGAGGGTGGTGTGACCATTCACCAGCCCAGTGGCGAACAAATGAGTATTTATGACGCCGCCATGCGTTACCGGGATGGAAACGTGCCACTGCTGGTTTTTGCGGGCAAGGAATACGGTTCAGGCTCGTCGCGTGACTGGGCGGCCAAGGGCCCGAGACTGTTGGGCGTCCGCGCCGTTATCGCGGAGAGTTATGAACGCATTCACCGTACCAACCTGGTATGCATGGGCATCTTACCCCTGCAGTATAAAGACGGAGACACGGCCGCATCGCTTGGTTTAAGCGGTAAGGAAGTATTCGCTATCGAAGGCCTGGGCGATGGATCTGCCAGCGAAGTGACGGTACGCGCTGTCGCTGACGATGGCAGTGAAAAAACATTCCAGACCCGTGTACGCATCGATACGCCACAGGAGATCGAGTACTACCGTCACGGCGGCATCCTTCACTATGTGTTGCGCCAACTGGCAGCTTAGTACTCAAACCGGTAGTAATAACATACTAGAACGTGCATAGCCTGGCCGCCACAAGCTGTCAGGACACGCTGTCCCCCAGGGGACCCTCTCTTGCTGCGGGGCATGCGGGGCAATTCACCTTGTGAATACATCCCTGTACACTCGACGGCCGCTTCCCTGCGGCCGACGGTCCCGACAGCTTATGGCGACCAGGCTATGCACTCATTTGAGAAAACACTATGGAATTAACATCGCTCACCGCTGTTTCTCCCGTCGATGGCCGCTATGCTCGTCACACGGAAATCCTGCGCCCCATTTTCAGCGAGTTCGGTCTTATCAGACACCGCGTCCTGGTCGAAGTCCGCTGGCTACAGGCACTGGCTGCACAGGCTGATATCAAGGAAGTACCCGCCCTCAGCGAGCACGCCAACAAGCTGCTCGACGCCATGGTCGACAGATTCAGCGAAGACGATGCCCAGCGTGTCAAGAATATCGAGCGCACAACCAACCATGACGTCAAAGCCGTAGAATACTTCCTG
>Ga0316193_10003273_pt1 | contig 11645 bp, 10 predicted proteins | sample MerIslsedime2_MG_FD_207735 | JGI IMG/M metagenome (GOLD analysis project Ga0316193, IMG submission 207735) | Coastal sediment microbial communities from Maine, United States - Merrow Island sediment 2 | ecosystem: Environmental > Aquatic > Marine > Coastal > Sediment | place: USA: Maine... | reverse complement strand
ATGGCCGTGGACATATCATACGCGTCGGCGCGGTCCCTCGAACTGGCCGGGCTCATCCACCTCTGGATACCACCTGTGCTGGATGAAGGGATCCACGGGTTCACCACCAGGTTCTTCGCCGCATCGAGCACGCCCTGGATTCTCAGCCCGTATCCAGGCGCCGTGGCAGGCGGACTCGCACTGGCGGGAATCGGATTCGTCGGCAGACGCCGGGTGGCGTTCTGGGCCGGATCGGCGTTGCTCGGAATCCTGTTCGCCCTGGGCACCAACAGTCCGGCGTATCGATTCCTGTTCGACACGGTTCCGTTACTCCGCCCGTTTCGCTACCCGGAGAAGTTCCTGCTCCTGCCGGCGATGGCCATAGCCGTGCTGGCTGCCGGCGGGGCGGATGCTGCGATCGAACCAGGACACCGCATCCGCGCTTCGGCGATCCTCGGAGCGAGTGCTGTCCTGTTCGGAATCGCGGCAACAGGCCTGACCCTGATGCCGGACCTGATCGTGGAGGCATGCGGCGGGCCAATTCGGGAAGCTGCCCTGTGCGCCGACCCGCTCCTCGCGGCTCGGCTGTATGCGGGAGTCTCCTTCCGGCTGTTTCTCCTCGCGGGACTCGCCGCACTGGCGATCGGCACGGGCGGCAGGGGTCGACTCAGACCGGAAGCCGTGGTGGGTCTTCTCGGGATGCTGGTCGCCGCCGATCTGATCGCGGCACACGCCCGAATCAACCCATCCGTGGAAGCGCGGATTTACGAGGTTCCAGCGTGGCCGGCCAGGGCGCTGGACCAGATCGGCGCCGATCCCCAGGCATTCCGATTCCGGGGCTCGCCTCACGAGGCCGCCATGGGGAGCGTGGTTACCGTACCGGGCGCCTACGAGTTGACGAATCTCTACCTGGATTTCGAGACCATGGGCCCGAACGTGGGCCAGCTCGCGGGATACCTGCACCAGGACGGGCTGCAGGGAGTCGAGTTGCGGTCGGTGGCCATGACAAACGACGCAGCTGTCAACGGGTGGGCCGTGGACCCGGTCCACTTCCTTCGCGCGATGAATGTGCGGTGGTACGCGGATCCAACCTCGGCCGCCGACTTACTCAGCGGCCTGCGCGTGGCGGCCAGGCATCCGGATCTTCCGCTGCGCCTGTTCGAGGTGCCCGACCCGCTTCCCCGGGCCTACCTGGTGACCGACTGGGAGCATGCCACGAGTCCGTGGGCGGCCCTTGCCAGAACACTCGAGGCCGACTTCCCGCTGGGTGAGACGGTCGTTCTGGAGCGGAGTCCAGGGCCTGAACCGCTCGACGGAACAGGAACGGTTCTCGAAGCGGACTACGGCCTCAACAGGATCCGCCTGCAGACGCGGACGACGGGCCCGATGCTGCTCGTCGTCAACGACCGTCACTATCCCGGCTGGAGAGCGCAGGTGAACGGCGTCGCTGCTCCCGTGCTGCGGGCGGGGGGGATATTCCGAGCCGTCGCCGTCCCACCGGGAGACAGTCGGGTAGAGTTCATCTTCCGGCCGTCCCGACTCCTGCCGGGCGCGGTGCTCAGTGCTCTCGGTCTGTTGGCGCTCGCAGGTCTGTCGGTGTCATCCCGGGGCGGTGCGACACCCGGTGCCAATGAAACTGCCTCAGGACAGACCTCATGATGCGCCGGGCTCCCGAGCATAGCGACCTGCCGCCGACGAGCGTGCCCTCACGTCGCTCGATCCTGCTCCTTGGGGCCTGCTTCTTCCTGATTGCCGGGGTCGCGGTATTCGCGACCGAGGGGGACTACGGGGTTGCCAGCGACGTCGGGAATTACTTCTACAGCTCGATGCGCCAGCTCGCCTGGCTCGGCGACTTCACACAAGCTGTGGCGAGCGGGAGTCCGACGGACGCCCTGAATCGGGACGTGGTAAGCGAGCACTGGCGCTGGATGCCGATCCGGCTGCCGCATCCGCCCCTGTCGCGGGAGATCGGTGGCGTTTCCTGGCTGCTGTTCCGCGATCTGTTCGATACGATGACAGCATATCGAATCGGCGTGATGGTCACCTATGCGGCACTCACTGCGGCCTGTGCCGTGTTTACGGCGACCGCAGCAGCGTCACTGCTCGCGGGGGCGGGTGCCGGACTCGGCATCCTGACGATCCCTGTCCTGTTCGCCCACGGACACCTCGCTCACACGGATCTGTTCCTCGCGACCTTCTGGTTCGGGGCGGCCGCGTTTCTCTTCCTCTGGGTCGATACATCCCGTGGCTGGTATCTCGTACTGTCCGGTATCCTGCTTGGGGCCGCGCTCGCCACGAAGTTCTCGGGTCTGCTGGTGGTACCCGTTCTGGGGCTGTGGATTCTGTTGAACAGGCCGAAGGATGCGGTGTGGGCCGTTCCAGTCATCGGTCTGTTTGCGGCCCTGGTGCTCTTCGCCACAAACCCGGTGCTATGGGTCGATCCCATTCTCGGGATGTCGGACTACCTGGGGGCGGGGCTCAACCGGGCGGAAGATGTGCGGAACATGATCAGGACCGAGTACTTCGGTCAGATCTACGTTTACCGTGCTCCCTGGCACTACCCGTTCGTCTGGACGTTGATCGTGCTTCCGCCCACAATCCTCGTGGCCATCATCGCGGGGCTGTTCGACGGCAAGCACCGAAGGCTCGTCGGTTTCTGCCTCCTGAACGCGTCGGTGCTTTACGCGGCCCTGCTGCTTCCATCCGCTCCGACACACGACGGGGTTCGCCTGTTTCTCGCCGCCTTCCCGTTCTATGCAGTGCTCGCTGGCCTGGGAGCGACCGTCCTCGCCGCCGGCCTGACTCGACTGGCCGATTCGATCGGGCGTCACCCGAGTCCGCAACTGTCCACGCTGGTTCTGCTGGTCCTGTTGTTCAGTCCAGCGGCGGCAGCCGTCGTCCGCAGTCACCCCTACCAGCTCTCGTACGTGAATCTGTTCGTCGGGGGCACCGCCGGAGCCGCAGACAGGGGTCTTGAAGTCACGAACCTCAAGGAAGTGTTGAACGAGGCGGTGCTCTCGGACCTGAGATCGGCGCTGCCGGAGGATGCCGTCGTGGACGCAGGTTTCCTGCTCGAGGAATTCTGCTTCTACCAGACTCTGGGTCGAGCGCCAGCCAGCTGGTCGATCGAGACGCAATGGGAGGTGCCCCGACCGGGTGAACCGCACTCGGCGCTGGTTTGCGAAGGAGACCCTGCTCGGGCTCCGACGATAGTCGATCGGGAACCTGTCGCTGCCGACTATCTCGTGATGATCCACCGCCGCGCCATGTGGCGTCCGATCGAATGGGCGCTGACCGAGCAGGGCGATCAGCCGTTTTACGAGGTAGCGCTCGACGGGGCGCCGCTCCTGACCGTGTACCGGCTCCGGTGAAACCCGGACAGCGGGTCCTGGGGTCGGCGGCGCTGGCGGTGCTCGCGCTGGCCCTGTTAGTGCCGGAGCTCGACCTGCCCGGAGTGACCTGGGATGAGCCAGAGTACTTCGCCTCGGTGGAACGGATCCAGGCGTGGACCGCCACCCTGATCAAAGACCCGGGGACGGCACTCGATTCCGCCGCAATCCAGATGGCGTGGGATCCGCAGGAAGTCCGCTACTACAATCCGCATCCCCCCGTATACAAACAGGGCATGGCGGCGACCGAGTTCCTGTTTGGATCGTATCTCGGTCCGGTCGCCGGCTACCGGTTGTTCACCGCTCTCATGTTCGCGCTGCTCGTGGGTGTCGTGACGTGGACCGTGGCCGGGGTGGCAGGCGCCGTCGGTGCGTTTGGAGCAGGCCTGGCCCTGATTCTCATGCCCCGGGTGTTCGGGCATGCGCACATCGCTGCCACCGATATCCCGCTGACCTGTTTCTGGGCCCTGTCGACACTGGCATTCGCTTCGTATCTACGACGAGGCCGAACATCGGCAATTCTCCTTGCGGCGTTGGCACTGGGTCTCGCGCTCGGAACGAAGTTCACCGGCTGGCTGTTGCCCGTGCCGCTCTTCGTGTGGGCGATCCTGGAGCGGCGCTGGTGGCCATGGCTGGTGACCATACTGCTCGCGCTTGTCCTGGCATATGTCATGGTTCCTTCTGCGTGGTACGATCCCGCCGGCGCGGTTACTCGCCTGTTCGAAGAGAGCATGGGCAGGGAGCAGACGATTCCGCTGACCACGATCTACCTGGGGCGAATCTACGAATACGCAGTTCCATGGCAGCAGTCGATCGTGATGACCCTGATCACGTTACCACTCGGGGTGCTCTGCCTGTCGCTGTTCGGGTGCACGGACCTGGTCCGAGACCGGTCGATTCTGCGCCCGAAGGATGACCGCACGGCCCTGGCTCGATTGTCGATCCTTCAGGTCGGGTTCTTTCTGGGCCTGATGGCTCTCCCGGCATCTCCGAACCATGATGGCGTACGGCTGTTCCTTCCGATGTTCCCCTTCGTTGCCGTGCTCTCCGGGCTGGGGTTGTACCGGATCCACGAGCTCCTGCTGGCGCGATTCGATTCTCGGCAGGCGGCTCTCGGATGCCTGCTGCTGGGTTCGCTGTTCCTGCTGCCCGCCTGGAGGCAGAACCGGCAAGTGCGGCCGTACTACCTTTCGTACTACAACGAGCTGATCGGTGGTTTGCCCGGAGCTGCGCGAGCGGGAATGGAGGTCACGTACTGGTACGACGCGATGACGCCCGACTTCCTGCGCCGCGTGGAACTCGAGCTCCCCGAAGGCGCAACCGTGCTCGGGTGGCCGAGCGTCAAGTACTTCCAGGAGCTCCAGGATCTCGGCCTCCTGCGGAAGGATCTCAGGTTCACGACGGACCTGTCCTCCTCCTACTTGCTGCTGCTGGCCCGAAAGGCCACGCTTCCACCGCCAATGCTGAACGTGTACGAGCAGGTGCAGCCGATCCTGGCCGTTGAACTCGATGGAGTCGAGCTTGCCGGTCTCTATGCGTTGACCGAGACAAAGCAGGAAGACCTCGAATAGCCGGAGGGAGAAGCGAGTTGAGGACTCTTGACGCGGTCGTCCCGATCTTCAACGAGGCAGAGATCCTGCCCGAGTTGCATCGCCGTCTCACATCTGTACTGGACTCGCTCCCGTTGGAGTGGCGCATCCTGTACGTGGACGATGGGAGTTCGGATGCATCTGCCGGGTTGCTGGCCGAGTATGCCAGCCAGGATCGACGTGTCTGCGTACTGCACCTGGCCCGCAATTTCGGACAGCAGCCGGCGATCGCTGCAGGTCTGGCAGAGGCGACCGCGGATGCGGTGGTTCTGCTCGATGGAGACCTGCAGGATCCCCCGGAGGTGATTCCCGAACTCGTCCGGGCCTGGGAGGAGGGGAACGACGTCGTCTATGCCGTCAAGCGTAAGCGCAAGGAGTCTCTGCCCAAGCGTTCGCTTTTCTCGCTCTATTACTACGTGCTCGGCCGCCTGAGCTCGGTCGACATTCCGGCAAACGCCGGGAACTTCTCGCTCATGGACCGCAGCGTGGTAGCGGCGATCAACTCGATGCCGGAGCACAATCGCTACGTCAGCGGACTGCGAGCTTACGTGGGCGGCAGGCAGGCAGGAGTGGAATTCGAACGGGCGGCCAGATTCGCCGGCGAGCCCAGGCAGTCTCCATTGAAGCTCGGCCGCATGGCGGTCGACGCTTTTGTTTCCTACTCGGAAGTTCCGCTACGCCTCGTGACGGCAATGGGCTTTGCCGTGTCGGCGGTGGCGTTTGTCGTGCTGTTGACGGTGCTGTGGAAGAAACTGGTGAGTGGTGAGGCGATTCTCGGCTGGGCTTCCGTGATGACTTCGGTCCTGTTCATCGGCGGAATCCAGTTGATCGCGATCGGCGTTATCGGCGAGTACGTGGGTCGGATCTACACCGAAACGAAGCACAGGCCCAACTGGGTGGTCGGCAGGTTCCGAAATCTGGATGCATCGTCACAGGAACCCCGGACCGGTCTCTCGGATCGTCACAGGTCTGGAGGGGTTCCTTTCGGACCCGGTTGACCCGCCGTTGATCTCCTGGATGCAGCCGTAGACACGAATGTGTGTCATGTAACTGCCGATGCGGGGGAGTGGAGTTGCGTCAATCGGGGCTCACGCTGGTCGAGTTGCTCATCGCGCTGGTCTTGACTGCAACCGTATCGGCCCTGGGCTGGACCGCCCTGCAGAATGTCCGCGAATCAGCCGCGCTCGAAGGTGCGGCTCGTGCCGTAACACGTGAGCTTATCCTCGGACGTAACCTCGCCGTCGCGCGCCGCGAGACGATCCGGCTTCGCGCCGGACCCTCCGAGCTCGGGCTGTTCGCAGTCGATGGAACTCGCATCTCTTCGCTCGCTATCGGGCCCGACGGCGACTTGCCGGTCGACTCCGTAGATGTGCGGCCGTCCACGATCCGGTTCAACGCGCGGGGGCACGCCGGGGCAGGTAGCATTTACTTGTGGAAAGGCAGGCGAGGAATACGGCTCATCTGCAATTTTCTGGGCCGTGTGAGACGCGAATCGATGTCCGGATAGTGGTTTATCGTCGACTGCGCCACGGATGCGGCGTTCTGCACGGCAGGCGCTGGCCTTCCCATGTCCTGGACGTTGCGAGATCGAGGGCGTGTCAGGTGGTGGAGCCAGTGTCAAACTCAGCTGGTTCCGTACTCGTAGAACTCCTTATCGCCATGTCAATTATGACGATAGGAGTACTAGCGATATCCGCGGGAGCGCGCTCCGTACGAATCCAGGCGGAATTGGCCTCACGCAGGGCAGCGGAAGCGCTGGCGGCACAGCAGGTGCTCGAACATGAATTTGTAGGAGCACCCGGGGATTCGTTGCGCATCAGTATCGACACGGTCTCGATCGGAGTCCACAAGGTGCGAGTCCGGGTCGAGAGTCGGAATTCGTTACCCGGCCTCACATGGCTCCAGGTGCAGGCCGATGCCGATGCCGGAAGCGGGCCGTGGGAGCTCGAAACACTGCGCCGGATCCCATGAGGACCGTTGCGTAGCCCGCGCAAACGGGCTTTCTTGCACGGAATGGCCGGTCGTTGTGTCAATTGACTCTATGCGGGAGGATGTCTAGTATGTGGTTCAATTGCCACACAGGGCCCAACTATAAACGGTTGAGCGGCTTGCCGGTATGACACCGTTTGGTTTCGGCCGAAAGAGACGCTCGGTCGGTCTCGACATCGGTAGCGGCTTCGTCAAGGTCGCTGTAGTCGATCATTCGGGCAGCGAGCCCCTGGTCGAGCGGCTTATCGTGCGTCCGCTCAGCGCCGACGCGATCGTCGAAGGCGAGATCATGGATCCCGGCCTGGTCGCGCAGACCATCGACTCGATTTTCGATGAGGAAGGCGTTTCGCAGCGGGACGTGGTGGTCAGCGTCGGGGGACGCGACGTGATCATCAAGCCGATCCAGATGGATCGGATGAAGAAATCGGACGCCAGGGAAGTAATTCGTTGGGAAGCAGAGCAGCACGTTCCATTCGACATGGATGACGTTCAGCTCGACTTCGAGATCACCGATCCCGAGGGAGAAGGGCTGCAGATGGGAGTTCTCCTGGTCGCAGCCAAGCGCGAATTGGTCGAGAACAAGGTCGCGCTGCTCGACGAGGCGAATCTCAATCCGCGGATCATCGACGTCGATGCGTTTGCGCTCCACAATGCGCTCGAAGTGAATTACCCGGAGGCCATGAAGGGGCTGTCCAGCCTCGTCAGCATCGGCCACGAGATCACCAACGTGAATATCCTGGAGGACGGAGTTCCGGTTCTGACTCGGGACCTGAGCTTCGGAACGCGACGCCTCTCACTCGACCTGCAGCGTGAGCGCGGAATGCTCGCGGACGAGGCGGAAGCCGTTCTCCGTGGTGACAGCACGGACGAGCGCCTGCGCTCGTTCCTGTACGAGCGATCCCAGGAGGTAGGCAGGGGAATCGAGCGGGCGACGGCGTTCCTCGAGACGCAGGAAGTAGGAGCGAGTCTCGGTCGACTCTTCCTGTGCGGTGGTGGTGTCCACGTTCCCGGACTCGCTGAAGCCCTTGCCGAGCGGCTTGGCGTCGAGACGAAGATCGCAAATCCAATCGAGCGGTTGGGTGTGAAGGCCGGCGCGGTCGATTCGGAGGAGGCGAGCAGTGTCGCTCCCCTCATGATGCTTTCCGTCGGACTGGCGCTGCGGAGAGTCGCGTGATCGAAGTCAATCTTCACCCGACCGGTGGCAAGGCCCGCAGGAGCCGTCGTCCAACGTTGGCTACCCCGGCGTGGCTCGGATCCGGGAGGAGCAGGGGCGACGGTCGCGATCCATGGACGGTGGCTGCGATGGTCGCTGTCGGGATCGCCGTGCTGCTGATCGGCGGGCTGTGGTTCCCGCAGCGTTCGGCCCGGTCCGACGTCGACGCGAGACTGGAGGAGGCCCGGACTGACTCGACCCGGCTGGCGGACCTGCGCTTACTGAGTGATAGCCTCACGGCCCGGGGGAGAGAAATCCAGGAGCGACTCGAGCTCGTCAGGGGACTGGACGAGGGTCGATTCGTATGGCCGCACCTGCTCGACGAGCTGGCTGCGGCGCTTCCTGACTACACCTGGCTGACCGCAGTTCGGGTCTCGACGCCGCTCCCCGATCTTACGGTTCAGGTCGATGGCATTGCCGCAAATCCACTGGCGATTACCCGGTTCGTGCGCAATCTGCAGGAATCAGAGTATGTGGAGCAGGTCCGGATCATGGGCAGCCAGCAGGCCAACGTCGACAATGTTTCCGCGCATGCGTTCAAGATCGTTGTCACATACGCCGACCAGTCGGATGCCCAGGTGTCCCCAGGGACGGAGGGAAGCTGAGCATGGCGCTGCTTCCAAAGGACCAGCGGCAGCAGAGCATGCTGCTCATCGTGATCCTGTCGATTGCGGCCGCTGCCCTTTACTACGTCTACGTATATCGCCCCGGCAACGTCGAACTGGTGGAACTTACGGAACAGGCCGAGGACCTCGAGCTGCAGAACGAGCTGGCCGAAGCCCGGATCGGGGACCTTCAGCAGCTGCGTGATCGACTGTCGCACGCCGAACAGCAATTCACTCTGCTTCAGCGGCTCGTTCCATCGGGTGCAGAGGTTCCGGCGATCTATGAAGCGATCGCTACCCAGACGCAGGCACTGAATCTGCAACTGATCAACGTGGAGCCGCTGCCGCCCGTGGATGCCGACAGTGCCGGGACGCTGCTTCGGCAGGAATGGCAGATGGAGGTCGAGGGCGACTATCACTCGATCGGGGCATTCCTTGCTCGTGTGGCCTCATTCGACCGGATCGTTCGTCCGCGCGTTACTCAGATCGTACCCACGGAAGTGACACCGTCAGGCAGGCAGATCGTCCGCGCGACCTTCCAGCTCGAGACCTTCGTTCTCGGCACGCCCGAGACGCGGCCGACGGAAGAGCAAGGGGGCTGACGATGAACAGAGTGAGACTCGCTGCCAGCCTGTTCCTCGTGACGATTCTGATCGTACCGACCGGAGGTCGCGCGCAAGAGACGGAGGATCCACTGGTCCAGGCGACGGAGGCCTCTGCGGCCGATCGACAGATTTCTGTGGATCGGGAGACGTTCGACTATCCGGCGGGAACCCGAAGAGATCCGTTCCAGGCGCTTTCGGCCGGGGATGAGCTGGGGCCGCGATTTGAGGATCTGAACTTGAGTGGGGTCGTGTACAGTCCCGCGACGGGGAGCATCGCGATTCTCACTGACCGAGCGACCGGCAAGCGATATCGAGTCTGGGAAGGTGATGTGATCGGCGGGGCGAAGCTCGTCCGGGTCCGTGCCGTGGAAGTCGACTTCGTCGTCACGGCGTTCGGAGTGAGCCGGCAGGAGACGCTCCGCCTCAAGAGTCTGGATAAGGAGCAGGGAGGATGATCCTCAAAACGATTCTCGCGTCGATGTTACTCGCATGGTCGAGTGGCGGCCAGGGAGCGGTCCAGGAAGTCAGGATCGCACAGGTCGGCGGCGAGACCGAGATCGTCGTGGTGACGTCCGGAAGTGTAACGTATCGGGATTTCGCCCTGGAGGAGCCGCCGAGGCTGATCCTTGATCTGTCCGGCGCGGAGTCCGGACTCCCGAACCCGAGCTACGACGCTATCCGCCGTGGTGGCGTGATGCGGATCCGGAGCAGCTGGTTCCGCCCCGGAGTTCTTCGTCTCGTGTTCGACATGGCTCAGGTCTCCGAATACGACGTACAGGTCGAGGCGGGACAACTGAGGATCAGGTTTCCCAACCCGGGTGGTGAATTCGAGACGTGGTCTACGGCTGTGGGCACCGCGTCGTCGACGATCCCCTCACCTCAGATGATTCCGGCCAGGGAAGTGGCTCAACTGCAGGACGAGCCGTCCAGAATCACCGTGTCGTTCGACAGCGCAAGCATGCTGGACGTATTGGCCGGGTTCTCGGAGTACGCCGGCGTGTCCATCGTACCGAGCTCCGACGCGGCCGACATGACCGTTCGCGGAGTCGATATCCGCGATCAGCGGTGGGACGTTGCGCTCGACGCGATTCTTGCCGCCCAGGGGCTCGGGTGGCGCCTGCAGTCCGAGGGCATTCTGATCGTCGACAAGCTCGAAGGGCTTCGGACCAGGGACACGCTACAGACGGAAACCCGCGTCTTCCGGATTAACTATGCAGGGGCGGACTCAGTCGCGAAGACGCTGCAGCAGCTCGCGACTCCGAATCGGGGACAGGTCGTAGCGTACCAGGGCGCGAATTCAGTGATCGTGACTGACGTTCCGTCGGTGGTCGCCCGGATGGACACGCTCGTGAGGAGCCTGGACCGCCAGACGCCCCAGGTGTCGATCGATGCGAAGATCATCTTCGTGGATCGCACGGACGTGCAGGAACTTGGAATCGTCTACGACCTCAAGGATGTGAACGGCGACTCGTATGGAAACTCGATCAATGATGTGATCGCGGTGCCCGATCCGTTCAATCCCGGCTCGTTCACGAACGAGACGCTCGTCGACCTGGCGGGCAACTCGATCGCGGCTCTGGCCAACGCGAACGATCGGGTCCTCAGCCCATCGCTGCAGATCCTCGCCTCTACGGCATTCGGGAATTTTTCTCTCTCCGCCTTTATCGAGGCTCTCGAACAGCACAAGCTGTCCGACGTGCAGGCGGCTCCATCGATCCAGGTGGTCGACAACCACCGGGCCCGGATTCAGGTGGGTGAGAAGACCCCGGTCCGCGTGCTCGATTCGGGATCCGGAAACGTCCAGGCACAGGCCACGGTCACGTGGGAGGATACGGGGATCATTCTTGAGGTTACGCCACACGTAACGAACAACCTGCAGATCCTGCTCGACGTATCGGCAGAGCGATCTGGAATCCAGGTGGACATTCCGGACATCGGATACACGTTCAAGAAGCAGATCGGTCAGACGCGGTTGCTGCTCGACGACGGAGAGACGATGGTGATCGGTGGACTCACACTCAGCGAGGTCGAACGGTCGGAGACCGGGATTCCGCTGTTGATGAACATTCCGGTCATTGGCGCACTGTTCCGGACGACCAAGACGAGCGAGAAGAAGCAGGACCTGATCATCCTGGTGACGCCGCATATCGTGGAGTGATCCTGACGGTCCACGAGTCCATCTGACGACGGGTCGGGGCCCGGCTACGGCCGGGCCCCGCTTTGTTTTTGAAGGCCGTGTCCTGTACGGTGTCCCGATGAAGCCCAGTCATCCGATG
>Ga0316193_10003272_pt1 | contig 11646 bp, 10 predicted proteins | sample MerIslsedime2_MG_FD_207735 | JGI IMG/M metagenome (GOLD analysis project Ga0316193, IMG submission 207735) | Coastal sediment microbial communities from Maine, United States - Merrow Island sediment 2 | ecosystem: Environmental > Aquatic > Marine > Coastal > Sediment | place: USA: Maine... | reverse complement strand
CAGCACAATCGGACCTTCGTCGGTGATGGCCAGATCGACGCCCACGTATCCCCACAGACCAGGCAGCGCGTCGACCACGGCCCGACCGAGTTGCTCGTAAGCAAGCCGCTCGCAGCGCAGCCCGTTGACCTCGCAGCCGAGCAGGATGAATTGATCATCGTCCAGCACGATGCGCTGGACGTTGCAGCCGAGCAGTTCCACATGGCCATTGCCCACCAGCAGCGACAGGCTCGCGGCCTGCCCCGACAGGTAGGGTTGCAGTACCCAGTCCTCGAAGTCAGGCAGCTCCGCGACCGCATCCGCCAGCATGCGCTGCCCGCGGATCAGGCGCGCCCCGATGCAGCCGACGCCGCGATCCGGCTTCAGAACCCAACAGCCATCGCCTATCGGCATCAGGTCCATCGGCCGCCAGGTCGGCACCACCGCAACACCCCGCTCGTCGAGCCGGCGCGAGGTGGCAAGCTTGCTGCCGGCAATCTGCACGCCGTCCGGACGGCTGCTCAGCAGTCGCCGACCGGCCATCTCGACCCAACCGCTCAGCAATTCCAGCACGCCCTCGGTCTCCGGGGCAATCGGCCAGACGGCATCGGCCTCGGCGACCGCAACGGACCAAGCGCGCAGCAGTTCGGCACGGGAAGAGACCGGTTGCACCTCGATGTCGAAACCGAGATCGGGCAGACGCCCGTCACGGGTCGTGCAGACCTCCACATCCGGGATCGCATGGAGCTCGCGAATCAGTGCGTTGAGCATTAGGTCGCCTTCGCGCTCAAGCTCCGGTACCATCGGTCGCCCGGCGTAACCACCACCCGTGATGTATTCGAAGACGAAGATCCGCATCGCACTGCCTTGAAGCTGATACCGGTAATCGACCTCATGACGGGCCTTGTGGTCCGTGCCCATGGTGGCCGGCGAAATCACTACCGCCCGTTGATCAGTCCGCTGAGTCCGGATGCCGACGCGGTTGGCCTCGCCGGCCGCTTCCGCGACGTCTTCGGCGCGGACACGCTGTATCTAGCTGACCTCGACGCGATCATGGGGCGCGGTGACAATCATGCCGTGCTGCGGGCGATTGCGCATGCACAGCCGTCGCTCGAACTCTGGGTCGACGCCGGTCTCGGCGACCGCGGCACCCTGTCGGCGTTCCTCGCCGCCTGCCCGGGCCGGCCGGTCATCGGCTCCGAGACGCTGAGCGACACCCAACTGCTGAGCAGCGCACCCGACGCCCTGCTGTCGCTGGACTTCAACGGCGACACGCTGCTCGGCCCCGCGACGCTGATACCCGCCATCGAGGCCGACTGCCGCGATCTGATCCTGATGTCGCTGCATCGCATCGGTGGCGATCTCGGCCCGGATCTGGCGCTGCTGCACGCTATTCGGCGCAAGCTACCCCAGTGTCGGCAGCATGTCGCCGGCGGCGTCCGCAATGGCGACGATCTGCGTCGGCTTGCGGACGCCGGCGCTGCTGGCGTACTGCTGTCGAGCGCCCTGCACAACGGTCGCATCGGCACCACGGATGCCGTCCCGCTGTGCAACTAAGGCCGACCCTGCCGTCGAAGACGATGCCAACCACCCGTCGCCCGTAGGGTGGAACAAGCGCAGCGGTTCCAGCATTCGCCCGTTGGCCGCAGTGATGGTGGGCCCGCTTCGCTTGACCCCCTACGGATCGCAGCCCTCAAGCTAGTCAACTACTCCATTCAACCGCACGCGAGAACCGCGCGCAAACGCTGCGTGCCATCTGCGCCAAGCAACCGTGATCTGTCCCCTGCGACGATATCATCCAGCGGATGCAACAGCGGATGACTACCGCTCGCCTGGTGCTCGGCCAGGGTCGGCCCGCGGTAGTCGCACCAGGACTGCGTGGTTTCGTACAGGCGCAGTCCGCTCAGCGCGGGCAGGTAGTCAATCAACTGCTCCCAGACGTAGACGCAGACCATCTCGGTACTGGAGCGCCAGGCCAGTTCCGGCGCCGCATAGTTAAGCGTATGGTGATCAAAACGCTCGATAACGCGGCGACTGACGACACGCTTGAGGTAGCCGTAATCGATCACGCAACCGGTAACCGGGTCGACACGCCCCGTCACCTGCACCTGCAGCAGATAGCGCCCGCCATGCAGGTTCGAGCACTTAGCTGGATGGTCGGTAATGAAATGGGCCGAGTCGAACACCAGCTCCTTAGTGACGGTTGCCGTCGGCATCGGGCGATGAAAACGCTCCCAGACGCCTGGCATGGCTCGCAAGTATGGCTCTAACAGGGCAAACAGGGCGGCCGTATGCTCGGGCGTTCGGGTGCGCAGCAGGCCGCTGCCGGCACGCTCACCGTCATCGAGCATCACGCAATCGATACCGTGATTGCGTGCCAACTGTTCGCGCACGGCTCCCGCATCGGCGGCATCGGCGAAGGGCATCAACAGGTAATCGGCCTGCAGTTCGGCGCTATGGCCGACAAATACGGCCAACGCATCGATGAACGGCGGCGGTGGCTCGGGCGCCGCCAACAGGCCCTGGCGGGTGCGGACCCGGAGATGACCTACCGGCGCCTGTAGATAGCTGCGGGCCACCACCCGGTGGGCGTCGCCGTCGTAGTCGTAGGCTTGGCGAAAGCGGAAGCCATAATCGGCGAGCCGTTCCAGATCCCAGAGCAGCAGGTCGAGCCGACGGATCTCGCCAGGGATGCGGACATCGGATGCCTGCTGTCGTGCCGGTTCGTGCACCGGCTCCCGGACCAGGCCCGCCCAGCGCAGGCCCTGCAGCGTCGCGCGCGCCGTCTCGTCGGGCATGCCATTGGCCGCTGCAACCGGTGGCGCCTCGAAGACACTGCCAATTTGATCGGGCTGCAACAGCAGGTCCAGCGGCAGATGGTGGCGAATGGCGTATTCGTGCAGGGTCAGACCGCTGCATGCGAGCAGATGCTCGTTTTCCAACAGGGCCACGTCCCCATTGCATTCCAGACAACGCATGACGCGCCTCGTGTTCGATGGGTGCGGCCTGCGCACGGGCGCAGGCCGACGGTGGGGTGCTCAGTCGTGAGCAGCGAACGGATGCGCCTGGGATGCCTTGTTGGCTACCACGTCAGCGGGTTGCGGATCGCCGGCAACAGCACGCTTGATGGATTCTTTGGTGGCCGCGTAGTTGTAGTCCTGGATCTTGGCGTCATCGGCCGCCTCCCAGTGGATGAAGACGCCGACGCAAATGAACACGTCGTTGGCCTCGTCCATCGGAATGGTGCCGTCTTCGACGCAGTCGGCAACGGCCATGGCAACACCACGCTGGGCCGGGCCGAACATCTGTACTGCCTGCTTGGCGCCCTTGATGGTGACCTTGTTGAACATCATGGTGTGCGGCTTGCAGGGCAGGTTCGGCGCAACGACGGCAAGCAGACTGGTAAAGCCGTCCTTGTTGTTGACCAAGCCATTGCAAAAGGCAGTCTCGACGGCAGAGCCGCGTGGGCCGATCAGCAGATCGATGTGCGCGACTTCGTTCCCGTCGCCGACCAGGGATTCGCCAACCATTGTCTTGTCGATCAAAGCCATCTTAGGATTCTCCTACGAGTAGAGTCGAGATCAGCGGCGCCCCGCTCGACGCGAGGCGGAGTTGCCGCCAGGTTATCCGGCGGGGGACGCCGGGGTTGAGTGCGGCTGCATGTTGCAGCCGCTCCAGGAAAAGGGTCGCCACGGTCATGTCGGCGGTTGTGCCGGGATTGATGCTGGCCGACTTTAGGCGCTGATCGAAGTCCAGCAGCACCGCGGACGAACGGTCCGCGCCGCTATCTCCGTCAGCATCGGCAGCAGCCTTGCGCCAGGCTCGATAGACAGCGGCAGCCTGCTCGCGCAACGCTGCGGCCGTGTCAGCGCCGAACTTGCGCCGGACGTGACTGTCCGGATAGCGCGACAGCAGATGCAGGTAAAGATCGGTCACGGCGGCATGGCGGCGGCCTAGTGCCGCGCGCGCCGTCTTCAGGTGTGGAACTGCATCGTCGAACAGGTCCGCAAAACCCGACGCATACAGGGCCGCGATCTGATCGCGATCGGCGGCAGCAGCCATCGCGCCGCGCAGACTCACCCTTGCAGGGTGCATCACGTCGTGCTCCGCGGCATCGCCGAGCCCGCCCGGCGAAGCGACTCGGATTGCCGCAAACACCTGCTCAGCGTCGTTCACATCAGCAGCCCGCAGGACCTCGCGGACTAGCGACCGCAGCGACCATCCGGGCGTCATGCGCAGCGCTGCCTCGGCGAGCGGGGCGCACAGCAGCACGATGCCGAGATTGGTGTTCATGCGCACGGCAGCATGGGTCGCGGCGACGGCGCGTTGGATGCGCGGTCCCAGCCCTGGCGCCACATCCGAGACCGCATCGGCGCTGGCTAGCGCGCTCTGATGAAAATCGTCGGCGCGCATGCCGTGGCCCGGCGATGCGGCGGAGACATTCCCCGGCTTGATGGCGGCCACGTCGAGCTCGCAAGCGAGCAGATAGGCCTCCCGCACACTTCGGGGCTGAATACAGCGGACCGATTTCATACCGCCTCCAGGGACAGGGACTGCAAAGATCGGGGCATCGTCAAACGACCGATCAGGTCGCCCGCCAGCAACGAAGCAATATCCGCGCCGCATACACTCTGGAGCCCGCGCCAGGCGGGAATGCTGTTGATTTCGATGACCCACCAACGCCCATCGCAGTCGCACATCAGGTCGACGCCGGCGTAGTCCATGCCGAGCGTGGCCGCCGCACCTTCGGCGAGACGCTTATGCTCACCCTCTGCAACCCCCGCATGACACTGCCCCCCCTGGGCGACATTGGTCAGCCAGCCGCTGTTGCTGCGGCGCATCGTCGCGGCGACGCGCCCGCCGATGACGAACAGACGCCAATCCGACGCGCCGGTCTCGGCAGTCTTGACAAACCGTTGCAGGTACCAGACACCGTTGATGTGCTCTGCCTCGGGCAATTGCGCGACAGTGGCGATGCGTGCGAGCCCCTCACCCTGGGAACCGAACAGCGGCTTGCAGACCAAGTCGTGCCCGCGCGCCGTTTGTTGCAGCACCCAGTCGCGGGCCTCGTCCGGGTCCGCTGTAATCAGGGTCGGCGGCGTCGGCAGCCCAGCTTGCGCCAGTAGGAAACTGGTCAGGCTCTTGTCCACCGAGCGCTCGATGGCACGGACGTTGTTATAGACGGGTATGCCGAGGGCTTCCAACGCGTGCAACACATCAAGCCGGAACACCACTTCCTCGAGGGTTCCGCCGGCAATCCCGCGGACAAAGGCAGCATCCGGAAGGTCCGCGCCGAACCCCGGCAGCAGCAGCCGCGGCGCCCCGGTCCGCAGTGTGATGGCGCAGTCGCGCAGCGACAGCAACACCGACTCAGCGCCACGCGCGGCTAAGGCGCTCTGCAGTCTGGCTCCGTGCCAGCCGGGTAGGTCCGTGAAGATGGCGATGCGCACGCGATCAGCCGCCGGCCCCGGGGACGACGCCGGTACCGGAACTGGCACCCGACCCAACGTCGAACTGGGTTCCAAACGAACGCGAGAGCAGTTCCACATCTATGGCGCCCGCGCGGAAGCTGTTGCCTGAGTCCATGGCCGTGACGGTCACTCGGGCGGGGCTGAAGAGCATCGGGTCGACCTTGAAGAAGTCGTAGCCATAGGCCTTGAAGACCTCCGCGAACGGCCGGCCGTAGTCGCGGGAGGCGCTGCTCGGCAATTGTTTGCAGAGCGCCTCCGCGTCCACGTCGGGGCCGGACACGTACAGCACCACGCTGCCGCCGTAGAGCACGGCGTCGTTGGTGCGACCCATGGCATTCAGGAAGTCCGGCGCCGGCGGCGGCAACGGCGCGGTACCGCTGCCATCAATGATCCGATCCAGCGGAAAGTGCAGTTCGTGGGCCTTGTGCAGCGCGACCTCCAACACGCGCGAGACCACCTGGACGTTGCCCGCCAGGCTGCGCGTGGGGGTCAGCAGCAGTGTCAGGGCCTCGGCATCGACACCGCAAGCGGTCGCGATCTTGTCCGCGACCTCCACCGGCGGGGCCTTGTCAACCTCCAGCACAAGACAGGCGGAGGCGTGCCGATCGGCGATACCGAGCTCATTGAATAGGGACTTCTCCTTGCGCGCCAGCGCTCGGGCGGGCCCGGAGCCCAGGGCGTGGAATGCGCCCTTACCCTCACCATGTGACAGGCTCCAGCCCGCGTACTGACTGCCGAGACAGGCCAGCACCGGTTCGGCGGTGTGTACCTGAACCGCGATTGGCCAGTCCGCGACCGGGCCAGCGCCGGCCAAGGACACGCGCCCGAGTCCGCCCAGGCAGACCTCGGCGATCAACCGGCCAGCCTCAAGTCCTCCTGGACAGGCTATGCCCGCGTCGATGATGCGGGTGCCGTTGGCGAGCCGGTCGACGCCGACGCGAAGCACCTCGGCATCGTCGAGCAGCGCTTGGACGATCAGGCCAGCGCGTCGGTTCAGGCCCTGGCCCCTTGGCGAACGGGCGGAATCAGTGGATGGTGTGTCAGTGTGCGAGTTCATGCTGCTCGGGTGTTCGGTGCGTCGGCGGCGTACGTGGTCCGGTCGGCTAGGGAGCTTAAGATGGCGGCCGCACGCCACCGCAGCAGCCGTTCCACCCGGACGGCATCGCTGCCCTCCGCATAGACGGAGCAGATCGGCTCACCAGCGTCGATGCGGGTACCAGGGGCTGGCCGATCGCGGCACCAGTCTGGCCAGTCGCAATGGGTGGTGGTGATGGGGTGCGGCGCATACAGCACCCGGCAACCGCGGAGCGTTCGGGGGACCGTTGTCTGCTGGGGCGATGACATCGCCGGCAGGCGGCCGTCGCAAGCCTCCAGGTGGCAGTGCACCGCGCCCCCCGGCAACCGCTCGGTGTGCAATGCCAACGTCGCCGTGGGGCGGGCATTCAGTTCCAGCAGCAGCGGACCCCTGTCGGAAACTAGGGCATCGGACGCTGGCTGGCCCAGGGCTGGCAAGATCAGATCGATGCCGTTGATTCCACGCAACTCAAGCGTCCGGGTCAGACCTTCGATCCAGCCACGGATGACCCGTTGCTGCTCAGTCGACGGCCCAGCCCAGACGATGGCCCCGGTGTATTGAAAGGGCCGTTTGGCGGTCGCCTCGCAAAGTAGTCGGTTGAACCCGATGATCCGCGCCTCGCGCCCATCAGCGATGAAGATCGCCGATACCACGAAGCCAGCGACCTCGCGTTGAAAGTAGGCGGTAGGGGCAAGGACATGGTCAGGGTCGAAATCGGTATTGAAAACGGCGTCAGCATCAAGTGGCATCACCCCCTGTCCACCACAGGATGCCGCGTGCTTCAACAGCCACCCCCGCGCCACTGCCGGTCGAGCCGCGGTCACAGGCGGATACGCAATGCCGAGCCGATCGAGCACGTCGAACCAGCGCGGCGGATCGGCGAGCACGTCGGCGACCTCTGGACCGTTGCCGCGTAGGCGGTAGCGCTCGCCGAGCTGGCGCAGCAGGACCGGTCGTGCATCGAGCCCGCCGAGGACGATCAGGTCCGCGAGGACGCTACCGCTGCCCTGGTGAAAATGGGGGGCAACGCCAGCGGCATGATCGATGGCGGCATCGGCCAATGCGTCAGCACCGCATCGCTCCACGCGGATGAAGGCGTCACAGGCCGCCCTCGCATCCTGATCGCCGAAACAGTCGATACCGACGAGTGGCCGCGAGGCGCCGCCGCGGAAAGGCTCCGAGAAGGGTTCAACCTGGAGGGACCGAGCTGGCACCGATTGGGCCAACGCGCGCACGTCCACGCCCAACAGCGTCAGGCCGGCGGCCTCAGACATGCGCTCTGGCCTCTTCGAACGCCTGTTCGAAGTCCAAATACTGTGGCTTACCCGCGGACAGCATGCGCTTCAGCAACGCCCGCTGGGTCTGGTACTTGACGTTGCCCACGGCCAGTGCGCCGATGCCTAGCGCTCCACTCGGGCTACCCTCGATGGGCACCCCGTCATTCATGACTCCGACGCCTTCGATCCCCTCCGGCGGCACCGCGTTCACATCGCAGGCCACCGCGAGGCGCTCCGCGGCCTGGAGATGGTGCGCGGACAGCACCTGAACGCCGGCGGCCGCGGCGCCGAACACCACCTCGGCATCGGCCATCAGCGCCAGAATGGCCGCATCGTTGCTGCCATCGACGCCCTCGGCCTCGATGCCGTACCGGCGCGAGCATAGCTCGGCCGCCTCCCGGGCGCGGCCCGCCCCCGCATGGCTGACGATCGCGACATGGGCGCCGGCCCTGGCTGCCAGCACCGCACAGGTGGAACCGACCGGGCCGGTGCCGCCGAACACCAGCGTTCGGCGCCCCTTCAACCGGAGGTCTTTCGACGCCCCTAGGTGTTTCTCGGCACAAGCGACCATGCCGGCGGCGGTGGTGAAGGCCCCGCTCGGGTCCGCGAACACCGAGATCTCGAAAGGCGGCACCATGGACTTGCGTGCGGCCTCGAGCATGTCCATCGCGAGATGAATATCGCGCCCGCCGATAAACAGACCCGTTTGCTTCACGCCCTTCGGCCCGCGGGAAAAGATCGCATCCTGGGTATAGGCCTGGACCTGGTCCACGCCGATACTCGTGTATGGGATGCAGTGCTCCCAGCCGGCGTCGATCGCCATGTTGACATCGAACGGGCTCAGGTTCGGCGCGGCAGTCAGCATATGCAGAACGGTGGGCTTGGCGCTGCTCAAAAGGCTTTCCTCAGGGATTCGGTAAAGGGATAGGTGTCGATCAGGCTGCCATGATTGCAGCCGCGCACGATCATGAAACGCAGCGGTGACAGGTCGCCGACCCGTCCGCGTAGACGTCGCACCAGGTCCGAGGCCTGTTCCTCGCCACTCGCCAGCACGAATCCGGTCGGACCCCAGGAGCTTTGCCCAACGCCGGCGAAACCCTCGCGCTCCGCGAACGCCAGCGCATCGGCAACGGCCGGACTGGTGAAACGGCCGCCCTGGGCCGGCGCGAAATGATCACCGACCACCCGTTGCAGTTCCGCGATGCCGCGGGCAAAGGGGTCCAGGTCCTGCTCTGCCAGCGCCGGCATGATCTGCATCAATGCCAGCCGGCACAGATGCGCCGCACCTTCGGCCGGAAACGGGGGCAAGCGGCGAAAGGCATTGAGCTCCTGCGCGCCGTGTAGACCTTCGCCGCGACGATCCAACAGCAACACGACGCGCCAAGCCTCCGGGAATGCCATGCGCGCAATTACCGGAGGAGCGGCTAGGCCGTTACCCCGGCCTCCATCCAGCAGAAAACCCCCATGATCGAAGGTGCCCACGCCGATACCGGAGCGCGCGCCGCGGCCTAGCGTCTGCGCCAGTTCACCGGTGCCGGGTTCGATGCCGTAGAGACGCGCATAGGCGGCGCCCACGGCAAGACACATCTGCGTCCCCGAACCTAGGCCGAGATGGCGCGGGGTAGCGGCATCCAGCGAGATGCGAACACCGCCGGGCAGGCCAAGCATCTGTTGCACGCGCTGCGCGCTGCGTTCGGCGCGGTCGGCGTTAGGGCCGGTCGCCGAGATCGTCGGCGCCGGCCGCACCTGCAGTCGGGTCGGAAAGGCGTCGATGGCGAGGCCCAAACTGCCAAAGCGACGACCGAGGTCACCGCACAGATCGAGAAAGCCCAGGTGCAGACGCGCCGGGGCCTCTACATCCACCGCCGAGAAGACGGGGTTGGCAGGGGGATGGGTCGGAGGATGGTTTAGTCGGAGCTTATCCATAGTAAAACGCTCAGCAACTCGCGTGCCTATCGGGCAACGCAAAGGCCGGCCGAGGCAATGCGTCAGGCCGACGAGAGCGAACTGCGCCAAAATGTTCAAGCCGTGCTCGCCGACTCGGGGGGCCAAGCGCCTAGCGCCAAGGACTGCTGTCACTTGCCTACATCGGCCAAAGACGGCCCACAGCCGTTCGCCGAGATTCAGAGGATCACCACGAGGGGCACGAAGAGACACGAAGGAAAATTCCGGGATGGAAACCAGACCCTCGGGGTTTGTCCCAACCCTCGGGTGAAAGGCGGAGTTTGAAGCCCTCCGTAGCATTGAGCCTCAGCATTGGGCCTCGACACCCCGGATCTCGGTCCGCCCGCGGCACCGGCGCCGCGGACCCGAGCACAAGAACCACGACCGCAACTGGCCTAAGCCAGGACGCACCCGTGCGTCCGGTATGGCGCAGTCTGTCACATCCTCAAGCCGGGTAGGGTTACACGGCGTACCCGGCCAGTCCCGCAACCGAGGCTAGCCCAGGCCGGCACGGTATCGATACCCCATCGGCACGGCGATTGCTGGTTCAATGCCTGATCAGACGCCCCGCCCGGCACATCGGCCCATGGCTGATAGCTACCTAACCTCCGAGTAGGTCTCGACGACGAGCAGACGAGCCCATGAAGTTGAACGGCATCCCCATCGAGGACACCTTCGCCGAGGCCTTCGGCATGAAGGCGACGCGGATTCTGATCACCGCGATCGATGCGCGATGGGCGCGCCAGGCCGGTGACACCATGACCGGCTTCGCCACGTCGGTCATCGGCTGCGGCGTCGAGGCCGGCATCGAGGCCGAACTCGAAGCCGACGCGACGCCCGACGGGCGGCCCGGTATCAGCGTCCTGCTGTTCGGCATGTCCAACAAGGAACTCGCGAAACAGCTGGAGAACCGCGTCGGACAATGCGTGCTGACCTGCCCGACCACGGCCGTCTTCTCCGGCATGGATGGGGACGACAAGCTGCCGCTGGGCAAGAACCTGCGCTTCTTTGGCGACGGCTGGCAGATCTCCAAACAGATCGGCGGCCGGCGCTATTGGCGCGTTCCGGTCATGGATGGAGAGTTTCTGGCGGAAGAGAGCACCGCCCGCTGCAAGGCCGTCGGCGGCGGCAATTTCTTGGTCCTGGCGAAGTCCCAGCGCGCCGCGCTGACCGCCTGCGAAGCGGCAGTTGCGGCTATGCGCAGGTTGCCGAACGTCATCCTGCCGTTCCCCGGCGGCGTGGTGCGCTCCGGCTCCAAGGTTGGCTCGAAATACAAGGCCCTGATGGCCTCCACCAACCAGGCCTTTTGCCCGACGTTGCGCGGAGTTACGGCATCGAACCTGTCCAGCGAGGTCCGCAGCGTGATGGAGATCGTCGTCAACGGCCTGACTCCGGAGGACATCGCAGCCGCCATGCGCGCAGGCATCCATGCCGCCTGCGCGGGCGGTCCAGCAAGCGACGTCGTGCGGGTCTCCGCCGGCAACTACGGCGGCAAGCTCGGCCAGTTCCACTTCCGGCTGCACGAGGTGACGGCATGAAGCAGCTCACACTGACCCAGCGCCACGCCACCGCCCAACGCTTGGACATGCGGTCCTTCCTGCCGGAACACCTCGCCCAGCTGAGCCTCGCGCAAATCGCCGAGCTGCCGCTGCAGGTCGGCAACCAAACCACACCCGCCAGCGAGCTGTTCGAGCTGTCCGGAACCCCTTGCGAGGACCTGCGCCTCGTCCCCGCGGCCGACAACCTCGACTTCATCGGCGCGGGAATGCGTCAGGGCGAGCTGACCGTTGTCGGGAACGCCGGCGACGCCGTCGGTCAGGGTATGCGCGGCGGCCTGCTGCGCGTCGAAGGCAATACCGGCGACGAGGCCGGTACCGGACTCAGCGGCGGCGAACTGCGG
>Ga0316193_10003270_pt1 | contig 11648 bp, 11 predicted proteins | sample MerIslsedime2_MG_FD_207735 | JGI IMG/M metagenome (GOLD analysis project Ga0316193, IMG submission 207735) | Coastal sediment microbial communities from Maine, United States - Merrow Island sediment 2 | ecosystem: Environmental > Aquatic > Marine > Coastal > Sediment | place: USA: Maine... | reverse complement strand
TCTCAGCCGAAGCGGCCGAGACCACGGGAATTCCGCGTGGCCTGGCGCTGATCGCGGCCGGCGCGGACAAGGCCTGCGAGGTGCTCGGTTCAGGATGCCTGGAACCGAATATCGGATGCCTCAGCTATGGCACCACCGCAACGATCAATACGGTCCACCCTCGGTATGTCGAACCGACCCGATTTCTCCCGGCGTATCCGGCGGCGGCCCCGGGCAGATTCACCTTGGAGGTCCAGATCTTCCGCGGCTACTGGATGGTGTCGTGGTTCAAGACCGAGTTCGGCCACCGGGAGCGGCGTATCGCCGCCGAGAGGGGGATCGAACCGGAGGAGCTCTTCGATGAGCTCGTCAATGCGGTGCCGCCGGGATCGATGGGTCTGGTGCTCCAGCCCTACTGGTCACCGGGGGTCCGTCTTCCCGGGCCCGAAGCCAAGGGGGCAGTGATCGGTTTCGGAGATGTCCACACCCGGGCCCACCTCTACCGCGCCATCCTAGAAGGGCTTGCATATGCGCTGCGCGAGGGAGCCGAGCGAAGCCAGCGCCGGAGCGGACGGGCCATGACGGAGGTGAGGGTTGCGGGTGGCGGCTCACAGTCGGATGCCGCCATGCAGATCACCGCCGACATCTTTTCGCTGCCGGCTTCACGGCCGCATGTTGCCGACGCCTCGGGTCTCGGAGCCGCCATGGCCGCCGCGGTCGGTCTCGGGATCCAACCCGATTTCGCCACCGCGGTTGAGGAAATGACCCGGGTGAGGGATACCTTCGACCCCGATCCGACGACCAGCCGCGTCTACGACCGGCTCTATCGCGAGGTCTATCTGAAGATGTACCGGCGGCTGCGGCCGCTGTATGAGCGGATCCGGGATATCACCGGTTACCCGCCGAAGGCGGGATAGCAGTCAACAGTCGACTGTTAACTCTCAAATCCACACACATTTCCCGTTCTGAGGGATAATGCAGCTTGCGAATATTCGCATCGTCCCCAACGGTGTCGGTGGTCGCTCCGTAGACAGTACGGGGATGATGAATATGAGTTCGAGGGAGAGCCATTGCTTCTTGCTCGGTCGAGCCACGCTTCGGTCCGAGGTGACCATGGATGATCGCAAGGTCGTCCGTGCTGCTCGTGACGGCGATGAAGATGCGTTTGCCGACCTCGTCCGGCGCCATTCGGGAGGCCTGCACCGTTCGGTGGCGAGGATCGTGCTCGACGAGGAAGAGGCCTGGGATGTGGTTCAGATGGCCTTTGTCAAGGCATGGCAACGCCTCGACAAGTACGATCCCCAGTGGAGCTTCTCGACGTGGCTCTATCGCATCGGAACCAACGTCGCCATCGATCTCATCCGTTCGCGGGCCTCACGACAGAAGGCCCATCGCGCCGGCACCGAGCACCAGCTTCGACTCGTCGGTAGCGTCGAAGAGGTCTCCTCCCGTCTCGATCACAGCGAGGTGGATGGCATCCTCCGCGATCTGGTTCGGTTTCTGACGCCGCAACAGAGATCCGCATTCATCCTGCGCGAGATCGAGGATCTCGAAACCTCCGAGGTGGCGAAGATCCTGGGTTGTTCGGCTGCAACGGTTCGCAATCATGTGTTCCAGGCACGCAAGACGCTGCGCCGGGAGGTTCAAAACCGGTTCCCGGAGTTCGTGCCCGAAGACCAGAGAGGTCAAAAATGAGTTGTGAAGTCTATCGCGAGTTGTTGTCCGCATACCTCGACGACAGTCTCGACGAGGTCAGGCGAACCGGCTTCCGCGCCCATCTCAAATCCTGCGATGAGTGCCGGGAATTGGCGCTCGCCGAAGAGCCGACCCTGATCTTCAGTCTTTCCCGCCGGAGCGGACCGTCCCCGGAGAGGATCGAGGCCTGTGTGGCTTCGGTGGTCGCGGGCGTGCGCCAGGAAAGATTGCAGAAGCAACTCCGACCGTCCCGCAGACCGTGGCTCGCGGCGGCGGCCGCGGTCATGCTCGCGATCATCGCCTCGACCGCGTGGTGGATGAGTGGCAACCAGGCTGACGACCTGCCGCAGCTCCAGGCCGATGCCCATGAGATCGAGGTCTCGGTCCCCTCAGCCGTCGAGGCGATTCCGGTCCCCGCCGAACCGCCGCCCCGTGTCGAGGTGGATATGATTCAGGATGAGGTTCGGGTGTACCAGTATGCGATCGGGGACGATGTCACAACCGGAGCCGTTTTTATTGTGAACCCGGCCATGGAGCTCTAAGAAAATGCCCAGGAAAACCATTCTCGTGCTGCTGCTGTCGATTGTGGCCCTCGCGCTCTCGGCGGCCGGTCAATCCGAGACCACCGTTCGGGTTTTCAATCTCAAGAACGCGTCGGTGGTCGAGGCTTTCACCGCCATCGAACCTCTGCTGTCCGACGATGGCAGCGTCACGGTTCAACCATCAAGGGGTCGGGTCACGATCCAGGATTCGCCTCAGATCGTCGGCCGGATCACCAAGCTGCTCGATGAGCTCGACCGGATCCCGGGCGAATATCGAATCGAGGTCGAACTCCTCGAAGGCCTCGACTCCGAGAGGGTTTCGGATCTCCCCCCCGAGCTCGACCGTCGGCTCCACCGGATGTTTCCCTTCAAGTCCTACCGGCGAGCCGGACGGACGGTATTCCAGGGCGAGTTCGGCCAGCCGACCACGGCCTCGCTGAGCCAGGCCTATCGGCTCTCGTTCCTCGCCGATTCATCGAGTGTCCCCGAGTCGACCCCCTGGGGCGTGGCGGATATCGCCGATCGAACCCAGGTGAAGTGGCTGCGCCTCGATCGTCTCACCGCCAAGGCAGGGGGCGGTGAGCAGGTTGACGAGCTGCTCAGGACGACGGTCTATCTGTCGCCGCGGCAGAAGATGATCATCGGCGCCGGCAGCTCGGAGGATTCGGCGAGCGGATTGGTGCTGATTCTCACTATGCATTCGGTGGAGGATCGCTAGTCATGGTCAGGGTGAACTGAGTGCCCGAGTACGTTTGTCGACTGGGCTCCCCCAATGGAGCGGTCGTGGAGCGCAGCCGGGTCGCGGCGTCCACGGATGTCCTGCAGCGCGAGCTCGAAGGTGAGGGATTCCACGTCTTCTCCATCACCCCCGCTCGATCCCGGCTGCGGATTCCGTTCTTCAGCAAGAGCACCAAGATATCGGGGCAGGAATTCCTCCTCTTCAACACTCAGCTCGCGACGCTGTTGCGCGCCGGTCTGCCCCTCACCCAGGGACTGGAACTCCTTCGCGATCAGCAGACCAACGAACACTTCAAGGCCCTCCTGGACAAGGTCCACCAACAGGTGACCACCGGTGTTTCGCTCTCGGATGCGTTTCTTTCTTTGGGTGATGTCTTTCCTCGGCTCTATGCCAATACCCTGCGAGCCGGTGAGCGTTCCGGCGAGCTCGAAGCGGTTCTCGGCCGGTTCGTTCTGTACCAGCGATTGACCGAATCGGTTCGCAGAAAGATCATCGGAGCGCTGACCTACCCGTTGGTGCTCATTGCCATGTCCATCATTCTCGTGATCATCCTCATGGTGAAGGTGATTCCAGCGTTTAGCTCGTTTTACGTCCAGTTCGATGCCGATCTGCCTCTGCCGACGAGGATCGTGATGGGCCTATCGACCAACCTGCAGGAGCACTTTCTCCTCTTCGCCGCAGGCGCGGTCGGCCTCTACTTCGCGCTCAAGATGTGGCGGAATTCACCCTCGGGCCGGCGGATCACCGATCGGTGGCGGCTCTCGATACCGGTGGTCGGGCGACTGGGTCATCTTTTTGCGGTATCTCAGTTCACCCGGTCGTTGAGCGTCCTGCTCGGCGGGGGAACGCCCATGGTGCCGGCGCTGCAGGTCTCGACCACATCCATCAGCAACAGTTATATTTCCGAGCTCTTCCGCGGATGTGTTCAGGAGGTGCAGGAGGGCCGTCCTCTGTCGGATGCCCTGGACGACACCGGGAAGATGCCCGTACTTGCGCTGGCCATGATGCGGGTCGGGGAATCCACCGGCGCGTTGCCGGAAATGCTCGAACACACTTCAGGCTTCTTCGATGAGGAAATTGAGGCCAGCCTGGCGCGCCTCGTGACCCTTTTCGAGCCCATGATCCTGGTGGTGATGGGTATCATCGTTGCGGGACTACTGCTGTCGGTCTACTATCCCTTGCTCACGACCGTCTCGAAGATTGGATGAACGGCGATATGGCGACAGATCCACAACTCGACCAAACCCTCGTGATGCTCGACGAGGCGATGGATCCCGACGAAAAGGGAGACATCAGCGAGGCTGAGGCTCTGGCAGTGCGGCTGGGTCTTCCTTTCGACCCCCTCGACGAGTTCCACGTCGATGTTGATCTCTTCCGGACCATCCCGGTGGAAACCATGATCCACTACGAGTTTCTCCCCACGGCCAGCGAGGGAGAAGTGCTCAAGGTCGTGATGGCGGATCCGTCGAATGTCGTGAGTCTCAACGAACTCGAGCTCGCCCTCGCACGGCCCATCGATGTCACCGTCAGCCCCCGCAAACGTATCGCGGACATCCTCGAAAAATCCGAGTCCACTCAGCGAGTCCTCGATGAGGCCACCGAAGGCTTCAGCATGCAGATCGTCCAGGATGCGGAGGACGGCGAAGAGGTCCTGTCCATCGACCGCATCACCGCCGATCAGTCGCCGATCATCCGACTGGTGGATACGATTCTCTTCAACGCCATTCAACGACGGGCGTCGGATATCCACATCGAAACCCAGGACCGCGAGGTCGTGGTCAAGTACCGCATCGACGGTGTGCTCTACCAGGCGATGAAGTCCATCGACAAGCGCCACCACTCGACCATCGTCAGTCGGATCAAGGTCATGTCGGAACTCGACATCGCCGAGAAACGGGTTCCCCAGGACGGCCGATTCAAGGTCCGGTTCTCGGGTCGCACCATCGACTTCCGAGTCTCGATCATGCCCACCGTCCACGGCGAGGATGCGGTCATCCGAATCCTCGACAAGGAGTCGTCCAGCACCGAGTTCCGCACCCTCAACCTCGATGTTCTCGGTTTGGAAGACGACACCAAGAGACAGGTTCGGAAGTTCATCCACGAGCCGTATGGGATGGTGCTCGTGACCGGACCGACGGGTTCTGGTAAGACCACCACGCTCTACGCCTGCTTGTCGGAGATCGTCTCGTCCGAAGACAAGATCGTCACGATTGAGGATCCCGTGGAGTACCAGCTCAAGGGCATCACTCAGATTCCGGTCAACGAGAAGAAGGGCCTGACCTTTGCCCGGGGTCTCCGGTCGATCCTCCGTCACGACCCGGACAAGGTGATGGTCGGTGAGATCCGCGACGAAGAGACCGCGCAGATCGCGGTGCAATCGGCGCTCACGGGTCATTTGGTTTTCACCACCGTCCACGCCAACAACGTGGTCGATGTCATCGGCCGGTTCCTCAACATGAACGTCGATCTCTACAATTTCGTCGCCGCGTTGAACTGCGTTCTCGCCCAGCGCCTGGTGCGTCGGATCTGCCTCCACTGCAAACGACCCGCCGTGGCTTCCGATCTCCTGCTCGAGGACTCGGGCCTCGAACCCGACCGCTATCGGGATTTCACCTTTTTCGAGGGAGCGGGATGCATCGAGTGCAACGGCACCGGCTATCGCGGCCGGCTCGCCATCGCCGAACTCCTCAACCTGTCTGACAATATCCGTGAACTCATTTTGGATCGACGGTCGGCGGCCGAGATCAAAAGGGCGGCCAAAGCCGAGGGGATGCGTTTTCTCCGCGAGTCCGCCCTGCAGAAGGTTTTTGCCGGCGAGACCTCGCTGCGTGACATCAACAAGGTCACGTTCGTCGAATGAAGATTTCAGATCTTTTGACCTCGCCGCCACCGGCGACCGGGTGGTCGCTCGACTCCACCATGGCCGTGGTGGTGCGGCGCCAGAGCAAGGGCGAGCTCCGCAGCGCGGCGGTCGATGTCCCGGACGGGACCTTCGAGGTCGGCCCGGTGGGGCTGCAGGCGGTGGATGAGGAAAAACTCCGGCCGGTCCTGGCGCGGCTGCAAGACGAGGTCGAGGGGACAACACGGGCCGCCGTCGTCGTGCCCACCGGTTGGCTCCGGACCCACATCCTCGAATTCGAACAGCTGCCGCGGCGACAGGCCGACCTCAAAGAGATGGTTTCGTGGCGGCTCAAGAAACTCCTTCCGGTGGCGCCGGCGAGTCTGCGGTTGGCCACGGTGACGCAGCCGCCGTCGGAGGGTGCTCGACGGCTTCTGGTCCTGGTCGGAGTCGAGCGGGCCATCGCGGGGTTGGAGTCGGTTTTCGAAGCCGTGGGCGTCTCCCCGGGGCTCATCTCGCCGCGGGTCTTCGCGGTGGCCGATGGAAAAGGTGCGGCCTCGAGGGTTTTGGCGGTGCAGCAGGAGAGCGGTTTTCTGTCCATCATGCTCCTCGTCAACGACCAGCCGAAGGTGGTCCGGACAAAACCGTTGCCAAAAGCCGACTGGTCGGTGGTGGAGCGTGAGCTGAGTCTGACATTGGGGTATGTTCGAACGAGTCTTGGAATCGAGGGCGTCCTCGATGTCGGTGTCTCGGTGGAGAACGAGATGCTGGGCGACCATCTCAAGGGATGGATTGCGGCCGACGGCACCCTGTCCATGGTCGGTTCAGCTTCACCGTCAATGGCATTCGACGGGACCGCGATCCGTAATCAAGTGGGGTCCTATCGTCTCGACCCGGTGGTCAACCTCATGTCGGGAGTGGTTCGATGATCGTCCCGAACCTCTCCTCTCGCCCCCTTCTCAACACCCGGCCCGTGTGGCTGGTGATCGGTGTTGCGGCATTTTTGTCGCTGGTCTTTGCAGTGCTCAACGCCCAGGTGTGGTTCAAGAGCAATCGAGAGCTCGAGGAGCAGATTCTCCTTCTCGATCAGCTCAAGGCGGACAACGAACGTCTCGCAATCGCGGTCGGGCAAGAGGCCGAGGATCTCAATCGGGTGCCATGGAGATCGCTGGCAGCGAGAGTCAATGCAGTCAATGCGGTGATCCACGAGCACGAGTTTTCCTGGGTCGGGCTCCTCGACGACATCGAACGGGTGCTTCCCTACGATGTTCGGTTGACCAAGATCACCCCCAAGGTCGATGTTGACACGGTGAACCTCACGCTCACCGCCATCGGTCGAACCCGCGAGGCGCTGCTCGAGTTCTTCGACACCCTCATTGACGACCCGAGCTTCTCTGATCCGACGCCGTCGTCGGAGATCACCCCGGAAGAAAGCGGGTTCGGCTATGTCTTCCAGATGACCGTCGTTCACCACCCGGGGAAGGCGACATCATGAAGGTCACCGTGAACGTCGACTGGCGACCCTGGCGGCAGATGCTTCCGATGTGGTTACCCGCGGTGGTCCTCGCCCTGGGTCTGGCGGGCTGGTTTTTTTATCAGACCTCGGATTCGGTGGGACGCAGGGCGACGCTCGCCTCGGACATCGCGGAATACAGTGCCGAGGTCGAGAGGCTCGAGATGTTGCACGAGTTGGTGGTGGCCGACCGGCGGGAGGTCGAAGAGCTCCAAACCGGGTTCCAGGACATCAATGACCAGGTCTTTTCGGACCTCGATCTGCGTCTGACCCGGATCCTCCGAGCCACCGGGGCCGCGACCCGCGACTCCGGTCTCCTCCCGGACGGCTTCTCCTACTCCGCGAAAGACGAGAAGAAACTGGGCTATGTCCGTTTCGGAATCGGCTTCCAGGTGGATGGCGAGTACCCCCAGATTCGCAAGATGCTGGCGCTGCTCCAGGCGAGCCCGGAATTCCTCATCGTTGACGGTCTGACCCTCGCAAAGGACGAGGACCCGGCGAGCCGGTCGTTGAAGATCGGTGTCCGTCTGTCGACCTATCTCGGCCAGGTGGATCCCGATCGGCTCCGTCGCCTGACCGGCGGTATCGTTGAGACCGAATCGGAGCCTGCTGATGGCTGATCGTAAACTCACCCCGGAGCAATTGCGCCTCGCGGTGCTTTCGGTGATCCTCGTCATCGTCGGCGGGGTCGCCGTCAGTCGGCTGATCGGCAAGGGTGGACTCGCAGAAGTCCGCAGCCGCGAGGCCGGCGCCGAGTACCAGGCCCACGATCTCCCCAAGTTGGCCGAGGTTTTAGCAAGGGAGGAGGGCGAGGTCGAGGTCATCACCTCGCGCAACCCCTTCACCTTTGGCGCGCCGCCGACTCCGACCCGAAATCTGACGCCATCGCCGACCCGGCCGCCGGTTCCCACGAGACCCCCGCGGCCGACGCCGACGCCCCAGGTGTACATCGGTATGGACGGCCAGCAAAAAGGCCCGCCGCCGCCGTTTGTTCGAAAATACCTCGGTTACTTCGGTCCGCCTTACCTCAAGGTCGCGGCCTTTCGCCGCCAGGGAGCGGAGCCGGAGACCACGCTCGTTGATGTCGGGGTCGAGGGCGAGATTCTGGACGAAGCATTCATCATTCGCGAGATCGGCCACGAATCGGTGCTGATCGGTTTTGTCGGCTATGACAGCCAGGAGGACACACGTGTACCGTTGGCAGATGACTAACCAAAGAATCCGGCTTTTCTCGGCGGCACTGGTTCTGTGTTCCCTCGTGACCTTTGCCGGAGGGTGCTCCTCGGCTCAGCAACCCGCCAATGACGGCGAAAAGGCCTTCGAGGCGGAGAACTGGGATGCTGCGGTCTACTTCTATCTCCAGGCTCTGGCCGACGAACCGGACAACACCGAGTACAAGCTCAAGCTGACCTTTGCGCGTCAAAAGGCGTCCGCCCGGCACTTCCAGCGCGGCACCATGTTGCGCCAACTCGGCCGCCTCAAGGCGGCTCGCGATGAGCTTCAGATGGCGGTTCAGCTCGATCCCACCAACCAGTTCGCTGCGCAGCTCCTCGGTCGGGTTCAGGAGGAGATCGAAATCCTCGGGCGCCCGGACGGCGCGCGTGAGCTCGAGGAAATCAAGAGAGCGGCGCGGGAGGCCAAGGTCAAACCGCCGGTCCTCGATCCGAAATCCAAGGATCGAATCACCCTCAACTTCCCCAAGCCGAAACCGGTGCAGGAGATCTACCAGGCCATGGCCAAGGCCTATGGCTTCAACATCCTCTTTGATCCCAAACTCAAAGAGGACCGGTTGTCCATCGAGCTCAACGACCTGACCTCCGAACAATCGCTGGAAATGGTGATGCAGGCGGCGGGCCACTTCTACAAGGTCCTCGACGAGCACACCATCATCGTCGCCGACGACACGCCCCAGAACCGCCGTGAATACGAGGATCTGGTCATCAAGACCTTTTTCCTCTCCAACGCCGACGTCAAGGATGTCGACAAGCTCCTGCGTTCACTCATCGAGGCACGCCGGCTGTCGACCAACGAGCAGCTCAACGCCATCACTCTGCGCGACACCGCCGACAAGGTGGCCATCGCCGAGAAGCTCATCGCCGTCAACGACAAGGCCAAGGCCGAGGTCTTGGTGGATGTCGAACTGCTGCTGATGTCGAGTCGGAATGACACGAACCTCGGTGCGGCGCTATCGAGTTACACCTTCAACCTCGGGCTCGACACCGCGGCGGTGAGCGGCACCGAGGGGCAGGACGGTGCGCTCTATCTCGACCAGATCAAGGACATCACCCGCGGCAACTGGTTCATCAACATCCCGAGCGTGGTGATCAACCTCGCCATTTCTTCGGGTAACGCCGAGGTTCTCGCTCAACCGCAGTTGCGGATTACCGAAGGTGAGAAGGCCAGTCTGCTCATCGGCGACCGGGTGCCGATCCCGGTCACCAGCTTCAACACCGGTTATCAGGGCGCTCCCGGTTCGGTCACGCCCATCACCTCCTTTCAATACCAGGACATCGGCATCAAGATCGATGTCGAGCCACGGGTTCACCACAACCGCGAGGTGACCCTCAAGCTCACCGTCGAGGTCTCGAACCTGGGCGAAGAAGTTTCGGTGGGGCCGAACCAGACCGCGGTCACCATCGGCACCCGGACCATCACCTCGGTAATCCGGTTGCAAAGCGGTGAGTCGAGCTTGCTGGCCGGTCTGATCCGCCGTGATCAGGGTGAGGTCATCACCAAGACACCCCTTCTGTCGGACATCCCGCTCATCGGCAGGCTCTTCACGAACATTGAAAAGACCGACCGACGCACCGATCTGGTGTTGACCCTGACTCCCTCGATCATCCGGTTCCCGGACATCACCGAAGCGGATCTCGCACCCATGTGGGTGGGCACCGAAAGTCAGATCTCGTACTACGGTTCGAGATCACCCCGGATCGAATCGGGTCGAGCGCCGGAAGGGCCGTTTGACCCGCGAAACCGAAACAAGTCTCGCAACACAGACGACAATGCAGAAGGTGGTGAAGAGGTCACGGATCCGGACAAGCTGCCCTACAACGTGCCTCGGCCCGTGGCGCCGCGCCGGGCTACTCCGGGGCGGGAAGAACAGCCGCCTGAAGGCGGAGGTGGGGTCGAACTCGTGCCCGGGACCAACAAGAGCCTGAACACCGACAATGGTGAGGAAATCGCCGATCCGAGTCAAACGGCGCCGATTCTCGTCGGGCTCGAGCCCTCGGTCCTGTCCCTCGCCGTCGGCGCGGAAACCTCGTTGCAGCTGGTGGCTCGCGGGGCGCCGGCCGAGCCCTATCGGCTCCCCTTGACCGTGTCCTTCGATCCGGCACGGGTGGCCATCGATTCCATCGCGACCGTGGAGGGTGTGACCGCGAGGTTCCAGGATCTCGAACCGGATGAGGGTTGGATCGAACTCGACCTCGAAGTCGGTGCGGCCGAGGCCGTCGGCTCGCACGGCCTTGTCGTTCTTCGGGTTCGTGCTCTCGCTCCGGGACCGGTGCCCCTGGTGGTCACCGCCGGTGGCGCAACCAGGTATGACGGCGTCGTTCTGCCGGTGGCGGTGGGCAACGGCGCGCTTTTTATCACCGAGGAACCGCTGGCTGCCGGGAAGAACTGACCGATGATGATGAGACTCCACCGACGCCAAAAAGGCTATACCCTGGCCGAGCTGGTGATGGTTGCCGCGCTCATCGCGTTGCTCTCGAGTATTGTCCTGCCGGTGGCAAAATTCACCGTCAAACGGCGCAAAGAAGCCGATCTTCGCCTTGCACTGCGGCAAATGCGAACCGCTATCGACGAACATAAAAAGCTCTCCGACAATGGAATGATCCCGGTGAAACTGGGCGGCGAGGGATATCCCGAGAGCCTGGAGGTCTTGGCCGAGGGCATCGATCTTGTGGGCCAGGAACGAAAGCAACGGTTTCTGCGCCGGATCCCCATCGACCCCATGACCGGAGAGGCCGAGTGGGGATTGCGGTCGTATCAGGATGAGCCGGACAGTACGAGCCACGGAGGACAGAACGTCTATGATGTCTTCTCGCTCTCCGAAGGGGTCGGGCTCGATGGAACAGAGTACAAGGACTGGTGAACCATGAAGAGTCGTAAAAGACCCGAAGTGGGCTTCACGCTGATCGAGCTGATTATCGTGGTCGCGATCATCGGCATCCTCGCTGCCATTGCTGTACCGCAGATGCAAAATGCCCCGATCAGAGCTCGTGAGGCGGTGATTCGTGCTGATCTCTACCAGATGCGATCGTGCATCGACCAGCACCTGGCCGACAAAGGGGTCTACCCAGAGTCGCTTCAAGCCCTGGTCGACTCCGGCTATCTTAG
>Ga0316193_10003269_pt1 | contig 11648 bp, 9 predicted proteins | sample MerIslsedime2_MG_FD_207735 | JGI IMG/M metagenome (GOLD analysis project Ga0316193, IMG submission 207735) | Coastal sediment microbial communities from Maine, United States - Merrow Island sediment 2 | ecosystem: Environmental > Aquatic > Marine > Coastal > Sediment | place: USA: Maine... | reverse complement strand
CCGGCAGCGGAATTGGTTGTCGCACCGGCCGGGTAGAGCTTGACGGCATGCACCACCTTGCTTGTCGCGGCCTCGCGGATGTCAGCTGCCGAGGTCAGGTCAGTCAGGTACAGCGTCATCAGCGGCGTAAAGGACAGCTCATCAGGCACGGCAGCGACAACACGATCGCGGTAAGCCAGCGCCTGTGCTGTGCTGGTAACCGCTGGTTGCAGGTTGGGCATGATGATGGCGCGTGCGAACTGTCTGGCCGTGTGTGGTACGACGCTGCCCAGCGCATCGCCGTCGCGGACATGCAGGTGCCAGTCATCCGGGCGTGTCAGTGTCAGTTCCATGTGTCATCCATTACTGACTGCCGCAGCAGCAGGTTCAGTGTATAGCGAACGCCAAAGCCGGTGGTATCAGTCGGGATGTGTCCCAGTCCGCCCTTGTGGTTGCTGGCAGCAAGATCAATATGCACCCAGTTGCTTTTGGTGTCGACAAAACGCTGTAGAAAACGCGCTGCAAGGATATGATCGGCATCGCCTTCCAGGGTGCATTGCAGGGTGTCGGCAACGGTCGATTTCAGCGCTTCGTCAAAGTCCTTGTCGAGCGGAAACGGCCAGACCCGCTCACCGCTGTCGCGTCCGGCTTCTGTTAGCGGCCCATGCAAGGCATCACGATTGCTGAATACCCCGCTGTAGCGCGAGGATAGAGAGTATATGCAGGCACCTGTCAGGGTGGCGTAGTCAATTATCAGGTACGGTTTTGCCTTGCTCGCCAGTGCCAGCGTGTCGGCGAGCACCATGCGGCCCTCGGCATCGGTGTGCTTTACCTCGATGCTGGTGCCGTTGCTGGCGAAGACAACATCGTTGGGTTTGTAGGCGCGGCTGCCAATGTGGTTTTCCGCCAGTGCCAGCCAGCAATCTATCGGGTGATCATAGCCAAGCTGTGACAGCGCCAGCAGCGTACCCAGTGCGACGGCGCTTCCCTGCATGTCCTCGTGCATGCCGTTCATGTAGCGCGCCGGTTTCACATTGACACCACCGGTATCAAAGCAGATACCCTTGCCTACCAGTGCCAGCTTGCGGCCGCCGCGTTTTTTCGGCCGGTAGCTTAGATGAACGATGCCGGCATCGGCAACCGGGCTGCCCTGGCAAACGGCGAGAAAGGCGCCGGCCTTCATGCGTGCCAGTGCTTTGGTATCAAGAAATTTCATGGTCCAGCCTTGGTCAGCTGCCAGTTGATTGACGAATTTCCGGTACCGGGTCGGTGTCAGTTCGTTGGGTGGCAGAGCTGCCAGCCAGCGTGCCAGGTGATTGCCGGCCGCCTCGGCCTGTACCGGTGCCAGGTCGATTTTTTTTCCCAGTCCGTAAATATCAATTTTTTTCAGCGCCGCAGGTTTGTCTGCGTCGGACTTGAAGCTCGGCATCGGGCAGGCCGCGGCAAGCAGGGCTGCTGTCACTGCCTCCACTAGCCCGGCGGCAGTTGCTGCGGGAAAGCCGGTAATCTGCAGCAGCAGGGACGAAGGATCCTGTTTGCCGGCAGCACTGGCGAGTTCACGGGCGGTGGTCAGCTGCTCAAAGGTGCTGGCCTCGGCATCCATGACTTGCAGCAGCACGCGGGTGCCGCGTTTATTGGGCAGGTCGGTTATCAGGCAGTTGTTATCGCCAGGCTGGCTTTGCAGCTGCTGGTAGCGTGGCTTAAGCACGTCCGCATGGGCCAGTTTGTCCCATACCGCTTTGCCGGGCTTTTCAGGGGCCAATATCAACACCACCGGCCTTGCATCAATCTGCGCGCTGCCTGGAGGCTTTAGATATTGATTTATCTTGATATTTCTTGAGTGCTTGTAAGGGATGTGCATGCTTGTGCCTTGACCTGTAAACGCAAAACGCTGATGATATCGCGCTTGCTGTGTTTCTGATACCGCTGTTTCCTTGGAATTCAGGGGGATGGATAATTTTTTAGGTCTGCAGGTCAGGTTGGTACCGGAAACCGGCGTGCGTTGTCATGGCTGGCAGATCCTCACCGTTTAGACACTGTTTATAAATAGACTATGAAAGATACCGATAAAAAACGTGTGTTGCGGGAAATGTTATTTGCCCGCCGCTTTGAAGAACGCTGCTATGAGGCCTACGTCGAACGCAATATCGGCGGCTTTTTGCATCTGTACCCGGGTGAAGAAGCCTGCGCCTTTGGTGTACTGGAAGCGGCAAGGCCCGGGCACGACTACGTGATCACCAGTTATCGCGATCATATCCATGCCATCAAGTCAGGCGCCGACCCCAAAAGGGTCATGGCCGAGTTGTTCGCCAGGGAGACCGGCGTCAGCAAGGGCCGCGGTGGTTCCATGCATATTTTTGATGTGGCCAATCGTTTTATGGGCGGCTATGCGCTGGTTGGTGGGCCCTTTCCGCTGGCCGCAGGCATCGCCAAGGGTATCCAGATGCAGGGTGGGGATGAAATCTGTATCTGTTTTCTGGGTGATGCAGCCAACAACCAGGGTACTTTTCATGAATCCCTGAACATGGCCAAGATCTGGAATCTGCCGGTGCTGTACGTGTGTGAAAACAATCTTTACGGTATTGGCACGCGCATTGACCGGTCTACGGCAGTGATTGATCAGTACCAACGTGTCTCCGGTTACAACATTCCGTCCGCACAGGAAGATGGCCAGGACTTTGACAAGGTATACAGCGCGGCGAACAAGGCAATCAAGCACGTACGCAGCGGCAAGGGACCGTATTTCCTGGAGCTGATGACCTACCGTTATCGCGGACACTCCATGTCGGACTCCAATGCCTACCGGGCGAAAACAGAAGAACGTATGTGGAGTCATCGGGACCCGGTTATCATGTTGCGCGACCGGCTGATTGATTCCGGTGCATTGACACTGGATGAATACAAGGACATGGATACCGCTATCCTGGATGAAATTGAAGATGAGGTGATCCGTTATGCGACCGAATCACCCGAGCCGCCTGTGTCTGAAGTGCAGCGCTTTGTGCTGGCGGAGAATGACCCCTGGGTCAGGGGCGGGGTGCAGTAATGGCTAACATAATGATGTGGGAAGCGATCATGCGTGCGCATGATGAAGAAATGGCCAACGACCCGATGGTTATCGCCATGGGTGAGGATATTGGCGTGGTCGGCGGCACCTACAAGGCAACTACCGGCCTGTATGACAAGTATGGTGAGCAACGCGTTATGGATACGCCGATTTCCGAAAACGGCTATACCGGTCTTGGCATTGGCGCTTCTTTTCTTGGCGTGCGCCCGATTATAGAAATCATGTCAGTGAATTTTGCCTGGCTTGCCATGGACCAGATTTTCAATACCGCCGCCAAGGTGCGCTACATGTCCGGTGGCCAGCTGCAGGCACCGGTGGTGATTCGTTCGCCGGGTGGTACGGCACACCAGCTTGGTTCACAGCACTCCGCGCGCATGGAGAAGGTTTTCATGGGTGTTGCCGGCTTGCGGGTGGTGACGCCTTCCAATTCGCGCCAGGCCTATGGCCTGCTGAAGTCGGCAGTGCGTTGCAATGACCCGGTGTTCATTAATGAACACGAGTTGATGTACAACATGCGCGGTGAAGTTCCGGAGGACGAATACTTTCATCCGCTGGAAGGTTCGGAGGTTGCCCGCGAGGGCAGGGACGTCACCCTGTTTGGCTATAATATTTCCGTTCACTGGTGTCTGAAGGCCGCCGAGCTGCTGTCACAATACCATGGCATCGAAGCTGAAGTGGTCGACCTGTTTGCGTTGAGCCCGCTGGATCGGGAAGGTATTCGTAACTCGGTCAGCAAGACCCATCGAGCCGTGATAGTTGAAGAAGCCGAGCCGGCAGTGGGTGTGGGTGCGGAGGTAATGGCTATTATCAATGAAGAATGTTTCTTCGAGCTGGATGCTGCACCGGTGCGTGTCTCTGCGCTGAACGTGCCGATCCCCTATAACCATGCGATGGAAAAGGCTGCCTTACCCGATGAGAATGATGTCGTGGAAGCAGTGCGAACCATGTTTGGTGTCTGATATATACAAAGGATCGAATTTTAATGTCTGAGCCTTATGTAATAAAAATGCCGCAGCTCTCCGATACCATGACGGAAGGCGTGCTGGTCAGCTGGGAAAAGAATATCGGTGATGCCGTCAAGCGCGGAGATATCGTCGCTACCGTTGAGACCGACAAGGCGGTAATGGATGTCGAGGTTTTTCGTGATGGATTCCTTTCCGGCCCGATTGCCGCGATTGATGCGGTCGTTGAAGTTACCCATCCGATAGCCTACCTGGTCGAGTCGCAGGATGAGGTTGTGCAGGGTGAAGCCGGGCCATCGGCGCAACCAGCAGCTGCACCCGCTACCGCAGCGGCTGCTACTGCGCCTGCCCCGGCTGCAGGCAAGCCTGCACTGGCGCCGTCTGCTGCGCCGACACCACGGCCACAAGGCAGCAAGGCGTCGCCACTGGCGCGCAGGCTGGCCGCACAGCAGGGTGTTGATCTTGACCGTGTGAGTGGCTCCGGTCCGGGCGGCGTGGTGACGTCAAGTGATGTGAAAGCTTCGCCAGCGCCGTTCGAAGTGTCGGTTCCGGGGGACGGCCGGCCGATGAAATCGATGGAAAAGGCCATAGCACGTGCCATGGCGTCATCAATTCCCATGCCGACGTTTCGCGTAACGTCACATATACGCCTGGAATCATTAATGGGTGCGGCGAAGTCTGCCGGCGTGTCGGTAACCGTCGCGGTTGCCAGGGCCTGTGGCCTGGCGATGTTGAAACACCCGAAGATGAACTGGTGTTACCAGCCGGACGACAAGTTAATAGAACGCAGTCAGGTCGATATTGGTATGGCCGTCGCGGCGGATGATGGCGGCCTGGTGGTGCCGATTTTGCACGGCTGTGAGTCACGTGAATTATCTGAATTGAACAGTGACTGGAAAGACCTGGTGGCGCGCGCGCGTACCCGACACCTGAATCCGGAGGAATTTACCGGCGCTACCTTCCAGATTTCCAACATGGGTATGTTTGACGTCAGTTATTTTGATGCCATCGCTACGCCCGGTCTGGCCGCGATCCTGGCTATTTCCTCGAATACAGAAAAAGGCAGCGCCTTTACCATTACCGCTGATCATCGCGTTATCAACGGCGCGGATGTGGCCAAATTTCTGCAAACACTGAAAACCCTGATTCAGCAGCCATCAGACTGGATGGGTCCTGGCGCTTCCGCTATTCCTGAAGGTGACTGGGACTATGACGTCGTAGTGATTGGTGGCGGTCCGGGTGGTGAAGACTGCGCGCGCGATCTGGTCGCGCACAAATTGAAGGTCGCGCTGATTAACGATTCGCCGTTCCCGGGCGGCGAATGTCTGTGGCGTGGTTGTATCCCTTCCAAGGCATGGCGTGCCGCCGCTGACCGCATGCGCGACCGTGCTGAAGATGCACATCTGGGTGTGAGCGGAACCAACAAGGCAAAGCTGGTGTGGAAAGATCTTGAGGCACACCGTAGAAACGTGCTGGAAACGCGCGGTAGCATGGCGCTCAAGACCGACAAGGGTGTACACATTGATTACTTGCAGGGCTTTGGCCAGTTTGTGGATGCGCATAGCGTCGCGGTTAATTCTTCGACCAACCAGGATGATCCGCATACGCGTGCCGGCCTGCCGTCAGAAAAGGCCGGCAAGACAATCAGCTTCGGTTGCGCCGTGGTGGCAACAGGAGCACCACCGTTTGTGCCGCCGATCCCGGGCGCACAGCAGGCCCTTGAAAGTGGCGGCATACTGACGTCCGACACGGTGTGGGCGCTGCCGGCACCGCCAAAGAAGCTGGCCGTGATCGGCGCCGGGGCGATCGGCGTGGAGATGGCGCAGATTTTCCAGGACTTCGGTTGCAAGGTCACCCTGCTGGAGGCGCAGCAGCGTATTCTTGCCGAAGTCGAGCCGGAAATTGCCAAGACGCTGTCAGCCATCCTGGATGATGAGCCTCGCCTTGATGTGCACACCTCGGCCGCGGTAAATAAAATCAGTGGTGAGCCGGGCGCAATGAAAGTCGCCTACACCGACAGTGAAGACAGGAAGCGTAACCTGACGGTTGACTACATTATCATGGCTACCGGTAAACGGCCGGTACTTGATGGCCTGAATCTTGAGGCTGCCGGGGTCGCCAGCGAACGCAGTATTATCGGTGCCGACAATCGTTGTCGTACCAATGTGCCACACATCTTTGCTGTTGGCGACGTGATTGGCGGCCTGATGCTCGCACACACTGCCGCGCAGCAGGGGCGGGTGACCGCTGCCACCATTCTTGGTGAAAACATGCATTATGACCAGGACAGGGACTGCGGTGTTATTTTTTCACGCCCGCAGGCCGCCTTTGTCGGGCTGTCAGTGGAACAGGCAAAGGCAAAGGGAGTTGATGCGGTGGAAGTGAAGGTGCCGATGAATATCGACGCCAAGGCGATGATCAACAATGAAACACATGGCATGATCAAGATCGTGGCTGACAAGGCCACGCACCGTGTGATCGGCGTGCATTTTCTGGCTGACCATGCGGACACGCTGATCGGTGAGGCGGTAATGATGGTGTCTGCCAATATGACACTGGAGCAGGTTGGTGAGGCAATACATCCGCACCCGACACAAACTGAATTGTTTGGCGACATGGCCCGGCGCCTGTTGTCACGTCTGCGTCGTAGCCGCAAGAAGGTAAAAGCCTAGGTCTGCAGCCGCTCGTTTTGTTGAGGCGGCTGTTGTTAGCATTCTACAGTTAAACTAAACGTAAACGTCTTTCCCTTGCTGCCTGTGTTCAGGTGCGCCGGGAACAGGCGCCAACAGGGTCGTAGTTAACATGTCTGATATAAAGAAAGTCGTACTTGCCTACTCGGGCGGTCTCGATACCTCCATCATCCTCAAGTGGCTGGAAGAAACCTACGGCTGCGAAGTGGTCACCTTCACTGCCGATATCGGCCAGGGCGAGGAGATCGAGCCGGCGCGTGCCAAGGCACAGGCTATGGGTATCAAGGAAATCTATATCGAGGACCTCACCGAGGAATTTGCGCGCGACTACGTGTTTCCCATGCTGCGTGCCAACACCATCTATGAAGGTGAATATTTGCTGGGCACCTCGATTGCACGCCCGTTAATTGCGCGGCGCCTGGTGGAGATCGCCGCTGAAACCGGAGCGGATGCAATTGCACATGGCGCTACCGGCAAGGGTAATGACCAGGTGCGGTTTGAGCTTGGCGCCTATGCGTTAAACCCTGATATAAAAGTTATTGCGCCGTGGCGTGAATGGGACCTGACCTCGCGCGAAACCCTGATGGCCTACGCGGAAAAACATGACATCCCGGTAGAGTACAAACAGGGCAAGAAATCTCCCTATTCCATGGACGCCAACTCGCTGCATATTTCTTATGAAGGCGGCATTCTTGAAGATCCATGGGCCGAGCCGCTGGAAGATATGTGGCTGTGGAGTGTTTCACCGGAAAATGCCCCGGACAAGCCACGCTATGTCGAGATTACCTTCGAGCGCGGTGATGCCGTTGCCATTGATGGCAAGCCACACAGCCCTGCGCAGGTTATGGAAGTGCTAAACAAACTTGGTGGAGATAATGGCGTTGGTCGTTCTGATATTGTCGAAAACCGTTACGTTGGTATGAAATCACGTGGTTGTTACGAAACACCGGCCGGTACTATCCTGCTGAAGGCGCATCGTGCGATGGAGTCACTAACACTGGATCGTGAGGCTGCGCACCTGAAAGATGACCTGATGCCACGTTATGCAACGCTGATTTATAACGGCTACTGGTGGAGTCCCGAGCGTAAATTGTTGCAGCAAATGATTGATGCTTCGCAGCAATATGTGAACGGGACTGTGCGCATGAAACTCTACAAGGGCAGTGTTTCAATAGCGGGGCGCAAGTCAGAAACAGACAGTTTGTTTGACGAGCGCATTGCCACCTTCGAGGATGATGCCGGCGCCTATAACCAGAAAGATGCGGAAGGTTTTATCAAGCTGAATGCACTGCGCCTGCGTATTGCCGCTCACCGTAATCAGCCTGATGATTAAGTATCCATTCTGTAACAGGTAACCAGCTTATGCGATTACTTCATACCATGCTGCGCGTCGGCGATCTCGAGGCCTCTATCCAGTTCTACACGCACGTACTGGGCATGCAGTTGTTGCGTCGCAAGGACTACCCGCAAGGAAAATTTACGCTGGCGTTTGTCGGTTACGGGGACGAGGCTGAAAATACAGTCATCGAACTGACCCATAACTGGGAAATTGACAACTACGATATCGGTGCCGGTTTTGGCCACATTGCAATCGAGGTTGATGATGTCTATGCCGCGGTGGATGAAGTCAAGGCGCGTGGTGGCAGGGTGATACGCGAGGCCGGTCCGATGAATGCCGGCACGACCATTATTGCCTTCGTCGAAGACCCGGACGGTTACCAGATCGAATTGCTTGGCAGCAAGACCAGCTCATAGTGATCTCGTAACCAGCGCCCGAGCCGTATCTTGCCAGGGCACGCAGCAGACCCACGTCCGTCCGCGAGCCTTTTTCCCGATGCCTGCTTCAGGATCGATCAGCCAGCTGCCTGTGTGCGCTACTCTTTCAGGATCATGGTGATGTTGCCATCTTCGATGTGAATATTATCCACGCCGTCGGCAAAGGCTTTCCAGAACCCGGCTTCGTTGCCGTAGTACTCAATCAGGTCAATATTTTTCATGCCGCCAAGCCACGCATTGGGTATCGGCACACCCATGATGCTGACACCCTTGAGAATGGCAACAGGGCGGTTATCCCGGTAGGCAAGTTCCATTCCGGCGCGTACCTTCAGGATTTGTCCACCCATGATCGGGAAATCTTCATCAACCGGGATCAGTAATTTTGCGCTCATCAGGTTCTCTGACAAATCAATGGCCATCTTTTTAGCCATGTCGGTATTTTTTGCCAGCAGGCCATTAAGTTCGCGTTCTGACAGGGTGATGCTGCGGCTTGCGCCTATTTCGCTGTAGGCCTCGGGTTGCAGAGCACCAGTGTCAGGATCGGTGGTGTTGTCCTGTTGAGTGCTGCTGCCGCGGGTGCGACGTGTTTGCATCATGTCGAGGCGTTCCAGCTTTTGGGTCAGTACCTGCTCTTCACTTGCGGACAACTGGACCGGCTTGAATTCAGCCGGGAAGATATAGGTGCGTACGACCCAGAAGGTGAGGGCGGCGGTTACAATAACGGTGGCCAGCACGATCAGGAATATTTTCAGGCCACTGGTCCGGCTGCCGGGTTTGATCGTTGTGGTGTCGGTGTGCATGTGTGAAGTGTGGCTGAAAAAACGCGGACAGTAAACCATCTCCCTGATTATTGGCGTGCGGTTTCAGAGTGGTTGCAGTTTTGCACTATACTGTAGCGCTTGTAGTATCCCGAAAAGGAGGTTGTTATGCGGTGGAAAGGCGGACGCAGGAGCAGCAATGTAGAGGACCGGCGTGGCCGGCGTGTGACGGGTGGCAGGGCCTTTAAAGGCGGGATTGGTACCATTGTCATTACCCTGGCGCTGGCTTATTTTCTGGGCATCGATCCGCAGGTGTTGCTGCAACTGCAGCAGGGCGCTGCGCCGGAAGTGGTTGAGACCGACTATCAACCCACGCCGGAAGAACAGCTGCAGGCAGACTTTGTAGCCGTGGTACTGGCTGACACCGAGGATACCTGGGGCGAGATTTTCCGGCAGTCCGGCTATCAGTACGAGGAACCGGGCCTGGTATTGTTTAGTGGTTCCGTACGTTCCGCCTGTGGTATGGCGAGTGCTGCCATGGGCCCCTTTTACTGCCCGGCAGACAAGAAGGTCTATATTGATCTTTCTTTCTTCAGCGATTTGAAAAATCGACACGGTGCACCCGGTGATTTTGCACAGGCTTACGTGATTGCACATGAGGTGGGCCATCATGTGCAAAATCTGCTGGGGACAAGTGACAAGGTCAGGTCTGCACAAAGCGGTATCAGCAAGGAAGCAGGCAATGCACTGTCTGTTCAGCTGGAGTTGCAGGCGGATTGTTTTGCCGGCTTGTGGGGTTATCATGCCGACCGCAGTCGCCAGGTACTGGAGCAGGGCGATATCGAGGAAGCACTCGGTGCGGCTGCGGCAATCGGTGATGATCGCCTGCAAAAGGAAGCGCAGGGCTACGTGGTGCCGGAATCATTCACGCATGGCAGTTCCGAACAGCGGGTACGCTGGTTCAGGCAGGGGATTGAAAGCGGAGATGTCAGTAAGTGCAATACGTTTGATTCCTGAACACGGCTACGCCGTGCAGTGCTCATTCTGCGTGGCTATTGATAAACGAACCGGGTACGGTCAATGAAGTTTCTGACACTTGAAGAAGGACAGTTGGGTGTGCTTTTTGATGGCGCGGTGATTGATGTGGTCGCAGCGGCGCAGTTTCTGACTGTGGCGGTTCCTGTTAACACCCTTGCTGCACTGGTGAGTGCGGATGACAGTGTCGCAGAGGAAGTCTTCAGGCTGGCGCTGCAGGCGCAGGAAAAAGGCTGTCTCAGCCGGCCCTTTGAGGCCGTCAAGCCGCAGGCGCCGATACCCGTGCCGCGTCGCAATATTTTCTGCCTGGGGAAGAACTACCTTGACCATGCGCAGGAACTGGCGCCAAAGATGAAAACCTCGGGGGAGGCACCCCGGCATCCGATTATTTTTACCAAGGCGACCAGTTCGGTGGTTGGCCCCGGAGATCCCATTCCTGCCTACCAGGCATATACACAGAAACTTGACTATGAAGCCGAGCTGGCACTGATCATTGGTCGCGACGGGCGTGATATTGCGCCTGCAGATGCATGGGGCTATGTGTTTGGCTATACCTCACTTAACGATATTTCTGCACGTGACCTGCAGAAAGATCATCATCAGTGGTTTCGGGCGAAGAGCCTGGATGGCTTTGCGCCGATGGGTCCTGTGGTTGTACATCACAGTGCCATGCCGGCCCCGGCAGACATTGAAGTGAAATGTTTCGTTAATGGCGAGCAGCGCCAGCATGCCACGTTTGACCAGCTGATATTCGATGTGCCGACGATAATTTCCGTGCTGTCTGCAGGCATGAGCTTGCAGGCCGGTGACATTATCGCAACCGGCACTCCCGGCGGCGTTGGCATGGGCTTTACGCCGGCCAAATACCTGCATCCCGGGGACGAGGTGGTGGTCGATATAAGTGGGGTTGGTGAGTTGCGTAATCCGGTGGTTGAATAAAGATTCCCCTGCAGTCTTGCAGAAATGATGTATCGTTGTCTGCCGATCTGGCAGCTAAAGTATCCCTCGCATGGAAATCCATACAGTTGCAACTGTTGATTACGTAATTGCCATAGTCTACGTGCTGGCAACCGCCGGTTTCGGTGCCTGGTTTGTCCGCCGCAGTCATACGATGCAAGGATTTACGCTGGCCGGCAAGCTGATTCCGGGCTGGGCTATTGGTCTTTCCTTGCTGGCTACCTATCTTAGCAGTATCAGTTTTCTCGCCAATCCGGGTAAAAGTTACGCTTCCGACTGGCGTCCTTTTGTGTTCTCGCTGACATTACCGGTGGCTATTTTTATTGCGACCCGCTGGTTTATCCCCTTGTATCGCAACACGGTACAGACCACCGCGTATGAATACCTCGAGCAACGCTTCGGCGTCTGGTCGCGGCTGTACATG
>Ga0316193_10003268_pt1 | contig 11648 bp, 6 predicted proteins | sample MerIslsedime2_MG_FD_207735 | JGI IMG/M metagenome (GOLD analysis project Ga0316193, IMG submission 207735) | Coastal sediment microbial communities from Maine, United States - Merrow Island sediment 2 | ecosystem: Environmental > Aquatic > Marine > Coastal > Sediment | place: USA: Maine... | reverse complement strand
ATGGCCAGGGCGAAGATCAATCCCGGAATACGAAGCCTCTCGATCATTCTTGCCTCCAGATCAGAGTGAGGTGCGCGACGAACTCGTCGGTGCCCCGTCGCGGAGCATCTGCTGCATTTCGAGTACGAGGGCGTCGAGCAGGGTCGAATACTCGTCGACGCGTTGCTCGAATTCATCCGAGTCGGAGCTTCTCCAGCGGTCCAGGGCCCTGACGCAGGCCCGGAAGTCGCGGCTGAGCGATCGGAACGCCGGGCTTCGTGCGAAGACGAGGGACAGGTCGGAGTCGGTTGCTTCGACGTGACTTCGAATCAATCTCAGGAGTCCCGTCTCCATCACGGATTCGCCAGATTCCATTTCCAGCCTCTCGGACTGGGGGGGCGGGGACCGGAATGCGTGACGATTGCCCGCTGTCGGAAGGGATCGATAGGTTCTTTACCGTATTCCGATGTAAATTACCCTCAGTTAACAGATTGCCGTCTAGTGAATTGACCCGAGCCCCTCGGACCATGCCCATGGATGACCTCAACCGATTGACGTCGAGGGACGACGCCGACCAGATCCGGGCCCAGCTGCAGAAGATCCTGGATCACCCCGAATTCCAGGCCACCGAACGGCTCCGGGATTTCTTGCGCTTCGTAGTCGAGGAGACCCTGGCTGGCAGAAGTGCTGGACTCAAGGGATACACGGTGGCGACCAGGGTCTTTGGCAGGAACGAGAGTTTCGATCCATCCAGCGATCCCATCGTGCGCATCGAGGCTGGCCGGCTGCGGCGCGTGCTAGAGCGCTACTATTTGGTGGCGGGTGAACGGGACCCGATCCGGATCGACATTCCAAAGGGCCGTTACGTCCCTCGCTTCACCCGACACGCGCAGCCGCGCACACGGGCGACGGACCGTCCTGTTTCTGATTCCGAACGCCTACCCCTTCCCGAAGATGGGCCGACGATCGCGGTGCTGCCGTTCCGAGACCTGACAGGCGATCCCGAGCGGGCGTTCTTTCTGAGCGGACTCGTCGAGGAACTCGTCAACGAGGTGAATCACTACGAAAGCGTCATCGCGATACCATGCCAGCAGGCAGAGGTCGGAGTCGGTGGCGGCAGGGTCATCACACCACCTGTAGAGCCAGGCGAGGCTCGTTTCATTCTGGGAGGGAGCGTTCGTCGGGACGACAAGGAACTCAAGATCGCCGTCCAGCTGACGGACACGGCGACGGTCAGACAGATCTGGGGAGAATCCTACAGGATCAAGCTTGAGCCCGGCCAGATGCTTGCCGCGCAGGAGGAACTCGCCCGGGACATGATGGCGGCGATCGCGGACGAGTACGGGGTGATTGCCACACGACTCACACGCGAGTCCACCCAGGTGCCGCCCTCAGAGCTGGGCACCTACGACGCTCTGCTCCGATATCACCACTACATGCTCCTGATGACCCCTGAGGCCTACAGGGCGGCGTTTGAATCCCTTCGCCGTGCGACCGAGGCCGAGCCCGGTTATGGTCCCACCTGGTCCGCGTTCGCCAACCTTCATGCTCATGCCTACGTATTCGATCTGCCGGGAAGCGAGGGAGAACTGCCTGTTGCCATTGACTACGCTCGGCGCGGAGCTACTCTCGATCCCGGCAGTCAGCTGGCACGCACCATACTCTCGTACGTCTATCTCCTGAATGGCGATCTCGATCGTTCACTCTCTGAAGCCGAGGTGGCACTCGGCTTGAATCCGAATTCCCCGAATTACGTTGGCACGATTGGCTACATTCTCGTATTCGGCGGAGAGTTCGATAGGGGAGAGGAACTGCTGCGGCAGGCCAGAGCCCGCAATCCGTGCCACCCGAAGTGGTTTCACCACGCTCTGTTCCATGTTCATTTCCGCAGGGGCGAATACGAGGAGGCGTTGTACGAGGCCGAGGTCGTAGGGCACCCAATAGCCTACTACGACCCTGTCCTCAAGGCTGCGGCCCTGGGCATGCTGGGTCGGTCCGCCGAGGCCGCTGAGACGATTGAGCTGATCCTGCAGTTGAAGCCCGACATTGTATCCCGTGCGCATGAACTCCTGGTGCGTACGGCTACGCCGATGGTCGTTCGGGACGCCCTGATCGAGGGACTCCGTTTGGCGGGACTGGGCATCGACGATTCCAGCGCCTAGCCGCCCTTGCTCTCGTACCAGGAGTCGCCGCTCCCGAGGTCTACCCTGAGCGGTACGGAGAGCTCGATCGCCCCTTCCATCTCCTCTGTTACGATCTGTATCGCATCGCCGACCTGGTCATCCGGCACCTCGAACAGGAGCTCGTCGTGTACCTGCAGGAGCATGCGGACCGGTCCATCTCCGAGTCGGTCATGCAGATTGATCATCGCCAGCTTGATCAGATCTGCAGCCGTTCCCTGGATCGGCGAATTCGTCGCGGTCCGCTCGCCGAATCCGCGTACTCCGGGATTTCGAGAGCGAATCTCTGGAATGTATCTACGGCGACCGAGCAGGGTCTCCACGTAGCCCTTCTCTCGTGCGGTTTCCTTCATCGTTTCCAGGTAGTCCCTGACTCCGGCAAAACGCTCGAAGTAACCCTGGATGAACTCGTCGGCCTCGGTGCGCGAGATTCCGAGCTGGCGGGCCAGCGCCGAGCCGCCCTGTCCGTAAATCAAGCCGAAATTGATCGTCTTCGCCCGGTCTCGCATCGCCGGGTTCACCTTTTCGGGAGCGACTCCGAAGATGCGCGCTGCCGTCTCGCGGTGGATGTCGCCCCCAATGTTGAACGCATCCACGAAGGCCGGATCACCGGACAGATGAGCGAGAACCCTGAGTTCGATCTGCGAGTAGTCGGCCGAGATGAACTGGTGGCCCTCCTCCGGGACGAATCCCTTGCGGATCTCACGCCCGAGCGGGGAGCGGTTGGGGATGTTCTGGAGATTCGGGTCTGACGAGGACAGGCGGCCGGTCGCCGCGACAGTCTGGTTGAAGCTCGTATGAATCCGTCCGGTTTCCGGATTCACCATGGTCGGCAGCTTGCGGACGTAGGTCGAGTCGAGCTTGTCGAGTTCACGGTACTCGAGGATCAGCCTCGGGACCTCGTGGCCTTCCTCTGCGAGTTGCGACAGCACGGACTCATCCGTGGACGCACCCGTCTTGGTCTTCTTCACCACCGGAAGCTCGAGCGTCTCGAACAGCAGGGTTCGCAACTGGGGGACCGAGCGCAGATTCACCTCGCTGCCGGCCAGCTTCCTGATCTCATCCTCGACCTGCTCCAGCTCGCCCGCGAACTTCTCGGCCAGGCGGTCGAAGAACGGACGATCGATTCTCACCCCGTGCATTTCCATCGCAGCGAGCACCGGCACGAGCGGCATTTCCACCTCGTGCAGCAGGTCCAGCATTTCGTGTTGTTCGAGGTCCTCCCTCAGCAGCGTGAACAGCTCGAGGGAAACGTCGGCGTCTTCGGCCGCATACTCGGTGGCACGATCGAGGGGAACCTCGGAGAACGGAATCTGTGCGCGGCCGCTGCCGCACACGTCGGAGTACGAAATCAGCTTGCGTTTCAGTCTCTCGAGCCCGAGCACGTCGAGGCTGTGAGCCCGCTTCCCGGGGTCGAGGACGTAGGATGCCAGCGACGTGTCGAACTCGATGCCGCCGAGCGGAGCGCCCGCGCGCTCGAGGACGATCATGTCGTACTTGATGTTGTGGCCGATCTTCCCGACGTCGGGATCCGCGAGCAGTGCACGCAGATCTGCCATCGGCTCCGACGTGACCGGGGGAAGGTTGGGCACTTCGGCCGTGTCGAAGGCGAAGCTCGGGTTTCCTTCCGCGTCGGGTACGCTCGCCGGCGGCACGTGTGCGAATGGCAGGTACCAGGCCTTTCCCGGTTCCGCCGAAAGAGAGATCCCCACCAGCTTTGCGCGCATCGGATCGATCGACGTGGTCTCCGTGTCCACCGCGATCGTCCCCGCCGCGCGCAGCTCCTCGAGCACCGTGGCCAGGTGACCGGGATCGGTCACGGTCTCGTACGTTCGCTCCTCCGACGACCGCCCTGGCGCGTCCCCGGTGGAATCCGGCTCGTCCGGGGCATATTCCCGTGCCATCGTGTGGAATTCGAGCTCCAGGAACAGCTCCCGCAGCCGGGCCCGATCCGGCGGGCCGCGGCGTAGCGCATCGAGATCCAGTTCGACCGGAACGTCGGTACGGATCGTGACGAGTTCCTTCGACAGCTTCGCGAGCTCGGAGTGCTCGATCAGTGCCTTGCGCACCCCCGCTCGTTCCACCTGTTCGGCATTCTCGAGCAGCCGCTCCAGGGAGCCGAATCGCTCGAGCAATCCGGGCGCCGTCTTGGGGCCGATTCCCCGCACGCCCGGTACGTTGTCAGAGCTGTCGCCGATCAGCGCCAGATAGTCGACCACGAGCGGCGGGGGCACGCCGAGGCGGACCGACGCGTTCTCCGGGGTCACCTCCGCCTCTTCCACCGCTCCGGGCCCGCGCCTCCCCGGATTCAGGAGGTGGACGTCATCGTCTATCAGCTGGTAGAAGTCCTTGTCTCCGGACACGATCACCGTGCGCAGGCCCTCGGCCGAGGCCTGGCTTGCCAGGGTTCCGATCACGTCGTCCGCTTCCCACCCTTCGACCTCGATCACCGGAACGTGGAATGCCTCGACAACCTCCCGGCACCGGTCCATCGAGGCGGCGAGCTCGTCGGGCATCTTCTCGCGGGTTGCCTTGTAATCCTCGTACAGCTCCGTCCGATAGCTGTCGCCCGCGTCGAGTACGACGCCCACATAGTCGGGACTGTATTCGTCCAGGATTCGCACCAGAAACCGGGACAGGCCGAACGGCGCCGAGGTGTTCTCGCCCTTCGATGTCGTGAGCGGCCGGCTGATCATGGCAAAGAACGCCCGATAGATGAGCGCATGGCCATCCAGCAGGTAGAGTGTGGGAGGATCGTGCTTCGGCTCGTTCACGGTCGCGCGGCTCTCGGGGATCGGGGGTGAAACAGAAGCGCCCCGGGTCGAATTCGCCGGGGCGCCATGTCGAGTAGCCATCGCTGCTCGTCGATGAAGGGGCTCTGTTCAGGCCTTTACGACATTGGTCGCTCTGAGGCCCTTGTCTCCCTCCAGCAGCTCGAACTCGACTTCCTGCCCTTCGGCGAGAGTCTTGTATCCGTCGGTTGTGATCGAGGAGTAATGGACGAAGATATCCCGTCCGTCCTCATCCTCGATGAATCCGTATCCCTTGGAGTCGTGGAACCACTTGACCCGGCCCTTGGACATGGACGTCCTCCTGGTGAGTGAAACGACTGGCGGCCGCCCGTGATTGAGCACGGCCTTCGCCATGCTACCTGTCGGCCGGCGGGTCGTCAACTGGATCGATTCCCAGACCCCACAGACGTCTGTATATGTGCCGGTAGGCCGTGATCGTCTTAACGTAGACCCGCGTCTCCCTGAACGGAATCCGCTCTACCATGAGTTCTGCGTCGGCAGAGAATTCCGGAAAATCACGCCACCTCGCATACCGGTGCGGGCCCGCGTTATATGAGATCAGGGCAGGCGCCAGCGAACCGGAATTCCGATCCAACAACTCACGCAGATACAAGGTGCCGAGTGCGAGGTTTACCTCGGCTACCTTCAGCTGCGTGGCCTCGAACCCGGAGATCCCACTGCGCCGGGCCAATTCGGCACCCGTCCTGGGAAGAACCTGCATCAGGCCCACCGCGCCGGCAGGAGATGCGACCTCCCGGTCGAATTGCGACTCGCGCCTGATGATCGCCGCCACCAGCGCTGGATCCAGCCGGTGCCTGTCCGCCGCCGCGTCCATGGCGTCGGCATAAATGAGGGGATACACACCTTTCAGGAGGTCATCAGACCACGCGCCCGAGCCGGAACGGCGCACGGCGTCTGCCAGGGCCGTTCCCTGCCAGGTCCAACCTCGCTCGTTGAGCAGCAGTGCGAGGCGCAGGCGCACCGCTGAAGTCTCGCCCGTCCTGTCCCGGGTGGAGAGTTCACGGATGCCTCGATCCCTCCAACCCAGGTCTCGCAGGGCATCCATCCGGTCGAGCAGCGCGAAGTCCGCCGCGCGGGGAGGCGCGAGAGGCGCCGTGGCCCGACGCGGCACCTCGTCCCAGGCATCGAGTCCGAGGGAGGCGGCCGCCAGAACACCGTAGTAACCGAGTGGGTTGTAGCCGATGGCCTCTCGAAACAGCGCCTTTGCCGCGGCACTGTCGCCTGCAGCTTCCCGGGAACGAGCGGACCAATAGACCGCGGCGTGGTACCAGTTTCCGCCGGGAGACCGTCTGCGATACGTGTCGAATTGCTGGATCGCGTCGTCCGGCCGATCCTCGAGCAGCGCCAGCATTCCGAGCCGGAACATGGCCGTGCCGGCGTATCCCGATCTCGGATGACGTTCCACGGTCGTCTCGTAGGCGCTCGCCGCCCCGGACAGATCTCCTCGATCGTGCCTGATGTCCCCGATCAGGAACGCCGCATAGGCACCGTCAGGTGCACCCGAGACATCGGCGACCTGGCGCCACAGAGCCATCGCCTCGTCCTGGCTTCCCTGCCGATACCAGGCCCGGCCTGCCAGAAACAGCGCTTCCGAACGCAGCCGCTCGGAGTCCCCGGGCAGCTGACCTTCTGCGCCATCGAGCCAGGGTGAGAGAACGCGCCTCACGTCGGTATATCGACTGCGGGCGAACCACGCCTCGGCAAGCACCAGCCTGGCCGCCGCTCGTTCCGATTCCGGGGCCTGCTCCAGTGCTTCCTCCAGCAGGTCCACCGCCCGCGCGGAGCGACCGGCAGCCAGATCGGACTCGGCGACGAGTTGCAGTGCAGACAGGGTAGTATCGAGGGCCAGGTACGTTTCGCCGACCGCAGCGTCCGCCCGGCGCAGCTCCAGCGCCTGCCGCGCCGCTCGCACGGCGGCCGCCGTGTCACCGCGCGCCAGGAGTGCGGGAACCAGCCAACGACCGGCGAGCAGGGCCGCCCCGCGGGCCGAGAGCGAGTCGGCCAGCGCGAGACCGCGCGCCGTGTCCCCCGACGCGAATGCCGCGCGGGCGACCTCGATCCGGACCGAGTCGCGGGGAATTGCCTTCACGTCGGAAAGCTCAGCGGATACCACGGATGCCCGGTCGGGATCGCCGGCCCGACCCAGTGACTGAAGAGCAGACATCCGGAACCATGGAGAGACTCCGGGAGCGGCCTCCGCGGCCTCGAGCCAGGCGTCCGCCGCCTCGGAATCTTGACCGAGACGCTGCAGGGCCCGGGCGCGGCCGACCAGTGCCTGCACATAGGGATCGAGGTCTTCTCCCGAGCGCAGCCCGGGCAGGACCATGTCGAAGTGCTCGAGTGCCGCTGCGGCGGCACCGCCCGCCAGCTCGGCCTGCGCCTGGAGGAGCCGACCCTCTCCGCCGGACAGGCTGTCGAGCCACGTCCGCTCTGCCAGGAGTCGGCGGACGGTACTCCACGACCGGATCCGGGCCTGGGCCCGTGCCGCTGCCAGTACCACCGGGGGCGAAGCCTCCTGTCCGGCTGCAGCCAGCTCCGCAGCGAGAATCCGGCTCGCCGCCAGCGGCCGTCCTTCCGACAGCAGAGTTTCGGCGCGGTCGAGACCAGGAGCGGCAGCCGGGAGGTCCTCGGCCGGAAGGAGGACGGGGTTGGCCTGTACGGCCTGGCTGGCCGGGCTGGCCGTGCCTGGCTCAGGACTGACCTGTGGCGGGCTCGCTGCGGTAAGCGAAACCACTCCACACCCCGCTCCGTGAAACGCCGCGAGGATCACGAGTACAGTTTCTACCCGTGTCACGAACCATCCTCCACTGTCGGGTTTGCGGCTGCCGTTTCGCGTTCCTGGTTCTGTAGTGTTCTCAAGCGTTTCACCGCATCTGCAAGCGTCTTCCGCGATCGCTGGTCGAGAGAATATACCCCCGAGCCACCCGAATCCTGAAAAATGAGTCGGACATGGAACGGAACCGACTCATCGTACAGCCACTCGATCTCCGGAAACTCCCCCGGGCGCTGTGGTCGGCGCGCGATTTCCTGATCCGGCGGTCCGAGTTGTACGAAGGCACGTCCCCGGTCCGTCTTCCAGCCTGGAATCCCGGGCTCGGCATATCGGTCATTGGCGATGGACATCCGGTCAAAGTAGAGCCGGAGAAATTCGTTCGGAAGCGTGGACGGATCCGGATCCGTTTCGACCCAGAACTGCTCCCACATTCGGGCCCGGTCCGCCGGTTCCGCGAGCAGCCACATCTCCAGGGTGTCGCGGGAAACCGCGTATTCGAGATGCTCCGCGGCGGTGGCGAAGTCCGGAAATGCCCACTCATCATCCAGAGATACCAGGAGCGCCGTCTCGCGCGCCGTCTCATGGTCCGGACGCCAGACTCGCAGACTCACGACGCCTGGCGGCACACGGCGCTGCGGAAGCGGGCCCATCGCGGTCGCGGGACCACCTTCAGTAGCGCGGAGCTCGACCGTGTCACGCCACAGCGGCACTCCAGAGTCCGCCTCCGCCAGCAGTTCGACCACCAGCTGTCCGGGCTCACCCGATCCGTCTTCCACGACCAGAAGAAGCGGCTCCCGGCCGGCGCTCACGGTGGCGCGTGGCGCGACCAGCATCGGGGGTGATTGCTCGAACGCCTCGCGGGACACTGCGTGAAACACCGGCTGTGGATCCGACAGTCGGCTTCGACCGTCGTCCTCCGGTGGCCAGATCACCGAGAAGACCTTCATCACTTCACGCCGGGAGGTAAGCTCCCGCAGCGCGACACCCACGTCGTATCGACCGGGGGGAAGGGTGACGAACTGCTGGAAGAATACGCGTTCCTCACGACTCACCGTTTCCGGGAAGTCATCCACCCGCACGGTCTCGCGCCGATTCCAGCTCACCACCGTATCCGACTCTGCCACCGCGCGCAGGCGTACTTGGTAGCGGGCGGCATACAGGTCTCCGTCCTTCGAGAATCGGAGCGCCGAGGGAGACATCGAGGCGGCGAACCCCAGCCATGCCGAGTCGGCGGGGCCCTGTAACAGAATCAGGCGACCGACGACCGGAAATTCGATCGTTCCGGTGAGAAATCCGCGGTCCCGGTACCCGTCGAGCGCCAGTGCCACATGTTGCACTCGAACGGTGGATGGACCCTCGAGGTCGGCATTCCCGCTGCCGCAGCCAGCCGCGATGAGGGCGAGACACACGGATGCGCAGGCGGTCTTCCCCCAGGTCCATCCGTCTGACGCCATTGCGATCGCTCCGCTCCACCACGTCCCGTGTCGAACTCGAGTCGCCTCCTGGCGACGCATACACTATACCCGATCCGGCTGCGGGAGACCGAATGTGGAGGCATAGACCGGAAACACGCCAGCGGGGAGCCCGTTCCCTGTGTCGAGGCTTGGCCAGACGTCATATGCGAAGCGGGGCGCCCGAAGGCGCCCCGCTCAGCTGTTGCGGATTCCCCTCACCGCGATCGGTGAGGGGGAAGTGGGTCAGAAACCCGTGTGATAGATGAACCGGAGCATCGTATAGCGGCCGAAATGAGGCACTCCCACGAAGCTCTGGTAGTCGTTGTCGAAGATGTTCGTCACGTCGAGTTGAACTCCGAAACCGTTGTTCCGGAACATGTACCCCACGTTCAGATCGAAGACCGTGTACGCATCGACACTGCCTGTGTACACACCCGAAGCCACCGGAAATCCGTCTACGTAGCGTCCACGCAAGGCTCCGCTCAGACCTCCCTGCGGAGTGCGATAGCCAACCATGGCAGAGCCCTTCCACTTCGGAGCGTTCAGGGCCACTTCCCGAGTCGCAGGATCGCCCTCCTCACCCGTCAGGAAGGAGTCCTTCTCCACCCACGAGATCGTTCCGCCGAATTCCCACCGGTCATTGAAGATGTACGTGATTGAAGCATCGGCGCCGAAGTAGCTGAAGTCGCCCAGGTTCCGGTAAGTGAGCAGAACGGGTGCCGCGGTGGTTCCTCCAGCCGTCGTCGGCACGATCGCGCCGAATGGGACACTGCCGATCTCTGTCGCCAGCTGCTCGGCAGTCGCGAGAACTGTCGCCGTATCCAGGCCCGGCACTACTCCCACCAGCGGCAGGAGTTCGGAGACCAGGTAGTCGTTCGTCTGCTGCGCCGGCAGGAAGATATTCGGGGTGAACGGCTCCAGCGCCGAAACAAAGTTGTCCACGTCAGTATAGTACACGTTCGCGCCGAGCAGGAGGTTGCTGTCGAGCAGCAGTCCCTTGTACCCGACCTCGAACGTCTGCCAGATCGTGGGTACGAGCGCCGGGACGTCGGGGATCTGTCTCAGGTCCAGAATCGGGTCTTTGAACGTCTGGGAGTTGAGATCGAGTGTGGCCCCGATTACCGGAATGTCGGAAGCGCCAGGAGTATCAATCAGTCCGAGGAGTGCCCCCGCCGCCGGATCGCCGGCCGAGACCAGAGCCACTGCTTCAGACCATACTTGTTCCGTCGTCGATGGAAGGAAATCGCGGGCTGTCCCGCCGAGAAGCGGGGCGAACGGCGACATGTGCATCGGCACGCCGTTCTGATCCCGATCGAACTGGAACCCGTTCTCCGTCACACCCTGTGCTCGGCCCTCGTAAAAGAACGGTCCACTGATCGGAATCGGCTGAGCGGAAATGTCGAGAAACAGGTTGAGCGTGTTCGGAGTGGAAAACGCCCGGTTGTAACTGGCGCGGATGCTGCGCTCGGGCGTCGGACTGAACACGATCGCCGCACGCGGCGAGAACACGAGGTCCTCGAGCCGGGAGTTGTCGTCCAGGCGGGCGGCAGCGACGAAATTCCACTTCTCGCTGAATCGCCCGTCGTACTGTACGTAGCCGCCTAGTTCGGTCAGATCATCATCGTCTTCGTGCCGCCCATTGATCGTTCCCTCGGATTTCGGATCGGTGTACAGGAAGTCGAGACCGTACGTCAGCCCGTGCTGCGGGTTGAAGTCGAATCCGTGCTGCAGTTGAGCGACCGTCTGGTATGACTTGTCGATCAGCGGCCGGCCGGAACGCAGGAGATAGCTGTCGTCGTTGTCGTTGCCGTTCCAGAACACCTGCCCGAACAGGCGCTTCCAGTTGAAACGCCCCTGCACGTACGAATAGCCCCAGTCCTGCACCTGCCCGGCGCCGATGCCGGTGAGATCGACGCTGTTGATCGCCTGGGTGCGTCCACCGGAAAGGATGATTGACGACTCGTCCGACGGCCGAAAGTCGGTGCGCACGTCGAATCCCCAGCGCTCTATGTCGTAGTCACGGCCGCCAGCGACGTTGTCGACCCGCGTCTTCAAATCGGCCGGATTATTCAGATCTCCCGCGAAGTTGAGACACAGGGGCTGGTCCACCGGGTTATAGCCGGCAGCCTGACAAGCTGCAGCAGCCCCGCGCGCGCCCACTTCGACCGGATCGTTGTACACGAAGTCTGTCCCGCCGAAGTAGCTGCCGGAGACCTTGATCCCGAACGTGCGTGCATCGTTGGCCCACGCGACACGTCCCTCGGCCTGCCCGGTCCACTCGGTAGACGACTCGAAGTTGTCTGGAGCGTTCTCACCCTGGTTACGGATACCCGGAGCGACCGACAGGGTGACCCCCGGGTCGTCGATCGGTGACTGGGTCAGGAAGTGAATGACGCCGTTGGCTGCGTTCGGACCGGATAGAGCGGAACCGGGACCGAGCACCACCTCG
>Ga0316193_10003267_pt1 | contig 11650 bp, 12 predicted proteins | sample MerIslsedime2_MG_FD_207735 | JGI IMG/M metagenome (GOLD analysis project Ga0316193, IMG submission 207735) | Coastal sediment microbial communities from Maine, United States - Merrow Island sediment 2 | ecosystem: Environmental > Aquatic > Marine > Coastal > Sediment | place: USA: Maine... | reverse complement strand
TGGCGGCCTTTGCGTTGAAACAAATCTTCTTCTATTGAATTTTTCTCCGGCATGGCTACAGGCGCCCGACATCAAAGCCCGCATTTCGCAACAGCGTCGGTATGCCTTTATCACCAACAAGATGCCCGGCGCCGATCACGACAAAGTAGATACCCTTGCCATCGAGAAATCCCTTGATGGCATTTGCCATATTTTCATTGCGTTTGAAAAACAGGTCGTCATAAATGCGCATGAAAGACGGGTATCGGGTCATCGCGTCTTCAAACAGTATTTTTTCCAGGCAGGCCTCATCACCCCTCTTCCAGCAGCGCGTCATATCCATCATCAGCATATCGGCCTCGTCCAGTGAATGCAGGGTTTCGCGCAACAGCAAGTCTCCGTCGGTTATATTCAGAAAAATATTCATCTGATCATCGACGGTCTCAAGCTCGATGATATTTTTTTTGCTGCTCTTGGCCCTTTTCAGAAAATAGGCATCGATACCCATCTCCGGCATGAAGCCCATCTTCATTACCTGTGTTGCCGTCAAGGTAAGCACAAGTATGCCGGGTTTTTGCTTGTGCACCATCTCCAGCGGTATACCGAGACGGTGAAGACGGTGTTGCAACTGCAGGTAAGTCTCCTCGGATATATCATCCCTGATCGTGGCATCACCCTGATATGATCCTTTCAGCTGTATCAATTCCCTGTATCTTTGTGCCTTTTCATCATCAATATTTATTTCCACTACAAGGTGATCAGCTGAATAGAAAGCCTGTTCAATTTCACGTCTTAGCGGATAAAAACTTTCATCGGCATAATGTATTGAGCCCAGTAAATACACCTTGGCATGTTCTGACTGCACCTGCCAGAACAATGCCCTGTCATTGGCCGCCCGGGCTGATGCAACGAACAGAACAAACAGCGTAATGGCTAATAATATTTTTCTCATTTATTTTTCTGCTTCAGACCCAGCGCCTGCCTGTATAAATCATTCTTGTGCAAACCCGTTACCTTTGACGCAATTTTTGCAGCCTGTTTGACCGGCAACTCATCAACGAGCACGGGCAGCAGTTTATCCAACAGCTGCTGCTCTTCATCACCCTGCTTCGGAGCGCCTTCAACCAGCACAACGATTTCTCCTTTCCGCTGGTTCTCGTCTGTTTCCACCCAGTGTTTAAGTTCACTCAATGCGGCCTTGTGTATGGTCTCGAATGTTTTTGTCAGCTCTCTCGCCAGCACAGCCTGCCTGCTGCCACCGAACACAGATACCATGTCTTCCAGGGTGTCGGTGATGCGGTGACAGGAAACATAAAAAACCAGGGTACGCTGCTCCGATTGCAATGTCTGCAGGTAATTCAGCCGCGCGCCCTGTCTGGTGGGTGGAAATCCTTCGAACACAAAGCGATCAGTTGGCAGGCCTGACGCACTCAATGCGGCAATCGCTGCACATGGTCCTGGAACAGGGACCACCCTGATATTTTGCTCGAGCGCAGCCTGTACCAGCCGATAACCAGGATCACTCACCAGTGGTGTACCCGCATCCGAGATCAGCGCGATGGACTGACCCTTGAGCATGCGTTCAATCAAAGCCGGGGTCTGCTGCTCCTCGTTATGCTCGTGACAGGCTATCAGCCTGGTATTAATCGCAAAATGCTGTAGCAGGCGCTTGCTATGGCGTGTATCCTCGGCAGCAATCAGGTCGACGGATTTCAGTGTTTCCAGCGCACGGGAACTGATATCACCGAGGTTGCCGATAGGCGTGGCAACGAGGAATAATGCGGCTGAGTTTTCTGTATGATTTGACACTGTTTGACCTGATTAGCCTACTTTCTGCTGGTAACACCGGCAGGCTGTTGTAGAATACACTCGACCCGCGTATGCAATACTCTAACTTATTGATTAATTTGTCCAGACTGATATCTTGAAATCGATTAATCCCCTTATAACTATCTGCCTGATCGCGCTGCTCAGCGCCTGTGCTACAGGACCCGAGAAGAGCGTCGATGAAATCGTCTCCGATGCTGTACGCAGCCAGACTGACAAAACCCTGGAAGACCAGCCTGATGAAATGAGCGCTGAAGACTACATCGGTCTTGCGAGTGAAAGCAGCGGCAAACAACGTGAGCAGTATTTACTCAAGGCCGCCGAATTGCTCATTCAACGCGGCGACCTGCGAATGGCTGAAAGCCAGCTGCAGACGCTGGATGCAGAGACCGGCGCCCGCAGCCAGCAACACCAGATCAACCTGCTGGCGGCCAAGATTGCAGTGGCCAACGAAAACCCCAGACAAGCGATCGAACTGCTACCCCCGTTAAAGGGACTGCCGCTGCCGCAATACGTTGAAGCCAGACAAATCATGGCCGATGCCAATCTCGACCTGGGATACCATCTGGAAGCGGTTCGTATACGAGTTGAACTGGATCACTACCTGGGCATAGAGGCGGAAAAAGAAAAAAATCATGAAGCGATCTGGGCTGCCTTGCAGCGCACTCCGAAAATAAGCCTGCATCCTTCCAAAACGGATAATCAAACAACCAGGGGCTGGATTGACCTGGCGCGCGAGCTCAGAAAGTCGCAGACAAACGTCAGTGCAATGCAGGAAAATATCCTCGACTGGGGCACACGCTATCCATCACACCCGGTCAGCAACCAGTTCATCAACAATTTGCTGACTGAATACCAGCAAACCTATACCCCGGCCACAAGTATTGCCATCATGCTGCCCATGCAGGGTAAATATAAAAGCGTTACCGATGCCATACAGGGCGGCATAGTGACGGCATGGTACAAGCAGACCTCCACCGAGAAACCCCTGCTGCGTTTCTATGACACCAGCGATGAGAACATTAGTTTCAATGAACTATATCAACAAGCGATTGCGGATGGCGCCAGCTACATTATCGGACCACTGGATAAAACCAGCATCAACAAGCTGACGCAGGAATTCAGCCTTGATGTGCCCATACTGACACTCAACTATGCCGAAAATCCATTAAGCCTGTCTGACAACCTGTACCAGTTTGGCTTACTGCCCGAAGATGAGGCGAGGCAGGCTGCCGAACTCGCCATACGTGACAACCATTCAACAGCTGCGGTACTGATACCGGATAGCGACTGGGGTCGGCGTATACTCGACGCTTTTAAACAACGCTTCGAGCAACTGGGCGGCTCGGTGCTTGCTACCGAGCAATACCCGACGAATGTCGATGACTACTCAAGGCAAATAAAGGCTTTATTCAACCTGGATGACAGTAATGCACGGCACAAGGACCTGCAGCATGTCCTTGGCACCAGGCTTCAGTTTATCCCTTATCGCCGCCAGGACATTGATATGATATTCCTTGCCGCTACACATCGAGCAGCAAGAGGCATCATTCCCGCGCTCAAGTTTCATCACGCGGGCGATCTGCCGGTGTATGCCACATCACATGTATACAGCGGCTATCTGGACAAAAATGCTGACCGCGATCTGGATGGTGTGATTTTTTGCGACCTGCCCTGGACTTTAACCTCAGACGACATACTGAAGAAAAACTTCAATTCGACATGGAAAGATCAGCGCGCATATACGCGCCTGTTCGCGCTGGGCATCGATGCATTTAACATCATTCAAAACCTTAAATACCTGCAATCTCATGACTATGCACGTTTCTCTGGTGAGACCGGCAACATATCAATGGATGAAAACCTGCGGCTGCATCGTGAATTGTTGTGGGCGCAGTTCAAGAACGGTGTGCCGGTGCACCTGGACTTCACTATCCCGCCTGTTAAAGCCGTAGTCCATAGTGCAGAACAGTCGTGATCGTGGACAGGATGCCGAGCTGGCTTGCTGCAAATACCTGCAGCAGCAGGGATTAAAGCTGCTGGCGAAAAATTACCACGGACGCAGAGGCGAACTCGACCTGGTCATGCGGGACAACAATACCGTGGTATTTGTTGAGGTACGCTATCGCAAGAATGATGCTTATGGCGGCGCACTGGAAAGCATTACGAGCAGTAAACAGGAAAAACTGCGCATTACGGCAGAGCAATATCTGCAACGCGAAACTGAATTGAAAAATGGTCGTTTTGATGTTGTCGCCATGACCGAGAAAGTCCAGAATAATGGATCAAATTTTTATTCTTTCGAGTGGATAAAGAACGCATTCTAGCCCGGATATTGCATGAAGGATTTGGATTTTAGGGACAATATTTTGTCAGCAACAAAATATCGCGTTAGCCCCGAAGGGGTGAGTCTCATGGATGAGACGAACAAACAGGTTGGACGATCGCCCGCAGACAAATTTGCCTGGAGCAAATTTGCATGAGCGAAGCGAGCCCAAAGGGCCAAGGGCAGGACGCCCGTAGTATTCATAGTCATTGCTATGGATCAAGGGGGATCGTCCAAGATGTGACACCAGCTTGTTCGTAAAACCACACGGGCAAATTCTTACATAACAAAGACTTTTAATTTTCGATTTGGTAATTGAAATGAAGACGAATTCACAACATTATTCTTCCGCCTTTTCGCAATATTCGGGCCGGGGTGATTTGAAACCATGGATCTAATCAGCCGCATCAAACAGAACTTCCACGACAGCATCAATACCAAGCAGGTTGCCGCAGACCTGCTTGCCGAGCCCCTGGCTACTGCAGCGCAGATGATTACGCAATGCCTGCTTGGCGGCGGCAAAATACTTTCATGTGGCAATGGTGGCTCGGCAGGCGATGCCCAGCATTTTTCGTCGGAGATGCTCAACCGTTTCGAGATGGAACGTCCGGGACTGCCTGCCGTTGCACTGACCACCGACAGCTCGACACTGACATCGATCGCCAATGACTATAGCTACGACCAGGTTTTCTCCAAGCAGGTCAGCGCACTCGGGCAACAGGGAGATATCCTGTTAGCGATCAGCACCAGCGGAAATTCAACCAATGTAAACCGGGCCATCGAGGCTGCACATGAACGCGAGATGCAGGTCATCGCACTCAGCGGGAAACAGGGTGGAGATATGGCGTCACTGCTGACAGCTGATGATGTCGAAATCCGCGTACCTTCAGACTCGACGGCACGCATTCAGGAAGTGCATTTACTTGCCATCCATTGCATCTGCGACCTGGTGGATCACCAACTTCTTGGACAGTAACTGGATACTAGTATCTAGTTACTAGTAACTGCTACTTGACTACTCTGAGATTCGGACGCGGCTTGTCCGGATCCGTTTCCGGGCCATCATCCGAGCCGTTTCCGGAAGACTGGTCCGGGTGGTCATCATCAGAAAACATCATGCCCTGCCCGTTCTCGCGCGCATAAACCGCGAGTATCGCCGACACCGGTACCAGAATGGATTCGGTCTGGCCGCTAAACCGTGCGCTGAAGCTGACTTCATCATCACCCAGGGTCAGGCCCTGAACAGCCATTGGTGCAATATTCAGCACAATCTTGCCATCATTGATATGGCCTGCCGGCACCATGCAGTTTTCATGCTCGGCATTTACCAGCAGGTGTGGAGTCATGCCATTATCGACAATCCATTGGTACATGGCTCGAACAAGGTAGGGGCGACTGGAAGTCATACACAGTATTCTAGCGTATCAAGAAGGATTGCGCAGGAAGGGCAAGAAACAGCTTTTGAACCACTGAGAACACAGGGGTTCATGGAGAAATCCGCTGTCTACAATCTAAACTCGCGTTCACCTTCCGTGAGGCTGAGCTGAAATCCTTCCCGATCGAATAAACGATCGGCATAGGACAGTACGGCCTTGGCCGCCTTGGGCAACTCGATACCGTAGTGCGGCAAACGCCATAACAGCGGGGCAATACTGGCATCAACCAGGGAGAACTCTTCACTGAGGAAATACGGCATGGCAGAGAACACATCAGCAGATGCGGCGATGCTTTCCATAAGTTCCTTGCGCGCCTTCACGGCGGCTTTCTCGGCTTTGGTTTCGATAATCTCGGCCAGCGGGTACCAGTCATTCTCCACACGGAACAATGCCAGCCTTGTCTGCGCTCTCGCTACAGGCCCTACCGGCATCAAGGGAGGATGAGGAAATCTTTCTTCCAGATACTCCATGATGACGCGCGAGTTATACAACACCAGGTCGCGGTCAACCAGGGTAGGCAGACTGCTGTAAGGATTCAGGTCTATCAGATCTTCCGGAAGATTCCTGGGATCAACGATGATGCTTTCATGCGCGATATCTTTCTCGGCCAGAACAATGCGTGTTCTGTGACAATAGATTGATGTCGCTGTTGAATAAAGATTCATATTTTTAACGCGCTCACTGCGGCCATATTGTTATTCACTAGTACGCCACAGTGTTTAGTGTACGTCCTTCCAGTATTCTTTCTTCAACATGTATGCCAGCACAAAGAAAATAACGAGGAAGATAAGAACCTTGATACCAAGGCTTCTGCGTTCGTTCTGCACAGGCTCAGCCAGGTAAACCATGAAATTGACCAGGTCAGTGACGAATACATCGAACTCTTCAGCTGTCATACTGCCGGCTTGCGCCAGCTCCAGGTGATCAACGGATTCAACTTCCGTGCCCTGGCGTGTTTCGGTCTTGTATACCGCTGTCTGCATGCCCTGCAGCGATGAAAGCACATTCGGCATGCCGACATCCGGGAATACCAGGTTGTTCATACCTGTAGGGCGGTAAGGGTCCATATAGAAGCTGCGCAGGTAGGTATACACCCAGTCCGCACCGCGTGAACGCGCAGTGAGCGTCAGGTCAGGGACTGCGGTACCAAATACATTCTTGGCATAGTCTTCTGTCATCGCCACCTTCATCAATGAACCCACCTTGGTAGGTTCACCTTTTTCATTGGTGGTGAAGATCAGCTCCTCACGCAGTTCCGCATCAGTCATGCCGGTATCGCGAGCGATACGGTTATAACGCATGTAACCGGCTTCATGACAACTGAAGCAGTAATCGATGAAGTGCTTTGCTCCTCGCTTCACTGACCCCATATCTGAAATATCGATGGGTGCAGAATCAAGATGAACACCACCGCCAGCAGCAAATGCAAATGTCGGCAATACGCTTAGTATCAATGTCAGGATCTGTTTTTTCATTCTGTCACCCTGTCCGGTACTGGTTTGGTTTCTTCATTCTTCGATGTGATAAACAGTACGACGAAGAAACCGAAATACAGCAAAGAGAACACCTGCGAAAGCATTGTGATCGTTGATGTCACAGGCTGCATCGCCAGCCAGCCCAGCACAACAAAGCTGACAACAAACACAGCAAGGTTGATCTTGTAGATGTTCGAACGGTAACGGATCGACTTGACCTTGCAACGGTCAATCCACGGCATGAAGAACAACAGCACAATGGCGGCACCCATGGCGCCAACGCCCATCAGCTTGTCAGGCACCGCACGCAGGATTGCGTAGAACGGCGTAAAGTACCACACAGGCGCAATATGTTCCGGCGTCTTCAATGGGTCCGATGCAATAAAGTTGGCGTGCTCAAGGAAATAACCGCCGCCATCCGGGAAGAAGAACATCACAGTCGCGAAGAAGAACAGGAATACAACGACGCCAACGATGTCTTTTACCGTGTAGTACGGGTGGAACGGAATGCCATCCAGCGGAATACCATTTTCATCCTTGTTCTTCTTGATCTCAACGCCATCCGGGTTGTTTGAACCGACCTCGTGCAGCGCCAGGATATGGGCAACCACGAGGAAGATCAGAACCAGCGGCAGCGCAATCACATGTAATGCAAAGAAACGGTTCAGCGTGGCATCTGAAATAACGAAGTCGCCGCGAATCCACAGTGTCAGGTCATCACCAATCACGGGAATGGCACCGAACAGGGAGATAATCACCTGGGCGCCCCAGTATGACATCTGGCCCCAGGGCAACAGATAACCCATGAAGGCTTCCGCCATCAATGCCAGGTAAATGAACATGCCGAACAGCCAGATCAGTTCACGTGGCTTCTTGTAGGAGCCGTACATCAGGCCACGCAGCATGTGCAGGTAAACCACGATAAAGAACGCGGTTGCACCGGTGGAGTGGATATAGCGAATCAACCAGCCATAAGGTACATCACGCATGATGTATTCGACAGAGGCGAACGCAAGCTCGGCATCCGGCTTGTAGTGCATGGTCAGGAAAAGACCTGAAAGTATCTGGATCACCAGCACCATCAGTGCCAGAGAGCCGAAGAAATACCAGAAGTTGAAATTTTTCGGTGCGTAGTATTCAGCAAGATGCTCGTTCCACATTTTCGTCAGCGGAAAACGATCATCAATCCATCCGATTAGCTTACCCATTATGCTGCTCCCCCATCTTCACCCACCCGGATGGTATTTTCTGTCAAATAGTAATGCGGGGGTACAACCAGGTTGGTCGGTGCAGGTACACCCTGGAAAACACGGCCTGCCATATCAAAACGAGAGCTGTGACAGGGGCAGAAGAAACCACCCAGCCAGTCATCACCCAGGTCAGCCGGCGCAATTTCAGGGCGGTACGTTGGCGAACAGCCAAGATGGGTACAGATACCAACCAACACCGAGATTTCCGGCTTGCGTGAGCGGGTCTCGTTTTGAGCATACTCTGGCTGCTGGTCTGTGTTCTCAGAATCCGGGTCACGCAGATTGTCATTCATTTTCGGCAGGTTATCCAGCATCTGCCGGGAACGGCGCACAATCCATACCGGCTTGCTTTGCCACTCGACAATCAGCAGGCGACCTTCTTCGAGTTTGCTGATATCTGCCTCGACGGGTGCGCCGGCGTTTTTGGCGCGCTCACTTGGCATCCAGGAAGCTAGGAAAGGAACAGCGACGAAACCGGCTCCTACAGCACCGACCACACTGGTGGCTGCTGTCAAAAAGCGTCGCTTGTTCTTATCTACAACGTCAGTAGACATGTATAAATCTCCGCGTAAGAAAATTCGGGCCTTGTAAGCGCGACGACGACCACTATTAAAACGCTTGTCATGTGCTTACAATCAGTGTTTCCGCCAGCATCAAAGCATAAACCGGCAGACAAAATGCGCGCATAGGATATATCAAGTTGCTCAAATAACCAAGTTATTTGTGATATTTATAACAATAACAATCACTTACAAAAAATCAGACGATAATGAAAAACGGCTCAATTCAATATATCCTGCTCTGGACACTGGTCGGCATTCTCGTCGGCCTGGCGGTTCTGTTCGCACAAGGCAAAATTGTAATCACTAACAGCGACTGGAGCGGATTCGCTTCGGCCATTTCAGCAAAACAACCCAGCAGTTTTTCGGATGCCGTCAGCAAGACCGCGCCTGCTGTTGTCAGCCTGCAGGTCCAAAGCCTGATTGAAGTTCCGATTAAAGAAAATGCGCGACGTGAACTGGAACAGGTATTTGGCAAACACCTGCCAGATCTGACCCAGACCAAGCGGCACAGCAGTTCAGGCTCAGGCGTCATTCTCGACACGCGCGGTTATGTCATTACCAATCATCATGTCATTGCTAAAGCGGAAAAAGTCATGGTCGTACTCAATGACGGACGAACCGCCGAGGCGCTGCTGGTGGGTACGGACCCGGATACCGACATCGCGGTGTTGAAAATCGAACTCGACAATCTGCCCGAAGTGAGCATTGCCAATCTGAAGAAGCTGAAAATTGGTGATGTCGTGCTTGCGATTGGTTACCCGTTCAGAATCGGTCAGACAGTCACACAAGGCATCATCAGCGCCACCGGTCGCAGCCAGGTAAGCCAGAATACTTATGAAAACTTTTTGCAAACCGATGCCGCGATTAATCCGGGCAACTCCGGTGGCGCGCTGATCAATACAGAGGGCGAAATTGTCGGTATCAACTCCCTGATCTATACCGAGACCGGCAACTTCAATGGCATTGGTTTCGCCATTCCGATTGATCTGGTCAGTGATGTTATGAGACAAATTACCGAAAACGGGTATGTGATACGCGGCTGGCTGGGTGTCGAAGGACAAAATGTGCCATTACAGACACTGCAGAGTCTCGACCTGCAAATACAGGGCGTGTTGATTACCGGTGTTGATGAAGGCGGTCCGGGTAGCAAAGCCGGGCTGGAAGTGGGTGACATCATTACACACATCAACCAGGTAGATATCAAGGATACGGCTGATGTGCTCGATATGATAGCGGCTGGCAGGCCGGGAGATAACTTTCGTATCGACGGTATACGCGAACGCCAGAGCTTCAGTCTTGATGCCGTGCTGGGACAGCGGCCAATGAGAAGTCTTTAAAAAAACAGTGGCAAGTAACGAGTAACGAGGGACGAGGTAGGAATAAGGTATCAGGCTGCCACATTTTACCTTGCCCCTCGTAACTTGCCCCTGGAGAAAACGCTACGAATGTAGCGCTTTCTCCAATGCCCGTATGAAGGCCAGGTTCTCTTCCGCTGTACCGACGGTTACCCTAAGGCAGCCTTGCAATGGACCTGGTTTGTCCAGGTTTTTGATCAGCACACCCTGCTTGCACAAGGATGTGAACACTTCGGTTGCATTGCCCTGACTCACCCTGAAAAGAATAAAATTCGCCTGGCTCGGGTACACTTCTATGTCTTCGAAAAGTGAGAGCTGGCTCAACAGGTGCTCCCTGTCAGCACGTATCATTTCCGCCTGCCCGTCAAGAAAACCGGCGTTGTCTAAAATAAAGCTGGCCGTGTACTGGGTCAGTACATTGATGTTATAGGGTAGACGCACCTTGTTGATCTCGTTGATCAGCTCCTGGTCTCCACACAAAAGACCCAGCCTCAATCCCGCCAACCCCATTTTGGAAACAGTGCGCATCACCAGCAATTGATCGTAATCATTCAGCCTTGGCATGAAACTGGTTTGTGCAAACGGATAATAGGCTTCGTCGACAACCACCAGTCCGGGAGCAATGCGAATAATCTGCTCGACCGCATCGGCATCAAACAGGTTACCGGTTGGATTATTCGGATAGGCAATGAAGATAACCGCCGGCTGATGCTGTTCGATCGCAGCACGGGTTTTCTCCATATCAAGCGCGAAGTCATCAGTCAGCGGCACCCCCACGTACTCCATTCCGGCAAACCTGGCGATCATGCTGTACATGACGAAACCGGGCTCGAATGACATGATGCATCGTTGTTTTGCAGCTACCGCCAATGCCAGCATCTGGATAAGCTCATCCGAGCCGTTGCCGAGTACGATAGACCGCCCTTGCGGCACCTGCATAACTTCAATCAGCTTGTGTTGCAGCTCTGTCGCCGCCGGATCCGGGTAACGATTGAGCGCTACTGATGCCAGACCTTGCTGCCACTGGGGCAGCAGGCCTTCAGGCAGGCGATAGGGATTTTCCATTGCATCCAGCTTGACCAGGCCACTGGCATCCGGCACATGATAGGCCGACAGTTCACGAATTTCCGGACGTATCCATTTCAGCAGTTTTTCAGACACAGTTAGACCCTTTAAGATGACGCCATACATAGTACCAGACCCGTCATCTGATTTTGAATTCCTGCTAAGCCTCATATTGCACGAAGGATTTGGATTTTAGGGGCAATATTATGTCAGGAACAAAATATTCAAATAGGACAGACTGTAACAGGATTTAACCCGTTCATTGTGCTGAATATGACTCTAAATTAATCACTCTAAAGCATTCCGATTCCGCCTTTGTGCAATATGCGGGCTAGATACACCCCTTGAAATATCTACCGGCGCCCACAAATATA
>Ga0316193_10003266_pt1 | contig 11652 bp, 5 predicted proteins | sample MerIslsedime2_MG_FD_207735 | JGI IMG/M metagenome (GOLD analysis project Ga0316193, IMG submission 207735) | Coastal sediment microbial communities from Maine, United States - Merrow Island sediment 2 | ecosystem: Environmental > Aquatic > Marine > Coastal > Sediment | place: USA: Maine... | reverse complement strand
CGCGGATCGAACCATGCACGAGGGCAGGTGGGAGAGAGGCGCGGTCAGGGGCGCTCAACTGAGCGGCAAGACGCTCGGCGTGATCGGGGCCGGCCGCATCGGCACGGAGGTGGTGCACCGGGCGAAGGCGTTCGGAATGAATGTCCTGGTGACGGACCCGTATCTATCCCCGGAGAGAGTCTCGGACCTCGGTGTGGAGTCGGCTGAACTGGGAGAGCTGCTTGCCCGTTCGGACTACGTGACGCTCCACCTTCCGCTTACCGATGAGTCACGAATGCTGATCGACGCACCGCGGATCGCGAGCATGAAGGCGGACGCAGTCTTGATCAACGCCGCTCGGGGAGGCCTCGTCGACGAGACCGCGCTGGCCGAGGCTCTCCACGCCGGAAAGCTGAGAGCGGCGGGGCTGGACGTCTACGACGCCGAGCCGCTGCCTCGGGACCATCCTCTGCGCTCGGCGCCTAACCTCGTCATGACCCCTCATATCGGGGCTGCCACCCCGGATGCACAGCGGGAGATCGCAATCGAGATTTCCCGCGCCATGAGGGAGGCGCTGCTCGAGGGAGATCTTCGCAACGCCGTAAATGTGCCCTCCTCAGGCACCAGGGAACTCGGCCGACTGCGTCCGGTGATCGACCTGGGCTCCCGCCTGGGAACCGTAGCTGCTGCTCTCATCGACACGGGCCCGGATCGGGTGAGCGTCAGATTCGCGGGGGAGATGGAGAGAGGGCTGCGGCTCGTGGCATCCTCCGTGGTTGAAGGACTGCTCCGGAACTCCCTGGCCGGGCCTCTGAACCTGGTGAACTCGCTGTTGCTCGCGGAAGACCGCGGAATCGAAGTCGTTCGGTCGCGCATCAAACCGATGGCAGGTCATCTCGCATGGATCGAGGTCAGACTGCAGTACGGAACCGAAGAGAAGTCGATCGCCGGCGCATTGCGAGCGGATGGAAGCGGCACCCTGGTGAAGGTAGGTCCGTATCCGGTCAACGTGAGTCCGCGAGGAACCCTTCTGTTCGTATGGAACCGGGACGTTCCCGGAGTGATCGGGCGGGTCGGAACCCTGCTCGGGAACGCCGGAGTGAACATCGGCGAATTCCACCAGTCGAGGGATGCCGAGAGCGGCGAGTCGCTGTCCGTGATTGGACTCGACGCTGACCTGCCAGCCGATGTTCGCCGGGAACTGAGTCAGCTGGCAGACGTCCTGGACGTGCGCCAGCTGACATTGAGGCCCTGAGTCGGTCTGGCTCGGCAGGCGTCTGCGGCAGCCGACTCAGTACCGAGCCATGCCGGTGTCGATCCGCACGGCCCAGTCGTTGATTCCTCCCCTCAGGTTTACCGTACGCACGAAATCGTGAGCTTGCAGGTACTTCACGGCCATGGCGCTCCTGCTGCCGCTGCGGCAGTAGACCACCGTCTCCGCTTGCGGGTCCAGCTCGTCCAACCGTTCGAACAGCTGTCCGAGCGGCACCAGCTTCGCGTCTGCGAAGCCAAGGTTGCTGATCTCCCATTCGTGAGCCTCGCGGACGTCAACGAGTTGCAGATTCGCACCTCGATCGAGCAGGCCTCGAAGCTGCTCGACGCCGATTTCCGGAACGCCGCCAGGGTCCAGAACCGCTGCGGCGAGCAGGCCGGTTCCACCAGCCTCCGGGTCGCTCCCGCCCGACCCCGGACCGGACTCAGGCGCCACGGATGCCGATCCGCGACCGCAGAATTCCTCGTAGTCGATGAGTGCCTTGATCTCGGGGTCCTCGCCACACAACGGGCACTCCGGATCCCGACGCACCTCCAGCTCCCGGAACTCCATGGATCCCGCGTCTACAAGTAGCAGTCGTCCCGAGAGGGAACGGCCGGTGCCGAGCAGCAGCTTGAGCGTTTCCGCCGCCTGGATCGTTCCGATGATGCCCGGCAGGACGCCAAGTACTCCCGCTTCCTCACACCCTGGAACGAGCTCGGCCGGCGGAGGATCCCGGAACAGGCACCTGTAGCACGGTCCGGCCGGCGACCCGAACACGGACGCCTGTCCCTCGTATCTGAAAACCGCGCCATAAACGCAGGGAATCCCGAGCAACACGCAGGCGTCGTTCACCAGGTAGCGGGTGGGAAAGTTGTCGGAGCCGTCGACGACCACATCCCACCCCGCGAAGATCTCGAGCGCGTTCCCGGCGTCGAGTCGGAGATCGTACGGTTCGATTTCGACATTCGGGTTGAGCCGGGTGAGCGTTGCCTCCGCTGAATTCGCTTTGCGTCTTCCGACGGACGGAGTGTCGTGCAGGATCTGTCGATGGAGATTCGACAGGTCCACGGTGTCGCTGTCGATGATGCCGAGTCTGCCCACTCCGGCCGCGGCGAGGTACAGCGCCGCCGGGGATCCCAGACCTCCGGCCCCCACGAGAAGCACGCTCGAAGACCTGAGCAGGGCCTGCCCCTCCTCGCCGAACCCGGGCAGAATGATCTGTCTGTGATAGCGGAACCGCTCCTCCGCAGTCGGATCGTCGCCCGGCCCGGGCCTGCCCCCAGCTATAGACGGAACGATGGTGAGCACCGAGCCCGGTCCGATTCGCTTCTCCTCCGGGTCTATCGATCTGATGTCCAGCCCGTCGAGAAACAGGTTCACGTATGGGCGCTGGGATCCGTCATCCGCCAGCAGCCGGCTCGCCAGCAACGGCTCCAGCTTCACCAGAACCGCGAGCGCCTCCGCCAGGGTGTTCGCTTCGAGTCGCAACTCGGCTTCTCCGCCGGCATGGGAGGTCAGCGGTGCGGGTATTCGAACGATCAGTTCAGGCACGTACCCTCCCGTGAAGGACCGTCGGCATTTGTTGGCGCGGCGGGGTTTACCATCCAGGCGGTCCGGGCGCCTGCACGTCCCGAGCGGACCGAAACGGCTACGTATAGCAAGCCAGGAATTCCATTCCGGAGGTCCCGCTCCGATGGTCGCGGCGGCCGGTCCGGATGTGAGTGATAGAAGCCTACCAGCCGTTCCTCACGACTGCGTCCTTCGGAAAACAGCGCACACTGGTCATCGCGGCTGATCCGATATCCTTCGCCGCCAGCCGGATCGGAGTTCGGAAGCGCGATCGCACGCGTCACGGCCGGGAGATACGGCCCATCGGAACGACCGAGCAGCGCCCCGCAGGCTTCGCCCGGATAGGCGGTCTCAGCGTGTTTCGCCAACTGGTCACGCAGGCCAGCAGAGAGCACGAGTGCCGCGGGGCGATAGTCAGTGTATCCAGCCCCGACCAGGTCAGACACGGACTGCGAGGGACTTCTGGATTGCCTCGTAATTCTCGCGGATCGTACCAGGACCACGGAATATGGATGATCCCGCCACGAGCACATTGGCACCGGCGCGAGCCGCCCCTGCGGCCGTATCCGGTCCGATCCCGCCATCGACCTGTACGTGGAGGCCCGGGAGGCTTCGCTCCCGTGCCATGGCTCGTACGCGCTCGACCTTTCGCAGCGCGGCATGTATGAACGCCTGACCGCCGAATCCCGGGTTGACCGTCATTACCAGGACCAGATCCACGAGCGGGAGGATTTCGCCGAGTGTCTCGACAGGAGTCGATGGATTCACTGCGACCCCCACCTTCGCCCCAAGTCGGCGAATCTCATGCAGGTCCCGGTGCAGATGAAGCGAGGCCTCCTGGTGAATCGTGATCAGATCGGCGCCGGCAGTGGCGAAAGGTTCGAGAAAGATCTCCGGATTGTCGATCATCAGGTGCACGTCGAGAAATGAATCGGTAACGGCTCGCAGTGACTTCAGGACCGGGATCCCGATGCTGATGTTGGGCACATAATGCCCGTCCATTACGTCGAAATGGAACCAGCGGGCGCCGGCTTCCTCCGATTCAGCCACCTGCTCGCCCAGCCGGGTGAAGTCGGCCGCGAGAAGGGACGGGGCGACGATGAATTCGCTCATGAGTCTCCTGTTGTACGGCCGGTTCAGAGAATGCCCAGCTCTCGACCGGCGCGGTCCAGAGCATCAAGCGCTCGATCCAGATGTTCTCTCGTGTGAGCCGCCGAAATCTGGGATCGGATCCGCGCACTGCCATGCGGCACGACGGGGAAACCGAACCCGATCACGAACACTCCCTCGTCCAGCAGCCTGGTGCTGAGCGCGATGGCGTCCGCGGTCTCACCCACGATCACCGGTACGATCGGAGTGTCGCCCTCGATCGGACTGTACCCGAGCGCCGTGAGCTTTTCCCTGAAGTACGCCGTGTTCTCTCGCAGCCGGGTTACGAGCTCGGGATGGGCCTCGAGGTGGTCGATCGCGGCCAGCGCCCCGGCAGCTGAATGTGGTGGAATCGCGTTCGTGAACAGCTGAGTGCGTGACCTCTGCACCAGGTACTCAATGACTTCCCGACTGCTCGCCACGAAGCCGCCGGCCATCCCTCCGAGCGCCTTGCCCAGCGTCGAGGTAATGATATCGATTTCGCCGTGCATGCCGAAGTGCTCCGGTGTTCCCCGTCCCGTGTCGCCGAGGACGCCCGTGGCATGAGAATCATCGATCGTCATGATCGCATCGTACTGGTCGCACAACTCGCGGATCTCCGGGAGCGGAGCGATCTCCCCTTCCATCGAGAATACGCCGTCTGTCATTACCAGGCGGTGTCTCGCCGCCTGCGAGTTCTCGAGCGCCTCACGCAGCGAGTCCATGTCCATATGTCTGTAGATGTGCCGCTGCGCCTTGCACAGGCGGATGCCATCAATGATCGACGCATGGTTCAGCTCATCGCTGATCAGCGCGTCCTGCTCGTCCAGCAGCGGGGCGAACAGCCCTCCATTCGCGTTCCAGCACGACGTGTAGGTGATCGCCGCTTCCGTCTCCAGGAAGTCCGCGATCCGGTCTTCCAGCTCACGGTGAACGTCGAACGTCCCGCAGATGAACCGGACCGAGGATGTGCCGGCCCCGTATCGGTCGGCTCCTTCGCGAACCCCTGCGACGACTTCGGGAACGTCGCACAGCCCGAGGTAGTTGTTCGAGCAGAGATTGATCGTCTCGCCGTATCCCTCGAGGTCAACGACCGGGCCCTGCGGCCCGCAGATATGCTGCAGGTGTTTGAACACCCCCTGCTCCTGCATCCCCGCGAGCTCACTTGCCAGACGCCTGTTGAGCCCCTCGTTCACCGGACTCGTCGAGACATCCCCCTCCTCGTACAACGTCATGGTCACGCCTCCGTTGGTGCTGTCGTTCCCGGCAGCCCATAGCTCCGTCGCGGCTGCCTGAGTCAGTGATCGTCCTCGCCAGTGTAATACTGCGCGCCCGTGCTGTCAGTCACGGTCGCCAGGCCGACCCTGATGACCGGTCGCGACCCGAATGCGCCACACAAGGTAAATCCCTCCAGGCGTCCGTCTACGAAGACGCGTCTGTCGGTCCCGGCCTGCTGCTGGAGTCCTTCCGGGGCACCCCGCAGGGCGAAAGGCCGCTGATTGCCGATCCAACCAGGTCCGAACAGCAGGCATCCCCCGGCCGAATGGAGCGTTCCCTCGCCTACGGCACGCATCGGGGAAAATGAGCCTGAATCGATCGCAACGATCGCGCCCAGGTCGCGCCCCTCTGCCGACCGAATGTTCCAGGTGCCAGACCTCAGCAGGCGCACCGGTCTCGCCTCGTAGAAGCTGACCGGACCTTTCGCGCACATCGTCTCGTACACACTCCGGCGGGCCGAGAGTACCAGGGCGGAATCTCCAAGAGCCACGATCACGGTGTCCAGCCTGCCACAGGCGTCAGGCGAGACCGGCCCGGCGAACTCGAACGAAAACACCGATCCGGTGACCACGGTATCCGGGTACGCGGCCCAGGTCACCAGTGCGGAACTCTCGGTTGGCTCGCCGATCCTCCAGCACCCGACGAAGAGGGGCAGGAGGGCGAGCAGGAGGTGGCCCCGAGGCCAGGTCATCAATCGGATGAACTGCAGTTGAAAATCCGCCTTCCCGCACTGCGATCCGGATGGAGAACTCATGAATGCGGGAATCTGAGCGGGGTCACCCGGGTCGGCAAGCGGAACCTGCGCACCGGACGGGCGATACAACAACAACGGAGCCGTGCACTCCGCGGTGATGACGGGGTGGCGGACGAGGACGGCGGGTTTCGAGACGGATGCTAGCCGCCAGGAAGTGGGTGCGGTGGATCGGCCAAGAACAACGGCGAGCCGTAACGACAGACGATACCGACGTGCGATTCACGTCGGTCTGGCGCTGTCCATGCTGATACACGCAGTCGTGTTTCTGGCATGGCGATCTGAGCGGGCCGCTGCAGGGGCATCGGTTGCGGCGGGCCTGCGCACCGGAGACGCGTCCGCCGCGGCAGGCGGCGGGGCTCTGCAGGCGATCAACCTGGCCGCCGTCCGCTCGGCGGAGATCCCGCCACCACCGGCACCGTTGCCTAGCCTGGACGCCCCGGAAGTCGTGCCGATCGAAACGGAAACGCCGGCTCTCGCCACCGGGATGCTGGAACGACCCGGATCGTCCCCCGGCCAGAGCTCCGGCTTCGCACCCGGAATTCCGGGTGGGACGGGCAGCGGAGACGGGGGAACGGACGCCGAGGGTCTGTACCGAAATACTGTTCCGGAGCCGCGAGTGATCATCCCGGACTGGGATGCCCCGAAGGAAGTGAAAGGCCTGCGTGTCAGGATGCGGGTTCTTGTAGACGAGCGGGGGAATCCCGTCGACGTGGAGCTCGAGCCTCCGACGCCGAACGCTGGATTCAACCGCAAGTTGATTGAAACCGCAATGGAGATGGAATTCAAGCCCGCGTTGAGAAACGGCCGGCCGGTACGGGACTGGGCGGTGATCACGCGAGTATTCTAGCCTTAGCTCCCTGAACGCGCGCCGCCCAGCCGGAATTGCGCGATCCTCGTTTCCGGCTGTCTGACCCCTCCCTATATTCTCGCTTCATGGCCGTGCTCCCGAGAAGCACCCGTTCAGAGAGTTCGGCGTCCGACCCCGGTCGAGGCGGTGTCCGTTCTCACGATCCGGTCGGTCGCTCAACTCGCCCGTCGAGCGTCGAGGCGGTTTGACGGCCCAGTTCCGCGCCCCGGGCGCCGGCACGCATCTTTGTCTCACCACGATCCGTTCCGTGGTCCCGGTGTCACTCGTGCTGCTCCTGTTCTCAAGCTCGTCTCTGTGGGCACAGGTGCCGGGTGAGGGAAAGCCCGAGCCTCAACCGGCGGACACGATCATTGCGCCGGACCTGCCGGCGGCGATCGACTCTGCCATCGCAGCTGAGAGAGCGCGCGCAGCGGACAGTCTTGCGGCCGCAGACGACCCGGTCGTGGCAGCGGACAGTCTTGCGGCCGCAGACGACCCGGTCGTGGCGGCAGACAGTTCTGTGGTGGCAGACAGCCTGGTCTCACCTGACAGCCTGGCTCGCGTGGACCCCCGGGCAATCGTGGATTCGATCGCAGCAGCACCACCACCCGACGATCAGGAGGCCCAGCAAGCGACGGGTCTTCGGCTGGGGGCAACCCGGATTCCGTTCCTGTGGCCGATCGAAGGGTACCTCTATCCCGAGGCGCTCGAGACCCGTGAACGGCGGCCGGGTGAGCTGGCGACGGACTGGCTCGAAACGGATCTCGCAAGGCTCGATCGGATACTTGCAGCCCGCCACGACACCATGTGGATGGCAGGTCTTACGCTCGACAAGCTCCCGCCCGATTTCGATGCTCGCCGGTTCTACCGATTCGCTGCGGCCGAAGGCGATCCGGGAATGCCGGTATTGATGGACAACGAGCAGCGGATCGAGATAATACCGGATGCCCTGAAGGGGATCGCCGATCTCGATCTCCAGATCTCGGGCCAGGGGCAGCTCGGCTCCCGCTGGCAGTCCTATGACCCGTGCCTCCTGACCACCGGTCAGCGCTGCAATGCTGGAGCGGTCCCGGACATAGCGCCGGAGTTTCAGTTGAGAGCTGTCGCGCGGGGCACGATTACCGAGCGCGTACACATCGACGTGGACTTTGATCAGACCCGCGAGTTCGATGCGACAAACAACCTCAACGTTTACTACGAGGGTAAGCCGGACGAGATGCTCAAGTTCGTGGAAGTGGGGCAAGTATCACTTCCACTGCCGAGTTCCCGCTTCATCTCGGAGGGCATTCCGGCAGGCAACTTCGGGGTCCACGGAGACGCACGGCTCGGGCCCCTGACTGTTCGTGGCGTGTTTGCGGAACAGACGGGCAGCGTGGAGAGCCGGTCCGTTACACTCGATGTCGGTGGTCCCACCGGGGGAACCTACCAGGATGTAGAGGTGATTCTCGACGACGCCAATTACTCCAGTGGACACTTCTTCTTCGTCGTCGATCCGCGTGACCAGGTCGGCTATCCGTATCTGGACGTCACGAACCTGGAGGGGAGCGAAGCGCCGTCTGCGCTGCGTCCCGGTTCATCGATCAAGCTGTATCGGCACGAGACAGTCCTCACGCAGCCTCAGAACGTCGAGTCCGGAGTCATCCAGGCTCGCGCCGTGGCCACTCGCCCGCTCTCGGCGGATCCCAGTCTGCCCGACAGCGCAGTGTTCGAAGGCTTCTTCCGACCTCTCGTCGAGGGCGAGGACTTCATCGTCCACCGCAGCGGGCTCTGGGTGGTGCTTAAGTCCAGCACTCAGCGCGAAGAGGCACTTGCAGTTGCGTATGTGTCTTCCGCCGGCGACAGCATAGGGGATTTCAACGCCGAGGATATATTCCGCGAGTACGCGAATACAGGCACCGGCGAAATTCCTCGACTGGCGCTTCTGAGGGATCCCGCGACGCATCGACCCGGCGGCGTGACATGGGAAAAAGAGATGCATCAGATCTACCGGATTTCATCGTCGGATGATCTCGAGCAGGCATCCGTGGAGCTGGTGATCTCGCAGGGTCCCGTCGAGTCCGGTCCCGTCGTCAGGGTCGCAGAGAATACCGAGTATGCGTTTCTGGAGATCTTCGGCCTTGACGATGCGCCCAGGGACGACGGAATCGACCTCGCCCGCGTCTGGCGTCCAGCAGCGTCTGGTGAGTTTGCCGGTTCCAACGTCGTTTCTGGAAGCTACCTCGTCTTCACTGCGCTCGAGCCGTTCAAGGACCCCCCTCCACTCAAGGACCCGCGTGTCTCGTCCCTTCAGGGACAGCCGTTCCCGCTGGCGGAGGGCGACCGGAATCGGTCGATCTACGACGAAACAGTCGATCAGATCCGAAATTCCAGTTTCCTGTACAGGCTCAATCTCAAGTACCGGGCCCGCAGCAGCGGGGTCGCCAGCTCGTTCTCGCTCGGGGCACTCGGGATCCGCCAGGGCAGCGAGCGGGTGACGCTCGATGGACGGGACCTTGTATTCGGTCAGGACTATACGATCGACTACGAGATCGGACAGCTCACGCTTTTGCGGCCGGAGGACCTGCTCGCGGGGGCGCAGAACCCGGATCTCGATGTGGTGTTCGAGCAGAAACCGATCTTCCAGATCGCACAGCGCAGCATCTTCGGTCTTACCGGCACGTGGTCGTTGGGTGAGCTGGGAGCGATCGACTTCGTCGGGCTGAACCAGAGAGAGGGAACCGTTCTCAATCGTCCACAGGTTGGCCTGGAACCGGGGAGCGTTCAGCTCGGGGGTGTGATCGCCCGGTTGGGATTCGGGGCGGCCTCGCTTGATCGACTGGTGAACGCTCTTCCGGGAATCAACTCCAATGTGAAGTCACGAATCTCGATTGATGGGGAAATCGCGGGCTCCAACCCCACGACGAACCGCCAGGGTGTAACGTATATCGAGGACTTCGAAGGCAGTTCTCGTCTCCGTCTCGGGCTGGCGACCAGGTCCTGGTTGCAGGGTTCGATCGTATCGAGCCCGGACCTCGACGGGACTGGCGATTTTCTTCCCGACGTACCTGACGCGACCAATCGCTTGAGTGCCGTGTGGCAGTCGCAGTGGCTCGAGGGCACACAGGTCCGCGGACCATTGCTCGTCCGGCAGATCGATCCCGCGCTCCAGGTAACCGCCGCAGGCAATTCCGAGGGAGTTCTGTGGGTGACTCTCGACGACCAGCCGAGCACAGGGGAGAACGGCTGGGTGACGATGACGAATCCGCTTTCGGAATCGGGGATCGACCTGACGACATCGGAGTTTCTGGAGTTCTACGCGAGCACATTGGGCAGTGAAGACCAGGAGCTCTCCCTGATCATCGACATCGGTACTCTGTCGGAGGATGCATTCGTCCTCGACTCGCTCGGTTTTCCGGCGGGTCTCGGCGTTCTGGACCAGGAGGTGGATCCCCTGGTCGGAGTATGGGGGAACCAGGATGACACTGGGATTTGGGACCAGGCGTGCACGGCGACGCCCAACGAGACCGCGTATCCGCTCGGGGACGAGCGGGCGAACTGCACGACTGGGAATGGCCTCGAGGACTCCGAAGACCTCAACTCCGACAACTTCCTCAACCGGGACGAAAGGTACTTCCGCTACGTCGTCCCGCTGACCGCCGACTCACGGTACCTGGTCCGACCGACAGGAGGCGAATTCCAATTCAATCTGTATCGCCTGCCGCTCCGAATTCCGGACTACGAAGTGAACGCGACCGGTTCCGAGCAACAGAATGTGCGTCACGTCCGAATGACGGTCACATCGGGCGCACCGGGAACGGTACTCCTGAGCCGAATGGAGTTCGCCGGCTCTCCGTGGTTGAAACGCGGCGACACCGGCAGTCTGGATGGATTCATCGGTGAGGTGCCGGGTACGGCCCAACAGGTATCGGTCGGTCCGATATCGACGACCGACGCAGACTACATATCACCGCCGGGCGTCGTCGCGCAGTCGGACGACGCCACCGATCAGTTGAGCCTGTCCAACCAGACGATCAACGAGCAATCACTGCAGGTAGCATTCTCCGACATCCCGGCGGGCGAGAGAGTCGAGGTGTATCGCCGGTTCACTGAGCGGCCGCGCGATTTCCTGACCTATCGTCGCATGCGGGCCTGGAACCTGGCGGTCGATGGAGACTGGGGGGTCGGTTCTCCCCTGCGCTTCTATATTCGGATGGGCTTCGACTCGAACAACTTCTACCTGTACCAGACGTCACTCGAGAAGCCCGCCGGCCAGCCGACGCAGAGTGACTGGAATCCCGAGACGTTGATCGATCTCAACCGCTGGATCCAGCTTCGGACGGAGGCGGAGAAGCGCATCGTAGACGCCGGTTCCTCCTTGCCGAACGACACGACCTTCGTGCTGTGGGACGTGGACGTATTCCCGGACGGGGACAGCACGATGGCGATCGTCATCAACGATCGCTCCAGAGCCCCGAACCTGTCCGCGATCCGGGAACTGGCACTCGGTATCGAAAACCCGGGATCTGTGGATGTCGGCACGGGGCGCGTCTGGGTCGACGATCTTCGACTGGACGAGGCCGCCGACCAGGCGGGATCGGCGATGCGCGGACATGTCAGAGTCGATCTGTCTGATGTGATCACGCTCGAGGGATCGTACAACAAGCGGGACCCGTTCTACAGACAGTTGGGCACCAATCCGCCATACGAATCATCCAATGACTATTCCACCCGGGTGGCGGTACAGGCCGGGAGATTCCTGCCGAAGAGCATGGGACTGGCGGTTCCCGTCGAATTCCAGCATCGAAGCGCCTCCAGCGATCCGTACTTCCTCAGCGAAACCGATGTGTTCGCTCCCGAGATCGA
>Ga0316193_10003265_pt1 | contig 11658 bp, 8 predicted proteins | sample MerIslsedime2_MG_FD_207735 | JGI IMG/M metagenome (GOLD analysis project Ga0316193, IMG submission 207735) | Coastal sediment microbial communities from Maine, United States - Merrow Island sediment 2 | ecosystem: Environmental > Aquatic > Marine > Coastal > Sediment | place: USA: Maine... | reverse complement strand
ACGTGAAGGAACACCCTGGGCATTTGGAAGAAGCGAGGCGTGAGACCGAGGAAACGCTCAAGCGCCAGCTCGAGCGCGTGCGCAAGCGAAATGATGAGGATGCGGCAGAGGCTGAGTACCCGCGGGCGGAATCCTCGGAAGAGACAAAAGACGAGTCGTGATCGAGAAGTTAGGGTAAAGGCATCCGCGCAGACGCTTCGGGCTGAACTCTTTACCTTTTACTCTTAACCCGCGTCCGGCACGGACGCGGGAAGGTGTAGACTTGCTGGCAGAGGAGCACACCATGGCTGTCGATCCCAAGTTGCTGGAGATTCTCGTCTGCCCGGTGGACAAGACCCCGCTCGAGGTAGTGGAACTCCCCGAAGCCGTGCGAAGCCGACTGGTCGAGAAGTACCGTGACCAGTTCAAGGGTGAGGAACCGGTGGTCGAGATCGGTCTCGCGTCTCCCGCCGGGCGGGTCTACCCGGTGGTCTCCGGAATTCCCGTCATGCTGGTCGACGACGCCCTCTCCCGCGAGGAGATCGAGGGCTGAGCCGACTCGAAAGAATCGCTGCCGGTTTCCTGATCATCGGAGTGGCGGCCAGCATCAAGATCGCCCTCGCCAATGTGCTCCTCGGCATCGCAGGCCTGGTGTGGTTGGCGGCACTCGTCCGGGGCTCCGCGCGACGTCCTCAGGCAGCGATACTGGTGCCGATCACAGCCTATGCTGCCGTCTCCGTCGTTTCAGCCATTCTGTCGGCCGAACCGCGTCACAGCGTCACCGAGCTCGCGGACCTGCTGACCCTCGCGCTCGTGGCGATGACAGTTTCTCTTCTCGACCAGAAAAGATGGGACTTGTTGCTGCGTCTGTTGGCGGCGGTTCTCGTCTTTTCCACCACTATCGGACTCGCGCAATTCGCGCTCGGCGGCAACCCTCTCCAACACCGGATGCACGGGCTGGCAACGCACTACATGACATTCTCCGGCTGGACGTTGGTGGTGACTCTGCTGCTCCTCGGCGACGTGTTCTTCGCGCACGAGCGGCGGCGACTCCTGTGGACTCTGCCGGTGGCCGCGCTCGGGGTGTCCACGCTGCTGCTCGGACTCACCCGCGGCGCCTGGATAGGCCTCGCGACCGGTGTTCTGCTGGCCGTTGCCATCGGCCGGCCGCGCGCGCTCATTCTGCTCCCCGTGGTGGCATCACTGCTGTACCTCGCCCTTCCGCAGCCGGTGTTGAAACGCGCCACATCCACATTCGACCTTCGTGACGCCGCGACCCGGGAGCGGCTCGAAATGTTTGATGCCGGCTTCAGAATGACACGCGACCACCCGATCCTCGGTCTGGGTCCAGGGTTGGTGCAGCCGGCGTACGCCGACTACCGAAAGGGCAACGCTCCGGAGAGAATCCCCCACCTTCACAACAACGCCATTCAGATCACCGCCGAGCGTGGAGCTGCGGGTCTCCTGACCTATCTGGCGATCCTCGGGATCTTTGGCTTGCACGTCTGGCGAGCACTTCGGACCTCCCCGCCAGTCGCGCGGCCGGTGGTCATCGGCTGCCTGATGGCGGTGGCAGGGGTGACGACAGCGGGGTTGTTCGAGTACAACTGGGGAGATGCAGAGGTCTGGATCGTGACTCTCGTGAGCCTGAGCGCGCCGTTTGCGCTAGCCCCGCGGAAGGTGGCATGAGCGATCGCGTCTATTCAGTCACGGCGCTCATCGCCGAAGTCAATACCCTGCTCGAACAGGGATTCTCCGGTGTGCGGGTGGAGGGCGAGGTGACCAACGCCAGCACCTCCGGCCGCGGTCATATCTATTTCTCTCTCAAAGACGACAGTGCGGCGGTCGACTGCGTGATGTGGTCGTCCCGCGCCCGCCGGCTCAAATTCGAGGTCGAGGACGGTCTCGCCGTCCTCGCCTCCGGCTCGCTGACCATCTACCCGCAACGCGGCCGTTTCCAGATGGTGGTCGACAAGATCGAGCCGCAGGGAGTCGGCGCCTTGCAACTGGCCTTCGAGCAGCTCAAAAAGAAGCTCGAGGCCGAGGGGCTTTTCGCCGCCGAGCGGAAGCAGCCCCTCCCCGCTCTGCCCAACCGGGTCGGTATCGTCACCTCGGCGACCGGCGCCGCTCTCCAGGACATGCTCAAAATCCTTCGCCGGTTTCCCAACCTCGAGGTGATTGTCGCGCCTGCGATGGTTCAGGGAGAAGGGGCTGCGGCCGAGATCGCCGCTGCAATCAAGCGTTTGATAACCTCCAATCGGGTGAAGCTCATCATCGTTGGCCGCGGCGGTGGGAGCCTCGAGGATCTGTGGGCCTTTAATGAGGAAGAGGTCGCGAGAGCCATCGCGACGAGCCCGGTGCCCATCATCTCCGGCGTCGGCCACGAAGTCGATTTCACGATTTCCGACTTTGTCGCCGACATCCGCGCCACCACCCCAACCCAGGCGGCCGAGCTGGTGGTCTCACGCCTCGAAGAACAGGAACGGCGTCTTGTCGACGCGAGGATGCTCCTTCTCCGCGACCTCGACCGCAAGATCGCCCTCGCCCGCACCCGTCTCGCGGGGCTGGCGGGCTCCTCGGGCTTGGCGCGGGTGCCGCAGCGGGTCCGGCTACTCCGCGAGCGGCTGCAGCGAACTCTTCGATTGGCCCCCGCATTGCGGAGGGTCTTTGCGGCCGCCGAAACGCGCCTGGATATTGCCATACGGGGCCTCCATCACCTGCCCGCGAGGATTGCGGCCGGCGGACATCGGCGCCTGCTGGTCAGCAGGAGAGAACAACTGGCCCAGCTCATGGGCGCCCGGATCGCCCAACTCCGCTCGCGCATCACCGCCGGTGACCGGGCACTCATTCACCTCGGGCCGACCAAGGTCCTGGAGCGCGGCTATTCGATCACGAGTCTCGAGGGCTCTGAGAAGCCTCTCCGAGACGCGGCCCGGGTTCACGGCGGACAGACTCTGATCACCCGCCTCGCGCGTGGCGAGGTACGTTCGCTGGTGCGCAACGCAACGATCATCCCGTCGATCGAGAAAACGAATCCGGCCCCACAGCCCTCACTCTTTGACACAGTCGAACCCCCGGACATAGATTCCGGGGATCAGGGAGCAGCAGATGACTGACAAGAAAAAGAAAGACGATCGATTCGAGGATCAGCTGGCCAGGCTCGAAGAAATCGTCGACCGGCTCGAGGACGAGTCGGTCGGCCTCGAAGAAGCACTCGGGCTTTTCGAGAACGGCATGGATCTCGCGCGGCGTTGCCGCGCCCGTCTCGAGGAGGTCGAGCAGCGGGTGACCCAGCTCCTCGAGACCGAAAACGGCGAGGACGAGATCGCGGATGAGGAATCCGAGTGACCATCGAAGCCCTGCTCGCTCGCGAAAGAGAGGCCATTGACGAGTCCCTCCGCGAGCTCTTCCCGAAAGCGGGTGAGTGGCCGGATCGACTCTGGAGGGCGATGGCGCACGCAGTCTTCGCCGGCGGTAAGCGGATCAGACCAGTGCTTGCTCGGCTCGCCCACCGGGCGGCCGGCGGTGATCCGGCCGAGATCACAGCCGCGGCATGCGGCCTGGAGTTGATCCACACCTACTCATTGGTCCACGACGATCTGCCGGCCCTCGACAACGACGTGTTGCGCCGCGGCCGGCCGACGGTCCACGTCGCCTTCGACGAGGCAACCGCGATTCTGGTCGGCGACGCCCTGCTCACTGAGGGCCTGTTGCTGATCGCCCGCCACCCGGAAGGAGTGGACTGGGCCGAACGTCGCGTCGAAGCCGTCGCGATGGTCGCCGACGCGATCTCGGTGCGCGGCATGGTCGGTGGACAGGTCGAGGACCTCGAGGCCACCGGCCATTTCGATGGTGTCGCCGGTGATCTCGAAGAACGACTCGAGCGCATTCACCGCCACAAGACCGGGTCTCTGCTGAGGGCGTCGGTGGAGCTGGGGGCGATTCTCGCCGGCGTCGACGCTTCCCGCCGAAGGCTCTTCGTCGATTATGGCGAAGACCTCGGCCTCGCGTTCCAGATCGCCGACGACATCCTCGACGCCACCGCTGCCGCCGAGGATCTCGGTAAGAGCCCGGGCAAGGACGAGGCCGCCGGCAAGCTGACGTACGTCACGCTCTACGGCCTCGATCAGGCGCAGCGGCGTCTCGACGAGCTCGAGCGACAGCTCTTCGAAAAGTCCGAGGCCATCGAGGGCCCGGACGGCGAGCTTGGCGCCCTGGCGCAATTCGTCTGCCGACGAACGTCGTAGCTGTTAGCTGTTAGCTGTTAGCTGTTAGCTGTTAGCACGAGGAGGCTCTCCCTCCATTCATGTCAAGGGCAAACATGTTCAATCGACACTCCCTGCGATGGGCTAATAGCTCATGGCTAACGGCTAATAGCTTCTGATTTCGCTCTCGCGGCTTGTCCATCGCGTTTAAATTGTTCGTGAAACCCACGCCCTGGCTGGACGATTCACGGCCTTTTCCGTTACTGTTGAAATCGATGCTGCGTAAGCGCACTCTCCTTCTTTTCCTGCTCGCTCTGGTTCTCCGCCTCCTCCTCCAGGGGTGGGACGCCGGGGTGACCTCCTCGTCTTCACACCCGGACGAGCGGCAGGTCGGGTATGTCACCGAGAGAGCGGAAGGTTGGTTCTCCGATCCCGGCTTCTACGCCTACGGCTCGCTCCATTTCCACGCCATCCGTGCAACCGCCACCGTTCTCGGTCTCGGCGACGAAGTTCGCGGCCTGATTGTCAGCGGCCGGGTGATCTCCCTGATCGCAGCGATGCTGGCACTCGCACTCGGTTGGTTGATCGCCTACCACGCATGGGGCCGACGAACCGGAGACCTTTTCATTCTGCTCGCGGCTTGGGTGCCGCTCGATCTCCAGCAATCGCATTTCACGACCGTCGAGGCGCACCACACGGGGTGGGTGATGGCGGCCCTGGCGGCATGCTTCTGGCTGGCACGCAGCGGTCGGCCGATCGCGGCCGCCGCTTCGGGTGCAGCTATCGGCGCTTCTCTCGCGGTCAAGGTCGCGTCCCTTGCCCTCGGCCTCCCCCTGGTGGTGGCGGTAGTCATCGTGGTCCGCGGGCGAGATGTGCTTGCCGCCGTACGGCTTCTGGCCATCGCGGGCGCCACCGGAATCGCCGGCTTCTGGCTCTGCCAGCCGTGGGCCTTTGCCAACGGCAGACCACCATTCAGCATCGTCGTCACCGCCCTCATTGCTGCTGTGACGATCGAGCTTGCCAACCGAAAGGCCGGCCGCGCACGATCCGCGCTTCTGATCGCCGCGGTGTTGGTTGCGGCCGTTTCAGTTCTGCAAATGGCGGCCCTTGTCGGCATTGGTGGCGAGACATTGATATCCAAGCTGGGTTCCGTGGTGCTGGCCGGCACCGCCCTTAATGCGACATATCTCGAGGGTGTCGGCCACGAGGTCGCGATGGTCGTTGGCACTACCGACCTCGCCTATGTTCGCATCTATGCCCACACCCTGCCGGTGCTCTATTCGTTGCGAGAGCTCGCCCTCTGGGGTTGGGGCGTACTTCTCGTCCTCGCAGCCATCGCCGGCAGTGTCGCCGGTTCCTGGCGCCTCACAAAAAGGTGGCGAAAGTGGTTCGCCGGCGGCTTCAACGACTCCTCGATCCTACTCGCGATCCTGCTTGCCTGGCTCGTTCCCATGGCCCTGCGGCTGAGCACCCTGCAGGTCAAGTTCTTGCGCTACTGGGGGCCATTGGTGGTGCCGGCGACACTCATCGCCTCGTGGTGGTTGATGCGCCTCCCCCGGAGGTTCCGCCGTCGGGCCGTCATTTCGGTTGCCGCGGGCACTGTGCTGTGGGGGCTCGCCTACTGCTGGGCATTCATCGAGCCCCACCCTCATCAAACCGCCTCGGAATGGTTCAGTCCAATGCTCGCCGACAAGCAGGTCGTTGCCTTCGAGCATTGGGACGAGCACATCGCTCTCAACATCGAAAAAGGAGTTGTGGACCGCGCCGAGCTGCCATCGTACGAACTGCCCGAAAGCGAAAGGAAGCTCGCCCTCTGGACCGAAGCGCTCGCCCGCTCCGACTGGGTCGTACTCACCTCCAATCGGGTCTACCGAACGGTCCTGGCCAACCCGGACCGTTTCGAAGAGACCGCGCGACTCTATCGGCTGTTGCTCTCGGGTGAGGCGGGATTCGAGGTCATGACCCGAGTCCGGCGCGGCCCGCGCTTCTTCGGCCTCCGCTGGCCGGTGCAACGCGCCGACGAAAGCTTCCTCAACTACGAGTTCCCGCAGGTGGTGATCCTTCGCCGAGTCGCCGACATCAGCGCGGAAGATCTTGCCGAGAGGGTCAGCCGTCCGCTGCCCCATCTCGAGCACATGGGGTACGCCGAACTCGAGCGAGAATTCCTGTCCGAGGTGCCGGCTGTACCACCCGCGCCTTCGAAGATCCGGCAGACATTCGATCTCATCATCTGGATCGCCGTCTTCTCAGGCCTCGGGCTCGCCTTCTGGGTGCTACTGCTGCCGATCCTTCGAGGTTGGCCGGACGCCGGCGTCGGGCTCGCACTGGCGACCGGTTGGATCGTTCCGGCCTGGCTGATGTGGATGGGATCAGAGCTCGGCATCTGGCAAATCAACCCCGCCACCGCGACCTGGTTGTATTCCGCTCTGCTGACGGCAGGCGTCTTCGCCGCGATCTCGCGATGGTCGACGATCGCCACGGTTCTTCGCCGGCGTCGGAACGGTGTCCTCACGGTGTTGGCGATCGCGGCAGCGATCGGCGCGCTGTTCCTCGTGGTCCGCGCCTGGAACCCGGCCATCTTCTGGGGCGAGAAACCAATGGACTTCTCGTTCCTCAACGCCTTTCTTCGCGCTCCACACTGGCCCACCGGCGAGCCATGGCTGGCCGGCATGCCGCTCCACTACTACTATTTCGGAGAGGTCCTCGCGGCCTACCCGATGCTGGTGGCCGGTTGCACCGCCGGGGTCGGCTATAACCTGATCTCCGCCACCATCCCCGCACTCTTTGCGGGAGTGCTCGCCGGCCTCGGGCTCCTGCTGACCCGCAGGAGGCGCCCGGCGATTGCCGCCTCGGTGCTGCCGCTGCTGGTGCTTCTCTCCGGCAACCTCGCCTGGCCCTGGCTTATCAAGACGCTGAGCGAGGGCAATATCTTCGATTTCTGGTGGGCGACCTCGCGGGTCATTCCGGGCTTCGCGATCGACGAGTACCCCCTGTGGACCACCATCTTTGCCGATCTCCACGGTCACTTCATCGCCTTCCCTGTGTTGCTCGCGACCTTTGCCTGGGGCTGGCTCTGCATTGAGGCTCATGATCGAAAGTGGATGGTTTCGGCTGCGCTCTGCGGAGTCGGCGCTGCGGTGGTAGTGGCCACCAACCCATGGGATCTCTTCATCCTGACAACCACACTCGGAGTCGGAGTGGTGGTCGCTGGACGCCGCCCGCTGCGGGGCTTGATACGCCTGGGTACGGCGGGCGCGGTCAGTGTCCTCGCTGCCGCCCCGTTCATCGTCGAGCTGGTGGCAGGCATCAGCGCCGGCGCCGGCGAGCGCGGGATCTTCCTCACCGACGCCGATTTTGCCCCCGCGTGGGCGATCCTGCGCCACTTCGGGCTGTTCCTGATCCCGCTCGCGATCCTCGCGATGGCGGTCCTCGGTCGTCGCTTCTGGATCGTGCTGCCGACCGCAGCGATCGGCGTCATCGCCGGCCTCAGTTTCAAATCGAGCGCCGCCGCCTTCGCCCTCGCGATGACCGCTGCCTTCGCCACCGTCGCGTTGGGCTCGAAGGACCGGCTGGACCGTCTCGGATGGTCAATGGCAGCCCTGGGCACGCTTGCCGTAGCGGCGTGCGAACGATTCACCCTGATCGACCGCATGAACACGATCTTCAAGGTCTACAACGGGGTCTGGGTCCTGCTCGCCTTCGCCCTCGCAGTCGCCCTGATGCGAACTCATGGTCGGCGAGCGCGAGTGATGGTCGCGGTGTGGGTTCCGCTCCAGCTCATCGCCATCGTGAACCTCCCGCTCGGCATCGCCCAGGGCTGGATGGTGCCACGCATCACCTCGCCCCGGCCGACCCTCGATGGTCAGGCCTTCCTCGCCACTCAGGACCCCCAGACCTGGTTCCTGGTTCGCGGTCTCCAGGGAATGGCCCGTCCCGGCGCTGTCGTCGCCGAGGCGGCGGGTCACTACTACAGCGATTTCACCCGCATCACTATGCACACCGGCCAACCCACCGTCGTCGGCTGGGACTGGCACCTCAAACAGCGCGGGCAGTCAGCGTCGGAAATCTCGGCGCGAGCCGACGACCTCGAGTTCCTCTACACCGGTGGCAATCGAGAGGAGCGGCGTGCCGTGCTCGACCGCTATCGGGTGGGATGGGCTGTGGCGGCGAGGATTGAGCGCAATCGGTACGCGATCTCGGAGGAAGATCCGCTCGGCGATATCCCCGGTGTCCAGGTGATCGCCGAGCGTAACGGCGCCGTTCTGTATCGAGTGCTTCCACGCGGAGCGTCTGGTGCCCAGCGCCTCGTGGCGGCAGACGAGCCACCGCCCGGGATGGGTTTTGTCGGAAAACTGGTCGATGTCAGCAACGAGATCGTCCGGTCCATCGCTCTCGACGACAGCGGGGCCACCGCGATTCTTCGTGGCGGAAGCATGGTCGAGCTCGACCTCGAGGCGCAGCGTGACGATGTGCTGGAGGCGCCGCCCTGCGAGCCGACGACGGTGGCTCGCCACAACGACGATCGCTGGGCCGCGTGCCGGGATGGAAGCCTGTGGCAATTCGCGGAAAGACGATGGCTGTCCGCCGGACGAGTTCCCGGAGCGGAAAACGTGGTCGCCGACGAGCGGGTGTGGGCCTGGGGACCGGAAGGCCTCTGGCTGCACATGGGTGAAACCGATTGGAAACAGGTCTTTTCCGGCCGCGTAACGGCGGCGGCCGCATCCGGGGAGCGCATCGCCTGGAGCGAAGGTTCCAGGATCTGGGTCGGCAGGGGCGCGGAGCCCAAAAATGTCGGCGACTCTCTCGAAGGCGTTCGCGCGATCTCGTGGCAGGGTGATGCGCTTTGGGCGCTGGATTCAGTCGGTCTCCACCGCACCGGCGACGTCGAACTGCCGTGGCAGAGAGTCCTCACCAATACCGAAAATCTGGTGGCACTGGCGGGCGGCCAGAGCAGGTTGTGGCTCGTCCGCGATGACGGGTTCGTATTTGAACCGGATCGCCCGGAATGCCCGTCTCCCTGGGACTCGCAACAGGGTACGCCGACAGGCTCGCTGCGCGAACCCCGCGGTATCGCGGTCTCACCCGCAGGTTGGTTCGTGGTCGCCGACACCTTCAACCATCGGATTCTCTGGTACTCGGACGAAGGGCGCTGCCTCGATGTTGTTGGTTCAGAGGGCGCTGGACCGCGCGAGTTCCACGAGCCATCAGGCGTCGCCCTCGCCAGTGACGGGTCGCTGGCGGTTGCCGATACCTGGAACGGCCGAATCCAGGTGCTGCGGCCGAACGGCGTTACCGAGATATTCGGCAAAAACCTCTTCGGTCCCAGGGACCTGATGTGGGCCCCCGATGGCTCGCTGCTGGTCTCGGATACCGGCAACCGAAAGCTGCTCCGCTTCACTCCGCCCGACTGGGAGGACGACGTTGTGGCAAGGCTGCCGGGGCCACCGGTGGGTCTCGCTTGGGCCGGTGGTCTGATCGCCGTTGCGGTTCCCGCCGAGGGTGCGCTGCTGCTGGTCGACGGCTCCAACGGCGAGGTCGCGCGGCGCATCGAACTCCGCTGCTGGAACACCGGCGACCAACAGGAGGGCTATCTCGCCCTGCTCCCATCGGGTGATCTGGTCGCCAGTTCGCCGCACTACGGCGAGCTGTGGATCGTCGACCCGACCGAGCAGGAAGAGCAGCGACTCCTTCAGGACGGCCTCCCGGGTGTCACCTCGGTCGCGCTGACACCCTTCGGCGATCTCATCGCGTCACTGACCTGGGAACATCGCATGGTGCGGGTGCCCGTAGAGCAGTAGCGCGCCGGTGACCGGTTAAGAGTTACGAGTTAAGGGTTAAGAGGTCTCGCCAACTGGAACGGCGTTCCGCTTCCTGCTTGACTCTTAACTCTTCAGCCTTAACTTGCCCCGACAACCATTCCAGAATCGCCGATCCAGGCTACGATTCTTCCGTGGCCAAAAAAAAACGTCTCGATGTCGTCATTACCGAGCGAGGCCTGGTGCCCTCGCGTGCGCGGGCGCAGGCGCTGATCCTCGCCGGCAAGGTTCGCCTGAACGGCGAGGTGGAGAGCAAGGCGGGCACCCAGGTGGACCCCGAGGCAATCATCGAAATCATCGAGCCCGATCACCCCTGGGTGTCACGCGGTGCGCTCAAACTTGTCGCCGCGCTCGATGAGTTCGGCATTTCTCCGGAGGGCCTCGACTGTCTCGACGTCGGGGCTTCCACTGGCGGGTTCACCGACGTCCTGCTCGATCGCGGCGCGCGGCGGGTGATCGCCCTCGATGTCGGTCGCGGCCAGCTCGACTGGCGGCTTCGCAACGACTCCCGAGTCACTGTGATGGAAGGCGTGAACGCCCGCCACCTGGAGACCGAGACTCTGCCGTTCACTGCGGCACTGGCCACAGTCGATGTTTCTTTCATCTCTCTCCGCCTCATCGTTCCCGCCCTGCTGCCTCATCTGGGCACGGAGGCCTGGCTCGTATGCCTGGTCAAACCACAGTTCGAGGCCGGTCGCGACGAGGTCGGCAAGGGAGGCATCGTGCGGGATGAGTCAATCCGTCGGGAGACAATCGACAGCACGGTCCGCGCGATCGAGAGTCTCGGCCTCGAGCTCGTCGGCCTCGTCGAATCGCCGATACGGGGGCAGAAGGGGAACCTGGAGGAGCTGGCGGTGTTTCGAGTGGGCTGATCAGATACGTTCCCGTACCCGTTCCCGTACCCGATGTATCCGCTGTGTCGTGACGCGGCCTGGGTGTCCGATCGTCGGGAACGGGGACGATGGAGAGGTTATGATTCCCGGCGTTGGAGGAACCAGATGAGCAGCAAAACGATGACGGTGAGCTTCCCCGGCGGCAAGCGGGTCAACGCCAGCTACAACGGTTTCGAGATCGCCACCGACCAGGATACGGACTCTGGGGGCGACGGATCCGCGCCCGAACCCTTCGACTACTTCATGGCATCGCTCGCCACCTGCGCCGGCATCTATGTGCTCGGCTTCTGCCAGAAGAGGGACATCCCGCACGACGGGATCAGCCTGACGCAGAGCTGGGAGCTCGAGGAGAAGACGAAGCGCCTGACGAATGTCCGGATCGCGATCGAAGTCCCCTCCGATTTCCCCGAGAAGTACCACGGCGCGCTAGTCCGAGTGGCGAATCAGTGCAAGGTCAAGAAGACCCTGGAAAACCCGCCAGAATTCACGGTAGAAACTGTCACGATCTGAAGAAGCTATTAGCTATTAGCCGTTAGCTTTTAGCTTTTAGCTTTGAACAACTCTCTGTTGCGGCCATCGATCATTTTTCCCTGGGAGTATTGCCTTGACGTGCCCGTCAGCCATTGTGTTCCCTGCTAATAGCTAACAGCTAATGGCTAACAGCTACGGGCCGCAGGGCCGTCAGAGTTCGTCAGCGCGGGTCGAAATTGGGCCGCGGTAGTTGTGCTCGAGGCGGACCTGGGCGACCTGCGGGCCGAAACCGCG
>Ga0316193_10003263_pt1 | contig 11663 bp, 7 predicted proteins | sample MerIslsedime2_MG_FD_207735 | JGI IMG/M metagenome (GOLD analysis project Ga0316193, IMG submission 207735) | Coastal sediment microbial communities from Maine, United States - Merrow Island sediment 2 | ecosystem: Environmental > Aquatic > Marine > Coastal > Sediment | place: USA: Maine... | reverse complement strand
GGAGGGGAAGGCTTCCGAAGAAACCGCTCGCCTCGCCTCACGGGCCCGAGACTGTGCGTCCGGGATCGAGAATGCGAAGGCTCAGTTCAGGCGCAAAGAGACTTTTCTGGATGCAAGGCGTTTTTCTGAGGTTCTCGGTGTGGTTGAAGAAACTCTGGAGGTTGTATCGACTCTGCAGAATCCAGGTTTTCTGTCTCTGGCAACAGGTGAGTTGGGAGCAAATTCCAGTTCGGACGACATCATCGCCGCTGCGCAGACCGAAGACGATCTGATCATTCGATTCCTCGAGGCTCGTCTTCGCGCTTATCTCGCGGAGAGTCACCCAACGGTCGTCGGGATTTCGTCCGCCGACAATATCGAGTTGGGAATCCTGACCGCCGCCCTCGTCCGCAAAATCGACCCTGATGCCACCATTGTCTTGGGCGGTCCGGCGGCGACCGCCATGCGCGAGGTTTTCGTCACGCACCCCGAATACTTCGACGTGATCGATGCGATGGTCGTGTTCGATGGCGAACTCGCCTTACCTGCGATCATCGAGGCTGTCAGCGACCGACGACGAGATTTCAGCAACGTCCCAAACTTGATCTTTCGACGTGGGACCAATGATGAAGTCGTGACAACGATGCCTCGAGAGTTTCCCCTTGATGAGGTGCTACCACCGGATTACTCGGGGCTCGACCTCGAGCTCTACCTCTCGCCCGGGCCGATCATCCCAGTGGAGATCGGCCGAGGATGCTATTGGAACGGTTGTGAGTTCTGCAATCGACCGGTCGCGCTGACGCATCCGGTTGCCGGCGCCCGATACAAGGACGTGGACCAGGTTACGGACGAGCTCTCGTTCCTCGCTGACATCCACGATTCGGATCACTTCTACATTGTCGACGACGCAGTCGCACCGAAGGTGCTGTCAGAGCTGGCGGAGAAACTGGTCCAGAGCGGGCTGCATATCAACTGGATGGCGCTGTCTCGATTCGAGGAGCCTCTCGGTGACCCGGACACCATGCGGATGCTTCGGAGGTCCGGATGCGCGAAGCTCGGGTTTGGGCTGGAATCTGCGACACCCAGGGTCTTGCAGTCCATGAACAAGGGCATCACCGTCGGCACGGCCGAACGAGTGATCAAGGCCTCGCATGAGGCCGGCGTACCGCTGCATATCTGGTCGATAACCGGCTTTCCCACAGAGACCTACGACGAAGCTCATCAAACGATGGAGTTTCTCGAGGCGATGCTGCCGTACCTCGATAAACCGGGTTTCTCTTTTCAGTTCACAGAGTTTATCTTGGAGCATTTCTCGACCATGAACTCATGCCCCGAACGATTTAGCATCACCGATCGCCAGAAAAACCCAAAGCGCTTTTGTTCGAGCTACGAGTCGATTCAACAGACCGGGGTCGAAACCTGGCCCTCCTCGCCTGAAAAGGTCGTCGAGAAATTCACCCAGCACATCAAATCACGGGTCTCCACACCGGAACTGGTGACCAGCCAGTACATAGTGGGTTTCATCCTCGGCATGTTCTTCTCGACTCAGGGGCGAGAAAGCCACGTAAAGAAGTCGTGGACGGCAAATCAAGCCAGCGCAGAGAGCTGTCAGTGAACCCGCTGTATATGTGGACGGCTGCCACAACCCGCAGCGATACATTGAATGCATATGGGTGCCCTGTCATCAGGTCAGGACCTCAGTTGGCAGCGTAGTCGGCATGCAACCTCCGGAGCCTCTTCGACCAACGCCTGAACTTGGCGAGGCTGGCGGGGACGTCTCTCAGCCGGTACTTCGACATGAATGCGAAAACGTTCTTCAATGGAATCGTCTTGGTATAGAGCCGGAAGTACTGTTCGTAGAAGTCTTCGAGCGGCAGCTTGGTCGGAAGGACGGTGTGGATGAAATCGAAGAACTCCGGATCGCGGGTGAGCAGTTGATCCTCGACCTCGTCGTAGAGATCGGTCCCGGGCAGCGGTGTGAGCACAGCGAACGATGCAAAGCTGAGGTCGATCGAGCGGCAGTAGCGCCGGAACTCGGCGAAGTCCTCCTCGGTGAAATCGGGTCGGACGATGAACGATGCGTAGATGCCGATTCCGAGGTCTTGCAGGACCTGGACCGCCTGTTGGTTGTTGTGTGTGGTGGAGCCCTTGTTGATGAACTCGAGATCGCTGTCGCGGAAGAACTCGAGGCCGACAAACACCCTCTCGAGGCCGACGTCTCGCCACAGTTCGAGGAGGTCCGGGTTCTTTGCGATGGTGTCGCTGCGGCCATAGAGGAAGTACCTCTTGCGGATGCCCGACTCCCGGATCAGCTCGGCGAGCCGCTTCATACGCGCCACATCGACTAATGACTCGTCGTCGGCGAAGAAGACGAACTCCTCATCGATTCCCGCCAGCTCCTCGAGGATCTTCTCAGGGTTTCTCTTCAGGTACCTGCCACCGGCAATTTTCCACAGAGCACAGAATTTGCACCGAAATGGACAGCCCTTGGAGGTACGGATTGAGGCGAGAGGCTGCATGTACTCCGAGTAGTAGGCGTGCCGGTACGCCTCTGTCAGCGAGCGGTCCGGGAACGGGAAATCGTCCAGGTCTCGCGCCGGGTTGGCCTCGCCTTCCCGCAATTCCCCGCCGGTGTTGACCCACACGCCCGGGATACCATCGAAGCCCTCGTACGCATCGAATCGGCGAACCACTTCTCGAAAGCTGTCCACGCCATCGCCGACCACCACGAGGTCTATCTGCGGGCAATCGAAATCGCGCGGCGCGACCGTGGCATGGTGGCCGCCGACCACCGTCAAAACCTCGGAGTTCCAGGCCTTGGCCCGCGCAGCCAGGAGCTTCATCCTGTTGGCGTGAACGGTGTAGCCCGTAATGCCGACCACGTCGGGCTGAAATTCCTCCAGCGTCTGCTCGACCCTGTCATCGATCCGCTGATCGAGAATCTTGACCTCGTGGTCGGCGTTCACCCCGGCGGCCAGGTATTCGAGGGCCAACGGCTCGAAGAGAAACACGTCCTCGCCGGCCATACTGACCGGCGATTTCGCCGGCTCGATCAGCAGGATTCGCATGGGTATTCCTCCTTCATATCTACTCCAGCTAGACACAAGTGTTTCGTTCCATCGAGGAAAATATCGATCCTGGGCTCCACCTCCGCTTGAGCCTTTCTTGACGGTCGGATGAGGGTTTGATGAGGATCGGCTGTCCTCCCTCCCCCATTGGAGCCTCTCAACTCCCGGACGCGTGTCCGCGCGAGCCGGACACCTGTCCGGCCCGGCGCATCTCCCACCGCTGGCACAAAATCCATTTCCTCAATGTAATCAATAGTTTGCCAAAAGGTGCGCCGACTGGCATAGGCCTTGCTCTGTACCTCCTTCGATGCAAAGGAAACTCTCATGATCCGCGATGCCTCAACCATGGACCAACCGATCGACTCTCGCCCGCAGAGGCTGCGGCGCAGGTGGACGCTGGCGGCAATCGCCACCGCGCTGGTGGTGTTGGGCCTCCTGCTCGCTCCGTCGATCAGACGCTGGGCTCGCTCGGAAACCTCGGTCCCGCGAAGCCAGATCCGGCTCGGGACGGTGGTGCGCGGCGACCTCGTGCGCGAGGTTGCGGTCGACGGACGCGTCATAGCAGCATTTCACCCGACGGCGTTCAGCCCTGCTCAGGGCATCGTGACCATCGCCACCGACGCCGGGGAGGTTGTCGAAAAGGGCCACATTCTGGCGCGGGTCGAGAGCCCGGAGCTCGGGAGCCGTCTCGACCAGGAACGCGCGACGCTCGCGGCCGCCACCTCTGATCACAACCGGCTCGAGGTCTCGAGCCGACAGCAACAGCTCGAAAACCGGCAGGATGTCGAGCTCGCGGAAGTCCGCGTCGCTGCCGCGCGGCGCTCCCTCGAGCGAACCCAGCGCCTCTTCGACCTCGGGCTGCTCAATGAGATCGAGCTCGAGACGGCGCGCGACGAGGTCACCGTGCGCTCGCTCGAGCTTACGCAGGCCGAGAAGCGTGAAGAACTCGAGGTCGAAATGCTCGCCCTGGAGATCGAAGACTCGGGCCAGCAACTCGAGCGGCAGCGCCTCCTGGTCGTGGATCTCGAGCGCCGGGTTGACGCCCTCATCGTGAGGGCGCCGGTCGCCGGTCTGGTGTCGCGGCTCCATGTCGAGGATCGTGAAGCGGTAGCGCGCAACACGGCCCTGGTCACCGTGGTCGATCTTTCGGCGCTCGAGGTCGAAATTGCGGTTGCCGAGAATCTGGCTGACGAGGTCACTCCCGGTACGCCTGCGGTCATCACAGTCGGCATCGATCAATTCGCCGGCACGGTTGTCGGCATCTCGCCTGAGGTCGAAGGTAGCCGGGTCAAAGGCCGGGTCGCGTTTGCCGACGAGATTCCGGCCGGTCTCAAGCAGAACCAACGCGTCAGCGTCCGGGTGGTGCTCGAAACCCGGAATGACGTGCTCAAGGTCCCGCGGGGACCGTTCCTGGAGGCCGGCAGCGGCCGCCACGCCTATGTTGTCGTAGGTGGCATGGCTGAGCAGCGGCCGGTCGATGTCGGGGCAACGAGCATTTCCGAGGTCGAGATCGTTTCGGGTCTCGAGGTCGGTGACGAGATCATCATTTCAGATACAACCCGGTTCGAAAGTGCCCAACGGGTGCTCGTGCGCTGAACTAAGGAGAACGACATGATCGAGATGGAAGACATTCGCAAGATTTATCGGACTCAGCACGTGGAAACCCACGCTCTGACCAATTTCACGATCACGATCGACTCCGGCGAGTTCGTGTCGGTGATGGGTCCGTCGGGGTCGGGCAAGACGACGTTGCTCAACATTGCGGGTCTGCTCGACACCTTCGAGCACGGCCGCTACATCCTCGACGGCGAGGACGTCAGCCGCCTCTCCGACCGCCAGATGTCGGCGATTCGAAACCAGAAGATCGGTTTCATTTTCCAGTCCTTCAACTTGATCCCGGACCTCAACGTGTTCGACAACGTTGACGTCCCGCTGCGTTACCGCGGGATGGGGGGAACCGAGCGCCGCGCGGCGATCAACAAAGCGCTCGAGGTGGTCGGTCTCAGTGCGCGAACCAAGCACTACCCGGCGCAGCTGTCGGGTGGCCAACAGCAGCGGGTGGCAGTCGCTCGAGCTCTCGTCGGCAGCCCGAGCCTGATCCTCGCCGACGAGCCGACCGGCAACCTCGACTCGGCGATGGCCAACGATGTCATGGACCTGCTCGAGACGATCAACAACATGGAAACAACGGTCGTGATGGTGACTCACGAACCCGAACTCGCGGCCCGCGCCCAACGACGACTGCACCTGCTTGACGGGCGGCTGATCGACCTCGAGGCCGAAGACCGGCCGACGCCGCTGGTCGCGCGCGCCGGCGGCGCCCCGTCGGCGCGGGTGTGATGCGGAGGTCGAGATGTTCGCCTACATGATTCGCATCGCCTTGCTCAGCCTCCGGCGCAACCCGGTGCTGTCATCACTGCTGATCGCGGCGATCGCCCTTGGTGTCGCGGTGTCGACGGCGTTTGTGACTGTGTATTACATCTATTCGGGGGACCCGATCCCAACCAAGAGCGACCAACTGTATTACGTCCAAATGGACAACTGGAACCCGGATAGGCCTTACTCCCGAAGGCGTCCCGAGATACCACCCGACCAGATCACCTACCGTGACATGCAAGGCATCATGACCTCCGACATCCCGACCTATCAGAGCGGGATGTTTGTCGCATCGCTGACCATTCATCCCCCTGAGGCGGAGCAGCGGCCATTCCGCGAACGGGTGCGGATGTGCTTCGCCGATTTCTTTCCGATGTTCGAGGTGCCGTTCGCATTCGGCGGAGGCTGGGGCCGTGAATCCGACCGGGGTCCCGAGCCGGTGGTGGTCATCGACGCCGCGACCAACGACCGGTTGTTCGGGGGAGGAGACAGCGTTGGCAAGACGGTCCGCATCGAAGACCGCCCGTTTACGGTAACCGGTGTGCTCGCGCCGTGGCGCCCTTCGCCACGCTTCTACGACACCCACACCGGTGCCAGCCAGGTGCCGGAAGGCGTCTACATGCCATTCGAGTTCGCCCGCGTTTTCGAGGTCTATACCGCCGGCAATCTTCTGATCTGGACGGACCTCGAAGATTCAGCCCCGTTCGAGGAGTTCCTGGCGTCCGAGGCAATCTGGATTCAGATGTGGGCGCAGCTCGACACCACCGAACAGCGCCAAGCCTACAGCGACTTTCTCGAAGCCTATGTGATGGAGCAGAAGAAGCTCGGGCGCTTTGGCAGGCCCCTCAACAACCGCCTCCTCGACGTCATGCAATGGCTCGAGGATCAGGAGGTCGTGCCCGAGGAGGCAACCGGAATGTTGGTGATCTCGCTCCTCTTCCTGCTCGTGTGCGCGGTGAATCTGATTGGGATCCTGCTCGGGAAGTTCCTTGCACGGGCGCCCGAAGTCGGTGTCCGGCGCGCCCTCGGCGCAAGTCGATCAGTAGTCTTTCTTCAACACATCGTCGAGTGTGAACTGGTTGGGGTAATCGGCGGTGTCATCGGCCTCGGGTTATCGGCGCTCTGCCTTGGCGTGATCAACCGGTTGCTCGACAACAGCGGCCAGTTCGGGCTCGACCTGCCGATGGTCGCCGCCGGGATTGGGCTGTCGCTTGTCGCAGGACTGGTGGCTGGTCTGTACCCCGCCTGGCGCATTTGCCGCGTGCCGCCGGCCATCCACCTCAAGCTGCAGTAGAACGGAGGGACTCATGGAGCTCGGTCCGATCTTTCGCGCCCTGATGCACAACCCAACTCGTTTTTGGTTGATCACCGTCGAGGTCGCCCTCACTCTCGCCATCGTCGTCAATTGTGTCGCCATCATTCTCGATCGCCGCGAGCTGTTGACCCGCCCGTCCGGGCTCGACGAGCCGAATCTGGTGGTCCTGACAACCCGGCCGTTCACCGACGAGTTTGCCGACGACGGCTTCATTGACACCGTGCGTGAAGAGGACCTGCAACAGCTGCGCGCCCTTCCCGGCGTCCGAACGGCCACAGCAATAGACTATCTGCCACTTGCCGGTGGCGGGGGTTTGACGGGTCTGGCCGCGCCCGACAGTGAAGGCGACGGTCATCCGGCACCCTACTTCGTGGTCGGTCTCGGAGCGCTCGACACTCTTGGCGTCGAGCTTGTCGCCGGTCGCGACCACATCGAGGCCGATCTGCGACCAGGGGACGACGAGCCCGAGAACCTTATCGTGACCCAAGCGCTCGCCGACCGCCTCTACCCGGACGGCGACGCACTCGGCAAGAGCGTGGTCGATCCCGACACGCGGGAGATCTTTGGCCAGATCGTCGGCATTATCCGCGAGATGCACAACGCCTGGCCGCGTTCCAGCATCGCGGGGCTCGCCATGCTCCGTCCCGGCCCGGCATACGACCAGCGCGAAATCCGCTACATGGTGCGAACAGAACCGGGCGCGATGGACGCGGTCTTTAACGAACTGGAGCCGACGGTGCTGGCGGTCAACGGCGACAGGATCGTGAACGTTCGCTCGCTCGCGGACTACAAGCGAAAATATTTCGACGACGAGGCCGTGTTGGTGAAGGTTCTGACCGTGCTCGCGGCCCTACTGATCGGTGTGACCTCGCTCGGCATCATCGGTCTGACGTCGTTCTCGGTCACCCAACGGACGCGTGAAATCGGCACCCGGCGCGCCCTTGGTGCAACCCGGAGCGCGGTTTTGCGGTATTTCGTCATCGAGATCTGGGTGATCACCGGCATCGGCCTCGCCATAGGAGCGCTCTTGACCTACGCCCTCAACTACGCCCTCGCGCATCTCGCCGATGCGCCGTCGATCGGCTGGCCGTTGATCGCCACCGGGATCGTCTTCCTCTGGGTCATCGGATTGATCTCCGCGCTCGCTCCGGCCTTCCGGGCCACTCTGGTGCCACCGGTAGTAACCACGCGGACCGTCTGATGCCTGGAATCACAAAGATCGACCACTCAGATGGCGCCGCCGTGATTACAATGGTGCCGCCGTGACAGACCAGCTCCGCGTTCTCGTGGTCGACGACCAGCCGGCGGTGGTGACCGCCCTGGGGGTTCTTTTCGACCTCCACGACATCCCGAACTGTGGCGCGGCGACCCCGGCCGAGGCATGCCGGATCGCAGCCGGCGAGACTCTGGGCGCGGTAGTGATGGACATGAACTTCGCGCCCCACGTGACCAGCGGCGAGGAGGGTGTCGAGCTCTTCAACGAACTTCGCGCGATCGATCCCGATCTCCCGATCGTAGTGATCACAGCTTGGGCATCGCTCGAGGCCGCGGTCGATCTGGTCAAGGCCGGCGCCGCCGATTATCTCGAGAAGCCGTGGCAGGACGACCGTCTGGTCGGTGCGGTCCGAAACCTGGTCGAGCTTCGCAGCGTGCGCCAGGAGAATCGGCGCCTGCGTGCCCAATTCCAACAGACGCGGACGGAGCTTGCCGAAAAGCACGAGTTGAGCGGTATCGTCTATCGCAGTCCGGCAATGCACGGCGTCGTGTCGCTCGCGGTCAGCGTCGCCGACTCGTCGGCGCCGGTCCTGATCACCGGACCGAGCGGTTCCGGCAAGGAAATGCTCGCCGAGATCGTCCAGGCGAACTCATCCAGACGAGACGGTCCATTCGTGCGGGTCAACGTCGGCGCGATCCCCGAAGAGCTCATGGAGAGCGAGCTCTTCGGAGCCGAGGCGGGCGCCTACACCGGCATCACCGGACGCCGCATCGGCCACTTCGAAACCGCGGACCGGGGCACGATCTTTCTCGACGAAATCGACGGGCTCTCGCTCGCGGGGCAGGTCAAGCTGCTGCGAGTCCTGCAGAGCGGAGAATTCCGGCGCCTCGGCAGCAGCAACGCCCTCAAAGCCGATGTCAGGGTTATCAGCGCGACCAACGCCGATCTGGTGGAGGCTGTCGCCGACGGCCGCTTCCGCGAGGATCTCTTCTACCGGCTCAACGTCGTCGAGCTCAGGGTCCCGTCGCTCGCTGAGAGGGCCGATGACATCCTCCCACTGGCGCACCATTTCTTCGAACAGTACTCGCCCAATGCCACTCTTGAGCTTGCCGACGATGCAGCCAACACCCTCCTCGATCACGAATGGCCGGGCAACGTGCGTGAGCTCGAGAATCGAATCCAGCGTGCAACCGTGGTCGCCACTGGCCATAAGATTCAGGCCGCAGATCTCGGTATCGGCGAGGCCTTTCCCGGCTCGGGCGGTCCACTGGATGACGACGCGGCTGCAGAGCGAGATCGCCTGCTCGATGTGCTCGACCGCCAAAGTGGGGTTGTGGCTCATGCGGCGGACGAGCTCGGCATCAGCCGCCAGGCGCTCTACCGCAAGATGGAGCGGCTCGGCATCGAGCTCGAACGCCGTCCACGCAGCCGCCCGCTGTCGTCATGACCGAACCCCCGACCACCGAAAAGACATCTGAGTCGAATCCCCTTCTGCGCTCCTCCTTTGCGGGCCGTCTGACCGCAGTAGTCATCCTCATCCTCATCCTCGAGGGGCTGATTGCCGGCGGCATCATGTCGCTCACCGACGACCTGTGGCTCGGACTGTTGCTCGCCCTCTTGGTGGGTGTGCCCGTCGGCGCGTGGCTCGTCGCGCGCGTCGTGCGTCCGCTCAGCCGGACCCTGAGCGGCCTCCATTTCGGCATCGCCAGCTTCCACGACCACGACTTCAGCGTGCGCTTGGCCTCGCACCGAAATGACGAGCTCGGCGACCTCGCGCGGCTCTACAACGAGGTCGGCGAAACAATGCTCAACGAGCGTCTCTCAATCCGGTCCAAGGAGCTTCTGCTCGAAAGCGCACTCGACAGCTCGCCCGTCGCCATCGTCCTGGTGAACCCGCTCGACCGGGTCGTGTTCTCGAATCTCGAAGCACGCCGGCTCCTGACTGGGGGCACCAAACTCGAGGGCCGGCGCTTCGCAGCCGACATTCAGGAGAACTGCCCGCCGGCAATGCGCGACATGCTCTCGGGCGACGGTGACGGTGTGTTTTCGGTCGACCACGAGGACGGCATCGAGACCTACCACCTGTCCCGCCGCGAGTTCGTCCTCAACCGCAGGCGGCACCTCCTCGTGGTGCTCTACCGCATGACCGCAGAGCTCGGCCGCCAGGAGGCCGAAATCTGGAAGAAGGTCATCCGTGTCATCTCCCACGAGCTCAACAACTCGCTCGCACCGGTGTCGTCACTGGTCCACTCAGCCGAGCTCATCAGCCAGCGGCCCGAGCACGCCGACAGGGGCGACGAGGTCTTTGCCACGATTCGCGAGCGGCTCGGACACCTCAAGGAGTTCATCGACGGTTACGCGCACTTTGCCCGGTTGCCGGCGCCTCGCCGCGAGGAAACCAGCTGGCGCGAGCTGGTCGAGGGCCTCAGGGAATTTCCAACACTCGAAATCGAGGGATCTCTTTCCTCCCGCCCGGTCTGGGTGGATCGCGCTCATGTGCGGCAGCTCCTGGTCAACCTGCTGAAGAACGCGGTTGAAGCGTCGGATGACCCCCCCAAGCTCGGTCTTCGGGTCGACGAGACCGCGGACGGCGGCGCCTGTATCCAGGTTTTCGACCGCGGTCACGGCATGGATGAGGAAACCATGAAACGCGCGCTGTTGCCGTTCTATTCGACCAAGAAAACCGGCAGCGGGCTCGGCCTGGCGCTCTGTCGGGAGATCGTCGAGGGCCACGGGGGCCGGATCAGCCTTCAACATCGGTCGGGCGGCGGCCTCGTGGTGTCGTGTTGGTTTCCACAGTCCTCCCCTGGCGACCAGGAGATGAAGTCTGCAGAATGACGACAGAACCAGCTACCCTTTTCATCGTAAACCAGCACGAGGTGTCACCATGAGAAAGTCCCTTTGTTCCGGTGTCCTGATCGTTCTTGTGGCCCTGAGCTTCGGTTGTCCCCGCGAAACCCCTTCGGAGGCGCCGGCAATCGCCGAACACGAAGGGCTATCGGAAATTGCGTTTCAGCTGCCGGAGCGCGACCTGATTCCGGAAGGCATCTGCTATGACCCGGAGGAGGATGTTTTCTACCTCGGCAGCATTCGAAAGAGCAAGATCCTGAAGATCTCCAGAAAAGGCGAGGTCGAAGTCTTCGTGCCGCCAGTCGAGGGACAGGATAGGGGCTATCTCGGGATGAAAATCGATTTGAATCGCCGAGTCCTGTGGGTGAACTGGCACCAGGATCTGAAGCCCAACGACCCGAATCCTGAGCGGCAGCTGTGGACGGGAATCTCCAAGTTCGATCTCGAGAGTGGACAGCTGATCCGCGAGTATCTCATCGAGAAGACCGAAAAGAACCACCTCTTCAATGATGTTGCGATCGCCCAGGACGGAACCGTCTACTTCACATCGTTTGCCTACGGGATGATCTACACGATCGACAGTGTCGAAGATGAAATCGAGGAGTTCCTCCCCATGCCAGAGGGAGTCTGGAACAACGGCATCGATATCACCCCTGATGACACATACTTGTTCGTCGTCGGTAGCGACAGGATCTTCCGAGTCGATGTGGTGACCAAAGAGATCCTCGAGCTTCCCTCACCTGAGGATGAAATCGTCGGATGGGGCGACGGGCTGTATTTCAACGACGGTCATCTGGTGGCCATCACAGGACACCGCGAGGGCGAACAAGTTGTCAACCGGGTCATCAAGCTGTACCTC
>Ga0316193_10003262_pt1 | contig 11663 bp, 7 predicted proteins | sample MerIslsedime2_MG_FD_207735 | JGI IMG/M metagenome (GOLD analysis project Ga0316193, IMG submission 207735) | Coastal sediment microbial communities from Maine, United States - Merrow Island sediment 2 | ecosystem: Environmental > Aquatic > Marine > Coastal > Sediment | place: USA: Maine... | reverse complement strand
TTCACCGCTGATCCAGCTCATACTACATCCAGACAGTCGGCAGTCGCTGCTTGAGCCCATCGTTGTCACGCAGTTTCCATTTCTGATCAACAAGGCAAGCGATGTGTTCTCCCGTTACAAGGAGACGCTGGCGAAGGAAGTCAGTTACCTGTCCCGGCGCCATGCACATATCTTCCTTAAGGAAGAAAAGCTGTACATAGAAGACCTCGGTAGTACCAATGGTACTTTTTTATCGGGCATTCATCTCGACGAACACGCCCGGCAGTTGACGAATGGTGACATCGTTGCATTTGGCGGAGATAACTTTGTCTACCGTGTGGAACTGGTGTACGCAGAAGAGGAGATAACCAATAAAGCGTTGCACAGCAGTGAACAGTTAACGGGCACAGCCCAACAGTTAACAGCGACAGCCCACGGTATCGATGACGTCACCAGAACCACCTTTGTCAGCTCGGCCAGTTCGTTCCTGGATATCTATTGTATCGAGGACGATGTCGTCGATGCTGACGAGCAGATGGGACACTCAGCGGCAGGCGCTGGAAATAAGGAGATCAGCGTAGACGAAGCCGGCTCAGTTCGTGGATGGCGAGGTCTGCCAAAGAAAACGGCGTCCATGATGCGTGAATTCAAAGCTGCATTTTTCGAAGAAAAAGAAGGTCGTTCCGCTAAGCTGTGGATAGCGGCCGCAGCGCTGGTCGCGGTTGTCGCATTCGGTCTCTACCTGGCCAGCTCGCCAAAACGGGAAATCAGGGAACTGTTGGAGCAGCAGGCCTATGTGGACGCAGTGGTGCAGGCTAATCGTTATCTGCAAACGAAGCGCGATGACAAGGAGGTGAGTGAGCAGGCGACAGAAGCATTGCTGAAGGCCACGGTACCTGCCTGGATGGACTTTGTGCTGACCAGAGCTTTTTCAGATGCCGAGCGGGAACTCGAGAGAGCCGAAAATCTAAGCAGCTTCAATCCGCCGGACCAGCAGATACTTGATCTTATGCGTTGGGTTACGCAACTGGAAGAGTTTGTCGAACAGCGGGGTGGCGCGGATTCACCTGTGGTTATGTTTGAGCAGGAAAAGCGGATAAAAGAGCTTCTTGACTGGTGGGATGCGGATGCCAAGGTACACCGTCGCTCACTGGGCACTATCTCGCGCCATGTGCCTGCCTTTACAGAGCTTCGTGCGACTGTGTTCAGTCATGTTCGCAGACTCGAGAGTCAGCAGCCTCTGGACATCGCCGCAATAGATCGACTGATTGATACGGTCGATGAAAAGTTGCAGGCCGATGATGCCGGTTCGCTGGATGCGGTCTTCACTGACTTCGAGGACAGGTATCCCCGTATTGCCGGGATAGAAAAATTGCGCAGTGATCTGGATAACTATCTTGTGGTGGACGCCGAGATCAGTTCGAAAAACTGGATCCGGGCCCATCGATTGCTGTCGGTGGACGGCTATCAAACGCCGGTGTTCCGCGAGCGAATTATCATTATCAGCGAAAAAGTGCTTCCCTCAGCTGAGATTGTAAGCCGATACGATTATGCTTTGAGTGCCTGGCAACACGGTGAACTCGATACGGCGATGGCTGCACTTGAATCACTGAGCGGGCAAAAGTGGGGTGAAGTTGCAGAACGCCGGCTGGAGCATAACCGTAGACTGCTAAGCGAATTTGAGGCGCTAAAGCAGGCAAACGGCAGCCCGGGCTACGAGAAACAGCTGCTGGCATTCTACAGCACACTGGACCCCGGGCAGGATGTCTACTTTGTGGAGGCGGTAGAGGACGGGTTCCAGTTACACAGAAAAAAAGCGCTCGCCGAGGCGCAGCAGGCATTTACCGCAGCCCGAGGCGCCTGGGAAAAATATCAGGAAAGCGGTGGAATTCGCGGTCTGCACCGGCTCGAGGCCAAGGTCTCACCGACTTACCGGCGACTGGCGAAATTATTAACGGAGTCCTATGAAAGTATGACTCGGGGGCTGGGGGTCTACAAGTTGCTGCGTACCGGCTACGCCGCTGAGTGGGATGCACTGTATGTAAAGATACTGAACGAGGTCCGCCTGCAGCGCCGATCCTTAACTGAATTGGCGATGGTACTGGAACCTTCGCTGAAGCAGGCTAAACTTGATTTACTGCCGATACCGAATTCCGCGGCATCAATGGGGCCGCCGGATACACGCGGTCAGGCAACACCCGGGTCAGGCAGAATGGATTCCGCAGGGGGAGCTTATGAGCGCTAACGATGAGAAACTCAGACGTCTTTCCACAGCGCTGGAAGATCACAGCGCAGAGGGCATAGAGATTCTCTATTCCGAACCTTCCAGAATATTCCGTATGACGATTCTGTTGGTGCTGTCGCTTGTAGTGGCGGTGCTCGTCTGGTCATTTGTCGGGCGTGCGGATGTCATCGTATCAGCACCGGGCATCCTGAGCCCTGAAGAAGAAGTGCGGCGGGTATACGCACCCATTGCCGGCGAATTGGTGGATATTTATGTGGCTGAAGGCCAGCCTGTTTCAGAGGGGGATGTGCTCGCGCGCCTCAATGCGAGGGATGCCATACTGGCGGCGACCAATGCCCTGGAAGCGGATCTCGCCCTGGCAGAGATCGAGCAGGACTATAAACAGTTTCCTGCCCGTCGCGGGCTTATGCAGCGTCACGCAGAAGCGTTGAAGGATCAAATAGAGACGGCGGAACGGCTTCAGGAGAAGCGTGTAACGGAGGGACTGGACAAACTGGCACAGTCGCAAAGAGCCAAGCTGGAAGAGGCGCGCGGTAAGCTGGAAAACGCCGGCAGGGCGCGCAATGCCGCCGAGCGGGACTGGGCAAAATTCAAGCGTTTGTTCGACAGGCCCGGCGGCGGGGGAGTGTCTAAGAATAAAGTCGAAGAGAAGCATGATATCTATCTGTCCGCTAAAACCGACTACAGACTCGCGGAAGCAAAACTCGGTGAGCTGGAATTCCAACTGAGCGAGGAATACGCTGAATCGAAGGCGGAATTAGAGGGAAGAGATCAGAGCTTGGCGGAGCTCAAAATAGAGTATGAAAAAGCACTCAATGAAATAAAGCGGGAAGAATACAGCATAGAACTTAAATATCGCAGTGCGCGTCTGGCGGCAGACGCGGCAAGCCGTATCAAGTTCGAAAATATCGATGAAGAAAATTTCCTTCGCATACTGTCGCCGGTATCCGGTGTGCTGACGCACGTTGCTTTTACGCAGCCTGGAGACAAAATACAGGCCAATACCCCACTCGTCAGTATTGCGCCGAAAGGTGCGCGTACGGTTCTTAAACTGGATATCAATGAAAGAGACAGGGGATTCTTGCGTGAAGGTCAATCGGTAAAAATGAAGTTCAGCGCCTTCCCGTATCAGCGTTACGGCTTCATCAATGGAACACTGGAGTACATCTCTCCTTCGACACAGCGCTCGTCCGATACGGAAGCCGCGGTTTTCAAGGCTAATGTCAGCCTGGAGAGAGATTACTATGCTGTCGGGGGCGTCGACTATCCGTTGCGTTTCGGGATGGCGGCGATGGCGGAGATTGTAGTTCGGCAAAGGCGCCTTATCGATTACGCGTTGGATCCGCTCCGTAATATATGACCTGGCCGACAGGAACGCGGCTGTTGTGAATACAGGGATACGGAAACTCATCAATAAAACCTGCAGGATGGGGGCAGAAGACAATGACTGATCTCGTAAAAATAGATGATGAAGTGATAACAACCGAAGATTTTGTCAAGTTGCTGAAATTTACCGGCCAGTTTGAAACGCTTATGGAAGATATCGTCAAGGACAAGTTAATCGTACATGCAGCAAGAAAGCAGGGCGTTGATATAACGCCCGAAGACATTCAGGAACGGGCCGATCAGCTGCGAAGAGTCAGAGGTTTGCATCGTGCAGTTGATATGAACAAGTATCTCGACAGCACCGGATTGACACTGGATGATTTCGAACAGTATGTCACCGAGATGATATCGCACGAAAAGATTTTAAAGCAGATTGGAAGTGAGGAGGCGGTAGAGGAATATTACAGCCTGAATTCACCAAAATTCGACAGCATAGAGGTCAGCCACATTGTCCTGGATTCCGAGGGTAAAGCCAGGGAAATCATGGCCATTCTTGAAGATGATCCAGAGAGTTTTGGGGACATGGCCCGCGAGCATTCGCTCGCGGATACACGCGAGGAGGGTGGATATATTGGCAAGGTTCTGCGTGGCGCCCTGCAAACAGAGGTGGAATCGAAAGTGTTTAACGCCTCGGAAGGGGATCTGCTTGGGCCGTTCCCCTCAGGCGATGAACCATGTTTTGAAATATTTACTGTGAACAGCAAAGTACCATCTACGCTTAATGAGGAGACCATCGAAGAAGTGCGCCGAATCATCAAGGACGAGTGGATAGCGACGCGTGCCCAGGAACACATCATTGAATCCTGCTAGCTGTCTGCACCGGATTCAGGTCCGGCGGCTGACAACGGGGCGAGAGCAATGAGCGATGACGCTGTCATTGACTTTCTCAGCTCTGTCGAGTTTTTCTCGGCGTTCAATTCTGATGAACTGGAAGAGTTGGCGGGCCATGCCGAAACCCGACATTATGACTTTGGAGACACTGTATATAATGCAGGTGACCAGGGTGACGGTTTGTATGTCATCAAGTCGGGCGCTGTTCGTATCTTTACTGAAGAGCAGGGAAAAGAAATCAGTATGGGGCTGCGTAAAGAGGGCGAGGTGTTTGCAGAACTTGCAATGCTTCGCGATTACCCTCATGAATCTTCGGTACGTTCTTCTTCGAAAACCGAGTTGCTGTTTTTCCCGCGGGCGATTTTTGCGCCCGTTCTGGCGCGAAGCGAGGCGGCACAGACTTTTATCAGCAGTTATGCCGCTATCAGTTCAGTTGGCGGTTTTGTCTCGCGCTTGTTCAACCTTCGTGGCAAAGTCAAAAAACACGAAATCGGGGAATATATACGCAGCGTCGGTATAAAGCGGGTAAAAGCCGGCAAAGTTATCATCGAGCAGGACAGTGTAGAGGATCGGCGCCTGTATGTGCTGCGCCAGGGCCGTGTTCGGGTGGTACGAAAGGATGGACAGGTGGAATACCCCCTCGGCAACCTGGAACCCGGGGAAATATTCGGAGAAAGAGCCTGTCTCATGCGCCAGCAACAACCGGCGTCGGTAATTGCGGAAACCGACGCTGTGCTACTTGTTATTCCGGAAAAGACAATTCACTTCATTCTGGAGAGAAATCCAAAGCTGAGCGAAGTCCTGGAAGAAAGAATCCGCTTTGCCGAGCGGGATCTTAACAGGCAGAAATTACTCGCGGAGCGCAGGAAGAAACCGCTGCTTCTTGATTTGTGGTCCCGGCCGGCACGTGACGAAAAGCTGATCAAACGTTTCAGGCTGGTGGAACAGGCGGAGGAGATGGATTGCGGAGCCGCCTGCCTGGCGATGATATGCAGGCACTACGGTATCCCCATGACACTCGGGAAATTGCGGGAACTGGCCAATGTAACCCGGGAAGGCGCGACACTAGACAGCCTGTCCAGAGTCGGAGAATCGCTGGGATTCACCACCCGCGGTGTACAGTGTAACTATGAAGCCTTGCTCGGTTTCAGTCTTCCCTTCATTGCGCATTGGGAAGGTTACCACTACATCATTGTGTACGGTCTTTCGAAGCACCATGTCTGGGTAGCCGACCCCGGTCCGGGCTTCCGGAAAATGACGATTGAAGAGTTCGAGAAGGGCTGGACAGGAACGTGCCTGCTTTTCACGCCCGGCAGCGATATGGTCCAGCTGGCAGCTGGACGTTCACCCTGGGTCCGCTTCATTGCCTATCTCAAGCCCTACAAGAATATCCTCGGTTACCTGTTTATCGCCACTTTCGTCATCCAGGTGCTGGGTGTGGCGCCGCCGGTGATCATACAGCACATCCTCGATCAGGTTCTGGTTCATCAGAATGTATCGCTGTTACACGTACTGATAGCTGGGCTGGTCATAACCAGTCTGTTTACACAATTGACATCGGTCATGCGTGCCTTCCTTTCCACTTTCATGATCCGGAATCTGGATTTCTCCATGATGTCGGGCTTTCTGAAGCACGCCCTGTCGCTGCCGATTCCGTTTTTCGCCAAACGGAAAACCGGTGATGTATTTGCACGCTTCCAGGAAAATCAGACCATCAGGGCGTTTCTGACTGAATCAACCGTTACAACAGTGCTGAATCTCCTGATGGTGTTTATTTATTTCAGTATCCTGTTCATGTACAGCGCAAAGATGACCCTGCTTCTTGTCACCCTGGTCATTCCAATCCTGATACTGACCGTCGCCGTCACCCCGAAGATAAAGGCCTACGCACGGGAAGCGTTTCAGTCGTCGACAGACGCCGAATCCATACTCATGGAAATTATCGGCGGGGCCGAGACCGTCAAGGGCATGGGAATCGAACGACCCATGCGTCTGAAATGGGAAAAGAAGTACGCTAATTCGCTCGACGTTCAGTACCGGGCACAACGTTTCAGTATCCTTGTCGGGTTTGTGAGCCAGATCTTCAACACCATGATCACGATTGGTGTTCTCTGGATGGGAGCCAATCTGGTCATGGCACAGCAACTGACCATCGGTCAGCTCATTGCTTTTAATGCCTTGATGGGCAGCGTCCTGAGTCCGCTGATGGGTCTGGTTGGCTTGTGGAATCAGATTCATGAGGCCGGCGTGGCGATGGAGCGCCTGGGTGATATTCTGGACATGGAGCCGGAACAAAAACCCGGCGAACTCGCCTCCCGGGTGATTCTTCCGGATCTGCAGGGGGATATAGAACTCGAGGATGTCTATTTCCGTTATGGCGGTAACGAAACCCCCTACGTGCTGGAAAAGATCAATCTGAAAATCGGTTCCGGCCAGCTGGTGGCCATCGTCGGCCAGAGCGGATCGGGGAAGACAACGCTTGCCAAGCTTCTCGTGGGATTCTACCTGCCGAGCGAGGGAACAATCAGCGTTGACGGATACGATATGGGTGTTGTCGACAAGGAATATTTTCGTGCCCAGGTTGGCTATGTCATGCAGTCAAATCTGCTGTTTTCCGGGTCTATTGCGGAAAATATCGCCAGTGGTGACGAGAACCCGGACAGAAACAGGATTATAGAGGTTGCAAAACTCGCGGATGCGCACGGTTTTATTGCCAATATGCCGCTCGGCTACGAGCAGGTGGTTGGAGAGCGCGGCGTCGGCGTGTCGGGTGGGCAGTTGCAACGTCTGTGTATAGCGCGTGCACTCTACCACGATCCGAAGTTACTTATTTTTGACGAAGCCACCTCCGCACTCGATACTCAGTCTGAAGGCAACATCCTCAAAAATATGAAAGATATCCTCACGGGGCGGACAGCGGTGGTCATCGCACACCGGCTGAGTACCATCATGAGCGCTGACAAGATACTGGTCCTCTACAATGGAAGTGTAGTGGAAGAGGGGCGCCACGAAGAGCTGGTGGATAAAAAAGGCATGTATTTCCAGCTTGTCAAGAAGCAGATTGCTTAGGGTCTTCAACACGATAACACGATGAAAATTATTGACGCCAAGGCCGAATCAGCCATCTCCTACGGTGGGCTGATCGAGAAGATAGAGATCCTCCGATCAACCCTGAGGTGGGCATCGAAGCTCGACCGTCCACAGATCCAGAAGCTGCTCAAACAGTGTAATTCCCTGCGCGATGAGGTTATGCAGCTGTCGCACAAGGAGCGTTTTATCAAAGCATCTTCAGGCGCTGCCGGGTCTCGCCGCAAGCAAACGATTGCCCAGCGGCGCAAGGCCCTGCTTGACCGCAGTTTTGTGTTTGAAGGTGTATTCGGGGAGAGTCAGAAGCTTATCGATGCCCTCGAGATTGCCGAAAAAGCAGCGCCTACAGACCTGCCGGTATTGATCGATGGAGAAAGTGGAACCGGCAAAGAGCTGGTGGCAAAGGTCATTCACGCCAATGGCAGCAGGGCGGATAAACCCTACATATCGGTTAACTGTGGTGCTATTCCCGACAATCTTCTCGAGTCCGAGTTGTTCGGTCACAAGCGCGGTGCCTTCACCGGGGCGGCCAGCGACCGAAGCGGTAAGTTTGAAACCGCCCATACGGGCACAATATTTCTAGACGAAATCGGTGAGTTACCCTTGCAGGGACAGGTGAAACTGCTGCGGGTATTGCAATCGGCGGAAATTCAACGTGTCGGTTCGGACAAAGTGATTGAGGTGGATACACGCATCGTAGCGGCCACCAACAAGAATCTGCTCGAGATGTGTGCCCAGGGAAGCTTTCGGGAGGATCTGTACTACCGGCTTAGCGTTATCCAGGTCACCTTGCCACCGCTGCGTGAACGAAAGGATGAGATCCCGTTGCTGATAGACTATTTCAGCGACGAAGCTGCGGAGAAACTGCAACGGCGCCCGATTAAGCTGAGCCGGCGTTTGCGAACCTTTCTGCTGAACTACACATATCCAGGAAATATAAGAGAATTGCGCAACACGATCTTCCGCATCACCTGTCTGGCAGGTGATACGGCGGACTTCGAGCACTTGCCGGAGACGCTCAGGCCCGATTCAAAAGAGGCCAGGGAGGAAACACACCATGCAACAGCCGCGATGTCGCTGACAGATATCAAGAAAGCGGCCAGTGACGAGGCAGAGAAAGATTTTCTCGAAAGGGGATTGCAGGAGATGGGGGGCAGGGTGTCGGAACTCGCCCGGCAAATCGATATGAATCGTTCCCACCTGCAGACCCTGCTTAAAAAACATGGCTTGCGATCCAAAGATTATCGGGCCAAGAGTTAACCCAATTCGCGCCGGGGGGCGGCGCTCCTACAGGTTAGGGCCGCGGCCCTTCATGCAGACCCTTACTATTGGTGAATGCCAGAAAAAAAGCGGAGTTCAATAAGAACTCCGCAAACCCGGGTGGAGGAGTGTTCGATATTCGGTCTTCAGGCTATCAAGGCCGGACTGGCTGCAGTCAGCGACAGCGTATTGAAGCTGTTGGTAATGGTCCCGCTGTTTCCAGCACCGTTGTGGACATTGAAGTTTGTCGGGTTCTGCTGGATCACGGTGTAGTCGTAATCGACGTAATTGTTGCTGACGTTATAGATGCTGGTGTTGTAGATGTTCTGTGTAAGACCTGGGCTCACGCCCAGCGGCCTGGCCTTCGTGTAGGGGGTGATGAAGCCAAAACCGCTGCTGAATCTGCCGCCGAAGATGGCAGCAATCGCCGCGCGGTCCAGTTCTTCATTGTTAGGCAGGTCACTGATAATAAGCTTGTTCATGTTTATGTCTCCGTGGTCTGGTTGAGATTCATGCTCTTGGCGATCACTCACCGTGTTCACTCCGCTGTATGGTCATGCTTGTTGCAGAACTCGTGCCAGCCCGCTCCACACTCTGTAAAATATGATTTAACTATAAGATTAAAAAGGAGAAAATAATCATCCTTGGCGGATTATCTGTAACAGACAGTTTTCCCGGTAGCGAAAATTGTAAGGCTGAAACCAACGCCCTGATGCCCGAAGTTCGTTCTTTCAGAACACTTCAGTGTGTCTGTGCAGGGAAGCCGCCAACCCGTTTAATATAGGCTGTTCACCGGCTCGGCCAGTACAACCCAACATTCCGGTGTGGAGTGTTCGTTCACAACATACTTTTGAAGCGGTTCGGTACTGGTCATGAGCAGGAAGAAGCCGTGTTGATATGTGTAAGTTCCAGTTAAAACAAGAAGCTATGGAATAAGCCAGGTCCAGGCGGTCTGCCTGGCACGGGCCGTGCAACGAAGGTGTCGTGAGCATCAATGCCGATTTGGTAGACACAACCTCAGGAGACACGAAATGACGACCTTAAAGATTACTGATCTGGAGACCAGCACCGAGTTGGACCGTGAAGCCATGATCGCTGTCAGTGGCGGCATGGGTTTTAACGGCATGGCGCAAGGCGGCATATTTTCCCCCGTGGCAAATGCCGGCGGCGGGTTCAGTTTTGCCAGCCCGACCACCATTGTCAGTACGCCGATAAATGTGCCGATAGCGATCAGCCTGGACCTTGATAACGCCCTGGATATTGATACCCAACTCTCAAACGTGGTGGGTTCATCGTTCAGCGGGATCGTTCAGTAAAGCGTTACGCGCTGGTTGTTACCGCCAACGGAGGTCTCCGGACCTCCGTTTTTTTTTCTTCGCTATAAGCTGGCCAGTCCGGCGTTAAGAAATTATGCGAAATGGCCGATAAAAGAGGCAGCACAGATTGTCGTTACAATAAGCTGTGTGTTGCTGCGAATACTCCTCCGTGTCAGCAACGAGCCAGCGCCTTGTCTACTGAAGAGGCGCTGGCTTTTTTATGCTGCCTTGTAAACTTCAGGTCTTGATCTGTAAACCTTTATTTAACATATGTATAGACGGATATTCTCGTTTAAATGGAGATGAAAGCGGTATCCTCGCCCGTTTGCCGCAGTAGATCAGTCTATTCTCGGGCAGGCTCCTAGCCTATACTTCGACGTTCGTTTAGCGTGCTTGGGTTTTGCTGCCATTATCAGGCAATATTCCACAATGTCAGTGTAACGAAAAAGCCTTAACATAATGTACCCGGAGGGACATAAAATGGTACGATTTCTAAAGAAAATATGCATGACTGGGTGTGGTTTCATACTCTCAATAGCCAGTGTCATGGCCGATGAGGTTCTCATGCCGTTCGTCCTGGCCAGCACCTCAAGCGGTGAGGTTGCAGCCGTGACCTCGGAAGTTAAATCAAAGCTGACCGGTTCCGGTTTTGACGTTGTCGGTGAATATTCCCCTTATGACGGGGCCCATGTCGTGGTCGTGAGCAACGATACCATGAAGGGCCATGCTGCCAAATCGGACTTCGGTGCTTATGGTGCCATTGCGCGTGTTTCGATCACCAGAAACGGTGATGTAACGGAAGTAGTCTATACCAACCCGGAGTACATGGCTGCCGCCTACCGTATGGCCGTTGATATGGTAGATATTCGGAAGCAACTTGAGGGGGCGCTCGGTGCGGAGAAGGATTTTGGCTCCGAGAAGAAACTGACCGCCGAGAAACTGCGAAAATATCACTATAAGTTCGGAATGCCATATTTTGACGATCCGAGCAAACTGGCCAAATACGGTAGCCAGGCCGAGGCCGTGAAGGCAATCGAGGATTCCCTGGCTGCGGGCAAGGGTGCGACAGCCAAGGTCTACCGTGTGGACATTCCGGGCAAGGACGAGACTGTCTTCGGTGTGGCACTTAATGGTACAGATAGCGAAGACTGCAGCGGTGATCAGTATATTATGGGAAAGATTGATAACAGTACCCCACGGCATACGGCACATCTGCCATATGAAATTGTCGTGTCAGACGGAGTTCCTTATGCCTTGTCCGCAAAGTTCCGTATCGCAATCAATTGGCCGCATCTGTCAATGATGGGGGACGGTTCGTTCATGAGTATTATGTGTGCACCTGGTGCCATCGAGAAGGCCCTGATCCAGGCATCCGGTCAATAGCCCCACGCAGACAGGACTGCCGGAACGCGCGCAGTTCTCCATGATAAGCGCAAGGCCCTTGAAATTGTTTCAGGGGCCTTGTTTTCGAGCATCCTTTCACTCGTCATCCACGTCTCCCCTCCTTGGCCAGCATCCGTGCTTGTTTGCAGCCCCCTTAACGTAATCACTTGCGCGAT
>Ga0316193_10003261_pt1 | contig 11666 bp, 8 predicted proteins | sample MerIslsedime2_MG_FD_207735 | JGI IMG/M metagenome (GOLD analysis project Ga0316193, IMG submission 207735) | Coastal sediment microbial communities from Maine, United States - Merrow Island sediment 2 | ecosystem: Environmental > Aquatic > Marine > Coastal > Sediment | place: USA: Maine... | reverse complement strand
CACGTGTCATTGTGATGCAACTGGCCTGGCAAGGGACATCGCAATCCCGGTGGTGAGTGACTTTGCCGCGCCGTACCGAAAAGTCACCACTCAAATCCCCATAGCGCTATTGCCTTTCATGACCGCGTCGCTTCGTCCCGCGGTTTCCTCCCTCGAGGCTTGTCAGACGCCTGCCCGCTGAGTGCTTGTGTAGGCTGACAGGCCTGCAACTGGGGGCAGGCATCTTACAACCCTTAACAACTCAGGACCTTTAGTGACGGCTAATATAACAAAGCGCTTAACGGAGATTGCCGCCGCTGTTCGCACATGCCAGCGCTCCTGCCTATAATGCCTGAACGCAACGGGGTGTACTGCTCCACATATGCAACCGCTTTACAGCACAGACCGCGAAGTCCTGGAAACAGCCGTCCACTGGCTGGGTGAGGGCCGGTGCGTGGCACTGGTGACCGTGGCGAAAACCTGGGGTTCGTCACCGTGGCCGGTGGGTGCCCTGATGCTGATGTGCGCAGATGGGACCAGCTTCGGCTCGGTGTCGGGTGGCTGTGTGGAAGAAGACCTGTCCATGCGCTTCCAGACAGGGCAGCTTGGGGATGAATTCCCGACGCTGATCGATTACGGGGTTGACCGTGCGGCGGCGACACGCCTGGGTTTGCCCTGCGGGGGGCGGCTGGAACTCCTGGTTGAACAGCTCGACAGCGCGGCCCCGTTCCAGCAGCTGCTCGACACAGTGAAGTCCGGGCAATTGCTGGCGCGGCGCGTCTGCCTGGGGACCGGCGAGGTCAGCCTGCATACGGTGACCGACGCCGCCGAAGAATTCAGCTACACGGGCGACACACTGACCAAGGTGTTTGGCCCGCGCTGGCGGTTGTTATTGATTGGTGTCGGCCAGTTGACCGGTTACGTCACGCAGCTTGCGCTGATGCTGGACTACCGCGTCATCATCTGCGACCCGCGCGAAACACCCGTACAGGAAACGACACCGGACGGCGTCGAGCGGGTGTACATGATGCCCGACGAGGCGGTACAGGCCTATGTGGATCATCCGCGCAGCGTGGTCGTGGCACTCACCCATGACCCGAAGCTCGATGACATGGCCTTGCTTGATGCATTGCAGTCAACGGCGTTCTATGTCGGTGCGCTCGGTTCGAAACAGAACAGCGAGCGGCGCCGTGAACGCCTGCAAACTCTGGGCCTCACGGCGACGCAACTGCAACGCCTGCATGCTCCCGTCGGCCTGCCGATTGCGAGTCATTCCCCGCCCGAGATCGCACTGTCCATCATGGCCGAGATCACGGCGTTACGAAACCGTGCGCAGCAGGCTGCCACGCAGAGGACGGGTAACACATGAAGCCGACCTGTACCGGCATCCTGCTGGCCGCGGGGCAAAGCACGCGTTTTGGTAGCAACAAGCTGCTGAACCCGCTGCCTGACGGCACACCCATGGCCGTCGCCTGTGCACGCACGCTGCACGCCGTGCTGGAGCATTGCATTGCCGTGGTCGACGACAGCCAAGGCGCCGTCGCCCGCTTGCTGGCGGAAGCGGGCCTGCAGGTCATCGCCAATCCGCGCGCGCTGGAGGGCGTGGGTACCAGCATTGCCTGCGGCGTGGCCGCCAGTCCGGGTGCCGGCGGCTGGGTCATTGCACTCGCCGATATGCCAGGGATTCCGGCACGCGTTATTCGGCAGGTTGCCGGCGGGCTGGCGCGTGGCGCGGACATCGTTGCACCGGTCTGTCGCGGACAGCGTGGCCACCCTGTCGGGTTTGCGGCACGCCATGCGCCGGCGCTGCTGGCATTGAACGCCGATAGCGGTGCGCGCGACATTATCGCCGCAAACCATGACACACTGGAGTTGATCGAAACGCAGCACAGAGGTGTCATTTTTGATATAGATACCCCGGCGGCGCTGCCTGCCCACTAGCCGGCTGTTGAAATCCCGCATACGGCGCAATCCTGCGTTAATAATCTGCCCGGTAGGCGGCGTCGCGCAGCAGTAACCTGCTGTGTCTACTGTGCTTCTTCACCGGTTTTAATCCTGGTCTCTCACGTGCTTAAGATTTTTCAACACCCTGCCAGTTGTGATGACGTCTTGTAGCCAGCCAATTCAGGCGCCGGCCATGGCAGCATGCCGGTTTTTCAACTAACATGAAATTCCCGGATAGGTGCAAGTTCACAGGAGGATGGTCATGCTGGAATTGACGGTCAACGGTCAGCATCACGAGCTGGACATCGATCCCGACACACCGCTGCTGTGGGCGTTGCGCGATCACTTGCACCTGCACGGCACCAAGTACGGCTGTGGCATCGGCCTGTGTGGTTCCTGCACGGTGCATGTCGATGATCGCGCCGTGCGTGCCTGCCTGGTGAGGGTCGCTGATGTCAGTGACAAGGCCATCACCACGATCGAGGGCCTGACGCCGGACAGCGAGCCGGTGCAGCAGGCCTGGCGCGAGTTCGAGGTGACGCAGTGCGGTTACTGCGATCCGGGCATGATCATGGCAAGCATTGCCCTGTTACGCGAAAAGCCGTCGCCCTCCGATGCCGATATCGATGCCGCGATCACCAATATCTGTCGCTGCGGGACCTACAACCGCGTGCGCCAAGCCATCCACGCAGCCGCAAGCAAGGTCGCCAACAAGAAGGAGGCCGCCGATGTCTGACCCTGTCAGGTTGACACGCCGCGCGTTCCTGGTACGCAGCACCGCGGCCGGTGCCGGATTGCTGCTCGGCTTTCACCTGCCTGCGCGGCGCAAGTTCGCCGCGGCGCCCATGACCGCCCCGCGCGACGACCAGCCTGTCGAGGTCAATGCCTGGATCGAGATCCACCCGGACAACAGCGTGCTCATTCGCGTCGCGCGTTCCGAGATGGGGCAGGGTATCTTCACGGCACTGCCCATGCTGGTGGCCGAGGAACTGGACTGCGACTGGAGCAAGGTGCGTGCCGAATACGCCTCGGCTAACGAGAACCGGCGACGTGATAACGTCTACCAGTCAATGGGTACCGGCGGCAGCCGTTCGATACGTGATTCCAATGATTACCTGCGTATGGCCGGCGCGGTGGGCCGCGAGCTGCTGGTGAGTGCGGCAGCAAGCTGCTGGAATGTGCTGGCCGAAGAATGTCGCGCCGCGAACAGTATCATTACCCATACACCGACCGGCCGCACGCTGAGTTATGGTGCGGTGGCCGCCGCTGCCGCCACACTGGCCCCGCCGGAGCTGGTGTTTCTCAAGGAGCCGGAGGACTGGCATTTGCTTGGCACACCGGTCAAACGTCTGGATGTGCGAGACAAGATCGCGGGCAAGCCGGTGTTTGGCACCGACGTGGACATCCCCGGCATGCTGCATGCTGCGATTCGCGCCTGCCCCGTGTTCGGCGGAACGCTGCAGCAGTATGACGCTGCGGCGATCGCGAAACGGTCCGGCGTGGTGCAGGTTGTCGCGCTCGATAATGCGGTAGCGGTGGTGGCGGAGAGCTGGTGGCAGGCGCACCAGGCACTGCAGGCCCTGCCGGTGACATGGGATGAGGCAGGCCATGGTACGGTCAATGACGCCGACATCCGTGCCAGCCTCGAGGCAGGCCTGGCTACAGATAAGGCCGTGATCATGGCCGAACGCGGCAAGCCGGATGTGGCTTTTAAAACGTCCGGGAAACAGATCGAAGCGACCTACTACGCACCGTATCTCGCGCACGCGACCATGGAGCCGATGACCTGCACGGCGGCCGTACACAAGGATGGCCGGGTCGAGGTGTGGGTGCCTACACAAAACGCCAGTGCCAGCCTGGACGCCGCGGCACGCACTGCCGGTGTCGATCCGCTGCGGGTCGAGGTACACAACACCCAGCTTGGTGGCGGTTTCGGACGGCGTGGCGCCAACCAGGATTTTACAGAGCAGGCGGTGCGTATCGCACAGGCGGTTGGCAGGCCCGTCAAGCTGATGTGGTCACGCGAGGAAGATATGCAGCATGACTTCTATCGCCCGGCCAGCATGGTGCGCCTGGCGGCGGCAGTAAACAGCGCGGGGCAGCTAACCGCCATGCGTGTGCGTGTCGCCGCACCTTCCATCCTGACCTCACTGGGCAGGATGTACGCGGACGGGACCGATCCGGTCGCGCTGCAGGGCATCCCCCACAAGTTCTATACCGTGCCCAATTTCCGGGCGGACTACGCCCTGCGTACGCTGCACGTACCGGTTGGGTTCTGGCGTTCGGTGAACCATTCCCAGAACGCGTATTATCGTGAACACTTTCTCGACCAGGTGGCGCGCGAGACCGGCCAGGACCCCTATGAATTCAGGCTCGGGATGCTCAAGGAGGCACCGAAGCAACGTGCGGTGCTGCAGGCAGTTGCGGAAAGGGCCGGCTGGGGTGAAGCGCTGCCCGAACACACGCACCGCGGCATTGCCGTCGAGACTTGCTATGGCAGTCATTGTGCGCAGGTGGTAGAGGTCAAGGTCAATGCGGACGGGACCTTCAGGCTGCTGCGAGTCGTGTGTGCTATCGACCCCGGGCACGTCGTCAATCCGGACACCATCGCCGCCCAGGTGGAGAGCGCGATCACCTACGGCCTGACGGCTGCGCTGTTTGGCGACATCACCCTGCACAACGGCCGGGTGCAGCAAGGCAACTTCGACGACTACCCGATGCTGACGCTGGCGCAGATGCCCGTAGTGGAAACCCACATCGTCGCCAGTGGCGATTTCTGGGGCGGCATAGGCGAACCACCGTTGCCACCCGTTGCACCGGCACTCTGCAACGCGCTGTATGCCGCGACCGGCAAACCCGTCCACTCCCTGCCGCTGAGTGCCCACGGACTGCACTTGGCCTGACCACAGCAGGAAAACGACCACTGTCGTTCGTTGTGCACGCATGCCTGCATGCTGTCTCTTGATGGTGTCTGCATGGACGGTGCAGATTCATCACAAGGTTCCGCTGGGTCAAGGCCCCGACCAACAGTGAACTTAATCAACTCAGCCACATCATTCTCGCGCAACCAATGTCAATGTTGCTGCATTGCGCAGATACAACAGTGTCTTGATTGGCCTGGAGGCATAAATTGGCTGGGGAAAGGGCAGATGACCGGGACTCATTCAGGTCATCGAGGCTAATTCAGGCAAGACTTCGGGTTGATCAGGCTGGAAAGCAGAGGTAGCGATTGCTCGATGGGCATGAGTTTTAGGAGAAAAGGGCGTTCATCCGTCCTATACTCATCAAGCACGTCGTGCCTGCCACGGTCTATTTGCATTTTTCCCCTTGGGTGTCTAGTGTAGGTCGCCAAACAGTATGTAACTTACATAATAGCGGGAATGTTGGCTATACAAGCCTGTAACCCTATAAATTACAGATAACTGTAAGTTTCATTATTTCTGACGACCTACACTAGATTCAATTAATGTTGATTGCCAAGCACTTCTCATTATATTCATATTAAGCCCCGATTAATGATTGCAACTCTTCAATTTCATGAACATCATCCTACCAAAGTACAATCCCTAATCCTTTGCCCAGCATTTATAATAATGTTTGATAATTAGCACGGGAGTAATCAGTGATTCTAGGTTATCTCTGGCATACGGAGGGCTTTGTTGCATCGGAAGCGCGTGCGTGTTTCCATGGGATTCTCGAAGCACAGCATGCGATGTACAGCGTCGCCTGGGATAGACCGGAATCAGTTATGGAATGGAGTACTTCATAAAAAAGATGGGGATTCGCGGGAGAGATAATAAACTACGACTCGTCGCATACTTTGGGCGCGATGGTTTTGCACAGCTTTATGATGACTGGTTGCAGCTCATTACTCACGTAAACAACCTCTGTTTCTCACACTATCCTCAGTGGCATGACGCCTATCTTAATCGTACGTCAGAAGATAAGGACGGGATTATATTTTGTGCAATATATCGTGATAAAAAACTTGTTGCTGTATTTCCCCTAGTTATAAAAAAAGCAAGCACGTTCGGATTGGTAATGATAACCATCCCATATGGAAACCTTCTCTGGATTCCAGACTGTATTGTTGCAGAGGACGAAGATCATGGTTATCTCTTCCAATTCTTGTGTAAAAATATTACCAGTGAGACAGGGATAAAATGGGATCTGTTTAAAGTTAACAACTCTCTCGGAACGTCACATGCGTCTAAATGTCTTGCTGGGCAGGCTGGATTTTCTACTTTTAGCAAAGAAACTGCTAATTGCAACATTCTGCATGTAAGGCCATATGAGCAGACGCTTGATAATTATTCAAAGAACTTTAAGGGTAGACTTAGGAAGGCGCGCAATAAACTCTTCAAGATGGAAAATGTGGTCTTCCAGAAAGTGACTGATTCTGAGGGTCTCGCTTGGGCATTTAACGAGTTTATCTCGCTAGAAGTCTCAGGGTGGAAGGGAGCACAGGAGCAGACAAAAGGGCGTGAGAAAGGTACTGCAATTGCCTTGTATAATAAATTTCGAAGATTCTATGAGGGGGTTGTGACAAACTTTGGCGATGCTGGGCTTGCAGAGATCAATCTATTGAGAGTTGATGAAAAAACAATTGCGGCACAGCTTGCACTAGTAATTGTTGATACTTGTTTCCTGTTAAAGATAACCTACGATGAAAATTACGCAACACTCTCGCCTGGGAACATGCTTCTTGAGCATCTGCTCAAAAGTTACGAGGATAACACATTGGTAAAATATATATGCTTGATAACAGACTATCGTTGGCATGCAGACTGGAGACCAGAACAATCAAGTTATATGACATTTAAACACTTTAATAAAACCCCGAAAGGGCTCCTAGCGTGCACAATATTACACATAAAAGAAATAGCCAAAAGCTTGTTGAGAAAGGTTAAGAAAGGTAGCAGCTAATTACCGTGGTCAGGGAACAAGCGGTAATCGGTAAAGACCTTGTCAGATTCTTATATAGAGTATTCAACTAAACATAGAAGTCTGATTTATATGTATTATGACAGTGAAGAATCATCGACTGGGACAGACATGATAACAGGAGCGATGGCAACGCGAGTTGTTTATGCTGCCATCGAGTGTAACCAGTGCTGGATGCAAGAACTAACATACGATAATCGAATCAGGCCAGCACGTAGCTACTGCCTGTGATGTTGCAGGTTCTGGTTCTGGGTAAAATGGGTTGAAACAATGAAATTAACAGCTGCAGTCAAAAATATACTCCGCAAAGCCGTCCGCAAGATTCGATTTAATCTGTGGCTGCTTGAAGGAGAGGAATGTACAAGTAAGAAGCCTATTTCTATTCTTTTTTTGGGTGGTGGCCCAGAAAAGATCTATCTGGCAGAGCTGGCCTTCAGTGGTGACTATAGCGAAACCCTGATAGGCAAGAAGTGGATATGGAATTTGCATCGACTGACGAAGCAGAAGTTGGCGGACATTGTGGTAGTTACCAATATCGATAGGCAGCTGTATCGGTATCTTTCAGACGGGAAAGACTTTTATATCCCTAATTGGGCGCAGGGTGAAATTGTTTTCAGAGAAGCATTAGCCAGGATGAAGACAAGCGGTCACCTCAAGAGCGATTTGAGAAGGATCAGGAAGAATGACTTTAAATATGAAGTAGTACGGTCATCGTCAAAGTTTGATGAATTCTATCATACGATGTTCATACCATACATCACAAAAACATACGGCCGAACAGCTCAACTAATGTCATATGAACAAATGAAAGAACATGAAGGGCAATCAGAATTAATGCTGGTTACGAAGGATGGCGAACCTTTGGCAGGACAAATCCTTGTCTATGAACATGACCGCGTTCGGTGCTGGTGCCTCGGCGTAAAGGATGGAAATCGTGATTATGTAAAAATGGGTGCTCAGGCGGCACTCTATTTGTTTAACATCCAGTATTTGTCTGATCGTGGATATAAGGCTATGCATGTAGGCACTTCACGAGCCTTTTTAAGGGATGGTGTACTGCAGTTCAAGAATAAATGGGGAATGAGCATGAGGTCTCCAAGCCGGAAAGGGTTCTTGCTAAAACCGCTGAGAAAATCAGAAGGCGCGATGTCTTTTCTTGAAAATAACCCGTTTATTTATTACGTGGGTGAGAAGTACGTTGGTGTAGTCTTTTCTGATGACAGTTCTTCAACTGACAGTTATAGAGACATATGCGCTCCATATTTATCCTCTGGTTTGTTAAAACTAAAGGTATATTCAAATAAAGGCCATGAAAAAGACAGCACCACGTCAGATGATATCGCTATCGCTTCAACTGATGCTCTATTTTAGAATGAATGGTTTACTAGGGCCTGTTAACACTAATTGATGTATGCTATGCGGATGGAAATAACACAGACGCAGTACAAACAAATCGAAGCCTTATTGCCACGTCAACGAGGGAATGTCTCGCTGAATAATCTGCAAGTACTCAATGCTATTTTGTACGTTGCGGAGCATGGTTGTAAGTGGCGAGGCTTACCGAAGCGCTTTGGTAACTGGCATAGCATCTAATCGGCCGAAGGGCCGATCGATCCGGCTTTCAGCCGTAACCCGAAGCCACCGGCTATAGCCGGTGATCGTCAATTTGAACAACTTTACCCAAGGTTTTACTATCGTTAGTCATGGTGGTGGTCTCCTCTGTGGCGTTGAAATGTCGCAATTCCAACTTAACCACATGAGCCACCACCTCTCAAATGTGCGAAAAATATTTTACGTTATCAACGGCGGCCGTCGCCGTTACTGGGCCAGCCAGGCGGATCGGGCGGCGTGGGAGCGGGCTCAGCGACCCAAACCGTGTAAACTGGTCGTCAACCGTGCACTGGCCCGCATCGTGGCGAAGAAACTCAGACAACTCTGGGCGCCAGAGCAGATTGAGGGCAGGGGAGAATGCCAAGATCAAGTTCCCGGTGCATCCGCACATGCTGCGCCATGGTTGCGGATACAAGTTGGCCAACGACGGGCAGGATACAAGGGCCATCCAGCACTACATGGGACACAAGAATATTCAACACACAGTCCGTTATACTGAACTGGCTTCCGACAGGTTCAACGGCTTCTTCAAGGATTGAACTGGTTGCCTGGGAACAGGGGGGGAGGAGGCCGTCTGACACCGGCGGATTACCCTTATATGTACCTACAAATATCGAGGTAAAAAACGCCTCGCGAAGGCTTGCTCAGGGAAAATACTAAATGGATTTAACAGATAAATTTGACCAGGCTTTACAGTTCACCCACAAACTTCACAGGAAACAAAAACGTAAGGGGACAGATACCCCCTATATTTCTCATCTGCTTGGTGTCTGTAGCTTGGTGCTTGAGCATGGGGGTGATGAGGATCAGGCTATTGCAGCGTTATTACATGATGCAGTAGAAGACCAAGGCGATAACTACACCTGAATCTGCCGCATATGGAGGTTGACTAAATGCGTACTTTCGAGCCGATACCAGACATTCCCGTACGCACAAAAATACCCTAACACAGTGTCCTTGATAGTCAGAAACCGGCCAGAATGCGACATTCCCCCAGGTGCAAGATAATTTGTTCGTGCTGGTAACCTGACGGACTGCTACTCCTCCCAGTCTGCTCCATAGTAATGAGTGATTTCATCCCCAGGATGTATATCCCGTATCGCACAGACCTCTAGAGTGTTGTGATAGGCTGCATTTGGAGTATTACTGTGGTTGATGTAGCGCAGGTCGCACTGCACGTGAAAACCGTCTTTTCCATCAAGCCACAATACATGATCACCGTCGTCCGTTGTAGGTTGCCCTTGCACTACACCGATCACTGTGCCGGAAGGTATAAAGGATCTCGCGAAGAGACCTTTGCCATGAATGGAGCTGTCAGCCACGTACACTATAGAATCAGACATTATGAAGTTTGTTAATTGAGAGCGGTAAAATTCCAGGGCGCATTCTACCCGATAATGCCAAATATCAAAGCGACATTGTCTGCGACTTAACCTGGCGGAAGCTGTATATGTTTAAGGAAGGAGAAGCTTAAACATCCGAGAATGTTTCGAATGCGACATTCCCAGAAACAGAATACCTCGCTATACGGGGTTCCTGTACTTCTTGTTTCGGCCAACTCCTGTCCTTCCCGGACGGCTAGCGAACGACGACTGTGCATAAACGGTCACACATGAAACGATTGAGATCAATTGTCTAAGTTGTCATTTTCACGTGATAATTAACAATTCGCCACACACAGGTCGCCATTACCCCAAGGAGTATCCATGCATATACCGAGCAATAAAAAAGTTGTCTGCATTACTGGAAGTGTCTGGACGGGAAGCCGGGTAGCGCCGCGTCGCATGCTGGTGAAGGACGGTTTTCTTCGACCCGCCTGGTTTACCACAGGCCGTCTGTTGACAGATGCTGAATATCGTCATGTATCAGCGGCCCAGTTTCATCTGACGAATGCCGAAAAGAAAGTACTCGCCCATATCGAATATGCCGGGGGGGTCGTCGGAGTTATGCGGGAAGACTTCGAGACCGCCATGGCCAATGCCGAAAAGGGTGTGCTCGTCGTCGGTCCCCCGGAAATTGCCGCGCAGCTTGCTGCAACGATACCCCAGGCAATCATTTTCTCATTCAAGAGCGCCGGGATGGAACTGTCTGAATATAGCAAGGCGGCGCATCGGGCCGGCCAGTTACATCGCATTGACGTGGACGTCCTTGAACCGAGGGGATGGATAACGGTTTATCGCTCCATGATGGATATCATCGGGTTTCCAGTAAGGGATCATCCGTTCTGACCCCGAATATTACTGTTGTCAGTTGTAACCACATAAATTTATCTGCGCCATAATCCGTGTCCGGTACCTGTGTGTGGCGAATTGTTATTCATGCTGCTACGGGCAACTGGTAGCAGTCTTATTTAGAATCTGTCTGTAGGGCAGGTCTCCGCCCGATTCCTGCCGTTCGCTGACCATTGAGAACCGGTTTATTGCTGGGCCAGCAAGGGGTACTACCGGCCACAAACGGACTTACAGCTATGCAGCTTTTGGGTCTAAGAGCGCAGCAGGGGGGGAAGACTCCCCCTGCACCCCATCAAATGACCAAAGTACCAGATATCAGCGCTGGCGGTGCCTCGCTTTACTCGTGGGGATAGGGCTTCCCGTGGCTCTGTTAGTGGAGCCGTACTACTTGGTCGCTACCCGGTCCTACTCCTCTGGAACTTCTACAGGTCCAGTCTCCGCCTCGGTATTGTTGTGCCCATTGCCGCTTCCGGTGAGGTAGGTGTGCGTGTGGTCTTCCAACGATTCGATGCGCTCCAAGAGTTCCTCGATAGTCGGCGTAAGGACAACATGCAATGCACCAACTGCAACAATGTCTGCACCAGCTGTCCACACATCACCAGTATTACCCCCAGGTTCTGTATATAGTCTTAATGTTTCAATTGTCGCACCGGGCGCTATTCCGAAGTCACTAAGATCAACTTCTACTGCATTTAATCTGACAGTATTCCCACTACCCAGCACATCATTAATAGTAAGACCAGTAAATACTGGGGTGTATATCTGGAAGCTGGTAAGCGTGGTTCCCAGATGTAGTGCCAATTCAAAATCTTCGGCTGATTCTGTTTCAAAAAACACTAAATCATAGCCCGGTCCATTAAGTATTTTCGCAGCTTGGAAACCGACATCCACATTTATGCCGCTCCCACCCAGCCCAAATGTTATATCTGAACCCGTCATGGCCGCATTTAAGTCTGT
>Ga0316193_10003260_pt1 | contig 11669 bp, 8 predicted proteins | sample MerIslsedime2_MG_FD_207735 | JGI IMG/M metagenome (GOLD analysis project Ga0316193, IMG submission 207735) | Coastal sediment microbial communities from Maine, United States - Merrow Island sediment 2 | ecosystem: Environmental > Aquatic > Marine > Coastal > Sediment | place: USA: Maine... | reverse complement strand
GTCGGCCCCGAGAAATGCCGAATACAGGTCCAGGGTGTTGAGCGACAGGTCCGCACGCTCGACCTCGTCCGTGAATCCCGAGGCGTCGGTGGCGAAGGAGGCGTAGCCGGAGAACGTCTCCTTGAAGGCGTATTCGAGGCCGAGACCCCAGTTGAACACCTCGTCCATCGACTGCACGACGTCGAAAGTGATGGGCTGCGGTGGCTCCTGCTGGATGGACTCCTCGCCCTGCATCACGACATACGGATCGATCTTGTCGAACCACTCACCGCTCGCGTTGACCCGGGCCTTGCCGATCTGCCACCCGAAGCCGAGTCCGACGGACAGCGGCGATTTGTATGTCGCGGAGAGATCGGGCTGGAGCGTTGCCAGCAGCACCGTCGTGTCCGAGGTGAACACCGCTTCGTTGATGCCGAATTCACCCGAGCCCGTGATGTGGAGGCTGGGCGTCGTGAAGGTGAGACCGGCGCTGAACGACTCCGAGGCGAAGTAGCCGCCGATCTTGGCCAGGGTCCGAAAGGAGGAGTAATTTCCACCGCGCAGATTGATGTCCACATAGGTGGACCCATCCTGGGCAATCGCCTCCACGACTCCTTCTGTACGCCGGCGCTGCGTACGGTGCGCAACGTAACCGGTGACACCGAGTCCGAAGCTCGACGAGAACGGGTGCGCATAGGACAGGCCGACCCAGGTCTCGTTGAACTGCCCGTCGACGCGACCCACCCCGACCAGCTCGTCGAGATCGAGCTCTGGTGGAATCTCGGCCCCCGACCGGACGATCTCGGTACTGATATCAGACGATGAGCGCGCCCGGGTGAGCACCGAGTAGGCGAGCACGTCCTGGCCGAACAGCGACCGCGTAAGCGTGCCCGCGAGAAGGGACGGCCGGACGCCGGACTTGGTCGTTCCGAGATCGATTCCCTCACCGGCTCCATCCTCGATCGTGATGGACTCGTATTCGTAGACGTCCGTGCTGATGGCGAACGCCAGCTCGTCGGCGATTCCGAGCGCTCCAGGGTTGTAGAAGGTGCCGCTGATGTCACCGACGCTACCGATCACGGCTCCGCTGAGCAGCGACGCCCGAGGACCGTACTGCTGCCCCCAGTAGTGGGAATCCTGTGCGGTCGCGGAGCCGGTGGAAGCGAGCAGGCCCGCAAAGGCGACCAGCGTGAGCGCGACTGTCGAGACCTTCAGACGCTGAGAACTCCGACGCGGGCTGCGCACCTTCATGCCTTCCTCCTGTGCCTGGCTGGCAGTGTCGGGGACAAGGCAAACATAACTCGCCCCGTACCCCAATGCCTCAACGGCTGCAGTGGTCATTCGGCCTGTCCGGTACCTTCTGCTCGCTCGACCCGGGTGAAATGCTCACCACCGAGGTCAGCCCGCCGAAAAAACCTCCGCCAGCACCCGGTGTACCAGCTTCGCCGCGATGAAGTCGCTCGCGTGCTCACCCGGCAACGGCAGCAGTTCCACGACATCGAAACCGACGATGCGCCGCTCGCGTGCCACGCGGCGAACCAGTTCGTTCACCTCGTACCAGCCAAGTCCGCCGGGTTCCGGCGTCCCCGTGGCGGGCAGCAGAGACGGATCGAATGCGTCCAGGTCGATCGTCAGGTAGACCGTCTCCGGCAGCAGCTCCACGACCCGGTCCATCCAGCCGCTGCCGCCGCGTCCTGCGATCTCGTGCGCCCAGAACACCCGGTCGGGATCGAGCCCGGGCATCTCCGATGCGTCCACGGCGCGAATCCCGACCTGCACGATCGGGCAGCACTCGCGGGCCCGCGCCATCACGCAGGCGTGGTTGTGTGTCGATCCCTCGTACGACTCCCGCGTGTCCCCGTGCGCGTCGATCTGCAGCACCCCTACACCCGGGAAGGCGTCGGCCGCGGCCCCGACCGCTCCAATCGTGACGGAATGCTCGCCCCCGAGCACCACGGGCACGGCGCCCCGCGCCAGCACCTCGGCCGCGGCGGCCCGCACCAGCTCGGCCAGTTCCTCCGGACCTCCGTCGTGCAGGATCGGCGGCAGTGTGACGATCCCCCGCTTCCACGGCTCGGACGCCGTCTCGATGTCGTACAGCTCGATCGTCCCGGATGCGTCGAGCAGCGCGGATGGTCCGCGGTCAGCACCCTTCCGCCAGGTGCTCGTCTGGTCGTAGGGAACCGGGATGATCGCGGCCGCTGCCGCAGCCGGATCGACGGCCGCTCCGTCCTCGCCGAGGAATGGCGGATAGGCGAGATCTCCTGGAGTCGGAGCGGATCCGTTCATTCGAGCGACTCCAGGTAGGTGTAACCTTCCAGCGCATCCTGGTAGAACCGCAGCAGGGTCCGGGTCTCGGGAAGCGTCATGCGCCCTTCCCGCACGGCCGTCTCGCAGTCGCGCACCAGCCGGGGATACAGTCGGTCGACTTCGTACTGCATATAGCCGAGTACCTCGCGCGCCGTGTCCCCTTTGACGAACTCCTCGATCGACCAGCCGCCCTGCTCGTGAAGGCCGATATGCACGACGTGCGTGTCACCGAACAGGTTGTGCAGGTCGCCGAGCGTCTCCTGGTAGGCGCCGACCAGGAACACCGCGAGGTAGTAATCCTCACCCGTCCGGAGCTGGTGCAGTTCAAGCGACTTCTTCACGTCCCGCACGTCCACGAACCGGTCGATCTTCCCGTCCGAATCACAGGTCATGTCGGCCAGTACCGCGCGGTGCGTTGGTTCCTCGTCGAGCCGGTGAATCGGCATGATCGGGAAGAGCTGGCCGATCGCCCAGCTATCCGGCAACGACTGGAACAGCGAGAAATTGCAGAAGTAGGTCTCGCTGAGAATCTCCTCCAGCGTCTCCAGTTCTTCCGGAGGCGTCTCCATGCGGCCCATCACGTCGGCGACGCGGGCACAGGTGGCCCAGAACAGCTGCTCGGCGAGGCCCCGGAGCTCGAGACTCAGATAGCCGAGGTTGAACAGGTTCAGCGCCTGCTCACGTGCCTGGACCACATCATGGTAGGCTTCGACCAGCGTCCGCTCGTGCACCGACTGGTACGCGTACAGGAGGTCACGTATCGGCTGGGGCAGCTCCTCGTCATCTGCGACATCCACCGACCCGGAGTACGTGGTTCTCGGTCCCGCGGCACCCAGGACATTCACCACCAGTACGCTCTGGTAGGCGGCCATCGCCCGGCCGGATTCGCTGATGATCGTGGGGTGCGGCACGTCCCGCTCGTTGCACACGCTGGCGATCCGGTACACGACCTCGTTCGCGTACTCCTGGACAGTGTAATTCATCGAGGACGGGTAGTTGGTCTGGCTCCCGTCGTAGTCCACGCCGAGACCCCCACCCACGTCCACGTATTCGATCCCCACGCCGAGGCGCACGAGCTCGGCGTAGATGTGTCCGAGCTCGCCGACCGCCTCCTTCAGCCGCCGGATGTCCTGGATCTGACTCCCCGTGTGACAGTGCACGAGCTTCAGACTGTCCAGCATGCCGTGCGCCGTGAGCAACTCGATCATCTCGAGCACCTCGCTCACGAACAGGCCGAACTTCGATTTTTCGCCCGCCGAATCCCGCCACCGACCGGCGCCCTGGCTCGCCAGCTTCACCCGGACGCCGATCTTCGGCTTCACCTCGTAGCGGTCGGCGTGCTTGAGCAGCAGGCGGAGCTCACTGAAGTTCTCGACCACCGGGATGATGTTCCGACCCAGCTTCGCCGACAGGATGACGGCCTCGATGTAGCTGTCGTCCTTGAACCCGTTGCACACGATCAGGCGGCCGGGCGAGTCCTCGGTCATCGCCATCACCGCCAGCAGCTCGGGCTTCGATCCGACTTCTAGACCGAAGTCGTAGTCGGTTCCGTATCGAAACACTTCCTCCACGACCGGGCGCTGCTGGTTCACCTTGATCGGGTAGACGGCGACGTACCGGCCCTCGAATTCATTTTCGTCGATGGCGGTCTGAAACGCGTCGCGCAGGGTGCGCAGCCGGTGGGCCAGGATCTCGGAAAAGCGGATCAGCAGCGGCGCGGTGAGATCCCGGTCGCGCAGCCCCTCCACGACGTCGAGCAGGTCGATTTCGGTGTCCGCGGTCGCGTGTGGCCGGACCACGACTTGCCCGTCCGAGGATATGTCGAAGTAGCCCTGCCCCCACGCCCCGACCTGGAACAGCTCGGCGCTGTCTTCGGGCGTCCAGCGCGTACCGCGAATCCCGGGAGCATTCTTGTGCGTATTCATGGGTGCGAAGATACCGTAGACCCCCTCGGCCCGGAAGCTCGCCCGCGCGTTTCAACCGTTGGGTCAGCGGCGGCGTCTAACCGGGCGACCGGCGTGTTTCTGCGACCGATGGAGGAGAGAATGTTCGACAGTTCGAATTCAGCGAGTCCCGCGGCGCTGCTAGGGGCTCTCGTCTGCTTCGCCGCCCTTCCCGGCGCGGCGATCGCTCAGCAGGCGGAGACGTTCCGGCTCCAGGGAAACGAAGTCGCGATCTACAACCTCGCGGGAAGGGTCCAGGTCAGGGGTGGATCGGGATCCGACGTGGCCGTGTCGGTGCGCCGCGGCGGCTCCGATGCGGGCCGCCTGGCCGTGCAGACCGGAAACGTGAACACTCGCCAGAAGGGGTTCGGGACGGTGAACTCCCTGCGGGTCGTATACCCGCAGGAGACGATCGTCTACCCCGACGGCAACGGCAGTTCCGAGATCAGGGTGAGAGACGACGGCACGTTCTTCGGTGACTCCGACGGCGGCAAGAAGATCAAGATCCGGGAGTCCGGCTCCGGCGTGAAGGCGCACGCCGATCTCGAGATCACGGTCCCGAATGGCCGTTCAGTGCTCGTGGCCCTGGCGGTCGGAGAGGTACGGGTCGACAACGTGAACGGTCGGCTGTACGTGGACGTGGCGTCCGCCGACATCTGGTCCTCGGGCGGCAACGGTGAGTTCGTATTCGACACCGGTTCCGGCGACGTCGAGGTCAAGGGCCACGACGGCGGCCTGGTGTGCGACACGGGCTCCGGTGACGTGCTCGTCGAGAACGTGAACGGGGGCGAACTGAACTTCGACACCGGCTCCGGAAACGTGAGCGGCCGGGGAGTCCGGGGCAGTTCATTAAGGGCCGACACGGGCTCGGGAGACGTCGAGCTTCACGATGTAAACGTGGATTAGATCAATGCTGACACGGGCTCCGGCAACGTGACGCTGGACCTGGCCTCGGCGCCGAGCGACATCCTGGTGGACGTCGGAAGCGGCGACGTTGTGCTGCGGCTGCCGAACGGGTTCGGAGCGACGATCGACGTGGACACCGGCTCGGGAGACATCCAGACCGATCTGCCCGTGCAAGTAACCGAGATCGACGACGATGTCCTGCGCGGAACGATCGGGGACGGTTCGGGACGGGTCAGAATCGATACCGGATCCGGCGACGTGAAGTTCGAGAAGCGCTGAGCCAACTGACAACGAAGTGCGACGGGCGGGGGGCCATCAGGTCCCCGCCCTTGCCGGAACTCACCCGCCCGGGGGCTTACCGGTCGGTCCCCAGATCCTGACGTTCTCCAGCTGGCCGCGCGTCTCCGCCGTATCGATCACCACCACGGTCTCCGCCAGCTTGTCCTCCAGGCCCTGCCGATTCGGATCCCACAGGATTCTCAGGAATCCCTCGAATCCGGTGAACAGCGACGCGGCGTAGCCCCCGAAGCGCTCGAACGAAACCCAGTAGCCGAGCGGTTTTCCGTCCAGCCGCACGATGCGGATGTTGAGAAACCGCTTGCCGGGCGTACGGCCGCGGAAAAACCCGGTGAGGAAGGTGAAATACAGACCGGACCACCCGAGTCCGAGTCCGAATTCGTCCAGCAGGTTGGTGACCGTTCGCCTCAGGCCCTTCTCCTCCTCGGCCTCCAGCTCGGCCCGGGCCTCGCTCAGATCGTGCTCCAGGCTTTCCTGATCCTGCCGGAGCGAGCGGATCCGCCGGTCGCGCTCCTCGAGTTCCGGGGCCGCGACTTCCGTTGCCACAGGTGGCCGCAGTTCTTCGATCGCCACCGAGTCGCCGTCACGCAGGGCGGCGGAGTATGCGGTCAGCAACTCGTCCAGCGATGTTTCCCGTTCCCCGGACACGGTCTCTGATACCTCTTCAGGTCCGATCGCCGCTCGCAGCAGGTTCACGAGTTGGGCATTGTCGGGACTGTCGGCCTCGATTGCTGCCACTACGTCCAGCATTTCGTCCTGGCTCATGCCGGACTCGCGGTAGCGTTCCACGAGCCGCGCCGCGACCTCGTCCGCGTCGGACGTGTCCGACTCGGTCACCAGGCTCAGCAGGTCTCCGATCGCGCCGAGCGATACCGGAACGCTGGCGCCACCAGGGCCCTCCGTCTCGAACAGCACTGCGTCTTCTGGAACCAGGCTCGGGCCCCACAGCACCAGGACTGCGACGAACAGCGCTGTCGAACCGAGGCAGCCGACTCCAACCCGGGAGGCCTTGCTTGCGGTCGAGTTCTTTCGGCCCCGGAACGCGAGCCAGAAGAAGAACGCTCCCGCAGCCAGGGCGAAGAACACGGCCCGGACATTGGCGAGCAGGCCGATCAGGGCGAGATCTATGAGAATCGCGGCAAGTCGGCGCCACGGGTTCGCGAGCGGAATCCCGAGCAGACCCGGAGCGACGGAGAACGCATCGGGCGTGATCGTGCGGCGGGGATCCTGGGCCTGGGTGGTTTCCATCCCCCAAGTTCAGCAGCTATCCGCTGCGGGGCAACGGGAGGGGTTGGAGCGGGAGACCCGGCCGACTGCCGGGTCTCCCGACAACATCAGGTACGGACCCGACTCTTCTGCGCCGCTTCGACCTGCTCGGCGTCGGGAACCCGGATCCGTACTCCGCTCTCCGGGCCGTGCCACTCGACGTGCACGTCATCGAGGATTTCGGGCACCACCATCATCGCACCCTCGATCGCGTCGGGAATGCTCAGAATCACGTTGCCGTCGTCACTCTGCCAGTTGAACTCGGGCGCCTCCGGAAGCTCCACGGTCACGTTCAGCTCCTTTCGGTCCCGGAGGACTCCGACCGCGATCGGACCCTGCTCGGCCTCCCGAATCGTTCGGGCGACGTCACCGGAGCCGTCGATCGACTTTCCGCCCACCGACAGGATGATGTCACCGGCCTTGAGACCTGCCCTGTCGGCCGGCGAATCTTCCTCTACCGACGTGACGAGAACCCCGTTGCGCCCGTCGAGTCCGAAGTACTCGCCCAGCTGGTCCCCGACCGATTGGATGCCGACCCCCATGCGACCGCCTCCCATGAAGGCGAATACGTTGCCGATCGCCGGAGAGTGCCAGCCGGCACCCTCGCCGCCGCCGCGCAGTCGTTCCTTCAGTTCCTCGATCTGCCCGGGCTCGGGCCCGCGAAACGAGAAGCTGCGCACCAGCGACTCCCGCTCGGCGATCTCGACCGTCACATCCCGATTCTTCTTGTCCCTGATGACCTCGAGCTTCACCTCGCGGCCTGCGGGCGTTTCGGTCACCAGGCGGCGCAGCTGGGCGGCGCTCTCGACCGGGCTGCCGTTCCAACTGACGATCACGTCGTCTTTCTGGAGCCCGGCTTTCTGGGCCGGACTGTCGTCGGACACGTCCTCGATCCGCGCTCCATACTCCCGCTTGAGACCGAGCTGCGATACGTCATCCGCGTCCACCTCGCTGATGTACACGCCGAGATAGGTACCGCCGCCGAAACTGCCGCTTCTCACCATGAATGGAGCCGATTTCCCATCCTGCTCCTCGACCTCGACCTTTTCCTGGGCCGAGCCACACCGGGCCGTGGCCGTGACCAGCGCCACCGCGCCGAATGCCGCGACCGCCATCCGCAATTTTCCGATCCGCATCATCGTTCCTCGCTGTTCGTTTCGCGGAGCCGGTCTCCGCTTCCGTCTGATTGGACAGAGGACGGTCCCCCGGGGGTTGCCCGGGAAGGAATCCAGCATGAGGTGCGCCCGGCTTCAGGGACGAACGAAGGGCAGGGCGTGCGGTCGTACTCTGAAGCTCGCGGGGCCGCTGACCCAGGACTCACCATCGACATTGAACCAGAACCCGGGCTCGGCCTGGACGCTCACGGTTTTCGCCCGGGCGTGCTCCACATCGGGATCGGCCAGGTGCCGTCCAGCGAGCACCCGCGGAACGAGCACGGCCAGTCGGGCGAGCGAAGTAGCCCGGATCACCACGACGTCCAGCCACCCATCGTCGACCCGCCCCCCCGGAGCGAACGGAATGCCACCACCGGCGGAGCGGCCATTGGCGATCACCAGCATCCGGATCTCCTGCTCCGTGCGACGACCGTCGATCTCGAGCAGAACCCGACGCGGGCGCAGTTCACCGAGCTCGGCAACGGCTGCACGTATGTATGCCAGGCCCCGCCAACGACGCTTGCTGCCGGGACTCAAACGGTCGGCAATCCGTCCCCCGAATCCGCCGACCACGGCGTTCCAGGCGTGCAGTTCCCGATCGGGTGGTCCGGGCGCAAATGCCTGGATCACATCGATCGGGGCTGCCTCGCCCTCTCGCAGCAACGCCGCCGCGAGGTCGGGGCGCGTGGGCACACCGAGCGACAGGGCGAGATCATTCCCTGTCCCGATCGGTAGCAGGCCTGCCTCGACTTTCGCCCCCGAGTCGAGCAGCGCTGACGCCAGCACGCTCACGGTGCCATCGCCGCCCGCGGCCACGATCCGCTGGAACCCGTCCGCTACCGCTTCGAGGGCGAACGGGCGTACCGAGTCCGACGTGGGGCTCACGCGCAGCTCAGCTCCGGGGATCGTGGACATCGCTCCGCGGATCCGCTCGGGCGACCAGCCCCGGCCGGCCGCCGGGTTCAGGATGACACAGGTGCGCATGATCACCTAATTTCGTCTCAACGGTGGCTGTTCACCACGGGTACAGATCGGAATCTCTCAGATGACGACCCCAGAAGCCCGGGACAAGGCTCGCGAACTGATCGGATCATCCCGGTTCATTGCCGTGCTCACCGGCGCCGGAATCTCAGCCGAGAGCGGTGTGCCGACGTTTCGCGGAGAGGGCGGGCTGTGGCGTGGTCGCAGGGCCGAATCGCTGGCCACACCCGGCGCGTTCGCCCGAAATCCCGCCGAAGTGTGGGAGTTCTACCAGGCGAGAGTCGAGAGTCTGCGCGGGATTGCACCGAACGCCGGCCACCGGGCGCTGGCCGCGCTCGAATCCCGGTGTGAGCGGCTCTGGCTCCTGACCCAGAACGTGGACGGCCTTCACCGCGATGCCGGTAGTACGAATCCGATCGAACTGCATGGCACGATTCGGATCGCCCGCTGCCACTCCTGCCGGCGCGAGTGCGATATCGAGGCGGCGCTTACCGGGTGGACCCCGGGCGTCGTTCCGGAGTGCCCTGCCTGCGGGGGATCCCTGCGGCCGGCGGTCGTGTGGTTCGGAGAAGCGCTTCCCGCCACGGCTCTCCAGGTCACCGAACGGGCGATCCGTTCCTGTGACATCATGCTGGTGGTCGGTACCTCCGGCGTCGTTCAGCCCGCCGCGTCCTTCGCCTACAGCGCGAGCAGCAGAGGCGCGAAAGTCATCGAGGTGAATCCTGAACAGACCCCGATCTCGGAAATTGCGGATGTCGTGTTGCGGGGACCGGCGGCGGTGGAGCTGCCCCTCCTGATGGAGCCGAAAGACAGGGAGGGTGTCAGAAGCCAGCGGAGGGTCGACTGACCGCCTCGAGAAACGCTACCAGCAGACCCTGGTCGAGATGTCCGTCCTTGCGCACGCCGCTGCACACGTCCACGCCGTACGGCCGCACGATGCGAATCGCCTGCCCCACGTTGTCCTGGGTCAGGCCGCCCGCCAGCAGGATCGGCAAATGGATCGCTTCGGAGACGCGGCGGCTGAGCTCCCAGTCGTGCGTCTGGCCCGCCGGATTCTGCCAGCGGAACGGGGGCTCTGAATCACCGGAATCGAGCACGAGCGCATCGACGTGCCGGGCGATCTCGCGTGCGGTATCGAGCGCTCTGTCTACCATGACGTGCACGGACTGGACGATGAAGATCCCCGGGGCCTTTTCCCGCAACCGCTCGTACTCTCCGGGCAGTAGCGGATCCCACAGTTGCACCGTATTCACTCCGGTCGTGCGGTACAGCTCCTCGAGTCGGTCGACATCCGTGGCAGCAGTGAGCACGAACGTGCCGGTCTTGCGGGGAATCGCCTGGACGATCTCGGCGATTGTCTCCAACGGAATGCGTCCTTCTCCCGACGGGGTCTCGTCCACCATTCCCACTGCGGCGACACCGAAAGACACGGCCAGTTGCGCCTCGTCCGGAGACGCGATGCAGCAGACTTTCACCTTGACCGGCGGAACGAAGCTCATCCTGCCTCCACTCGGGATCCTCGGGGACCGGGCCATAGATTGCGAATGGGAGCACGACAAGTATCGCAGGTTTCGGGCCGCGTGACGAGGGCAGGCTCACCAGACGGCGGGATTGAAGTCAGATCAGACCGTCCACGGACAGGTACACGCGCCACGCATCGGGATCCCTGCCCTGCAACGAGCGCGCGACATCGAGACGAATCAACCCGTCGAGCCCCGAAATGCCGATACCCGCGCTGATCGCCGGATCGTCGAACGTGAAATCCGACCTCGACCCGGCCCAGCCGAGATCGCTGAACAACACGAACCTCAGTGCGGGATTTCGCGTGCCGACCTCGACCCGGCTCAGCCAGAACGCCGTCCCGCGATGTGCGTCGGGAGTATTGGGAAACGCTCGGAGAGTTTCGACCCCACCCAGAAAAAAGTATCGCTGCGGAGGAGGAGTTCCGACCGAGCTTCCCGCCGATGCCTCCAGCGCGACTTCGGCGACCCTGGCGATCGGCGCACCCACGCTTCCGGACCCGGCAAATCTGATATACTCCCGGTCGCCGACGGCTCCCTCCGCCCACACCGTCGCCGTGTAGATCGGCCTGGCGGGATCACGCCCGGCCTGCAGGCGCACGCGACCGGAGACTCCGAACAGCGTCGCCTGTTCCGCCGTGACGTTTTCCGGGAACTCGTAGTCGCTCAGCAAGTGGGGCAGAGACACGTCCGTCTCCTTTGGTGCATCTATGTGTCTCTCGCCGAACAAACGCAGCTCCGTCCTGGTCGTCCCACCGCCGCGCCAGCCGACGGACAGGCCAGCGACCCGGTAGTATTGCGCGTCATCATAGGCGAGCAGCAGCGCGTGTGCCGACGGAAGCAGGGCGAACGGATTCCCCCAGTCCCCGACGTCCTGCAGCTTCCAGTAGCCTGCCATTTCCAGCTCGCCGTTCCCGTACCGTCTCACCAGCGATGCCGAGAGATTGGGAACCAGGTCCGCCAGCCCGATCCGCGCTTCGCCGATCAGTCGGGACTCGCCGTCCAGCGGCACCTCGGCCCGCACCCCGCCGCTCAGCGCTTCCACCCGATTGTAGCGGAACCCGGCCAGCCGGATCGTGGGCTTCGTGGCTGGAGCGGGGGGAAGAGTGATCTTGCCCAGTCGATCTCGAATCTGATTTAGCTCTTCTGAACTAAATGGTTCAACATCAGATAGTTGACTTTCTTCGTCACTGTCGAACCATGCGACGAGCGCTTCCTCGGGAGGCAGGAGAATGATGCGCGTCGGACCGTCGGGATTCTCGCACGGCTCGGCGGCCTCTGCGTCCTCGGCCTCTTCCCGGGCCTGCTGCTCC
>Ga0316193_10003256_pt1 | contig 11670 bp, 11 predicted proteins | sample MerIslsedime2_MG_FD_207735 | JGI IMG/M metagenome (GOLD analysis project Ga0316193, IMG submission 207735) | Coastal sediment microbial communities from Maine, United States - Merrow Island sediment 2 | ecosystem: Environmental > Aquatic > Marine > Coastal > Sediment | place: USA: Maine... | reverse complement strand
TGGACAGATTTCCGACGCGAGGCACGACCGGCAGACGCAAGCAGGTCCCAGCCGAGCAGACCAATGCCGAGAGCTTTTACTACCTCAAACAGATGCAGGGTCGTACGATCATGGTGGTGGTTCTCACCGACGGGACCGAACTCGTCGGGTGGATCGAGTGGTACGACAAGAGCTGCCTCAAGTTGAACCGGGAGAAGGCGCCGAACCTCCTCATCTTCAAACACTCCATCAAGTTCATGTTCAAGGAGGAGGAGCTCCACCAGCGCCGTCGTCGCCGGACGACAGAGAGCCGATAAGATCGGCGGTATTGCTCCTACCGCGACCGGTGTAACACCTCTTCGATTCAGAGGTACTTGATCGTCTCTGCGGCGGTGGTCGCGTCGGCGCCGTCGGGAGCGACCTCCAGGTACCTCTCGAATTGGGCTTTGGCCCCTTCGAGGTCACCGGTGCGCAACAGAAGCATGCCGTACTCGAAGAGGCATTTCGCGAACTCCGGATCGACAGCGAGGCACTGCTCGAGGAAGGGGCGTGCGGCTTCGTCATCCATCTTGTTGAGAAAACCGGCAGCCTGGTTGAAGAGGGTCGCCGGGTCATCTGGATTGAGGCCCTGATACTGAGCGAGATAGGCGGCCTGAGCCTCGCTGTCGCCGACCATGCCGGCCGCATTGGATGCCACCGCGAGGCATTTCTGGGACTCGTCGTCTTCTTCGAGACAGCGCCGCGCGGTCGCTAAAGCGAGGTCGGCGTCACCGGAGTCGAAGTCGATTCCAGCCATCACCTCGAGTGCCTCGATCAGATCAGGCATCGCCTCGAGTGCCTCTTCGAGTCGGGCGCGGGCCTCGGCGGTCTTGCCCGCCTCGAGCAGCTCTTGCGCCTCACCGAACTCCTTGTATCCCGGTTGTTCCATCACCTCCTGCTGCCGCGCCTTCGAGAGTTCCTCCGGTGTCGACAATTCGAAGGTGAACTCGTTGTCGGTGGTTCCGACAGCGACCTTGATCTCCTCCTTGTATTCGAGGAAACCCGGAGCGGTCACGGTGAAGAGGTAGGTGTTGGTGGCATCGAGGATGAGGACCTTGAATCCCCCATCTTTGTCGGTCTCGAGGACTTTGTTGTACTTGGGAAGAGCTTCGCTGGTGATCGTGATCGTCGCACCGACGATGGGCCCGCCATCGGTTCCGACAACAAAGCCTCCGATCCGCGCCTGGGGCCCGGCGGCGGCGGATCCGATGCCAATGACCATGGTGAGAACCGCCGCGAGGGCGAGGGGTACGGTGATGTGATGGCGCATGTCAGACCTCCAGGCCGTCGGTTGGTCCCAGGATACTCCCATTCCCGACAGGGCTCAACGGGGCCCCAAGCCGAGGATGGCGCGAGTTACGTGGTGAGCTACGGTCGGGTTTTCCCGCAGGCGGCGCATGGAGTAGGGATACCAGTCGCGACCGAAAGGAACATAGACCCGCAGCCGGTGTCCCCGGTCGAGGATGATCCGGCGAAGCTCGGGATCGACACCGAGGAGCATCTGAAACTCGTATTGTGACGGGTCGAGACCGAGGTGGTCCACGGCGGTCATCCCCGCCCAGACCAAATGGGCGTCGTGGGTGGCGATTCCGACATAGGCGCCGCCTGCGATGAGCTTTTCCATCGTGGAGATGAAATTGGCGCGAACGGTCTCATACTGCTTCCATGCAATGGTCCGGGGCTCGCGGTAGATCCCCTTGCACAGTCGAATATTGGGTTTGAGCGGCAGCAGATCATTGATATCTTCGACGGTCCGGTGAAGATAGGCCTGGAGCACGACACCGACATGGCCGACTTCGGAATGGAGCCGGCGGTAGATCTCGAGGGTCGCATCGGTGCAGGTGTGATCCTCCATATCGATGCGGACGAAGTTATCGAACCCCGCCGCTCTTTCGACGATGGTCCTGATGTTCCCGTAACACATGGTCGCATCGATCTTGAGGCCGAGCATGGTCGGTTTGATGGAGACGTTGGCATCGACCTTCTCGCGATCGATGGTCTCCAGGAGGTCGAGGTACTGTGCGACGGCGGCCTCGGCCTTGCCCCTTTCATGGACCTCCTCTCCGAGGACGTCCACCGTGGCCATGGCCCCCTCGGCGTTGAGTTCCCGGATGGCGTTCATGGCATCGGGAATCTCTTCGCCCGCGACATAGCGTTGCGCAACCTTCCCGACGATAGGTTTGGGTACAAAGGGCATTCCGTGTCGGATCAACTGGTCGAAAAGCGTCATCACATTCTCCTGGAATCGGTTGCATGAGCGATCGTTGCGCAGAAAATGGCGTCGGCCCCGGCCGAGAGCAGACAGTCGGCGGCGCGGCGCAGGGTTGTTCCGGTTGTGCAGACATCGTCGATGAGCAGCACACGGTGGCCCCGCACCCGCCGATTTGATGAGAAGCTCCCACGAGGCAGTTGCCTTCGCTGAGCGCGGGTGCGTCCCGCCTGACGGCGTAGACCATGGCGTCGAAGAACGCGGGTGATGGGGCGATCGACAGCTCGTGCGACTTCGCCACCGATGAGACGGGCCGCACTCGATCCACGGCGAAAACGACGGATGTCGTGGGACGGGATCGAGGTGACCATGGTGATCTCGTCGAACCAAGGTGCGACGGCAATCCGGGCCGCCAGACGACGGCCAAGCGGCCGCGCGATTTCATCGTGACCTCGGTGTTTGAGGGCAAGGACCGCGAGCCGAAGAACCCCGTCGTACTCGCCCCACAGAACGGTGGCGGATTGCGGTGGGGGCGAGGCGACGCATTCGAGGCAGGGTTGCCTGTCGCTGTCGGCCGGGACGCCGCAGCGCGGACAGCACGGCCCGGACATGGGATGAAGGCGGCTGCGACACGAGCCACACAGGCCGCGGTCCTCTCCGGCGAGCACATCGTCACATGCCACGCACAGAGCCGGCAGCAGAATTCCCTTAAGGGCAGCCCTCACAGCGACTCGCACGGGCCATATCCTAGCCCGCATCAGGCCGCAGGACAAGACTGTTCGGCGGACTATTCGGCCATGCGTGTGCGCGCCGACACCCGGGTCGAAATCGGAGATGAACGCCTCGCGCTATACTCGGCCGATGCGATCTCACTACCGCCCATTGCCGGGGAACTGATGCCCCATCTCGTGCTCCGTGGAACTGTTGATTTTCAACGAGCCGCGACCGAGCTCGATCTCGGCGTCATCCGCTGGGGCCGGGCGGTCATCAAGACCAGCGACGCCTGGAAGCGGTCGGATGGCCAAGCCCTGCTCGCCGACGGGGTGGTCGTGGAGCTGGGTCGGCCCCTTCATCCCATCGCCCTGGTCGCCGTCCGGGATGGAGACACGGTGGTCAGGCTGTGGCCGGTGGTCGAGGTCGAACGGACCCCGGCGGTTCAGCACTGGCTCGGAGCCATTGCCCGTCGCCTGCAGACTCTGGGTTGCGGACCGGTGCGGATCACCAATATCGGCGCCGAGATCCTCGAAGGACTCGAGCTCGAGTTCGATCTCGATTGAACGTCCCTGCGACGCCGATGTTGAACCACAGAGGCACAGAGACACAGAGACATCGCAATTCAACCCAGCGATGGATCTCTGTGCAACTCTGTGGCTCTGTGGTTGAAAACGGAGGTGCAGTGAGGAGGACTACGGTCCGAGTTCTTCCTCGAGTTCGAGCATCTTTTCTTTCTGGGCGGCCTCGAGGTTGTTGATCTGGTCCTGGACGCCCTCGGTGACGAGGCCACTCGGAGCGGTGGTGCCTTCGCCCCCGGCCGTGACCGTGAGGGCTTGACGCGCCTTTCCGATCTCGTAATGGGCCTTTCGAAGAGTTGTCGGCGATGGCTTGACCGCGTGACTGCGGAGTTCGCCGGCGGCCTTGCGGATGGCGACAGAGGCGTGCAGCTCCGGACTCGGCGAGGCGGCTCCGGCGGACCAACTCGCGGCGGTCGAAGAGATGGTCTTGAGGTTCTCGAGGTGGTTTGGGATCGAGTCGGGGTCGGCGCTGAGGCCCTCGAGAACGGCGATGAGTTCGAAGGCGCGTTCGCGGTCGAAGCTCGATCCCTCAACCCCCTCCTCCCGGAGCTCGGTGGCGATGACGGCGAGAGCATCGCGTTTGGCCGTCACGTCTCGGCTCTGGAGAAAGACGACAACCGCCATGGAGATCACGACAACCAGGATCAGAATTCCGGAGATTCGCATCATCCGAGTATAGGACCATCAGCGCCACAGGGGGTGTCCGGGGTCAGAGCGTCCACTTCCGAGGACGTTCTCGTCGGCTTCGGTTTGTCGGGATGGGCCGCAGACTGGCACGGAGATTGCCCTCTTTCGGACTGGAGGTCGTCATGACTCGGATGAAGGTTCTTTTCTGCTCCCTCGCGCTTTGCTCCATTGTTGCCGTTGCCCAACCGGCCTCGGCCCAGCTGTCATTGCAGTGGATGGTGCCCGCTGCGGCCAACACCGCGGGGCTCAATGGGACCCAATGGCATACCGATCTGTCGATTCACAATCCACACTCGTTCGAGCTGCCGGTGGCCCTGCAGTTTCTTCCCAGCCACACCGACAACCGGCAGGCCGACACTCTGTATCTCACCCTCGACCCGTGGGCGACTTTCAATCTGTGGGATGTTCTCGGAGCGGAGTTTTTCGATTTCGATGGAACCGGCTCGATCCTCGTTTTCGCGGATTGGGAGCTGCCCTGTGATCCCGCGGAGGACTGTGACTTTCTGGTCACGTCCCGGACCTACACCCTCGACCCGGGTGGCGCGAGCGGCGAATACGGCCAGACCATTCCCGGTTCCAGCACCTGGGCCGGGATCGATTGGAACACGCTCGGCTATGCCGCCGGCATCCTCAACGATGGTCTGAGCTTCAGGACGAATATCGGAATCGCCTCGTGGAGCTCGGATTGGACATCGGTCGTGGTGGATGTTCAAGACGCCGGCGGAGCCATCGTCGAGAGTTTGACCCTGGAGGTGCCGCCCTATGGGCACATCCAGGAGCGGCTGTCGACCCTGCTCGAGGGAGGCAGCCTCGTTTTCTGGCTCGAGGACGGCCCGGATGATGCGTTGGTTTTCGGCTATTCGTCGGTGGTCGAAGAGACCACCGGTGATGCCAGCTTCCAACTGGCTCAGCCATCCACCGTGGGTTTTGCCTCGGCCAAGACCGGCGAGAATGAAGGTCTTCGCCGCCCGAGTCCGGCCGTGGGCCTCTCCCGCGGGGGTCCGCGTCAGATCGATAGCCCCGTAAAAGGGATGAGCCGGACGTCGCGCAGGATACAATAGCCCTCGGGTTGATCCCGATGACGAATCGAGACAACAAAAAGCGATGAATACATTCAATAGAGCGGGTACCGCGGCCGACTCCTTCGGCTCCACCGGCACCCGTGGTCGGCCGGAGGGCTGATGGTCCAATTCGAAAACCAGTACCGACAGATCAAGGTCAAGATCGTGTACTACGGACCGGCGCTGGGGGGTAAAACGACGTGTCTCCAACATGTCCACCGGATCTCGGACCCCCAGCGGCGAAGTCGGCTTTACTCACTCAATACGGCATCGGACCGCACCCTATTTTTTGATCTTCTTTCGCTCAATCTCGGTCGTATCCGCGGCTACCGGCTCGCGATCCAGCTCTACACGGTGCCCGGCCAGGTCCAGTACAACGCCACGAGACGAACGGTTCTCGCGGGCGCCGATGGAGTGGTCTTTGTCGCCGACTCTCAACGGGACCAACACGAGGCCAATCTCCAGTCGTTTGCGAATCTCAAGGAGAATCTCGAGGCGAACGGGATCGATCCCACCAGTCAGCCGCTGGTGCTGCAATACAACAAGAGGGATTTGGCGAACCTGGTTCCCATTGACGAGCTCGAGCACACCCTCAACGACGGTGGGCTGCCGTCGTTTCCCACCGTCGCCATCACCGGAGACGGGGTGATGCAGGCATTTGCGACCATCACCGAGAACACCTTGGTGTCGTTGGCGGATCGTCTCGGTATCGACACCACCGGCCATGCGATCGAGCGACTCAAGCAGCAGACACGGGCTGCCCTGGAACCCTTTGTCAACGCTTCGATGCCCCCGGAGCCAGCCGATGACATCGAGATCACGGCGCCCGAACATCCGCCCGACGAGACGGGACCGTTGCCCCAGGAAACCCTGGTCAGAGAGGCGGTTCGCGCCAACCTGGCCATGACCGATTTGAGCTCACAGCTCGAGATCGCGAGCCGGCAACTCGAACGCAAAGCGCTCGTCACCAGGGCCATCATCGATTTCGGACGCACCATCGCCCACCAACGGGATCCAGCGGATGTGCTTCGATTGCTCCTCAAGACCGCGGTGTCTCGTCTCGAGGTGCAGGCTGCCGCTGTATTGATCGTGCCGGCGGTAGGACAGCTGAGAGAAGCGGTCGTCCACGGTGTCGAACACGATCCCCTCCTGGCATCGGTGGTCGAGACGACCACCGTGGCGGGGGCGGTGGCTTCGACCGGCGAACCGGTCCTCATCGCCAACGATCTCGAAGGAGCGACCGCCGGTTCGGTCCAGATGGCGGTGGAAAAGGCGGGCTTCGCCTCGGCCATCGCGGTGCCGTTGTTGGCTCAGGATCGGCTCCTGGGCTTGCTCTGTGTCTATGGCGGACACGATCGCAGTTCGCTGGATGAAGACGAACTCGAGCTCGCGAGCATCCTCGGCACCACCGCCGCCATGGGCTATTCCAACGCCCTTGCCTTCCGTCAACTCCAGGACTCGAACACCGGGCTTGAAAGCGCCGTCGATCAACGGACCGACGAGCTCAAGACCACCCTCGACGAAGTCCGCCGCCTCAACGACGAACTCGGTCGTCTCGATCGGATCAAGAACGAACTCATCTCTCGGATGGCAGCTCAGCTCAACCCCCCCGTGTCATCGCTGGTCACGGCCGCGGGCGCGCTTGACAGTCTCCGCGGGGCGCCACCCGAGAAAACGGCGCGGTTCCTCGGCATCATCCGAAAACAGGCCGACTCCCTCGCAGAAATTATGGAGAGCGTCGGCCAGGCCTCCCTCCTCGCGACCGATCACGGTGCAGCGAAACACCATGTTGCGTCTCTGCCGGAAATTCTCCGTCGTGCGGTCGCGCCGCTCAAGGATCTCGCCAAACAGCTCGAGGTGGAAATCAAGGTGCTGCGCCCCGGCAACCTCGAGAACATCACCTGTGACGCTGACGCCATCTCGACGGCCCTGCGGGCGGTGATCAAGAATGCGCTCGAACACAATCGAGCCGGAGGAGAGGTTCGGATCGAGGTCCACCGGGTGCTTCGTGGATCCGAACCCTGGATCGAATTCAAGATCTCCGACACCGGTGATGGCATCCCCGAAGCCGATCTCGATCGTGTTTTCGAGGCGCTCTGGCAGGGAGCACCCGGGGTGCGGGGCGAATCTCGAGGAATCGGTCTCGGCCTCACGATCACCAAGCAGATTGTGGGGCGCCACGGTGGTCGGATCTCCGTTGCCCGACGATCACCTGAGGGCACCGAGGTGTCCATGACCCTGCCCCAGTAGCTGGAATGTCAGTCCTCGGTGGTCGGAACCGATGGCAGGCCCTCCACCGCTAGCTTGGCCGCGGTTGCTGCGTGTTGGAGCTGCTGAGGAGTCGCGAACTCGAGCACCGACTCGTCGTTGGGCATGGTTTTCGGCCAGACCGCAGCCGAGGGAATGAGGCTGCGGCTCACATGGAGGCAGGCGCCGATTTCGGTGGGGACCCTCCCTTCGAGGACGAGACGAAAATCCGCCGGGAAATCGGCAAGATGTCCCAGACCCGCACCGATCCGGCGTGGGAGCTCCCTCAGCAACGTCCGGCGGATGCCGTGGTGTGGGACCGGGAGCGCAGCCAGCACCCACAAGACGAGATCGGTGGGAACCGTGATGAGGTGGGCGGCGAGCTGAACTGCTCCTGGATCGACACCGAGCACTTCGGCGGCCGCAGCGGCGCCACGGGACCAGACGATGGCGACGCGCCGGGTCAGGCGATCGAGAGTTCCGGCGCGACCGCGTTGCCACTTCTTGGCATCGGTGAGATCCGGCCAAAGCTCGAGCGACGCTGCGAAATCGTCCACATCCCCGATCCCCTCGGGGGGCTGGAGATCGGCAGAACGGATCGAGCAGGCGAGCACCATCAGATTCCAGGTCGCCTGAGGAAGACCGAAGAGCCGAACCCGACCGGTGGTATCGAGGGAGGCGGCCATGATCTCACCGTGATCGGCGGGCTGGGGAACGAGGCCGGTACTCGACGCCAGCCACTGGGCGAGGCTCGCCATGACGTTGCGGATGATGTCGTGCAGGGCGTTGATCTGATCGCCGTCGACGGGATCGTCGCTCGGGATCCCCTGCTGCACGAGGTGCCAGAAAAAGCCCTCGACGGCCTCCTCGTCAAGCGGCAGCACCGGTGACGGAGAGGTGGTTCTCACCTGTTTGGACTCATCCATACGACGAGCGGAATCGAGGAGCAATCTGCTCGGCGTGAGGCTGAGGTAGAGACCCGAAGGATCCCGGATCGGGTGACCCGGGTCGAGCTCGAAGCGGAGTTCGGATGAGTCGAGGATCCGACCCATCATGAGTTCTGCAAGGACCGTCAAGCTGGCCCCGAGGGCGGTTTCGGTGATGGCCCTCTCGCCGAGAAGTACATCGGTGAAGAGTTCGTGACGCAGCATGGCGGTCGAGAGCAACCGGCGCACCGACGACGCCGGGAGCAAACCGTCCCGTGCGAGCCAGGTGGCGAGGCGTTCTTCCGGAACGGTTGACGAAACATAGACGATTCGCCCGTGAAGAAAATCGAGTCTCCGCTCACCGATCTTGTCGGAAAGGGTCAGCCGCCCGGTTTGACCACCGAGTTCGAGCCAGTGCAAGAGATCGCCCAGGTGAAGGCGATCCAGATTTCCCCGGATCATCCCGCAATTATACCCAGGTCCTCACCGTCTTTGGGCAACCCGAGTACCATGACGGTGTGAGAATTCTCGTCCTCAGCGCCCGGCCGGAAACCGCCAGTAACCGACGCCTCATGGATGCCGCCGCGAGTGCGAGTGTCTCCATGGATCTCGTCGATGCCACCGATCTGACCGCGACGGCCGCCGGTCGGATCTGCGGCCGTCGAAATGTCCCTCTCCAGGAGACCCCGGATGTGGTCCTGGCGCGAATTGGCAACTGGCGGCCCGACAGCCTGCTCGCCCTGCTCGAGACCCTGACCGGGCGGGGTGCAGCGACCCCGAATCCGCCTTCGGCGATTCGCCTCGGGAGGGATCACTGGCGGACAGCGCAGACCCTCTCAATATCGGGGATACCGGTGCCTCAAACTCTGGCCGGCGCCGACCCGGAGGCGCTGGCGGCCGCCGTGAAGGAGTGCCTCGAGTTTCCGGTGGTGGTCAAGCAACGACGATCGCGGATGGGAGTCGGGGTGATCAAGTGCCGGACTCTGGATCACCTCGAGGCCGTTTTAGACTCGCTTTGGCGTCTCGGAGATGAAATCGTCGTTCAGCAATTCCACGAAACCGGGGGCAGGAGCTTTCGTCTGCTGGTGGTGGGTTCCCGGGTCGTGGCGTCGGCGTGCTTCGAGGCAACCGGCTCGGAATGGCGCTCCAACGCCGCCCGCGGAGGAGTGGCGACGACGTTCGCGCCCGACGACAAAGCCGTCGCCCTGGCCCTGGCGGCGGCTCAGAGCACGGGCCTGGGCATCTGCGGTGTCGACCTCCTGCCGACAAGCGACGGAGTTTTGGTCTGCGAAATCAACCCGACACCGGGTTTTTCGAGCCTTGAACGGGCCAGCGGGGTGGACGTGGCGGGCGCCATCGTGGCCCACCTCATTTCCCTGGCCGGTTGAGCTTCGCGCGCTCGGGCCGGCCCGAACTTTTCACCAGGTTTCGTGACGAGGGCGGTAAAGAAACCCTGGCCACCGTCGATAGCTGGTGAGAAGTTCGGCTTATAGGGCTTCGCTGATGGCGACGGGCGCCGGTCGACCTGCGAGCTCACGGTCGATCATGAGAAGACCGTGCGGGTTCGATTCGACCATTTTGACCTGGTGGAAGAGGGTGTCGGAGGTCGCCTCTTCCTCGACCTGCTCGTTGACATACCAGTGGAGCATGACGGCGGTGGCGTGGTCGTTCTCTGAATTGGCGAGATTGACGAGTTTGTTGATTCGCTCGGAGATCGCGCGTTCGTGGTTGAGGACGGTCTCAACCGCCACTGACGGCGATGCCCACTCCCGGGTCGGAGCATCGATGGGGAGTAGGTGCACATCTCCGCCACGCTCGTGGACGAAGTCAAAGAGCTTCATGGCGTGGCCGGACTCCTCCTGGGCCTGGATCCGCATCCAGTGGGCGAAACCATCGAGGTGAAGGTTCGTGAAGTACGCCGAAACCGAGAGATAGAGATAAAAGGAGAAGAATTCCGCGTGAATCTGGTCATTGAGCGCTTTTTCAACTTTGGGGTTCATGTGCTCTCCATTCAAGGGGATTTTCGTTTTGTTCGGGTCGCCGGGCGACACCGGTTGAAAGGATAACCCAGGGGGCTCCAACTTTCATCCCGGTATGCAGACTTTTTGGTCCGGATCACGGATCGGCGGGACTGACCGAGCGCGGCAGCCAAGGGGCCATGACCGGCTCCATCCATGGACGAATATTATTGCTGCTTCCAGCGCGTCCCCACTGAACGGCGGCGGCGCGGTCGTCAGGCAGCGGCCGACCCGCGGTCCAAAAGGCGGCCCAGGCGAGTACCAAGGACACCGCGAGAAGAACAAATGCACGGGCTGCTACCGGCGTCACGGGGTGGGTCAGGGGCGCCGGATAGCCGATCCAGGCCACCATCAGCACGACGAGGAGCGGCACACCCGCCGCGATGCTCGCCTCGAGCTGGAACTCACCGCGGAGCGTGGTCGTGACGGCCGCCCATGCCAGAGGAACCGGCACGAGGTGGATGGCGACGAGCGCCAAACGGCGGCCGCGGCGGAGATGATAACGGGTGATCCGTGCGATGGCGATGAGTCGAAGCACGATGGGCACGACCACCGCCGCGACCAGGATTGGACTCAGCCATCGAAGTTCGACGGGGAGGTCGCGAAACACGAGCCAGCGAGCGAGGTGGCTCAGGTGGGGGTCGAGAGCCGGTTGCCATGACGCACCGATCACGGCCGCCATCAAGGCCGCCTGGACGACAACGAGCTGTGTTGTGAGGCTCTTGAGTCGAAGCGACAACGGGATGGCCAACGCTGCGACCGCCAGTGGTGCAATCCACGAACCGAGCCAGTAACCGGAAGCCGAGGGAAGGGAGGCGAAATTGAGAACCGGTTGATTGACCAGGGCCCAGGCCTGACGATCCCACGGCACGCTGAGACCGATCCACCCGGCCTTCGCCAGCAGCGCCCCGAAGCCCTGGCCGCCGGCGGCGACAAAAAGAGCGAGGGGCAGAGCGATGAGTCCGGCCAGCCAGCTTGCCAGCAGACCCAGGGGCGCCAGGGGATCGGGCCGTCGAATCACCAGCGGCATGCTACCATGCCGCCCTATATGAGAGTCCAAACCACTCTACTCAAAGGTGTTTTCAGCGCTGCAACCGCTCTGATCGCAGCTGCGGTTTTGACCGGAGAGGCCCGGGCCCAGGCCCTGTTGGTCGAGCGGCTTCCCGGCGGAACCCAGCTCGTACTGGTCAACCAACCCTTGGCCGATGCGAC